>OLQA01000421.1_pt1 | contig 40398 bp, 30 predicted proteins | sample 1673151 | NCBI WGS metagenome assembly OLQA01 (sample SAMEA3136760, study PRJEB25190) | human gut metagenome | biome: human gut; feature: human-associated habitat; material: faeces | place: Austria | collected 2013
GGTGATGCTATCACATATCCAAATCAGATTGACAGAACATTTGAAAAAAATTATAAAGGTTGTAAGAATAACAATATTCCATGTGGTGTTTATTGGTATTCATATGCACAATCAGTAGAAGCAGCAAAGCAAGAGGCAAAGGCTTGTCTCAAGGTAATCAAAGGCAAAAAGTTTGAGTACCCTATTTATTTTGATTTAGAGGAGCGTTCACAGTTTAATAAAGGTAAGGCATTTTGCGATTCTATCGTAAAGGCATTTTGTGGCGAGATCGAAAAGGCAGGCTACTATGCTGGACTTTATATGAGTCGTTCTCCTTTGCAGAATTATATCTCTTCTGATGTAGCAAAGAGATATACACTTTGGATTGCCGAGTATAACAGCAAATGCAATTACAATGATAAACATGATATATGGCAGTATTCTAGCATTGGCAAGATAGACGGAATTGCGGTTAGTGTTGACGTAGATTATTGCTACACAGATTTTCCCACGAAAATAAAATCGGCAAACCTGAACGGATATACTAAGACAAAGAAGCTACCAACACTTGAAAAGTCTGGCTATAAAAAGGGTGATAAGACCAGTGGTGTCCTTGCTTTGAAAGAAATGATCATCATAGCCAAGGCAAGAAAACTTCACAACGTCACACTTGACGAGAACGGTATTTTTGGTGACGGCACTGAAAAGGCTGTTAATGCTTTGCTGAAAAAGTGGGGCTATAAGCAGACTAGCATTGCAGGTGAGAAGTTTATCAAGAAGCTTGCAAGTGCTATTAAGTAATACTAATTGTTTTTGTTTTTAAAGGGCGAGGTAACACAGCTTCGCCCTTGTTATATTTTATTTATACGAAAGGAAGATGAACTATGGCGTATTGTGCTACAAACGGAAACCTGTATGAAAACGGAAAAGCTTTTGAGCTGAAAGTTGGCATTGGGGCTGATTTTAAAGTACAGGCTTCGGGAACTGGTAGTTTTCAGGTTGTAGGAAAACTGACTCAGAATGGTGCAGAGGAAGTGCTTATGATGGTTGATCTGAGCGACTTCTCAACAGTTGATACGATTACAACAGAAAATGTTTATGCAGGAGATGTTAGTGGTTACTATAGTGTAACTGTTAAAAATGTCAAGGGTGTAAACAAAATTTGGGGAACTATAACATATTAAGGAGGTGGATTTATGGCTACAGATATTATTGCTAGAGGTATGGCGGCTAATGCTAAAAAGTCTGTCACCGAATTAGGCAACAAGGTTGAAAGCGAAAAGTGGATTGGCACAAAAGCCGAGTGGGAAGCCGTTGATAAATCCACTATAAAAGACGGCACAATTGTATATATCACTGATGATAAAACGGTGATTTTATACGATAAGCGCCTGCCGTCCTCCACACGCACTGCGCGCGAAGCAACTCCCACAACCGCCGCCGCAATAATTGCGACACAAACAACGATGCCGATAATCTTTACGCTTTTTTTCATGGTTTTCCTCCGAAAGGAATGTACTCGGCCTCAGTCGGCAATAAGTATTGTATCATTTCTAATTGACGTTGTCAATTAGAAATCAGCAATTAGAAATTAGCAATGTACATCGTTCTTCACTCTCCGCTCTCCACACTCTTAATCAAAACCCCTCCACCGCTCTGCGGTCCCCCTCCCCTTGCAGGGGAGGCAACCGAGTGCCTTCAGCTCCACTCTCCACTCTCCAAACTCCGCTCTTAACTTTCCACACTCCGCTCTCCGCTCCTGATTTCTCATTTCTCCTACCTATATAAATGTACCTTTAAATGCGCCTTTCGGGCTTGCCGAACGCCTTAAAATATGGTATAATAGAATGAAGGTAATAATGCCGCATAATGCGGCAGGGCGGAGGCTTTGCGTGTACATCACCGCCGTAAGACTTTATTGTTTCAGAAGTTATACGGAGCTGCGGTTTGAGCCTGCAAAGGGGCTTAACGTCATTGTGGGCGCAAATGCGGCGGGCAAGACGAACATTCTGGAATCCGTTTTCCTTGCTGCGTTGGGCAGGAGCCACCGAACGCGCCGCGATGCGGAACTTATCAACGCCCTTTCCGACAAGGCATATGCGGGCATTGAGCTTGTGAGTGCAACGGGGAAGCACAGCATTGAACTCAAGCTGTTTTCCGGCGCGCCGAAACAGGTTTTTATCGACGGGCAGCGCATCAGACGCATGGGCGAGCTTATGGGCGTTCTGAACGCCGTAATGTTTTCACCCGAGGATCTCTCCCTCGTCAAGGACTCTCCCGAAACGCGCCGCCGCTTTATGGACATGGAGCTTTGCCAGCTTCGTCCCGCCTATTTTTACCGTTTGCAGCAATATAATGCCGCCCTCAAGCAGCGCACCGCGCTTTTGAAAACAAGTTTTCCGTTCGAACCGAACATTGAACTTCTCGACATGTGGGACGATAAGCTTGCGGAGCTCGGCGGTTCGGTCATGCTGCTTCGGCGCGATTTTCTTGACAGGCTCAGCACCGCTGCGCGGGATCTGAACCGCAGCATCACGGGCAATTCCTCTGTCGGGCATGAACCGGAAGAGCTTTTTACCTACTACAAACCCTCCGTTCCCTTCGAGGGCGACGGCGCGCGCGCCGCACTCGGGGATGCACTCTGCAAGGCACGGGCGGAGGATATCCGCCGCGGCTGCACAACCAAGGGGCCGCACCGGGACGACATCGGCATTCTGCTCAACGGGCGCGATGTCCGCGTTTTCGGTTCCCAGGGGCAGCAGCGCACGGCAGCATTGAGCCTTAAACTGAGCGAGCTTGCGCTTATGCGCCGCATTCGGGGCGAGGCGCCGGTTCTGCTTTTGGACGATGTTCTGAGCGAACTGGACAGCGACAGGCAGCGAGAGCTGCTTTCAAGCGCATTTGATTGCCAATGCTTTTTAACCTCCACAACTCTCGACGGCCTTGAACAGGTGCCGAACATGACGGTGTTTGAATGCAGCGGCGGCAAACTCAAAAAAATTCTGTCAGCAGAAAATTGATTCTGTGTTGATTTAACATTGTATAAATAAACGCCGTTTTGTGGTTGTTTTAAATCATACGGTCGGCGTTCTCCCCAAAACAGCCCGACATAAAAATCCCGGCGGACCGGGCTCCGCCGGCGGCGGTTTTTCAAAAATGCCGCGGGTTTTACTCTGAAAGGAAATAATTTTAAAAATGGAAACGACTTATAACGCTTCGCAAATACAGGTGCTTGAAGGATTGGAGGCCGTTCGCCGCCGCCCGGGCATGTATATCGGTTCAACCGATTCAAGAGGCCTGCACCACCTTGTTTATGAAATCGTCGATAACTCCATCGATGAAGCAATGGCGGGATTCTGCACTCATATTTATGTTACCATTCATGCGGACAACTCCATTACCGTTGTTGACAACGGCAGGGGCATTCCCGTTGACATTCACCCCAAAACCGGCAAATCCGCGCTTGAAGTCGCACTCACAATGCTTCATGCGGGCGGCAAATTCGGCGGCAGCGGCTATAAGGTCTCAGGCGGCCTTCACGGTGTCGGTCTTTCCGTTGTTAACGCATTGAGCACGGAGCTTACCGCCGAGGTGCGTCGGGACGGGCATATTTACCGGCAGATCTGCCGCCGCGGCATAAAGGTCACGGAGGTTGAAATCGTGGGCAACTGCGGAGCGGACGAGCACGGCACAACGATTCATTTTGTTCCCGACGAAGAAATTTTTGACGAAGTGAACTATGAATACGACATCCTTGTTCGACGGCTGCGCGAGCTTGCGTTCCTAAACGGCGGCGTGCGCATCATCGTGACGGATGAACGCTGCGACCCGCCCGTGCAGGACAGCTTCCATTACGAAGGCGGGGTTGTTGAATACGTTCGCTATATCAACAAAAACAAAGAAGTTCTGCACCCCGACCCGATTTATTTTTCCGCTGTAAAGAACGATAATCCGCTTGAAACGGCAAGCGTTGAAGTTGCGCTGCAATACAACGACGGCTACAGCGAAAATGTTTTTACCTATGCCAACAACATCAACACCATCGAGGGCGGCAGCCACCTTGCGGGTTTCCGTGCGGCAATGACAAGGGTCATCAACGACTACGCCCGAAAGTTTAAAATCCTTAAAGACAGCGACCAGAACCTGACCGGAGACGACATCCGCGAAGGTTTGAGCGCTATCATCAGCGTTAAGCTGACAGAGCCGCAGTTTGAAGGGCAGACAAAAACAAAACTCGGCAATGCCTACATAAGAACCCTTGTTGACAACGCCGTGACGGCCGGCATGACGACCTATCTTGAAGAGAACCCGGCGCAGGCAAAGCTTATCCTCGACAAATGCCTCAGTGCAAGCCGCGCAAGGGAAGCGGCGCGCAAGGCACGCGAGCTGACCAGACGCAAGTCCGTTTTGGATTCCGCCGCACTGCCCGGCAAACTTGCGGACTGCTCCGAAAAAGATCCTTCAAAATGCGAACTGTTCATCGTTGAGGGTGACTCCGCAGGCGGTTCCGCCAAGGAAGGACGCGACAGGCATTTTCAGGCCATCCTTCCGCTGCGCGGAAAGATTCTGAACGTTGAAAAAACCCGTTTGGACAAAATTCTCGGCAATGCGGAAATCAAATGCATGATAACCGCATTCGGTGCGGGCATGGATGCGGATTTTGACGAAACAAAGCTCCGCTATCACAAAATCATCTGCATGACCGATGCCGATGTTGACGGAAGCCATATTCGCACGCTGCTGCTGACGTTCTTCTATCGGCACATGCGGCCGATGATAGAGCGCGGCTATGTTTACATTGCCCAGCCTCCGCTCTATCTCATCAAAAAGGGCAATACGGAACGCTATGTCTATTCGGACGAAGAGCTGAACAAAACTCTTGACGAAATCGGCAGGGATAAAATCTACATTCAACGCTACAAAGGTTTGGGCGAAATGAACCCCGAACAGCTTTGGGACACGACAATGGATCCCGCGAACCGCATTATGCTTCGCGTCACAATGGACGATGCAATGCTTGCGGACGAAACTTTCACCCTTTTGATGGGCGACAGGGTTGAACCGCGCCGCGAATTTATTGAGCGGAACAGCAAGCTCGTTGCCGACCTTGACGTTTGATTCGGAAACGTTTCAATTTTCAAACGGCAGATTAAGAGCTTTGAGCTCTGCAATCCGAAATTATTAACCCGATTCAATGACTTGACGACCGACGAAAGGTGCGATGCACCGACTGCGGCAGGCTCCGCACCTTTCATGCAGGAGATATGATGGACGAAAACAAAAAAAGACCCAATCTTGAAATGCTCGGAACAAACGAGTTGCCGACCGATGTTGAAGGCGGCAGAATATTGCCCATAAACCTTGTGGGTGAAATGAAGCGCAGCTTTATATCATACGCAATGGCTGTTATCATCAGCCGTGCGCTTCCCGATGTGCGCGACGGACTGAAACCCGTTCACAGGCGCATTCTTTACGCAATGGACGAGCTGAGTATGCAGCCCGACAAGCCCTTCAGAAAGAGTGCGCGCCTTGTCGGCGATGTTCTCGGCAAATACCATCCGCACGGCGACACGGCGGTTTACAATGCAATGGTGCGCCTTGCCCAGCCCTTCTCCACTCGTTACCCCCTTGTTGAAGGTCACGGCAATTTCGGCAGCGTTGACGGCGACCCCGCCGCTGCAATGCGTTATACCGAAGCGCGCATGAGCAGGCTTACTCTCGAAATGCTCCGCGATCTTGACAAGAACACGGTTGATTTTTACCCGAATTTTGACGAAACGCTGATGCAGCCCGCGGTATTACCCGCAAGATACCCGAACCTTCTTGTGAACGGCTCAAACGGCATTGCTGTCGGCATGGCAACAAACATTCCGCCGCATAATCTCGGCGAGGCTGTCGATGCCTGTGCCGCAATGATTGACAATCCCGATATCACGATCGACGAGCTGATGAACTATATCCCCGGCCCGGACTTTCCGACCGGCGGCGTCATCATGGGCGATGTCGGCATTCGCCATGCATATTTTACAGGCAGGGGAAAGATCCTTGTTCGCGCAAAGAGCGAGATCGAGCAATACAAGGCCGATCGTTCACGAATCATCGTCACGGAAATTCCGTATCAGGTCAACAAAGCAAAGCTTGTTGAAAAAATTGCAGAGCTTGTTCACGAGAAGCGCGTGGACGGCATTTCCGACCTTCGCGACGAAAGCTCCCGCGCGGGAATGCGCATTGTTATCGAGCTTAAAAAGGATGTCAATGCAAACGTTGTGCTGAACAATCTTTATAAGCACACTCAGCTTCAGGATACTTTCGGCGTTATCATGATCGCGCTTGTGAACGGCGAACCCAAGGTGCTCAACCTTCGCGAAATGCTTTATCACTACATTGCGCATCAAAAGGATGTTGTCACCCGCCGCACGCAGTTTGACCTTGACAAAGCCCGCGAAAGGCTGCACATCTTGGAAGGCCTTATGATCGCACTCGACAATATTGACGAAGTCATTGCCATCATCAAAGCCAGTGCAACCGGCGCAGAAGCAAAGGAAAGGCTGATTGCACGTTTCGGTTTCAGTGAACGGCAGGCGCAGGCGATACTTGACATGCGGCTGCAAAGGTTGACGGGGCTTGAGCGCGAAAAGTTGGAAGCCGAGTACGGCGAGCTTAAGCGCACGGTTGAATACCTTGCTTCCCTGCTTGCGGACGAAGGCAAACTTATGGGCGTTGTTAAAGATGAAATGCTCGAGATTCGGCGCCGCTTTGCCGATCCGCGCCGCACCGAAATCACAAAGATCGTTGAAGACATCGATATGGATGACATCATCCAGGAAGAAGACATGGTTGTTACCTGCACCCATCACGGCTACATCAAGCGCATTGCGGAAGCAACCTACCGCACGCAGCGCAGAGGCGGCGTCGGCATCAGTGCGGGAGCAACCCGTGAAGAGGATTTCCTTGAGGATATTTTCGTCACAAGCACGCATTCCTATATCATGTTCTTCACAAACAAGGGCCGCGCTTTCCGCATTAAATGCTATTCCATTCCGGAAGCAAGCCGCACCGCAAAGGGCACGCCCATAGTCAACCTGCTGCAATTGCAGACGGGCGAGTTCGTTACCGCCGCATTCCCCATCGGCAGGCAGACCGAGGGCGGCTATCTCGTTCTTTGCACACGGCAGGGTGTTATCAAAAAAACCCCGCTCTCCGATTTTTCAAACATTCGCAAGGGCGGCTTGATTGCTCAAAACCTCCGCGAGGGTGACGAGCTTATCAGCGTTGCTCTCTCCGCAGGCGATGATGAGTTCATTATCGGCACACGGGACGGAATGAGCATCCGCTTCAGCGAGCAGGATGTTCGCTCAATGGGCAGAAATGCCTCCGGCGTTCGTGCCATCAAACTCTCCGAGGGCGACTGCGTTGTTGATATGTCCATGGTCAAACCCGGCAGCTGCGTCATTGCCATCACCGAAAACGGCATGGGCAAGCGCACGGAAGAGGACGCCTACCGCGTTCAGGGCCGCGCCGGCAAGGGCATTATTGCAATGAATATCACCGAAAAAACCGGCAAGCTTGTTTGCCTCAAAGTTTCCGAAGGCAATGAGGATCTGATGCTTATCCGTGATGACGGCGTTGTCATTCGCGTTCCCGTCGATACGATTTCCGTCATTTCCCGCAATACGCAGGGCGTTCGACTGATGAAAATCGACGAGGGACACAGGGTTGCAAGCGTTGCGCTTGCGCCGCATAACGATGACGAACCGCAGAAGGGCGGGGAAGAGTCCGACGGCGAAATTTCAAATGCCAATGCAGACTCCGGCAAAACAGCACCCTCCGATACGGCGGAAAATTCCGATACACCGGAAGACCTCCGATAACCGCAGCCGCCGAACCTGCCGCGCGGGCTGAAGTTCTCCGCTCTGCCGCAGTGTTTCGCAAGCAACCGGTTACTTCTTCAAAAACAAACACGGGAAGCCTTCCGTAACGGACAGTGCTTCCCGTGTTTTCTGTTGGTTTCGACATTGTCTCTCGCGCTCGGTGTCAACCGTTGGGTAATTGGAGACAATATCACCGAATCCCCGAGTGGATTAGCGCTCAAGGTATAGATGCCCAAGCTATCATCAACTGCATACGTTATATCACGCAGTAAAAAAATCGGCAGTGCATACCAGCTAACGTAAACACTGCCGAGAAGAGCAACCCAGGGGCGATTAACCTGCCTGTATCGCCCCTTGATTATATCAGAGCAGGAGACAAAGGTCAAGGTGCAAAAGGATGGTCGACTGCATGGCAGCGGCATAGATTGCCCGTATGCACGATGTGATGCTGTAGGCTATGGTTTCAGCTATAGCATCCTTTTTATCCCTTATCAACCGTTTAGCGCACGTTCGGTAATAAAGTATGTGTGAAAAATACTTGGAATATGAAACAAAATTAATTCATTTGCAACTGATGAGGATCACCCCCGCAGGTGCGGGGAAAACTAAGAAAGAACCTCGCACTCAATGCTACCGTTCGGATCACCCCCGCAGGTGCGGGGAAAACCACGTTCATGGCGGATATTGCCGCGTGTATTTGGGATCACCCCCGCAGGTGCGGGGAAAACAAAAAGCAGCAGCGTTAGACTATTTGCCCATAGGGATCACCCCCGCGGATGCGGGGAAAACTATCTTTTTCGCTTTTAAATGACGCCTTCGGAAGGATCACCCCCGCGGATGCGGGGAAAGCAGTTGTAGCATTGGAAACTATGCCCTTAATAGTGGGATCACCCCCGCGGATGCGGGGAAAACGCGGCGGCGTGAGAGGGGGGAAGGGGTATACCGAGGATCACCCCCGCGGATGCGGGGAAAACTTACGCCTCCTCTGTATCAGCGTGGTATTTACACGCCAAGCACTTTTTGCATTGTTCATCATCCCACTTAACCCCACTGGGGAGTATTGAGGGCTTTGCCTCTCTGTCTGCAACGAGTACAATAACAAGGCAGGTTGCGCCATCAATTTGTCCGTTAATAACCGGGCAAAAAACTGTATTACTCATTCAAACACCTCCATAACGGCCTTTGTTGTCGGATCAAAGTCCTCTTTTGAAAACACCGTTTTAATTTTGTGTATTTCGTCTGCCACATAGGCGGCACCGTCGGATCACCCCCGCAGGTGCCGTGGAAAACTAATCGGTTATATTATACCTTTATCCGTCAAAAAAAGCAACATATGACATTCAGCGTCATTCTTTCTGTTCACCACAAATATTGACTTCGCTTATTGTGTACTTACATGTTCTTTTTATATTTCTGACGGTATTATTCCTGCATTGAGACATATTCAATTCGATATGATAAAACGCTGCTGTACATTTTTATGTTCCGCTGCGATAATATAATAATTTTGTCTGCATTGCCGGCGTTCGAACCAGACCGGATCGCCCTTCGTTTTCACTTGAAATATTCTTAAATATGATGTACAATGCAATCGGGAGCCGTCATTGGGCAGTGTAATCCGCAAGTGATTTACAAATTTGCGTGCAGTGCCGGTTCCGATGCTGAGAGGAAACGGAGGAATAGCTTTGGAGCAAAAAGACATAAATGTCAATGTTTTTTCCGCCGCGCCGCAAACCCGTTCGGGAGAGAAGGTTTTTAATCCGAACATTTCTTCAACTGTGCCGCAAGCATGTGCGGCAAAGCGCACACCGACCTATTCCGAACGATTGGACAAGCTGCGCATATTTGCCGATGAAGCGGCGGAGGAACTTCCGCAGGTATTTTACCGTGAGCTGAACGGAGGAATCATACTTTCTCCGATTACAAAAGCGCACCCGCAATCCGATCCGAAAAAACCGCTGCTTGTGTTGGGTGAATACAGGAACTCGCCGCAGATGGGACGGAGCATTGTGTTGTACGGCGGTTCGATTTTGCGCAGTTACGGGAATTTGCCGGACGAAAAGCTGAAGGCCGAGGTTCGGCACATCTTGCGGCACGAATTCACGCATCACCTTGAGTCACTCAGCGGCACAAACGATCTTGAGATTGACGATGCAGTCAAGCTGAACCGCTACAAGGCAAGCATTCATGCGGAATAAATTTGAAAATGCGGAACAGGACAGCAGGAAGCGGATGAAGTTATTGCTAATCAGTTTTTAATTTATCCATTGTAAGGAGTCTCGTAAATGAAATCAAAAGTGTTTTTTTCTTCCGAAATCACAGCTGAAAAGGTGGTTGAGCTTTTTCATGCGGCAGCGAATGACCTGCCCGGCGGAATTCTTCCCGGCAAAGTTGCCGTAAAACTGCATTCGGGCGAACCCGGCAATCAAAACTTTTTGAAACCGGAATTTTGGCAGCCTATCGTCAATGATGTGCACGGAACCGTGGTTGAATGCAACACCGCCTACGACGGCGGACGCAACACAACCGAAAAACACCGTGAAACCATGGAAAAACACGGTTGGAGCAAGCATTTCACCGTTGACATTATGGATGCGGAAGGGCCGGATGCCGAGCTTTTGATTCCGAACGGCAAGCGCATCAAAAAGGTTCAGGTCGGCAAAAACATGCTTAACTATGGCTCCATGCTTGTGCTTTCCCATTTCAAGGGGCATCCGATGGGCGGGTTCGGCGGCGCGCTGAAGCAGCTTTCCATCGGCTGCGCCTCCTCCTACGGCAAGGCATATATCCACGGTGCAGGCGAGCCGGAGAAGATTTGGACAGGCGACCACAACTCGTTTCTTGAATCCATGGCCGACGCGGCGGAAGCCGTCGTGCGTCATTTCAACGGCAATATGGTTTTTATCAACGTCATGAAGAATATGTCCGTTGACTGCGATTGCTGTTCCGTTGCCGAGGATCCCTGCATGGCAGATATCGGAATTCTTGCATCACTTGACCCGATAGCTGTCGATCGCGCATGTCTCGACCTTGTTTATGCCTCCGACGACCCCGGCAGGGATCATTTGCTTGAGCGCATTGAAAGCCGCAACGGCGCACACACGGTTGATGCCGCAGCGGAGTTGGGGTTCGGCAGCAAGGAATATGAGCTTGTAAAGCTGTAATCCGCCGCCCCCGCGCTCCCGTTGGGCATTGGAATTAAAAAATTTGCAAAAAGTTATCCGCATTTTAATCATAAATTGAGGATAACTTTTTTGTTTTTGATATTCGTTTTTAAGGAAACATCCGAATAATCCGTTTTTTGCGAAACGGACTTTAACTCGGAGCTTTTCGGAAATTTTGAACGGGCGTTGAACGCTTTCGCGCTGTAAAATCCCGTCACTCCGTTTCGCCGTGAAGTATTTTTTGCAGCTCCGCAATAAACGAATCCACGCGCTGCCTGTTCACGGAATAGATTATTTTTTTGCCGACGGCATGGGAATCCAGCAGCCCCGTGCCGTTAAGGCTTGTCAGATACTGTGAAACGGTACACGGGGCAAGGCCGACCCGCTTCGCAAGCTCGCGTCCGTAGGCAGGCTTTTTTGCGATTTCCGAAAAAATATTGAATTTCGTCTGATCGCCGAGATAGCTCATAATCCGCGACACCTCGGCTGCGGAGTTGAACTGCTGCCTGCTTATTTCAACAAAATGCCTGTATAAAACGCCGAGATCAACGCTGCAAAGCCCGCTTTCCGCGTCAACATCTATATAGTAGGACGAAAACGAAACCACACTCGGGTAAATTACAATATCCTTAACCCTTTCGTCCGAAAAATGCAGCAACTCGTCGAGAATCTTCTCCTCTCCGCCTTCATTCGAATATGAGTCCGCAAACACACTTATAAGCGGCAGCCACAACGCTCTGTTTTCCGAAAAGGTTCGTGCTGCCGACGTCAAAGCAGCCTCAAAAGCATCGATGTATTTATCGCGTGTTAAAGTTAAATCGATAAAGTCAAGCTTGGAACGGCGTGACAGTTTTGACCCGTTGATCATGCGCAGCACGCTCTCGACCGTGCAGCAGCAACCGAGGTCTTCGGCGTCCCCGTTGTCAAGTTTATCCTCCTCCGCATCACCGCAAACCGCCGCCGCAATGCGCTGCCAAAGCACATTTTCGGGTCTGCCGCGAATGACGGCAAACGGGTCTTCACGGCAGAACACGCTTACCTCTTCAATCAACAGCTCCGCAATGCAGTCTCCGCGGCCGCGATTTGAAGCTCTGCGACCCTTTGTTGAAAGCGGACCGAAAAGCACGTCCGTCATTTCATCATCGACCGTTGCTCCCGCAAGCGCCTCGTAAACCGCAAACAAATGCACAAAATATTCATCAAACTCCTTTTCATGCGTCGGATGCCGCTTAATCAGATTATCAAGATAATCCTTCAACGAAAATCCGAATTTTTGCGCACGAAAAAAATGAAACGCTTCGAGCAACGGTATCGGCTCGCGATAAATCATTTGCTTTCCTCTCCTCCTCCAAATTCACAGTCCGAACTGTTTGATTAGAATAATAACATAAAAAGATTAAAATTGCTATTGACTTTTTTGCCTAAACGGAGTATATTTGTATTAGCAACCACTCATATGTTTTATTTTTTTCAAACATATGGCGTTTGCAAATTAACAAAGAGGATTATCGTTATGAACAGAAAGACCCGCCTTCCCGCCGCCCTTTTAGCAGCGGCCGTCGCCCTCATTGCAGTCGTTTTTCCTTTGCTCTCCGTAAAATACGGCAGCATTGCCGCAGAGCCTGCTTATTCGGCGACCGAACAGCTCCCCCGCCTTTACGAAAGCGCCGCGCGACGCACGGCAAACCGCACCGCGCCCAAACTTTCCGCCAAAAAGCCTTCCGCAAACTCCGAATTCTATAACGAACACGACCTTAACGCCGCGCTGAGCTTTCTTGAAACTGCCGATTCCAACGGCGTTAAAAACGGCACAAAGCTTTGGGCGGACTATGATGCGAACGATCCCGAAACATGGATTTCCGTCGGATGGACGGAGGACGGCAGGCTCTCCATATTTGATGCGGACTTTTCGTCCCATCTTGCCATTCAGAGCAACGTTGCCGATGAAGTCGGGCCGGTGGGGGAACTTGACCTTTCCGGCTGCGAAATGCTCGGGAGCGTGAGCCTCGTCAGCACCTGTGTCGAACGACTGGACGTTTCCGACTGTCCGAATCTGTTTCTGGTTTCCGCATTTTATGATGAGCTTAAGTCCATCGACCTTTCCGGATGCAGCAGCCTTTATTTTCTCTGGGTTTGCTACAACAAAGACCTCCGGCAGATCGACCTTTCGGGGCTTTCCGAGCTCGGCGCGCTTGCGCTGAGCGGCAACGGGCTTGAGAGTCTCGATTTCAGCTCCAATCCCCATATTACGGAGATTGACTGCTCCAACAACAGCCTCACCGCGCTGGACGTTTCCATGCTTTCGGAGCTGCAAAGCCTTCGCTGCGAAAATCAAGATTGGGAAATGCCGAACAGCAACCGCATCTCCGAAATTGACCTGAGCCACAATCCGATGCTTGCGGAATTCGCCTGCTATAATGCGGATGTTTCCGCCGTTGACCTTTCCGGATGCACCTCGCTGCAAATTCTGAATGCGGACAACTGCCCGCTCAATGAACTCGACATTTCGGACTGCTCCATGCTTTCCGTTCTTTCGATTTGCGGCACGAACGTTTCCGAAATCGACCTTACCTCTTCAGGCAGCATGACCACAATCGCCCTTGCCGGCTGCCCCATGAGCCAAGCCACCGTGGAGCAATGCGTTTATAACCATCCCGAGGTTACGGTGCTTGACCTTGGGCACATGGGGCTGACCTCATTCGACGGTTCGCTGTTTAATCAGCTTGATGAGCTCTATCTCAACGACAACAGCTTCACGGAGCTTTCGATATCCGCACGCGATATCAACGTTGAGAATCTCGGCTCGATTAAAAAGCTTGAGCTCACCTCCTGCGGGGAATTTGGCAGCATCGCCATGAGCGGCACAACTGCCGACACGCTCAGCCTCACGGCGGACGATTTATGCAGTTTCCGCGCCAACGGCTGCGGCTTCGACTCGCTTCCCAACGTTGTTGCGGAATCCGAAAATATGCTCGTTCTGCATATTGCAGACAACGCATTTTCCGGTTGTCTCGATCTGCGCGCATTCAGCGGACTTGTGGATTTCGACTGCTCCGGCAATGCCGTGACCGAACTTCTTTTAAACGACGATTGCGACATCAACCTCCTTGATTGTTCGAACACGCAGCTCACCGCTCTGCGCATTCCGTCAAGCTATGTTGACGGCAGCCTCTCAATTGAAACGGACGGCAGCGGGTTCATCGGCGCTGTTTTCAACGGGCAAATGACCCCCTATGTTGACGACTACGGTAATTTTCAGGAATCCCTTTCCGCCCAAGCCGTTCTGAGCGCCGTTCCCGCCGAGGGCTTTGCCTTTGACGGCTGGTACGGCTTCGGCGGTGAAAAGCTCTCCGAATCCGCCGAATTCACTTTCTCCACAGACTCCGAATGCAGCCTGACCGCAAGATTTTGCAAGGCGCCCGAAACTACGGTCGCGCCCACGGACACTCCCGCGAATCCAACGCCGACCCCCGCACCCGTTCCCGCAACCGGCACCGTTGGGCTTTCCGCCGTCGGAATCCTGTTTCTTGCCGGCGGTGCAGCAGCCGCCGCACGGGCAAAAAGGGATTGATAATCGACCGTCCCCGGTTGAATCAACGAACCTCCGAGTAATCCGACTTTTTGCGAAGAAAAGGCTTAAATCTGTTGGCTTCTTCCGCAAAATAAGCCTTATATCGGAGCTTCCTTAATTATCAAGTTAACATTTCAGGAAATCTTTGATTTAAAGTTTTTTCAGGGATTCTTCACACAAAGGGTTATCCGCATTTGCGCCCAAACCGCGGATAACCCTTTGTTGCGTTAGAAAATCTCTGCAAAATAAACGTTGATGCCGAGTTTCCTTAATGCAATAGAGGCGTCGGGGGAGTAATGCGTTACGAATCCGTTCAATATATTTTTCTTTCACGGTCGTCCCTGTTGACTCTGCCATAATGTGAAGGCTTATAATGACCGTGAGCTCAAAAAACGCGGAGGTGCCGCCACAATGTTGAAAATCGGAGAATTCTCAAAACTCACACAGGTAAGCGTCAGGATGCTCAGGCATTATGACGAAATCGGTCTGCTGAAGCCCGCCGAAATTGACCGTTTCACGGATTACCGCTACTACAAGGAGGAGCAGCTACCCGCGATGTGCAGGATAAAAGCCCTTAAGGACATGGGCTTTTCGCTTGCGGACATCATACGCATCATGCAGCTCGACGGCGACAATGCCGCGCTTGACGCCTTTTTTGAAACGCGCCGTGCGGAGCTTTGCGCCGCCCTTGCCGAAACGGAGTACAAGCTTAAGCTGATCGATATTGCAAAAAGCAAATTGAGAAAGGAAGAAAAAATGAAATATAATCCCACAATAAAGACTTTCCCCGCGCGCTATGCCGCAACGCTCCGCACGGTCATTCCCCGTTATGAGGACGAGGGCATGGTCTGGTCCGTGCTCTGCGAAGAAACCGCACCGCTGAACATTGTTCCCGCCGACCCGAGCCTCTGCGGCGTTACCTTCCTCGACGGCGAATATAAGGAGAAGGACGTTGAAGTTGAAGCATGGAAAACCGTTAAGGGCAGCTATGACGACACCGAACACGTTCGCTTCCGCACCCTGCCCGAAGTAACTGTTGTCAGCTGCACTTGCAAAGGCAGCTATGCGCAGATGAGCGCGGTCAACGCCGCCATTCTCGAATGGATTGCCGCCACCGGCTGCTGCCCCAACGGCCCCATGTTTAATATCTACCACGTCAGCCCGCACGAAACTTCCAACCCCGAAGAGTTCATAACCGAGGTATGTTACCCAATTGAAAAACGATAAAATCCCGCTGCCGCACCCCGTGCACGGAGTGCCCGCCGTGCAGGCTGAACAGCTCCGCCTGAGTTGAACGCAAAATCCATGAAAGTTATCCGCAGTTTGCAAAAAAATGCGGTAACTTTTTTGATTCGAATTCAGCGTACGCTGCTAAATATCGTCAATGCACAAATCCCGCCTGAAGCTTTTGCCTCGGGCGGGATTTATTGATTCAATCAACTGTTGCGGAATTGCTTTAAAATGCTCGGCGCGGCGTGCGTCGAATCAGTCAATGGGCTTCATTGTGGGGATTTTCGTGACCGGTCATAGATAAGCTCCGCTTAGCGCCAATAATTCCCGATCGGCATCAACTCATTAGGTATCGGAGCAAGCTCACTTACGCTTAATTCAAATAGCTGAAAATCTATTGGCGTAAGACGGCATCGTTTTTTGAAACCGAGCCGTCCATGATACTGAAACCACTTATTTTAACAGTGCAGCACACAATTATAACAAACAAGCTTCCATTTTGAGTCTTGAAACTGCCCTTCCGTTCGACATCGTTTCCACCTGCAATTCTGCAATCCGGAAGCCACATTTTTGGTAGCATACTTGTGCTTTATAATTGTCGCTGTCTGTATACAGGACGATCTTCTCAAAGCCTCTGCACTTCAAGCGGCACATCAACTCACGGATTGCAAAAGTTCCAAATCCTTGACCCTGATACTCCGGAAGAAGTACTGCCATTTTTAAGTATACAGTTTTGCCCTCGTTAAGAAGCCCGTTAACGCCAAACCAGCCTATCGGGGCGTCTCCGTCAAAGACAATATAATCCTCCTCATCATTGTCATGGGACCACCCGTTGATCGCGTCTGTCCAGTCTTGCTGCTCTGTCGGAACTTCGTTTAACCTTTGTAAAACAGAAGGACAATTCATCAACAAATATAAAAACTCTGCATCATTCTTACAGACCGGCCTGATTCGAACATCTTCATGTTCCATGCAAATTAATGTCTCCTTAACTCCATTACATAAAGATAAAACTAAAACAACCTATGCTCCATCGAGTATCGGAACTTGTCTGCAATCGCAGAACTCCAAGCGCATTTTTGGCGTAAGCTCGGAGTAAATTGGCGTAAGCTGCGGCGCAAGCACCGACAATTCAATGGCAATCAACAGAGCTTTGCGCCTGCCGGAATGTGAGGATCGACCATCAGCAAATGCAGCTTTTCTTCGCCGTTTTCGTGATGCACGGCGGAGATAAGCATACCGCAGGAATCGATACCCATCATCGGACGAGGCGGCAGGTTGGTTATGGCGATGCAGGTCTTTCCAACCAGCTCCTCCGGCTCATAATATTCGTGAATACCGCTTAAAATCACCCGATCTGCGCCGCTTCCGTCATCCAAAACGAACTTTAGGAGCTTTTTGGACTTCTTCACAGCTTCGCATTCCTTGACCTTCACGACACGGTAATCGGACTTGGCGAAGGTGTCAAAATCCACAAAATCCTTAAACAACGGCTCGATCTGAACATTGGAAAAGTCGATCGGCTCGTCCTTAATCTCGATCTCGACCGTACCCTTTGCACCGCCGATGATACCGACTTCCTCGGGCTTTTTTTCCGACTTTGGAGTGTCCAACGGCTTCATTGTGGGGAAGAGCAGAACGTCCCTGATGGTGGGGGAATCGGTCAGGAGCATGATGATCCTGTCGATGCCGAAACCGATGCCGCCGGTGGGGGGCATTCCGTATTCGAGTGCAGCAATGAAGTTTTCATCAATGGGCATTGCCTCATCGTCGCCTTTTGCTTTTTCCTGCGCCTGCTGTTCGAAACGCGCACGCTGGTCGATGGGGTCGTTCAGCTCGCTGAAAGCGTTGCAATACTCTGCACCGGCAATGAAAAGCTCAAAGCGTTCAACGATCCCGGGATTATCAGGTTTGCGTTTTGTAAGCGGAGAAACCTCAACGGGATAATCAATAATAAACGTGGGCTGGATGAGCTTGCTCTCAACAAATTCATCAAACGCCGCAAAAAGAACCTTGCCGATGGGCGCAGTTTTATCCTCAATTTCGAGGCCGAGGGACTTTGCTTTTTCAATTGCCTCCGCGCCGTCCCTGCATGCATAGAAATCAACACCGGTATGCTCCAGAACCGCGTCATTCATGGTTTGACGGCGGAAGGGGGGAGTGAGGTCAATTTCTTTGCCCTGATACGTAATTTTTGTAGTGCCGAGAATCGTTTTCGCGCAGTGGGAGAGCAGATTTTCGGCAAGTTCCATCATTCCGTGGTAATCGGTGTAAGCCTGATAAAGCTCCATGCTTGTATATTCGGGATTATGCGTCGCATCCATGCCCTCGTTGCGGAACTGGTGACCTATCTCATAAACCTTTTCCAAACCGCCGACGATGCACATTTTGAGCGGAAGCTCGGTTGCAATGCGCATAAAAACGTCCAAATCAAGCGCATTATAATGGCTTATGAAGGGACGCGCATTCGCACCGCTTGCAACGGTGTTGATAATAGGGGTCTCAACTTCCAAAAATCCGCGCTCATCCAGGTATCTGCGAATTTCGGAAATAATTCGGCTGCGCTTAATGAAAGTTGTGCGAACCTCGGGGTTCATGATAAGGTCAACATAGCGCATGCGATAACGCAAATCAGTATCACGAAGACCATGGAATTTTTCCGGAAGAGGCCTTAATGATTTTGAAAGCAGAGTGACTGTTTCCGCATGAATGGAGATTTCGCCTGTTTTTGTTTTGAAAACAAATCCGGTAATACCGAGCATATCGCCAATGTCATATGCTTTAAAATCAGAATATGATTCTTCGCCGATATCATCGCGGCGAACATAGGCTTGAATATCGCCTTTCGCATCGCGAAGCCCTGCAAAACTTGCCTTGCCCATAACACGTTTTGACATCATTCGACCGGCAACAGAGACTTTTTTGCCCTCATATGCCTCGTAGTTTGCCTTTATGTCCGTGCTGAAATCGGTTTGGTCGAATTTTACAATGTCGAACGGGTTTTTTCCGGCAGCCTGAAGCGCCGCAAGCTTATCGCGGCGAATCTGAAGCAGCTCGTGAAGTTCTTCAGCGTTTATATTGTTATTTTCTTCTGTATTGATTATGTTGTTTTCTTCCATTTATACTAATTCTCCATCATCGTAACGTGAGCCTGTCTGTTAAAAGTTATCTCCTGATTGAGATGATTTTAACCTTCATAAGACCGCCGGGAGCCTCAACATTGGTGATTTCGTCAATCGATTTTCCCAAAAGCGCAGCGCCGACAGGGGAGTCGTTTGAAATGCTCTTTGGTTTTGCGTCAATATCCGCCTCAGCAGAACCGACAATCTTAAATTCATCTTCAAACCCCAAATCAACGAACTTAATGCGAACGATCGAACCCATTGTGACTGTTTTGCCGTCGGTATGAGTTTCATCAATGATCACAACGTTTTTGAGCATCGCTTCAAGCTCCATAATCTCGAGTTCATTATGAGCCTGTGCGTCTTTCGCGGCGTCGTATTCCGCATTTTCGCTTAAGTCGCCGAATGAACGCGCAACAGCGATCTCCTCGGTTATTTCCGCCCTGCGGACATTTTTTAAATATTCAAGCTTATCTTCGAGAGCTTTTTTGCCTGCCAGAGTAAGCTGTACAACTTCTGCCATGTTTCTGCCTCCTGAGTCTGTATGTGCAAGGCAAACCTTGCGAAAGCACATACCAATTTATTCTATTATAAGGATTTTTTTCCGTGTTGTCAACAAATCGGCATGGTTTTTTTATAAAAAACTCCCCGTGTAATCCACCGTTTGCGTCAGCGCAGCCGCCAATTTCTTTATGCCTGTTCCCGACTCACGCGGAACGCCTCGCCCGCACTCAACAGATATACCCAAGTCTCTTTCACCGGCAATCCGGACAGTTTTTGCAATGCATCCGCGTAAATTTGCAGCTGCATACGGTATGAATTCGCAACATCCCTCGGATCTTTGCCCAGTGTGCTCGTTGTTTTGTAATCTACAATGATCCACTCGTTATTTTCGGTGAAGCAGCAATCGATTATTCCCTGCACCACAACATTATTTTTGTTGACGTCCAGCAATAACGTAAACTCAAGTTCACGCTTTATCAGTGCGTTGGCGTCATTTGCGGCGGCATACATTCGTTCATACAACCCGCTTTGCAGAAAACGTTTTATTGCAAACATATTTACAGATTTCGCCTGTTGTTCGGACAAAACGCCATCCGCCGAGAGTCTTTTGAGAACAATATTTATTTCCGCCTCGGTTAGTATTCCGAGCGGGAACATTTGAAGGAATATATGCGTTGCAGTTCCTCTCTCTGCTCCGGTCAGCACGTGTTCAGGCTGCAAAAAAATCGGTACAGACGGCGAAAAATCATAATCAATCGAACGTTTTTCGCCTTTAATTATTTCCGTGACGGTGCGCTTGCTTTTTTGCTTGGTATCGTCTTCAAACGGATACCGATACTCAAGCCTGCGGCTCACGGCACTGCAATCGGTGCTGCGGGCTTCTTCACTCCATCTGATATATTCTGCCTTGCTCATTCGGGTTTCATCAGTTGAATTCGGTGTTTTTTTTATGCATCGCAATAAAAGCTTATCCGCTCCGATTGCGCATTTTACACCCGCCGAACCCGCATTATCAAGGTTGATACCAAGCGGAAAATATGCTCCGAGCATCCAATCGAGATAGCATTTGGAATTCATTATGCGGGATTTTGACAACGGCGCAGCAAATTTATTCAATAAATCCGCCATTTTTTTGCTTGAACCGATGATATAAAGTCTCTCTCTCGGGCGCGTCATTGCAACATACAGATTCCGCATTTCCTCAGAAACCAATTTGTCATCCTCACGCATCATAATTGCGCGGCGCAGCAGGGGGGTGAGAGGGTTTTTGCCGCGCATACGGAAACCGATTCCAAGTTCTCTGTCAAAAACTGCATCGGCTTTGTGGCTTTTTTTGCTGAATTCCGACGTTGTTCCGCAAATGAAAACAATCGGAAACTCCAAACCTTTGCTCTTGTGTATGCTCATTACGCGAACCGCGTCAATTGCGGAAGGCTGAGCCGCACCCATGCTGACATTATCCCTCAGACTGTCCATCAGCGTTACAAATCCGTGGAGTCCGCTTTTGCCGTTTGCAACGAAAGTCTGTGCCTTTTCAAGCAATAAATCAAGATTCGCCTGCCGAACCGCACCGCCGCGCAGCGCACCGACATAAACATAATAAAATGTCTCATCCAGAAGAGTGCCTATCAGTTCATCAACGCTTAAAAAGCGGCTCATTTCATGCCATCTGTCAACATTTCCCAGGAAATAATTTGCCTTGCGGCAGTATTCCGCATTATTCGTGCCGTTTTGAAAGCTTTGAGCGGCCTCCGTGAGTCTGTCAATGAACTCTTCACCGTCGAAATCGGTTCGAATATGTATATACTCATCCTCATTGAACCCGCCGATTGGGGAGCGCATAACGCTTAAAAGCGGAATATCCTGCCTTCGATTGTCTATAATTCTTAGTAAATTTAAGAATATCTGTACCTCAATTGCGTCAAAATATCCGTCCCCAAGCTCGGCCGCGCATGGAATGCCCTGTTCCGTCATTGCGTTTACAAATTGCAGAGCAACACCCTTCGTTCGCCGCATCAAGACCGCAAAATCAGAAAACATCGGCTTTCGCACTCGATTGATTTCCTTATCAAATACCTCAACGTTTTCAATCACGCAGCGTATTTTATCAGTAACACAGCGTGCCTCGGCCTCTATGGCTTCCGGCTCATCGTTTTCCTTTGCGGAGTTATTTTCCGATTCGGCCTCATTTTCGTTTTCGCCTTTCTCATCCGAAATGTCAATTAAACAGATTTCCGCGCTGCCGTTTGCAGTTTCCGCGCCCATTCGCAATTCGGCATTGTCGGAATAATCAATTTCACCGACATCGCCGAGCATGATTTTTGAAAACAGACTGTTCGCTGCATTCAAAACTGACGTCATGCTTCTGAAATTTGCGTTCAAATCAATTCTTTTTCCAACCGTTCCGTCATAGCTTTGATATTTCGCCAAAAAATTTTCCGGTTCGGCCTGGCGAAAGCGATATATGCTCTGCTTGACGTCTCCGACCATAAACAGATTATGACCGTTTGAAACAGCAGCAATTATTGCGTCCTGAATGCTGTTGGTATCCTGATATTCGTCAACAAAAATGTATTTGAACTTTTCCTTATATTCAGCGGCAATTTCATCGTTTTTAAGCACGGTATATGCAAGCTGTTCCATATCATTGAAATCTATAAGCGCATTTTCACGCTTTAATTCGGAATAATGCTCCGCAAACCGTCGAACGATCGCTTCAAGACTTTTCAGGCAAGGATAAATCCGCGCTGCATTTTCACGTTCAACGTCATATGAGTAGCAAAAAGCCTCGCTTATTTTTTTGAATTGACTTTTAACTTTTTCGCGATATTCCTTCAGCTCCGCAGGCGCACCGCCCTTTCTTGACGGAATTTTTGCAAAAGCACATGCCGCAATTTTGCAGTGCCAATCGGAATAAGTTTTCAGCTGCATCAGTTCGTCATAAAATCCCATATCCGTTTGAAGCAGTTTCGTATACACTTCAAATTCGGGGTTATTTTCGTTTACAAAACAATGATAAAGCTCATTCGCCATATCATAAAACGTCGAGATGTTCCTTTTTGCGGAAGCAATCAGACTCTCCGCCGCCTTCTCGGAAAACGTTTCAAAGCTGCTTCCGTATGCCTCAACCGCCTCATGCAGCCAACCGAACGGATTAGGGCGTGCCATAATAAAATCATAGGTATCCTCAATAAGAGTGCAAAGCGCATCATCGCGAATAAGGGCGTCACAAAGCAAGCGAAAATCCGAATCCGAAGTTTTTTCCGCATCCGAATATGCCTCTTCCAATACATCATCCAATGCTTTAAGGCGCAGCAATGCAGCCTCTGCGGCATCGGCGGTTCTGAACGCCGGATCAAGACCGACTATATGGCAATTACGTCTCAGAACATTTCCGCAAAAGCTGTGAATGGTTGAAATATTTGCAGTAGAAATATTTATTGCCGAATCGTGCAAATGCATTTTCAGCTTTGTATCATCGGTTGACTCCGCAAGCTCCGACAACCGCCGCTCAATGCGCTGTTTCATTTCAGCAGCGGCGGGGTTCGTAAACGTTACAACAAGTATTTCCGAAACATCAGTCCCGGAAGCAATAATTCGAGCAATGCGTTCGGTCATTACTGCGGTTTTACCTGCACCCGCGGCAGCCGAAACAAGCAGGTTTCCATCCTCGTTAATTGCACGAAGCTGCTCAGCAGTCCACATTATTTTCTCCGTTCTTTCATAAACATATTATACGTCCCACTGTCAAAAACCCGGTCGCTTGAATTACAGTTTCAGCTTGTTCAGAACCTTTGCGGCAAGGGGTCTGTGCGCAACCATAGCGGCACGCGGACAAAACTCCTGGCAGCAAAAACAACGAATACATTTTTCTCGGTTTATATGTGGTTTTTTGTTTTTCATTTCTATTGCTTTTGCGGGACACATCCTTGCGCATTCACCGCATCCGACACAAAAACGTTTTTTTAGCGTGGGCTTATGTTCAAGCGCCGCTTTACTGATAAAATGAAGCACATTGCCTTTGCGCATAAAGCTCAATCCACGCACCGGCGGGGCTTTAAAGTCATCAACGGTTAACGCGCGAATATCACCGTATACCCTCAAATTTTTACTGGATGCAGGCGCAAAACCTCGTTCATACGCCGCTTGAAGCGTTGGCAGACCGTCAATGTTCATCCCGATCAGCTCTGCACCGACAACGTCGGCATAATACGTGCTTTTCGACGCAATTATTGCACCGATTTGGCGCGGCGTGCCGGCAGTCGGCCCGTTGCCCTCCATTCCGACAACGGCATCACAAATTGCAAGTCTCGGTTTGAAATACTCATTAAGGTCAACAAGCATATCGGCAAATTCAGCATCGTTTTGAAATTTATAATGAACTTCCGGCTTTTTAAGACCCGGAATCGTCCCAAACAGATTTTTAACCGCCGCACTCATGCCAAGCATTCCGTGTGATTTCAATTTACAGAAATCAATAATTGCATCAGCCTCATCCAAATACTCTGTGTATGTGAAATTTTTTAGTACTTTTCCTTCAGGGAAGTCAACAGTTTTTTCGTTCATATTGCGATTCAGCTTTGCACCGAGCTTTTCAACCCGATCCATGCCCGTTGCTGCGTAGACGCGATTCAGCAAGGGGAGCGAGTGCGGCCCGCCGGGGCTGTCGCCTATCGTAACAGCTGCACCGCGTGCCAAAAGCATTTCAACAAGTGCCTCAAGCAGGGCAGGGTGGGTTGTTGCGGCTGCATCGGGCTTTTTGAACGAAACAAGGTTGGGTTTAATAATTATTTTCATTCCGGGCATGACAAAATCTAAGCCGTTTACCGCATTTACGGCCTCTTCAAGTGCAGGTTTGACTGCTTCGACGTCATAAGTCTTGCAGCGTACAACAGCAACATCGTAGTTTTCCAATTCAACCTCCGGACTTTTTTGTGTATTTAAATCTTATCACAAGAAAACAAGTGTCAAGCAACCGGTATTTGCACATAATGAAATACCGATTGCAGCTGATTCATTTATAAAAGCTGCTCGTAAACATCAACAATGTGAAATTCTCCGCAATTGCAGGGTTTAATTTCGAGTACGAATTCAGTCCGCCGTCACTCCTGATTTTCACATACCCCTGATACGGGTTAACCGGGAAAAAGAAATTAACTTTATCATCCGGGCTTTTTATCACAAAAAACAGGCATACATCACCGTTCACAGGCAGTTCCCATGCGTTATCGCCGCCTCCGACTGCTTTTAAAGTTGAAGCATTAATTACGTTGCGATGCATATTATCCACTTGAGTTATCGTTATTTTTTCACCGCTTCGCAGCCCCCCGCCCAAGGAATTTAAAACTGTCACGCCGATGCGCAGTGAATTGCGTTCACTCCTTATCGTTTCACCGCGTTCGCCTGATCTGCATAAAGTGGGCATATATGAGGATACACTGTCAACCCTGCCGATAAAGTATTCATTGCAGCCGACGAGCAATTCATTCATATTGGAATAGAACATATATTCACTTGGAATAAATAATTCGGATTTCATTGCCGCAATTTCGCGTTTAATTGAGCTGATTTGAACATTCCTGCCGTCGCTCATGCGAACCGTCGATCCGCTGCTTTGCATTACTCCGTTTTCGACCGGAACGTATATTTTTCCGTAACTGAATTCACCTTTGTTTTCATCAGCAAGAAAGAGAATGCAGCGTTCACCAACATTATATTCTGTTGAAACATAAATTGTTTCAGAGCTTTCCGCATCGCCTGCGAAAACATCAAGCACTCGAAATAAAGAAACCGCATTGCCGCCGTATGTTGCCTCGCCGACACATTCCGCTTCGACAATCAGAGAGGCACTTCTGAAACAGTTCCGCAAAGTATAAACATCCAACGAATTTTCTTCAATTTCAAATTGATAATTCAAGTCCCTGAACACAACAGCCGGCTCATGCTGCGTTCTAAACGGCATAACAAGCGCAATTATCAGAACCGCATTCAGCAGTATCTGTATTTTTTTACAGGCACGCATTGAATATTACCCCCAGCATTATAAACAATGATTTCCTTATCGAATATTATACAACATTCGGATGTTTTTTTGAATCACCCTTACAGTTCATTCTTAATATATTTATAAGCGGGATGAATCAATGCATCCCGCTTATTTTTTACCGGCTGATTAATTGTGCAGTATTCTCAGACCGCTGCGCCGTCGGGCATCGGTTCAATTTCATGCCTCCAAATTTTCGTTAAGGAAATTATTCCGAAAGTTACGGCGGAAAACTCTGCAATTACAAAGCACCACCAAACAGATTCAACCGATTTAAACACGAGAGCAAGCACAAGGGCGGCAGGGAGCAGCACCCCGAGCTGACGCAGTATGGACATAAACATGCTCTTGATTCCGTGTCCGATCGCCTGAAAAGTTACAGATATTGTAATTGATGCCGCCGCGATAGGAAAATGCAAAGAAATAATTCGGAATGCCGCAATTCCTTCAGCGGTAATCTTCCCCTCGGAGTCGAAGAGGGAAACGATCTGCTGTGGGAACAGTTGGAAGAGCAGCGTGCCGATGCTCATAATAATCGCGGTTACGCAAAGTGTCATCTTCCATGCTTTTTTAAACCTCAGTCTGTTTCTTGCTCCGTAGTTATAAGCAAAAATGGACATGCTGGCGTTCGTAACTCCAAACAACGGCATGAAAACTATTGATTGAACTTTGAAATAAACTCCGAATGTTGCAATACCGGCGTTGCTCATTAGAATCCTTGAAAAAATCGCGTTCATGCCGACATTCATTATCGAACCTATCGACTGCATGACAATGCTCGGAATGCCGACTCGGTATATTTCTCGCACCGTTTCACCGCAGAGACGGAAATTTTTGAAACTTATTTTTACCTCATGTTCCTTAAAAAACACAAGTGCCAATGCCATCAGCATTCCGACCCATTGTCCGATTACCGTAGCATATGCCGCGCCTGCCACTCCCATTTCCGGGAAGGGGCCGATTCCGAAAATCATAAGGGGGTCAAGAATGATATTAACAACCGCGCCGGCAAGCTGAGTCACCATTGAAAGCCCGGTTTTGCCCATTGACTGCAATATTCTTTCACAGCCGATTTGTATAAACACACCCAATCCGAAAACCATGCAGATTTCAAGATAATCAACGCCCATTTCTATGAGCTGCGGATCGTCGGTGAAAAGCCTGAAAAACGGAGTGATTACAAACCCAAATATTGCAAATACAATTGCAGACAGCAAAAGCAGGCACAAGCCGTTGCTTGCACCTTTGTTTGCAGCCTCAGTGTTTCCCTCGCCGAGTTTGCGCGACATATATGAGTTCATGCCGACGGATGTTCCGATCGCAACAGCGATCATCAACATTTGTATCGGATAGGCAAGCGAAATTGCCGTCAGTGCGTCGGTGCTGATTTTTGCAACAAAATAGCTGTCCACAACATTGTACATTGCCTGCACAAGCATGGAAATGACCATCGGAATTGCCATGTTGGCAAGCAGTTTTCCGACAGGCATAACGCCCATTTTGTTTTTGCTCTTTTGATTCTCTTCCATTCGGTTACGCTTTCTTAATCAGTAATAACCAAACGATTTTAACACCGGTGCTCAATATATTCAAGCTTTATCACGAATTATATATGCACTGTTGTTTCGGCAATGTCGGCCGAAAACTCAGCATAGGAAATTTATTCAGTCCTGCCACACATAATATCTATTCCTGAATGAATATTTGTTATATGTGCTTCAGTAATGTTTTTTTCCTGTTCACCGTCGAGCGTCCAGCTTACGCTTTCGTCCGGGAAGCGCACATGCAATTCGGATGCACGAAACATTCTGATGTATTCGCAGCTCATTTCGCCGCTTGTGATTGCATTTACAATTTTTGTGAGTTCAAGTGCATTTTGCGGATACCTAATCAAAATTATTTCGAACATTCCGTCGTTCATTTCGACCATTTCAGGCTTCAGCTTTACAATTCCCGCAATTATTCGCGAGTTGCTGACCGTGCAAAGGATAAACTCGTCCTCAATCGTTTCTCCGTTAATTTCAAAAACAGCCTTTATCGGACGGATTTTTTTGAGTGTATCAAACCCTTTCGCAAGATAAGCAAGAAAACCGAACATGTTTTTTGCGTTTTGCGAAGTCGAGTAGGCAACATCGGTAAATGCGCCGAAAGCTGCAACATAAGCATAGAATCTGCCGTTAAAATTTCCTACATCAATTGTAGTACAAATTCCATCAGTAATATTTCTTACAGCTTCATCGCTGTTCTTTGGAATGCAGAGCGTGTTCGCAAAGTCATTCGTGCTGCCGGAAGGCACATATCCCATGCGCGGGCGTTTCTCCTTTGGAAGCTGCATAATGCCGCTGATGACCTCGTTCGCTGTTCCGTCGCCGCCGGAACAAACGACAATTTCATTTTCCGCACCGTATTTTTTTACGTATTCGGTTGCAGATCCGCTGTTGATTGTTGTAAGTGTTGTGCAGGCATAGCCGTTATCCGTCATGTGTTTTACAACTTGCGGAAGCAGTCTTAATGATCTGCCTTCTCCCGCAACGGGATTAAAAATCAGCAGTGCACGCTTATGAACGAGTTCGCCGCAAGCCTTATCATTCACCGATTTTTCGCCCGTTTCAGCGCTTTTTTGCTTCCATTCATCAAACAATCTGCCCATTTTCTTTCCTCACCAATGTTTTGATGCTTCAACCCGCGCAAACACTCATAAGAAGTAAAAGTCACTGTACTCCATAGAGATATTCGTGCAGAAGTCTTTTATTATCAGCAATATCTATATGAATAACAGCCATTTTTCCTTCCCATGCATAGTCCCATGTTCCTTCAAAGGGGAGTGCACGGTTTTCAAGAGTTAAATCGCCGCCAAACACAACATCAATTGCAAGATCGATCATCTGCATCGGACTCATGTTCGTCTCAACATATTTTGTCAGATTGTTTACCAATGCAGTAAGCGAAGCAATGGATTTTTCGGTCTTTGCTTTTTTTAAAAACGCATACATAACGTCTCGCTGTCTCCGCGTTCTTGACCAATCGCCGTCACCGCCGATGGACCTGTTGCGCGAATGCGCCAGCGTTTGCCGACCGTTCAGATGCTGCCAACCTTCTTTTACGGGCAGAGCATCATTTTCTGCGCTGTTATTTATGTATTCAACTTCACGTTCCGTAAGATACACATCTATTCCGCCGACGGTGTCAACAATTTCTTTCAGAGATTCAAAATCAACCTTCACATAATATTGAATGTCCATCCCGAAATTGCTGTTGACGGTATTTATTGCAAGCCCGACACCGCCAAAGAAATAGGCAGTGTTTATTCGGTTCCATGTATCACGATTAGGAATATAAATCCATGTGTCGCGCAAAAGAGAAACAAGTTTTGCCGTCCGCAGCTTTCGATTGTACGAAAGGATCATCATCGTGTCCGACCTTCCGTGCCGTTCACCCTCGCGTACATCGCTTCCGAAAAGCATTATATTTACAACATCCTTGTCGATTCTGCTCTCATTAAAAATCGAATCGTCATCCATTCTGATATCGTCAATCAGTGCAGGATCAAAATCCTTTGTTGTGTCAACTTTATCAGCATCAGCCTTGATCAACGCGGGGGGAGTTGCCGTCTCACCCGGTGATATTTCAGGCTTTTTGACGGTTGAAACCGCATTTTTGTTCATCTGCCCGAGTTTGCAGCAAACAATCACCAAAGGTATGCTCAAAAAAACAACCACAAGCAGGATAATAATTACTATGCGAAGTGCATGTTTTTTTTCCGTTTTGCCTTCCCCGCGTTTTTTCATTTTTTATTCCTCCCGATAACCGTTGGGGTTCATCTGCTGCCAGCGCCATGTATCACGGCACATATCCTCAAGCGTTTTTTCAGTATGCCAATGCAAAAGCTCAGCCGCAAGATGTGCATCTGCAAACGAGGCATCGATATCGCCGGGACGGCGTTCGGTTATAACATACGGAATTTCAATGTTATTTGCCTTTTCAAAAGCGTGAACGATATCAAGCACGCTGTAGCCTATGCCGGTACCGAGGTTGATTTCGATGCAGCCGTTTTCATTTTGCGCATATTTGAGTGCGGCAAGATGACCCTTCGCAAGATCAACAACATGTATGTAATCGCGCACTCCTGTTCCGTCGTGAGTGTCGTAATCATTGCCGAAAACGGAGAGCTTTTCGCGTCTGCCTATTGCAACCTGTGATATATACGGCATAAGGTTGTTCGGAATCCCTTTCGGATCTTCGCCGATCCTGCCGCTTTCGTGCGCGCCTATCGGATTGAAGTAGCGGAGAAGAACTATCGAAAGTTTCGGATTTGCCGCACAAACATCCCGCATGATTTGTTCGCTCATGTATTTTGTCCAACCGTAAGGGTTGGTGCACCATGTGGGCTGCTTTTCGTCAATCGGAACGACTTTTGGCACGCCGTAAACGGTCGCAGATGAGCTGAAGATAAGCTTGTTTACATCATTACGCTGCATAACCTCAAGCAAATTCATTGTTGCATCAAGATTGTTTTTGTAATACATCAACGGCTTCGCAACCGATTCCCCGACTGCCTTTTTCCCCGCAAAATGAATCACGGCATCAATATCATTTTCTGAAAAAACCTGTTCGAGCGCATCCTCGCCGCACACATCAATTTCATAGAAACGAACAGTTTTTTTGCCCAATTCCTCAATACGTTTCACAACTTCGCGGCAAGAGTTTGATAAATCATCTGCAATAACAACATCACAGCCTGCGTTCATCAATTCAACTGCGGTGTGCGAACCGATATATCCCGCACCGCCGGTAAGCAATACTTTCATATTTCCTCCGTTTCCGTTTCGGGCATTATAGCTCCGAATTATCAATTTTTTGTTAATTATAAATCAATTCCGTTGCATTTCGGAAAACCGGGCAAGCTGCTCTATAAAAAAACGAAATGCCCGGCTGCTTCAATGCTTAATCAGCGTGAACCTCGTCCTTAAGAACACCAACAAAAGGCAGGTTTCGATATGTGCCGGCATAGTCAAGACCGTATCCCACGACAAATTCATTAGGAACGACAAATCCGTAATAATCCGGAGTAATGGCGCATTCACGGCGTTCGGGTTTATCAAGCAGGGCAACGATTTTGAGGCTTGCAGGTTCGCGGGCACGAAGCATGCTCGTGAGATGATTCAGGGTCAGCCCGGAATCCATTATATCTTCAACGATTATGACGTGCCGTCCGGTAATACTCATGTCGAGATCCTTGTTGATGCGAACTATTCCGGAAGTTTTTCTTGCATTGCCGTAACTTGAAATTGCGAGAAAATCAATCTCGCAATAATCATCGAATTGGCGAACAAGATCGCTGAAAAAATGCACTGAACCCTTAAGAATGCAAAGAAAAACAGGGTTTTTGCCGCGGTAATCGTTTGTAAGCTTCTCCGCAAGCTCGTGAATCCTCCGCTGCAGTGTCTCCCGATCCAAAAGCACATAATCGATATCGTTGTGCAATCCGGTTTTATTAATCATTTTATTCCTCCGTAATTTTGTTGTTTTTATATTTGCGAACCAAAGAGTTTTTTCAACTCGATCGCAGCTGTTTTTCTGAAATACGAAGCCTTTATCCGAGGAAGGATTCCTCCGTTTCAAATTCAACGCAAACAATACGTTTTGTTTCGTTTGAAATTTTGACATCATCGGATATTCCGACTCCGTATACATATACTATTTTGCCGCAGCATTCGAGCAGCGGCAGTCTGTCGCGTCGTTCGGAGTCAATTTTTTGAGCAATCAAATACTTTTTCAACTTTGTTTTTCCGGGCGCATTTACCGGAAAAAACATGTCTCCGGCGCGTCTGAACCTGATGTTCAGGCTCAGAGCTTCTACGTTATTTTTTATCTTCAGTCCGTCAGCCGGTGTATCGTTTGCTTCGTTTTCAAAAAGCCCTATAAGCTTTTCGAGATCCATCATTGCTCGAGTTTTATTATACACCCGTTCGTGCGAAAATTCCAGACCGCCGTCCGCGATGGAAGCTTTTACCCTTCCGAATGAAGTTTGAATCCATTTTCCGTTGAGGGGCAGGGGAGTGTTGCGGGTCTGCGGGCACAATTGAGCATCCGATTGAAAGTCTGTCTGTTTTTTTTCTGAGTCGGAAACAGAATTAATTTCACACTCATGTTTCGTGCAGCTTTTGTTTTCAACGAGCAGTCTTCCGAAACTTTTTCGAATTATAACTGTAGACATTTCAATTTTTGCGCCCGACTGCATTTCAAGCAGTTTCATCAAAGCTTCTATATGCGGCTGAAAAACATCGTTTTGCACTCCGTTTTCCCGAAGCATGTGCATTACGGCGCGCGACTTAATCGGCATCGGCAAGTGAATCAGCTTTTCCGCATCAACCCCGTTTTCTGTTTTTGCGTTCAGATAGGCCTCTTTTGCAACGCCGTTTAGGTATTTTTCATCTTCATTCAAAAGTTTTGCATTTCTGCATATAACTTTTTCGCAGCTTGAATTAATACCGTTTTGTATTTCAGGAATTATTTTCAGTCTCAGCAAATTTCGTGCCGTATCCGGAACAAAATTTGTTTCATCCGTTTGAAACTGCTCGCCGTTTTGCAGCAAATACTCGACCAATTCTTTTTTTTCAAACTCCAGAAGAGGATGAATGATTTTTCCGCTGCAATATTTCATTCCGCACAGCCCGTTAAGCCCGCTTCCGCGTAAAAAATGCAGCAGTATGCTTTCCGCATTGTCCGACAAATGATGAGCCGTTGCAATAAATCCCATGCCGCTTTGAATCCTTGCACGTTCAAGAAAGTCATAACGCAATTCCCGCGCCGCTGTTTCTGTCGAAAGGCTGTTTTCATCGGCATATGCCGGAACATCCGCCTTTTCGCGCAGAAGTTTAAGCGCATGTTTCTCACAAAAAGCGCGAACGAAATTCTCATCCTCCCGCGCTGCTTCGCCGCGTATGCAATGATTGAAATGGGCACAACATAATCTGAAATTTGTGTGCTTTTCAACGATTTTGCAGGAGAGATTCTTTAGAAGGAGAGCAAGCGCACATGAATCCGCGCCTCCGCTGAGCGCAACCAAAATTCCGCTTTCAAGGGCGTCGGCACAGTTTTTTTCAAGGATATGGAGCATTTTTTCTTCCGTTTTCATAACGCCCGCCTTCCTTCAAAGAACATTGCTGCAAATCAAAGTTTTTCTCTGTGCAAAGAATTATAAACAAGCTTGCCTTTTTCTTTAACGCTTTCAAAAAGGGTTATTTCCGAGGCAGTGAAGCTTGTTTTAAACTCCGTCTCCTGCAATTGTGCATAAACCAGTTCGTCGAATTCAACACTCCGTCCGAGAGTTATATGCGGAACAAAGCGTCTGTATTCGCGTGCAAACCCGTTATCAGCCAATGCGGTTTGAAGCGACTCATGCAAAATTGCCAATTCGCCTGTATTTCCGCCGACCTCGATAAAAGCCGTGCGGCTGCCGCTCCTTTCAAAACTTGAAAACCCGGCAGGACGCAGTTCGAACGGACGAATTCCGCGCACGGCAGATTGCATTGCTTTTACCGCGCCGGCAAGATCGTTGCTTTCGCCTATAAAATGCAATGTTATATGCAGGTTATTTTCCTGAACAAATCTGCCTCCGCTCGAAAGCATCTTAAGCTCTTTGAGCGCAGCACCGACTTCGTTTCTGACAGCTTTGGGCAGTTCAACGGCAATAAACAGACGCATGGCATTTACCCTACTTTAAATCATAGATTTTATTATACTTTTCTGTGAGATATTCAATGTAATAATCTGCATTGAATTCCTCTCCGCAGGCATTCTCGATCAGCTGCGCCGGGGTCAGCAGCATTCCGTATTTATGTATTTTTTCAGTCAGCCATGCGGTAACTTCGTCGATCCTGTTTTCCGAAACAAGTTTATCAATATCAATATCCTGTTTCATTTTGTGAAGGAATTGCGCTCCGTAAGCAGAACCGAGGGAATAACTCGGGAAATAACCCAGCGCGCCGCCGCTCCAATGAGAATCCTGAAGGCAGCCCATGCTGTCGCAGGGAACATCGATTCCGAGATATTCCTTATACAATCTGTTCCATTCATTCGGCAGATCCTTAGTTGAAAGCGAACCGTCCATAAGCCTTTTTTCAATTTCATATCGTACCATTATATGCATTGAATAAGTCAGTTCATCCGCCTCGGTCCTGATAAGAGAGGGCTCGGCCTTGTTTACGGCGAGATAAAAATCATGCGCGGTAACATTTTCAAACTGCTCGGGGAAAAGCTCTTTAATTTTCGGGAAAATCAAAGAAATAAACGCTTCACTCCTGCCGATGATGTTTTCATAAAAACGAGACTGAGATTCGTGAATGCCCATTGAAGCTCCGCCTGCCATCGTTGTTCCGATAAGATCATCGCCGGTGTTCAGCTCATAGATCGCATGTCCGCCCTCATGTATCACCGAATACATGCTGCTTGCAACCATATTTTCATAATAATGCGTGGTAATTCGAACGTCATGCTTGTTGAATTCGGTTGTAAACGGATGCTCCGTTTCCCCGATTGAACAATCGTCGCGGTTAATTTTCATAACGTCCATTATATAATCCGACAATTTTCGCTGCGTTTCGATCGGGCAGGACTTTTCAAGGAACGAAGTATTGATAACGTCACCTTTTTCGCAAATTGCATGAATCAACGGAACAAGTGCGCTGCGGAGCTTTTCAAAATATACATCAAGCATTTTTTTCGATGCACCGCGCTCAAATTCGTTAAGCCAGTAATCATATGCATCTGTCTCCGGTGAAACATATGCCGCAATTTTTCTGTTGTATTCGACAATTTGCGCAAGATACGGTTCAAAAACGGAATAATTGTCCGTATTTTTTGCTTCAACCCACGCATTATGGGCTTCTGTCAGGAGCACCTGGAACGCGGTGTATTCGTCCATGGGGATTTTGCGCATTTGATTAAGCTCGCGCGCTTTTTCCTCGACTTCACGGCGAGTTATAAAGTCCAATTTATCAAGATTTGACATCATGGTGTCTATAACTTCAAACTGCTCCTCATTTACGGTCAGTTTGTAGATAATTTCACTTAAGACGCCGTAAGTTCTGCCGAGGCCTTCCGCCGAATTTTTCGGTGCAGCCGTTTCGGAATCATAGCTCAGAACACCCATCGCATGGCTGTAGGCTGCCATGGTTTCTGTGTTTTTCTTAAATAATTCCTTTGCCTTTTCAAATTCCATATTTTTCTCCTTTTTGGTTGTTCGTTTTATTTTTACGCTCCAGTAAAAAGTCTTACGGGAAGAATCATGTAATAGAATGCTTCGCCCTCGACCGGAACGATTACGCAGGGCGTAACGGCATTGTTCATGTTCAGGTAAACGCATTCGTCGTCAAGAACACGCATTACATCCTGAATATAAGTTGCGTTGAACGCAATTTCCAGATCCTTTCCGACAAGTTGAATTTCAATCTCGTCGTTTATATTTCCCTTTTCACTGTTTGCCGTTATGGTGAGGGTGTTGTTTGCAAACATCAGCTTGATGCGGTTCGATTTCGATTCGCGCGCCATGAGCAAAGCGCGCTCGGTGCTGTTCTTCAACTCTTCGCAATTGATCAAAACTCTTGTTGCAAAGTTTTTGGGCAGAATGCCCTTATAATTTACATATTCGCCGTCCAGAAGGCGCGAAATGACCTTTGTTCCGCCGAAATCGATTTTTATATGCGTGCTTGAAAAAATAAGCTTAACTTCCGAATCGTCGGAAGAAAGAACGGCGGCAATTTCCTGCATTGCGCGTTTGGGAATTACGACGGATTTTTTGCCGGTGCAGTTATTGATTTTTTCTTTTCTCATTGCAATGCGGAAGCCGTCGAGTGCAACCATTACAAGCGTGTTGTCGCTGTCGAATTCAAGGCAGACGCCGTTGAGGATCGCCTTTGTTTCATCATTGGAAACCGAAAATATGACCTGTTTTATCATGCTCTTCAGCTTGTTTTGAGGTATATCCGCCGAAAACTCATCGTCAACGCGCATCATTTCGGGGTATTCATCCGCATTTTGAATCTGTATTGAAGACTTGACCCTGCGCGAGCGAATGTTCATTGTGTTCCCGTCGCTTTCGAAATCGATTGTGTCGCCGCCGAATTTCTTTACAAGATCGGAAAACAGCTTGCCCGGAAGGACCGCACTGCCCTCATCGTCGATAATTGCGGGAATTTCGGTTTCAATTTGGAGTGACAGATCCGTGCATTTTATGAACAGAGTGTCATTCGCTGCATACATATATATGCCCTCAAGGATCGGAAGTGTTGCGTTTGAGGGCATTGCCTTCGTAACGACGGAAACCGCCTCGTTGAGTTCTCTTGTGTTTACGCTGAAGCGCATGGGTGCATCTCCTTTGCTGTTGTTTATTACTAAGGTAGCGGCGGCAGTAGTAGTGCGGAAACTGCGGATAAGTCATGTTTTGCCTTTGCTGTCAAATAAAAACAGTGTTTATAAAAGGCGCAAAACTCTGTTGATAAATCCGGCTGTTATTAACAGTTTCCGTGTTGTTCGCATTATCCTCAGCAAATTAATTCTTTTCCTTGTGGAAAAAGCGGATAACAAGGAAAAAAATCCCTGTCGATTCTGCCGCTTTTTGATACGGTAAAAAACACCGTGAAAGCTGTTTTTGAAAAACAAAAGCGTTCTGCATAATGCAGATCCGTGAGGCTTAAGCCTTCGCCGATGTATACTCCGCCTTTATACATTATAAGGTAAAACGGCCTTGCGGTCAATATAAATTCGATATAAAACAGAGATTTAACGCCTTAAACATGCGGCGAAAGTCGAAATTTTGCGACTGATATTGACAAATGACAGCAACTTGCGTTATTATACAATCGAATATTCATATCCGCAGATTGAGTTTGCGGGTGCGGGCTTGCTATACCCAAAGAATTCTGCGCTGTTTTTTGACTGTACACAAAATTCATTGCAGGGTTTTTGAGTAATTTCGGAGGAAATATAATGGACAGAATGTTTTTTATCGTTAACCCTGTGGCCGGAAGCGGTAAATGCAATGCTTTGTTTTCGGAATGTGAAACCATACTTCGCGAACGCGGCATTGAATACATCGTTAAAAAAACGGAGTACAAGGGACATGCGGTCAAAATTGCAGAGGACGCGATAAAAAACGGAGAAAAGTTCATTATTGCGGCAGGCGGCGACGGAACAGTGAACGAAATTTCCTCCGTCATATGTCAAAACCCGAATGTTAAACTCGGAATCCTTCCTTTCGGAACAGGAAACGATCTTTCCGGAATGATGAATCTTCCGAGCGAACCTGAAGCGGCGATAGACCTGCTTCTGAGCGGAGATGCAAAGTATATCGACATGGGCATTGCAAACGGAACAAAATTCACCAATGTCTGCGGAATCGGTTTCGATGTTGATGTTTTGATAAATACCGAGCGGCATAAAAAGGGCAGGAAGGGGATGCTTCCGTATTTTTTGGGCATTGTTGACTCGCTTTTTCATCGAAAAAAGGTACATGCCAAAATAAAAACAGACAGCATTCAATATGAAGGCGACATTATTATTTCGGTTGCCGGAAACGGAAAGCGTTTCGGCGGAGGAATGCTTGTGAATCCGGATGCGGAGGTTGACGACGGCCTGTTTGATATTTGCATCGTGCGTTGGGTGAGCCTTTTTACCTTTTTGCGGCTTTTACCGCTTTTCATAAAAGGTAAACACAAAAACAAAGCTCCTGTCACTAATATTCGAACGCAAAGCTTCACGATCGAAACGGACAGTGAATGTATTGTTGAGCTTGACGGTGAGCTTATTGAAAAAACGCCGTTGACTTGCAGCATTATAAAAAATGCATTAAGAGTGGTTCGACCGTGAAGCATGCAGCACAAAATGACGGGTCCCGACGGACACGGCGGTTGAAACTTATTTCCGATAAAGGAATTTTTCGGAAGACTTTTGCATAAAATCCAAGAATGGAGGTTTAACCGTGGACAAAACAAAAAAAACACAACACGGTGCAGCAAAAAAAAGAAAAGCCGCACACAGAGTTTTTGCGTTGTTGATTTCCGCGCTTGTTGTCATCGGCATTGCTTTTGCCGCTGTGCTGATAATTAAACGGATAAATACTGTTGCACGGAAAAAATCGCTCCCGATTCGTCCGGAAACCGAATATGCTTACACAGGCGATGGTTTTGTTTATATTGAAGGAAAGACGTTGAATTTTTACAGCGTAAAAAATGAAGACAAAAACTATTCAATGTCTGTTGAAGCTGATAATGTCAAACTCGTCGGAACGGATAAAATTAAAGTTATATACAACTCCTCTTCGATTCAAATTATCGGCACAAGGTTCGACAACATGTTGAACGGTGAATTAAAAAAGATAGTTTGCGGAGATAAATACGTTGCTGTTTACCTCAAAAACGAAAACGGAACGCACTCTTTGCGCGCTTTCAATTCGTCCGGAACGCAATGCTGGCAGCGGGATTTCAGCACAACTTGCATTACCGATTTCGGTTTTGAGAGTTCGGATTCTCCTGTTTTGTGGATGTCGGAGCTTTCAACAGTCGGAAATTCATTTTCAACGTCGATTTCGCTGTATGATTTAAGCCGTGAAAGCGTTATCGGAATTATTTCGGTTCAACAACAGATTGTTAAAAATGTTTTCATCACAAAAAAGAGTATTTTTGCATTCTGCACCGATTATTTGATTCGTTTTGACAGGGGGGCGAATGCAGAGGCATATCGCGTTCTCTGCTATGGATACGATTGCCTTTCCGCCGATTTGAGCGGCGGAAGAATGTATTTGCTTCTTGACAAAACCCCATTGGAAAACTCATCCGGCAGCAGCTCGGAAACAAAGGGGGTCGGTGAGTACAGAATCCTTTCGGTCAGCGAATCACGGCTTGCGGAGGAGGCGAGCTGCACGATCACAAAGCCCGAGAATGTTGTTTATGCCTGTATGATGCGGGACAGAATCTCGATTATCAAAAATAACCAAATTGATTTTTACGGTATCAACGGAAAACTGCAAAAATCATATTTCTTTGATTCGCCTGTAGACAGTGCTGTAAAACTTGATAATAAAAATATATTAACGGTGAGCGGCAGTGAAACTGCTCTTTATAACATAAGGTGAAAATGCCTTACATCCATGTGATTAAGGCATTATATCGGAGGTATTATCATTGAACATAATTGATTTTTTGATTATCTTTATGATTGGATTGTACTTCGTATCGGGCATGTACAAGGGCTTTGTATGGAGTGCATCAACTTTCGGGGTATCAATCGTGGCCTGTTTGTTGGCTTTTTTGCTCATGGGGACGGTTTCAAACTCGATAATTAAGAATGAAAAGCTCTACAATTCAATGTTGAGCTACACGGAAGGTTCGGAAGCCATTTACGATGTTGAACTTGTCAAATCTGACATAAAGAGTTTATCTAATTCCGAAATTGACGAGGTCATGAGCAGGTCAAACCTTGCTTATCCGCTTAAAGAGCGTGTTTATGAAAACATAATGACGGAGGCCTTCAAAGCGGAGGGAATAACAACGCTCGGCGATTATTTCAACGAGAGCATTGTTCGCGTGATAATAAATATTGTTGCATTTATTATTGTTTATTTGGCTGTGCGCGTTTTATTCACATTTGTGATTTGCTGGTTGGATTACGCATTTATTTTCCCGCAGCTGCGCAAAGTTGATTTCATTATCGGCGGAGCGGTCGGGCTTGCAAGGTCAATCATAGGGATCTGCGTAATATTTATGCTGATGCCGATTGTTTTGACGGTGCTTCCGTTTGATGCAATTGAAAAACTTGTTTCGTCGAGTGCGATTGCGTCGTTCTTCTATCAGTCAAACATCCTCCTTAAACTGATTCCGGGTGTGTGATCCGCATAACTTGTATGCAAAATTCGAATTATCTTTCGAACGAAAAAGGCAGCGGCGCTGTTTGTTCTTCAAAAGAAACGTCGCATTCGGCCGAACTCGCTCCGGGCGAGCGGATTGATGATTTGCAGCTTAACGGACTAAGCTTGATTCAGTCCGCAGAGGCTTTTCGATTCGGCACGGATTCTGTTCTGCTTGCGCATTTCGCGCATGTTAATGCGAAGGAATACTGTGTTGACCTTGGCGCGGGCGCAGGTGCGCTGAGTTTTTTGCTCCACGGCAGAACAGGCTGTCGAATTCTTGGAATTGAAATTGACGCACGGCAAGCGGATCGTTTTTTGCGTTCCGTTCGTTTAAACGGTTTGAACGAAGCTGAAATTACTGCAGTTAATGCTGATTATATAGATTATTCATCAAAATCGAAAACAAAGTTTGATTGTGCAATTTGCAACCCGCCTTATCATCAGCATGATTGCGGCGCGATTTCCCAAAAGGGGGCTGCAACGCATGACATTGCCGCTCCCATAAAAGAAATTACAAAAGCTGCTGCGAAACTTCTTAAATATGGCGGTAAATTTTTCATGTGTTTTCCCGCAAGGCGGCTGTGCGATGCTTTTACTGCGCTTTCGTCCGCCGGGCTTGAGCCTAAACGGCTGCGTCTTGTTGCAGGCAAGCCGGAAGCCGCGCCTTATCTTGCGTTGATTGAAGCAAAAAGCGGGGCAAAAAGCGGATTGATTATTGAAAATAATTTGATAATTCACGATGAAAACGGGGAGTATTCACCCGAGGTGGCTGAGTTCTATGGAAAATAAAAAGATACCCGCAAAGCTTTATCTTTGCGCAACCCCTATAGGCAATCTTGAGGATATAACGCTGCGTTGTCTGCGCATTTTGCGCGGCGCGGCTGCGGTGTATTGTGAAGATACGCGAAACACCCTCAAGCTTATGAATCATTTTGAAATTAAAAAAACTCTTATAAGCTGCCATGAACACAATGAGGAACAGCGCGCGAATGAGATTGCCGAACGTGT
>OLQA01000428.1_pt1 | contig 39798 bp, 35 predicted proteins | sample 1673151 | NCBI WGS metagenome assembly OLQA01 (sample SAMEA3136760, study PRJEB25190) | human gut metagenome | biome: human gut; feature: human-associated habitat; material: faeces | place: Austria | collected 2013
GCGGCTCCGGGCCATGTGCTGGTGGATGCGGACTATTCCCAGATCGAGCTGCGGCTGCTGGCCCACATCTCCGGGGACGAGGCCATGCAGCAGGCGTTCCTGTCCGGGGAGGACTTCCACACCGTCACCGCCGCCCGGGTGTTCCATGTGCCCCAGGACCAGGTGACCCATCAGATGCGCTCCCGGGCCAAGGCCGTGAACTTCGGCATTGTCTACGGCATCTCCGCCTTCTCCCTGTCCCAGGACATCGGCGTCACCGTGGCGGAGGCCAAGGAGTATATGGAACGGTATTTTGCCACCTATACCGGCGTGAGGCAGTATATGGAGCAGGTGGTGTCCCAGGCCCGGGAGCGGGGCTATGTGGAGACCCTGTGGCACCGCCGCCGGGCCCTGCCGGAGCTGAAAAGCTCCAATTTCAACACGCGGTCCTTCGGCGAACGGGTGGCTCTGAACATGCCCATCCAGGGCACGGCGGCGGACATCATCAAGCTGGCCATGGTGCGGGTCCACCGCCGCCTGGCGGCGGAGGGCCTGGAGGCCCGGCTCATCATGCAGGTTCACGATGAGCTGATCGTGGAGTGCCCGGAGGCGGAGGCGTCCCGGGTGGAGCAGCTTCTGCAGCAGGAGATGCAGGGGGTGGCAGAGCTGTCGGTGCCCCTGCTGGCGGAGGCCCACACCGGCCACAACTGGCTGGCGGCCAAGGGCTGACCGGTTTTAACGAGAGTAAGGAGCAAACGCAATGACTGATTATTTTGCTGTGCAGCTGCCCCCGGAGCAGATCCGGGCCATCAGCTCCATCGGCCTGGCCCACCTGGGGGACGCTGTGTTTGAGCTGCTGGTGCGCACCTGGCTGTGCGCCGGGGGCAAGGCCACGGGCAGAGGACTTCACCGGGCCACCGTGGCCCTGGTCTGCGCCCCCCGGCAGGCGGAGCTGGCGGAGAAGATCCTGCCCCTGCTGACCCAGGAGGAGCAGGACGTGTTCCGCCGGGGCCGCAACGCCAACGTCCATTCCATCCCGGCACACGCCAGCCGGGCCCAGTACCAGCAGGCCACGGCTCTGGAGGCCCTGCTGGGATACCTGTATTTACAGGGCAGGCACGACCGGGTCAACCAGCTGTTCTGCCGGATGATGGAGGAGGAGTAACATGCCGCTGGACGCCATTTGCCTGAGCGCCGTGGTCCGGGAGACCGCCGCCCAGGTGGAAAACACCCGCATCGAGAAGATCCAGCAGCCTGCCCGGGATCAGGTGGTGCTGCTGCTGCGGGGCGGGCGGCGGCTGCTGCTGTGCGCCGGAGCCACCCAGCCCCGCCTGCACCTGACGGCTCTGCCGCGGGACAATCCCTCCCAGCCGCCTATGTTCTGCATGCTGCTGCGCAAGCACCTGGCGGGAGGGCGCATCGTGTCCATGGAGCAGGAGCCTCTGGAGCGGGTGGTGACGCTGCACATACAGGCGGCGGACGAGCTGGGAGAGCAGCGGCCCTGGCGGCTGATTCTGGAGGCCATGCCCCGCCATGCCAACCTGATCCTGGTGGATCACCAGGGACGCATCACCGACTGCCTGCGGCGGGTGGATTTCGAGATGTCCCAGCAGCGACAGGTGCTGCCGGGTCTGTTCTATCACCTGCCGCCCCGTCAGGAAAAGCGCTCGCCCCTGGAGGTGAGCCGGGAGGAGTTTTTGGAGCTGCTCTCCGCCCTGCCGGAGGGCGCGCCGCTGGACGGCTGGCTGCTGGACACCTTCACGGCCCTGCCGCCGCTGCTGGCCCGGGAGCTGGTTTGTGCCGCATATGGGTCTGTGGACGCCGGCCTGTCCCGGGACAGGGGCGGGAAACTGTGGGACAGCTTCGTTCTTTGGCGGGACAAAATCACCCGGGGGGATTTTACGCCCACCCTGCTGCGACGGGCCGGCCGGCCGGCGGATTTCACCTATTGCCCCATCACCCAGTACGGCGCTGCCGTGGAGCAGGAGAGCTTCGACAGCTTCGGCAGCCTGTTGGACGAATTTTATGAGGGCCGGGACCAGGCGGACCGGGTCCGGCAGAAGGGTCAGGACCTGATGAAGTCCGCCTCCGCCGCCCGGGACCGGGTGCGCCGGAAGCTGGCGGCCCAGGAGAAGGAGCTGGCCGCCACCCGGGACCGGGAAAGGCTCCGGATATCCGGCGAGCTCATCACCGCCAACCTCTACCGCATGGAGCGGGGCATGAGCCGCCTGACGGCGGAAAACTACTATGAGGACGGCTGTCCGCCGGTCAACATCCCGCTGGATGTGCGCCTGGGGCCCCAGGAGAACGCCGCCCGATACTTCAAGCAGTACGCCAAGGCGAAAACCGCCGAGAGGGTGCTGACGGAGCAGCTGGAAAAGGGCCGGGAGGAGCTGACGTACCTGGAGAGCGTGGTGCAGGAGCTGTCCCAGGCGGAGGCGGAGCAGGATTTCAACGACATCCGCGCCGAGCTGGAGAGCGGCGGCTATCTGAAAAACCGGGGCAAAAAGCAGCCGGGGTTCCAGCGGGCCTCCAAGCCCAGGCAGTTTACCTCCTCCGCCGGACTGAGAATCCTGGTGGGACGCAGCAACCGGCAGAACGACCGCCTCACCGCCAAGGACGCCGACCGCCGGGACATCTGGCTCCACACCCAGAAGATCCACGGCTCCCATGTGATCCTGTGTACCGGCGGGCGGGAGCCGGACGAGGCCAGCCTGTATGAGGCGGCGTGCCTGGCGGCATACTATTCCCAGGGCCGGGAGGCCGGAAAGGTGCCGGTGGACTATACCCCGGTGCGCTATGTGAAAAAGCCCGCCGGGTCCCGGCCGGGCATGGTGGTGTACACCACCTATCAGACAATATATGCTGTACCGGACGGCCAACTGGTAAAAAAGCTGGCGGCGAAAGCCTGACATCGAAAGGAAGCTTTGCTGCCATATGCCCGAAAGAATGGCCCGGGTGCTGAAAATTCGGACGCACGGAGCCGGCAGAGAATGCTTCTGAGTCTTTTAAAAAACCGCAGAATGCGGTTTTTTAAAAGGTCGACAGTTAGCGCACTCTAACCGTTGGGCGCATATGCGACGGAGAGAAAGATGTGCCGGGCAGCTGGCGGATGGGGTTGGCTTTTGCCGGGAACTGTGATATAATGGCCGAAAAATACCCATTGGAGGAGGAAACGGCATGCGGATCGGAACGGTGGATATCCCCTCGCAGCTGGTGCTGGCCCCTATGGCCGGGGTAACGGACCTGGCATTCCGGCTGATCTGCCGGGAGCTGGGGGCGGGCCTTACCGTAACGGAAATGGTCAGCGCCAAGGCCCTGTGCTATCAGGATAAAAAGAGCCGGGGACTTCTGAAGCTGTCCGACGGGGAGCACCCGGCCAGCGCTCAGATCTTCGGCAGTGACCCCGGGTGCATGGCCGAGGCGGCGTGCATCGCGGCGGAGCTGTCCGGCGCGGACCTGATCGACATCAACATGGGCTGCCCCGTGGGCAAGATCGTGTCCAACGGCGATGGCAGTGCGCTGATGCGGGACCCGGAGAAGGCGGCCCGCATCGCCGAGGCGGTGGTGAAGGCCTCACCGGTGCCGGTAACGGTGAAAATGCGCCGGGGCTGGGACAAGGGAAGCGTCAACGCCGTGGAGCTGGCCCGGATGCTGGAGCAGGTGGGGGTGTCCGCCGTGGCGGTCCACGGCCGCACCCGGGCCCAGATGTACGCCGGACAGGCGGACTGGGTCACCATCCGCCAGGTGAAGGCGGCGGTGTCTATCCCGGTCATCGCCAACGGAGACGTGTTTACCCCGGAGGATGCGGTGCGTATCCTGCACTTTACCGGGGCAGACGCCGCGATGATCGGCCGGGGCTGTCTGGGAAATCCGTGGCTGTTTCAGCAGGCCCGGGCGGCGCTGGCCGGGGAGCCTATCCCGCCGCTGCCGCCCCTGAGCCGGCGGTGTGACACCGCCGTGCGGCAGATTGAGCTGGCGGCCCGGGACAAGGGCGAGCATATCGCCATTCTGGAGGCCCGGAAGCAGTACGCCTGGTACCTCAAGGGCGTGCCCCATGCCGGATATTACAAGGAACAGATCGTGCGCATGAACACGCTGGAGGACGTCTATCGGGTAACGGAGGGCATCCGCCGGGACCTGACGTAAAATTTTCAGCCGGCGGGGGAACCTTTTGGGCTCTCTCGCCGTCTGATAAGGGAAGGGGGGCGTGGACCGTGGTGGAGGAACAGTGCGTGGCGCAGGCCCGTGGCGGGGACGCGTCCGCCTTTGAGGAGCTGGTGCGGACGTATGAGGCGCCGGTGTACCGGCTGGCGCTGCGCATGTGCGGCGGCCGGGCGGAGGACGCCCAGGAGGTGGCCCAGGAGGCGTTTTTGGCGGCGTGGCGAGGGCTGCCCCGCTTTCGGGGCCAGTGCCGGTTTTCCTCGTGGCTGTATAAGCTGACGGCCAACGCCGCCGTGGATCATTTGCGGAGGGAAAAGCGCCGGCCGGCGGCGGTGCCCCTGGAAAACGCCGGGGAACCGGCGGATCCCCATACCCCCCAGGAGGAGCTGGAGCGGCGGGAGCTGCACCGGGCGGTGCAGCAGGCCCTGGACCGGCTGACCCCGGAGCACCGGGAGGTGCTGCTGCTGCGGCAGATGCAGGGCCTGTCCTATCAGGAGATCGGGGCGGCCCTGAGTCTGGAGGAGGGGACGGTGAAGTCCCGGATCAGCCGGGCCAAGCGGCAGCTGCGAACCATTCTGGCGGAGGGGAACCTTTTGGGGGAACCGGACGTCATACAGGATAGAAGGGGGGCGGGAGAATGACGTGTGATCTGGACCGGGTGGACGCGCTGGCGGACGGCCGGCTGGACGGCCCGGAGGCGAAAGAGGTCATGGAGCATCTGGCCGGATGCCCCCAGTGCCGGGCATATTATGAGGGTGCCCTGGCGGCGGACCGGGTGCTGGCGGATACCGGCATCAACCCTCCGGCGGATTTCGCTGCGGGGGTCATGGAGCGGATCCGGCCCCGGCGGCAGGTGCAGTGGCCCCGGGCGGCGGCAGGACTGGCCGCGTGCCTGCTGCTGGCGGCGGGGGCGACCCTGGCGCTGCCCCAGGCGGTTCCTGAGCCGCCGTCATTTTACCGGGAGTACCCTGAGCTGGTGAGCAGCGAGGACCAGACCCTGGTTTTCACCTTGGGCACCAAGGGCACCGACGTATTTGAGGAGGAGACCCGCAAGGAGACGGAAATGCGTTACCGGCAGCTGCCGGGAGAGAGCGTTCCCGTGGTGGAGGACGCGGGCCTGTGCCGCCGGACGGCGGCGGCTCTGGCGCGGCAGGGCATTGCCCCGGACCACCGGGGGGTGTACCGGCTGACGCCCCGGCAGATGGAGACGCTGTATATCCAGGCGCCGGAGCTGGCGCTGATCCACATGGGATCGGTGTTTCTGCTGGACAGCATGGGATAGAATACAAGGAGGAGCTTATGAAAAAGAGAACGCATTGGTTCGTGGCGGCGGGGCTGGCCCTGTGCGGGCTGCTGCTGGCTGCGCTGACCTTGGGACAGCCCCGGGACGTTCCCGAGAGCAGCCGGGACAATGAGGCCCGGCCCGTGGTGCGGGTGATTCCCGCCTGGAAGGGCGCACAGGACCTGGAAAAGCACGCGTATTAAGGAGGAAGCGCATGAAATATGCCTTTTGATGATGGGAGATTTCGGCCCGGGGGACCGAGCGGACATTGGTGCATAAAAAGGAAGGGACCCCACAGGTCCCTTCCTTTTTATGCACCGCTCTGCTCATATACGGCCCGGACATAGCGGCGGCCCCGCCAGATGGTGGCCAGGCACACGACCATAGAGAATCCGCCGCACAGGGTGACGCACAGGCGGTAGTCCAGCACCTCCCCCAGCGCCCCGATGACCAGGGACAGCACGGCGGCCGCGCCGGTATACAGCATGGATTCAAAGGCGTTGACCCGGGCCCGGAGCCTTTCCGGAATATACCGCTGCACCGCCGCCTGGCGCATGGTGGCGCTGTTGGTCCCCAAAAATCCACACAGGCCCCGGCTGGCCAGCATCAGGGGATACGGCAGCCAAAGCAGCAGCATGTCCATGGCCTCGTACACCATGTACACCAGGAAGGCGAAGCCGTACCGCTTCTTTTCCGGGATCTCCATCCGGTACTGCACAAAGCCGCCCACTGTGCGGCCCAGGAACTCCGCCACGGAGAACAGAGAGTACATGGCCGCCGTCATGCCGGGAAACGTCCGGAAGAACGCCACCAGAATGGGGGAATATCCGCTGCCCACGCCGTTGGTGACGGCCATGTAGCCATAGATGTTCATAAGGCCCTTCTCCTGCCGCAGATACCGGGCGGCCTCCTTCACATCCGCCCACCAGGCACGGAGGGAGGAGCTTTCCTCCGGCGGGCGGCGCTCCTCGTGAATACGGATGCCGCTTTCCACCGCCGCCGCCATCAGGGACAGGACTCCTTGTCCCACCAGCAGCCATGCCGCTCCCACGGCATCCAGCAGCACCGCCGACAGGGGCAGCATCATCACCCGCAGAACGGGGTACAGGGTGGAGGCCACGGCATAGCCCTTCTGCTCCGCCCCCTCCGGCAGCAGCATGGGGAAAATGCTGTTGTACGCCAGCTCGTCAAAGGCTCTGAGGGACGCCAGCACCAGGGAAAAGGCCAGGTAGCCCACATAGGAGAACGTGCCCCGCAGAAGATACGCCCCCAGCAGCAGATACATGACGCCGTTGAGCATGTCGCCGCCTACCAGGAAGGGCTTGCGGGGCATCCGGTCCATCCACGGGGCAATGAACAGGGGCAGCAGAAAGCCCGGGATCAGCTCCGTCGCCAGCACCAGCGCCGAGGCCAGGGTGCTGCCGGTCTCGTCGAACACCAAAAACGACATGGCAAAGCCGCCGGCGATGCCGCCTACGGCGCCCAGTCCGCTGGCGGCGATCAGCAGGGTAAAATTCCGTGTCCAGAGTCTGTTTTTCATCGTTTCTCACCTCGGGAATATCATAGCACACTGGTAAGACGATGAAAACGGGGTATATATGGGAAATGTTTCTTATAAAAGCCCTATTAAATCAGAAAAACAGGGGGGTATATAGGAAAGCTGCTGTGCTGCGGGGTGGAAGGCGAGCGGGGAGAGACGCTGGGCGGCAGAAAAAACGTAAAAAAATCGCGGCTCCTACCGTGTTTTTTTGTAAATAAAATATATAACAGTTGACTACCAGAGGATCATCTGCGATAATATAAGTGAAAATATTAGAAAGGAGAATATCCATGAAACGTAGGATCTCTGTTTTGCTGCTGGCGGGCATGCTCCTGCTGCTGACCGCTTGCGGCGGCGTGGTGCGTCCTCCTGTCCGTATCGGGGAAGGTACTGGGCATACCTGCTTTTCCAGGCCGTATTCCCTGACGGAGGCTTTTGAGGAGGCTGACGTTGTGGCATTGGTCCAGGTAGGGAACTGGCTGGGGGAAAAGACGGATGGGTTCCCCTATACCTATTACGAAGCCGATGCGCTAGAATGCTACAAGGGCGATATCCCCGCCCATTTTACACTGATGCAGTCCGGTGCATCCTCATCAACCTATGAGGACTACCCACTATATACCTATGGCAACCAGCTGCTGCTGTTTCTGGATCAAACTCAGACAGACTGGGGCGAAGCATATATACAATATCCGGGCGCCTATGTGAATGTTTGCTCCTTTATCACCATGATGTACGTGGCGAACGCAGATGACGGCAGCCGCTACTTTGTGGACCGCTTCGGCCTGATGACTTATGAGGAGCTGATGAATAATCCAGGCTCCGCGACACTGGGGCAGCCGGCCGCTCAGCTGCGGGACCGCGAGCTGATGGCGGAGCTGAGCGACAATGTGAAAAAGACGGATAAGCTGCTGGCGGAGAGCCTGGCGGCAGCGGGCGATATGCAGAGCAACCCACACGCCGGCATTTCCGCCTTTGTCTATTCCGAGGACACCCTGAAGGCGCTGTTCGCCTCGCTGTCCGGCGAGTGATCGTATCAGAAAAGGGAATTTTTTTGACAAGCAGAAAACCCCCGGCCACCGGCCGGGGGTTTTGCTGTGTGGATTGCCGCTTGTTTACTTGACGATCAGGGTCTTGCCGTCCATTTCCTGGGGAGTGGCCAGGCCCATCACATCCAGGATGGTGGGGGCGATATCCGCCAGGCGGCCGGGGCGCAGCTCGTTGCCTGCGCCGCACAGGATGAAGGGCACCAGGTTGGTGGTGTGGGCGGTCATGGGGCTGCCGTCGGGCTGGAGCATGACCTCGGCGTTGCCGTGGTCCGCCGTGACCATGGCGATGCCGCCCATTTTCAGGGTGGCCTCCACCACACGGCCCACGCAGGTGTCCACCGTCTCCACGGCCTTGACAGCCGCCTGGAGAACGCCGGTGTGGCCCACCATGTCGCAGTTGGCGAAGTTCAGGATGATCACGTCATACGCGCCGGAGTTGATGCGCTCGATGCACTTGTCGCACACCTCATAGGCGCTCATCTCGGGCTGGAGATCGTAGGTGGCCACCTTGGGGGAGGGCACCAGCACCCGGTCCTCGCCGGGGTACTGCTTTTCCACGCCGCCATTGAAGAAGAAGGTGACATGGGCGTACTTCTCCGTTTCGGCGATGCGCAGCTGGGTCATGCCCATGGCGCTGAGGTATTCGCCCAGGCCATTTTTCACGGGGATACGGGGCCAGGCCACCAGCACGTTGGGCATGGAGGCGTCGTACTCGGTGTTGCAGACGTAGGTGGTGGGGAAGAACTCCCGCTGGAAGCCGTCAAACTCCGGGTCCACGATGGCACGGGTGATTTCCCGGGCCCGGTCGGGGCGGAAGTTGAAGAAGATAATGCTGTCGTTGTCGGAAATGGTGCCGTCCGGGTCGCAGACCACCGGCTCCATAAACTCGTCGGTGACGTCGTTTTCATAGGACTGGGCCACGGCGTCCACCGGGTCGGGATTCTGGATGCCCTCGCCATAGACCATGGCGTCGTAGGCTAGCTGCACCCGCTCCCAGCGGTTGTCCCGGTCCATGGCGTAATACCGGCCCATGACGGTGGCGATTTTTCCCACGCCCAGGGCCCGGCACTTTTCCTGGCAATCGGCCACGAAGCCCTTGCCGCTGGTGGGGGACACGTCCCGCCCGTCCAGAAATGCGTGGACATACACCCGGGTCAGACCCTTGTTCCTGGCCATTTGCAGCAGGGCGTACAGGTGCTGGATGTGGGAGTGGACGCCGCCGTCGGACAGCAGTCCGTACAGGTGCAGGCTGGAGCCCTTTTCCAGGCAGTCGTCCATGGCCTTGTTGTAGGCGGCGTTTTCAAAGAAGCTGCCATCGTCGATGGCGCGGGAGATGCGGGGCAGGTCCTGGAACACCACCCGGCCGCCGCCGATGTTGGTGTGGCCCACCTCGCTGTTGCCCATCTGCCCGGCGGGCAGACCCACGTCCAGGCCGCTGGCGGACAGGGTGGTATGGGCATATTCGGCAAACAGCCGGTCCAGCTGGGGCGTTTGGGCCAGGCTGACGGCATTGCCGGGGCCGGGGTCCGTCAGGCCGAAGCCGTCCATGATGATCAGGGTAGTAGGCGCCTTGTTCATTGCGGAACCTCCTGTCGTTTCGCTTAGTCCTGGTTGGCGGCGTTGATGATCTCCACAAAGTCGGCGGGCTTCAGGGCCGCACCGCCGATGAGGCCGCCGTCGATATCGGGCTGGGCCAGCAGCTCGGCGGCGTTGCCGGGCTTCATGGAGCCGCCATACTGGATGGTGATGGAGCGGGCGATACGGGCGCCGTACAGATGGCGCACGGTGGTGCGGATCGAGGTGCAGACCTCGGCGGCCTGCTCGGCGGTGGCGGTCTTGCCGGTGCCAATGGCCCAGATGGGCTCATAGGCGATGACGCACTTGCGCAGCTTTTCGGCGGGCACACCGGCCAGGGCGGACTTCACCTGCAGGGCGATGAGCTCCATGGTGATGCCCAGCTCCCGCTGCTCCAGGCTCTCGCCCACGCAGATAATGGGGTGCAGCCCGGCCTCCAGAGCGGTCAGAACCTTCTTGTTGACGGTGAAATCCGTTTCGCCGAAATACTGGCGGCGCTCGGAATGGCCGATGATGACGTACTTGACGCCCAGGTCCTTCAGCATATCGGCGGACACCTCGCCGGTGTAGGCCCCGGACTTTTCATAGAACAGGTTCTGAGCGCCCACGGAAATGCGCAGGTCCTTGAAGGCCTTCAGAGCGGTGGGAATGTTGACAAAGGGGACGCATACCACCACGTCGCACCACTTGGCGCGGGGCATGATAGCCTTGATGTCCTCGGCAAACTTTTTGGTGTCGCTGGCGGTCATGTTCATTTTCCAGTTGCCGGCGATAATGGTCTTGCGATATCTGCGATTCATGATGCTTGTTACTCCTCTTACCTAATAATATATTCTCGAAGGGAGGAAGGGGTTCCTCCCCTGGCGTTACTTATCCAGCAGGCAGGCCACGCCCGGCAGTTCGATGCCCTCCAGAAACTCCAGGGACGCGCCGCCGCCGGTGGAGATGTGGGTGATCCTGTCGGCAAAGCCCATCTGCTCCACCGCCGCCGCGCTGTCGCCGCCGCCCACGATGGTCACGGCGCCGCTGTCGGCCAGGGCCTGGGCCATAGCCCGGGTACCGGCGGCAAACTTTTCAAATTCGAACACGCCCATGGGGCCGTTCCACACAACGGTGCCCGCGCCCCGGACGGCGGCGCAGAAGGTGCGGATGGTCTCCGGCCCGATGTCCAGGCCCTCCATATCGTCGGGGATGGCGTCGGTGGGCACCACAAGGCTGTCGGCGTCGGCGGAAAACTCCGCCGCGGCCACGGTATCGGTGGGCAGAAGCAGCTGCACGCCCCGGTCCTTGGCCTTCCGGAGCATCTCCAGGGCATAGTCCAGCTTATCCGGCTCGCACAGGCTCTTGCCGATGGAGCCGCCCTGGGCCCGGGCAAACGTATAGGCCATGCCGCCGCCAATGATGATGGTGTCGGCCTTTTCCAGCAGGTTGTTGATGACGCCGATCTTGTCGGACACCTTGGCCCCGCCCAGCACCGCCACGAAGGGACGCTTGGGGTTTTCCAGAGCACCGCCCATGATCTCCAGCTCCCGGGCCACCAGCAGGCCGGACACGGCAGGCAGGAACGCCGCCACACCGGCGGTGGAGGCGTGGGCCCGGTGCACGGTGCCGAAGGCGTCGGAAACATACAGCTCTGCCATAGAGGCAAGCTCCCGGGCAAACTCGGGGTCGTTCTTCTCCTCGCGGGGGTCAAAGCGCAGGTTCTCCAGCAGCATGATCTGGCCGCCCTGCAGGGCCGCAGCCTTGGCCTTGGCATCCTCGCCCACGATGTCCTTGGCAAAAATGACCTCCTGGCCCAGCAGCTGGCTCAGCCGCTCCGCCACAGGCCGCAGCGTCAGACTGTTCTTCCACTGCCCCTTGGGCTTGCCAAGATGAGAGCAGGCAATGACCGCCGCGCCCCGCTCCAGCAGATACCGGATGGTGGGAAGACTGGCCACAATGCGCTTGTCGCTGGTGATGGCGTGGGTCTCCTTATCCTGGGGCACGTTGAAATCGCAGCGCAGCAGGATCTTCTTGCCTGCCACGTCCACGTCCATGATGGTTTTCTTATTGTAATTCATATCGGTACGCTCCTTTATGAAAATAATACTCAATTTATACTCACTTTGCCATTTTCCCGCAGCGCATCAACCCCGGGAACTCCTGCTGCCGCAGCGCCTCGTAGGTCAGCACCGCCACGGAGTTGCTGAGATTCAGGCTCCGGGCCGGGGACACCATGGGCAGGCGGATGCAGCGATCATAGTGGGCCGTGCGGAATGCTTCCGGCAGACCCGCCGTCTCCTTGCCGAAGAACAGCCAGCAGCCCTCCCGGAACCGGGCCTGACAGTAATCCTGGGGGGCCTTGGTGGTGGCCAGCCACAGGTCGTTCGCCGCCTCCGGGTGCTTCCGGAAGAAATCGTCCAGGCTCTCATAGTCGAATACCCGGACCAGGTGCCAGTAATCCAGGCCGGCGCGCTTCACCGCCCGGTCAGAGATGTCGAAGCCCAACGGACGGATCAGATGCAGATCGCAGCCGGTGGCCGCACAGGTGCGGGCAATATTCCCGCAGTTCTGGGGGATTTCCGGCTCAACCAGAACAATATGCACCATCTTTCCGTCGCTCCCTTCGGCACCTGCCTGACATGACCAGCCTATTGTAATGCAATTCCCTAAAGAATGCAACTGGAAATTGTTAATTCTGGGTATTTTTTCTTAAAAGTACAAAAATATACAGGTGAATTGTAAGGGTTTTCTTGTTTTTTGCGGCACTGGAAAATTATTGCCAGAAAAAAACGCAAAAATACTGGATTTTCACGCAGAGCATGATATAATGGAATCAACTATAGAAAGGGGGATGGTTCCCATGAACTGTAAAATTGCGATTTTCGACCTGAAGGGCGCTTTGGCCCCCGAGGATCAACCGCTGATGCTGGAGCCTGTCCTGTTTTGTCCGGTGCTGACCTGGATGGCGCAGGAATTGATGTGCTGCGGTGTGCAGCGGTATTTTATTGTCTGCCGGGAAAACTGGCGGGAGGAGGCCCGGGAGGCGCTCCAGGGCTTCGACGCAGAATTTTTCGACGATGTCCCGGCGGCGCTTTCTGCCGCCGAGGAGGACGTGATGGTAGTTCCCGGGCCTGTGGTACCGGTATACGGACCGGAGGACCGGAACGTATACGCCGCCGATGCGGCGGTGCTGCGCTCCCGGCTGCGGGAGGGTACGTCCCTGACCGACTGCCCGGCGGAAGCCGTGGGCGTCCGCGCCCTGTGGCAGCCCCGGGAGCAGGCTCCTGCGTTCCGGGCCTTTTCTTCGGCGGCGGAGCTGAACGCCGCCATGCCCGCTGCCCGTGAGCTGCTGATGCGCCGCATGGCGTCCAACGGCGTCACCGTGGTGGACCCCGTCAACACCTATGTGGACCCTCGCTGCTCCGTGGCTCCCGGCGTGACCCTGCTGCCGGGCACCATCCTGCGGGGACACACCGCCATCGCTGCGGGCTGCGAGATCGGCCCCAACGCCATGGTGCGGGACTGCATCGTGGGGGAGGGGACCACCGTCAACGCCTCTCAGGTCAATGAGAGTACCATCGGCAGCCACACCACCGTGGGGCCCTTCACCTATGTCCGGCCCAACTGCCGCATCGGCGACCACTGCCGGGTGGGGGACTTTGTGGAGGTGAAGAACTCCGTCATCGGCGACGGCACCAAGATCAGCCATCTGACCTATGTGGGCGACAGCGATGTGGGCCGGCGGGTGAACTTCGGCTGCGGCACCGTTACCACCAACTATGACGGGCACAAGAAGTTCCGCTGCACCATCGGCGACGACGCATTCCTGGGCTGCAATACCAACCTCATCGCGCCCGTCACCGTGGGGGACCGGGCCTATACCGCCGCCGGGTCCACCGTTACCGACAACGTGCCCGACGGAGCCCTGGCCATCGCCCGGGCCCGGCAGACCAACAAGGAGGGCTGGGCCGACCGGCTGCGGGCCCTGTGGAAAAAGAGCCAGTGAGTATCGGCGCCAGCCGTCTCAAATACATCAACACCAAGAGAGATTTTTTTGAGTAAGATAGAAAGCGAGTGTGTAGAAAATGATTTCTCATGGCAAGGACATCAAGGTGTTCACCGGTAACTCCAACCCCGCCCTGGCAAAGGAGATCTGCCAGGTCATCGGCACCAAGCTGGGCGAGTCCGAGGTCAAGACCTTCGCCGACGGCGAAGTGTCCGTCTCCCTGTATGAGACTGTCCGCGGCAGCGACGTGTTCCTCATCAACTCCACCTGCAAGCCGGTCAATGACAGCCTCATGGAGCTGCTGATCATGATCGACGCCTGCCGCCGCGCCTCCGCCGGCCGCATCACCGCCGTGATTCCCTATTTCGGCTATGCCCGTCAGGACCGCAAGGCCAAGAGCCGCGACCCCATCTCCGCCAAGCTGGTGGCCAACATGATCGTGGCCGCAGGCGCGGACCGCGTGCTGACCATGGACCTGCACGCCAGCCAGATCCAGGGCTTCTTTGATATCCCTGTGGACAATCTGCTGGGTAACCCCGTGTTTGTAGACTACTACGCCAAGAAGTTCGGTGAGCGCGCCGAGGACATGGTGGTGGTTTCTCCCGACGTGGGCTCCGTGGCCCGGGCCCGCACCTTTGCCCAGAAGCTGCATATGAGCCTTGCCATCGTGGATAAGCGCCGCCAGAAGGCCAACCAGTGCGAGGTCATGAACGTTATCGGCGACGTGGCCGGAAAAGACTGCATCCTGTTCGACGACATGGTGGATACCGCCGGCTCCCTGTGCAACGCCGCCAAGGCCATCGTGGAGGTGGGCGGCGCCAAGAGCGTGTATGCCTGCGCCAGCCACGGCGTGCTGTCCGGCCCCGCTTTGGAGCGGCTGGAGAACAGCAGCATCACGGAGCTGGCTCTGCTGAATACCATTCCCGAGACCCAGGGCGCCGGGTGCAGCAAGATCAAGTATCTGTCCGTTGCTCCCATGTTCGGCGAGGCCATTGAGCGCATTTATCAGGAAATTTCCATCTCCAAGCTGTTCAACTGAGAAAAGCTGTGCTATAATAGTCGGGCGCTTTTGCGCCCGACTATATTTTTGCACCGGAGCTTTCCGGCGACAAAGGATGTGACGCTATGTTTTTTCATCGCAGCGGCGGGGTGAGCTGGCTGCTGGTGGGCCTGGGGAATCCCGGGGCCAAGTATGCCAGCACCCGGCACAACATGGGCTTTCTGGCCCTGGACGGCCTGGCGGACCGGGAGGGCTTCCGCTTTAACAAGCTGCGCTTCCGGGCCTGGACGGCTCAGTGGAAGGTGGGGGATCAGCAGGTGCTGGTGATGAAGCCCCAGACGTATATGAATCTGTCCGGCGAGTCTGTGGGCGAGGCGGCGCGGTTTTACAAGATCCCGGCGGACCATGTGCTGGTCATCAGCGACGACGTGTCCCTGCCGGCCGGAAAGCTGCGCATCCGGGCCGGGGGCAGCGCCGGAGGGCACAACGGACTGAAGAACATCATCCAGCATCTGGGCACCGACCGATTCCCCCGGATCAAGGTGGGGGTAGGCTCTCCTCAGCAGGCGGACTATGACATGGTGGACTGGGTCATCGGCAAGCCCATGGGGGAGGATCAGAGGGCCCTGATGGAGGCACTGGACCGGGCCGGTGAGGCGGCCAAGGTCCTGATTTCCGACGGCATCGACCGGGCTATGAACCGGTTCAATTGAAGAATGCAGATCCATTCGTCAGCAAAATAGGCAAAAAGAGGGTCCCGCCATCCGGCGGGACCCTCTTTTTGCTGATACTGCCTGCATATATTATGGTCAGGCGGCCTGGACCTCAAATTTCAGCACACCCTCGGCCCCGGAAATGCGGGCCATCATGGCCTCCAGATCCTCCACCATTTCGCTGGTCTCGGCGGAAATGGTGACGCCGGCGCAGCCGTTGGTGGGGATGGTCTGGTTGATGGTGAGTATATTTGCGCCGGAATTGGCAAAAATAGACAGGAAGTTGGACAGCACGCCGGGGTTATCCTTCAGCAGGGCGTAAAACGTGATGATGTGGCCGGCCTTCATGTCCTGGAAGGGCTGCACCGCGTCCTTGTACTTGTAAAACGCGCTGCGGCTGATGCCCACCATCCGGGCTGCCTCGCCCACGGTAGCCGCCTCGCCCACCTGGAGCATCCGGCGGGCCTCCGCCACCTTTATGAATACCTCCGGCAGGGCTTCTGCCGATACGATGTAATATTTTTGATTGCTCATGGCCGTAACCTCCGCTGATGTGTCCGGCGGAGACGCGGCCCCGCCGTTTCTTTTGGCCATTATCATACCATGTTGTTTGACAAAACACAACTGTTTTCATGGGAAGGAGCTTACAAAAATGCAGGAAAAGCAGCGTGCATTTTTGGTGCGGACTGCATATTGGGCCGTGTGGACGGCGCTGTTGTGGCTGGGGGTGCGGTATCTGCTGCGGTGGCTGCTGCCGTTTATCCTGGCCCTGGGCCTGGCGGCGCTGGTGGAGCCTGTCATTGCCTGGTGCCGCCGGCGGATGGGCCTGAAGCGGGGATTCACGGCGGCAGTGGTGACCATCGCCGTTACGGCGGCCATTCTGGCGCTGGCGGCCGTCATCGTGTGGCAGCTGATCCGCCAGGCGGCGGAGCTGCTGACGCGCCTGCCCACCCTGCTGGCAGGGCTGCCGGGAATGACCGCCGCCCTGCGGCAGCGGCTGGACGACTTCTGTGCCGCCTGCCCCCAGGGACTGCGGGGCTGGCTGGAGGAGATCCCCGCCCTGCTGGGGACCCAGGCGGCGGTGCTGGCGGAGCGGGCCAGCGGGGCGTGCATTGCAGCGGCGGGGGCCCTGGCGGCGGCTTTGCCCGGGGTGTTCCTGTTCTGCGGCACCACGGCCCTGGCGGTGTTTTTCACCACCGGCAGCTATCCCCGGATCATGGCCTTCTTCCGCCGCCAGCTGGGAACGCGGCTGGACAGGGCCCGGGGTGTCAAGGCGAATCTCCTGTCCACCCTGGGGAAATGGTTCCGGGCCCAGGCCATTCTGCTGGGGGTCACGTTCTGTGAGCTGCTGGCGGGCTTTCTGCTGATGGGCCAGCGATACGCCCTGCTGCTGGCCGCCGTTACTGCGCTGGTGGACGCCCTGCCGGTGTTCGGCACGGGGACGGTGCTGCTGCCCTGGGCAGCGGCGTGCCTGCTGCTGGGGCAGGCCCCCCGGGCGGTGGCTCTTGCGGCGCTGTATGCGGTGATCTCCGCTGTGCACAGCTTTCTGGAGCCCAAGGTCATGGCCGCCCAGGCGGGCCTTCCCCCTCTGGCGGCGCTGGCGGCTATGTACGCCGGCTTCCGGGCCTTTGGCGTGGCGGGCATGATCCTGCTGCCTGTGGCGCTGCTGTTCGTCAAGCAGCTCCATGACCAGGGCTATGTGGGGCTGTGGAAATAGCCTGAAAAGGGAAAATAACTGTTTTCTTGCCGGATGATCTGTGGTATAATGAAACATTAGTGAAGATTTTTCGACAGGAGAATGCCAAGATGAACAAACAACGCCGCGCGGACCTGCTGCTGGTGATGACCACTTTTTTCTGGGGCGCCAGCTATTATCTGACGGATATCTGTCTGGACGACCTGCCTCCCATGACCCTCAATGCCTTTCGTTTCATCGTGGCCTTTGTGGTTCTGGGGCTGATCTTCTGGAAGCACGTGGTCCACGTGAACCGCATCACCCTGCGGTACAGCCTCATCGTGGGCCTGGCCCTGGCAGGGACGTACGTGGCGTATAACTACGGCATTACCCGCACCTCCCTCTCCAACGCCGCTTTCATCTGTGCCCTGCAGGTGATTTTTGCCCCGCTGCTGGGCTTCCTGTTCTTCCGGCAGAGACCCGGGTGGAAGCTGGGCGCCGCCCTGGCGGTGTGTACCGTGGGCATGGCCCTGTTGACGCTGAACGGTCAGCTGCGCCCGGCCTCCGGGGACCTGATCTGCCTCATCACCCCCCTGTGCTACGCCGTGGACCTGCTGATCACGGAGAAGGCCGTCCGGGACCCCCGGGTGGACCCCCTGGGCCTGGGCGTGTGCCAGCTGGCAGTGGTGGGCGCCGTGACCCTGGCCCTGGCTCTGGTGCTGGGGGAACCCATCCATCTGCCTTCCTCCGGCAAAACCTGGGCGGCGGCGCTGTTTCTGGGCGTGGTATGCTCCGGCATTGCCTTCGTCATTCAGTCTGTCCAGCAGCAGTATACCACCGCCAGCCATGTGGGCCTGATCTTTACCCTGGAGCCGGTATTTGCCTCCATGGTGGCCTTTGTCATGACCGGCGAGGTCCTGTCTCTGCGGGGCTATATCGGCGCGGCGCTGATGCTGCTGAGCCTGTTCATCATGGAGGGCGACTGCTCCTTCCTCCGCCGCAAAAAGCATACATAAAGGAGAACTTACCGTGGATAAACGATTGGAGCGCATCCTGCCCCGGGTGCAGAAGCCTGCCCGCTACGTGGGCGGAGAATACAACGCCGTGAAGAAGGACCCGGCCCAGGTGGATACCCGCATTGCCTTCTGCTTCCCGGACACCTATGAGATCGGCATGTCCAACCTGGGCATGCGCATTCTCTACGGCGTTATGAACAACATGGAGGGCGTGTGGTGCCAGCGGGTGTTTGCCCCCTGGGGCGACATGGAGGAGGAGATGCGCCGGGCGGGGATGCCCCTGTTTGCCCTGGAGTCCGGCGAGGCCATCACGGATTTTGACATCGTGGCCTTCTCCGTGGGCTATGAGATGGCCTTTCCCGCCATCCTGAATATGCTGGACCTGGCAAACATTCCCATTCACAGCGCGGAGCGCACGGCCCTGACCCCGCTGGTCATCGCCGGGGGCACCGCCATGTACAACGCCGAGCCCATCGCCGATTTCGTGGATCTGGTGAGCCTGGGTGAGGGGGAGGACATCACCGTGGAGCTGGTGGAGCTGCACCGCCAGGCCCGGCGGGAGGGCTGGTCCAAGGAGGAGTTTCTCCGGGCTGCCGCCCGGCTGCCGGGGATCTATGTCCCCAGCCTGTACGACGTGACGTATCACGATGACGGCACCGTGGCCGCCATTACCCCCCGGGACGGGGCTCCGGCGGTGGTGACCAAGCGCATCGTCCGGGATATGGACAAGTCCTTCTTTCCCACAAAAACCATTGTACCCTCCACGGAGATCGTCCAGGACCGGGTGATGCTGGAGCTGTTCCGGGGCTGCATCCGGGGGTGCCGGTTCTGTCAGGCGGGGTATGTGTACCGCCCCGTCCGCAACCGCAGCCGGGAGCTTTGCGCCCGGTACGGCGTGGAGGCCTGCAACGACTCCGGATATCAGGAGGTGACCCTGTCCAGCCTGTCCACCAGCGACTATCCGCCGCTGACGGAGCTGTGCGATGAGCTGGAGCCCTTCTGCCAGCAGCGGCACGTGAATCTCTCTCTGCCCAGTCTGCGGGCGGATAATTTCTCCATGAGCCTGATGGAGCGGCTGGCCAAGGGCCGCAAAACCGGTCTGACCTTCGCCCCGGAGGCCGGGACCCAGCGGCTCCGGGACGTGATCAACAAGAACGTTACCCAGGAGGACCTGCTGCAGTCCTGCCGCACGGCCTTCGCCGGGGGATACAGCGCCGTGAAGCTGTATTTCATGCTGGGCCTGCCCACGGAAACCGACGAGGACGTGCTGGGCATCGCCGATCTGGCGGCCCGGGTCATGCACGCCTGGCGGGAGAGCGCTAGCAACAAAAACCGCGGCGTCCGCATCACTGTGTCCACCTCCTGGTTCGTACCGAAGCCCCACACGGCCTTTCAGTGGGAGCCGCAGATCGCCAAGGAGGAGTATGAGCGCCGGGTGAATCTGCTGCGGGAGGCCATCAAAACAAAAACCGTCACCTATAATTGGCACGATTCCGACACCAGCTTCCTGGAGGCCGTTCTGGCCCGAGGGGACCGGCGCATGGGCCGGGTGCTGGAGGCTGCATGGCGCAAGGGGGCCAAGCTGGACGCCTGGGAGGAGTATTTCTCCCTGGACCGCTGGCTGGAGGCCTTTGACCAGTGCGGGCTGGACCCACACTTTTACGCCAACCGCATCCGGCAGCGGGACGAGCTGATGCCCTGGGCCATGATCTCCAGCGGCGTCACGGAGAGCTATCTCTGGCGGGAGCGGGAGCGGGCCTTTGCCGGGGTCACCACCCCGGACTGCCGCACCAACTGCAACGCCTGCGGCGCCAACCGATTGGTAGGAGGGAAATGCGATGTCTAAGCTGCGGCTGCTGTTTGTGAAGGAGGGGCCCGCCTCCTATATCTCCAATCTGGACCTGCTGCGGACCGTGCAGCGGGCCTTCCCCCGGACGGAGCTGGACATCCGGCACTCCCAGGGCTTCCACCCCCACCCCATCATCTCCATCGTCCTGCCTTTGCCGGTGGGCCAGTCCAGCGACTGCGAGCTGCTGGACTTTGAGGTCACCCAGGAAACGGACGGGGCGGGCATCGCGGAAAAGCTCAATGGGGGTCTGCCGGAGGGGCTGACCATTCTGGACTGCTATGAGGCCCGCCGCCCCGTGCGGGAGCTGACGTATTTGCAGGCGGATATGGAGCTGGACTATGACCAGGGCGTGCCCCATGGGGCCGCCCAGGCGCTGACGGAGCTGCTGCGCCGCCGGGAGCTGCTGATCGAAAAGCGCACCAAGCGCAAGCAGCTGGCGGAGGTGGACATCGCGCCTATGATCCGGGACATTTCCTTTACCCAGGGAGAAAATGTTCTTCGGGCCGCCGTGACGGTGCAGGCCCAGAACCCCGGCCTGAATCCCCAGCTGCTGGAAAAGGCCATCGCCCGGTACCTGCCGGAGCTGACTCCGGACTTCGTCCGCGTCCGCCGCCGGGAGCTGCTGGACGCCGACGGCCAGGTGTTCCGATGATCCCATCACCCGAAGGGCGACCCCCTTCGGGTGATCTTCTTGCCCCGGCGATGAGGGGGCCGGGAGACAGCGTCCTATGTTTCGTATAAATGACGTTCCCGGTAACGGCGGATTCCTTGACGCTGGGGGCAGTTTGCGGTACAATAGGGCCAGAATGCGGTATTGTGCCCCGGGATTTGGGGCGGTTATGATAACATATAGGGAGATTTTTCCATGAACTTGCTTGAAAACACCCAGCTTTACCGTACCTACGGCGCGCACCCGGCGGGGCAGGGCTGGACCTTCCGGGTCTATGCCCCCAATGCCCGGGATGCGGCTCTGGCCGGTGACTTCAATGGCTGGCAGCCTGCCCCCATGCAGCGCCAGGGCGGCGACTGGGTCCTCGCCGTTCCCGATGCCCAGCCCGGTCAATGCTACAAATACGTCATCACCGGCGCCGACGGTCAGGTCCGCTGGAAGGCAGACCCCTATGGCACCTATGCCCAGCTGCGGCCTGACACCGCCAGCCGCCTGTACGATGTGTCCGGCTTCCACTGGCACGACGACGTGTGGCGGGAGCGCCGGAGGGAAACACCGCTGACCGACGGCCCCCTGAACATCTATGAGGTCCATCCCGGCTCCTGGCGGCGGGATGAGAACGGCGGTTTTCTCAACTACCGCCAGCTGGCAGACCGGCTGGCCCCCTATGTCCGGGACATGGGCTATAACGCCGTGGAGCTGCTGCCGGTGACGGAATATCCCCTGGATGACTCCTGGGGTTATCAGTGCGTGGGCTATTTTGCCCCCACCAGCCGCTATGGCGAGCCCCACGACTTCATGTATCTGGTGGACCGGCTGCACCGGGCGGGCCTGGCGGTGATTCTGGACTGGGTCCCGGCTCACTTCTGCAAGGACGCCCACGGCCTCATCGACTTCGACGGCACCAGCCTGTATGAATATGCCGACCCCCTGAAGCGGGAGCATGAGGGCTGGGGCACCCGGGTCTTTGATTTCGGCAAGGACGACGTGCGGTCCTTCCTGCTGTCCTCCGCCCGCTGGTGGATGGAGGAATACCATGTGGACGGTCTGCGGGTGGATGCTGTGGCCTCCATGCTGTACCTGGATTATGGCCGCACGGAGTGGCGGCCCAACGTTCACGGGGGGCATGAAAATCTGGAGGCCATCTCGTTTTTGCAGGACCTGAACCGGCTGGCGGCATCTATGGATCCCCCGGCACTGACGGCGGCGGAGGAATCCACCGCCTGGCCCAAGGTCACCTGGCCCATTGCCGACGGCGGTCTGGGCTTCGGGCTGAAATGGAACATGGGTTGGATGAACGATGTGTGTCACTACCTGAAAATGGACCCCTGGTTCCGGCAGTTCCACCACAAGGACGTAACGTTTTCCATGATGTACGCCTTTTCCGAGCGCTTCGTGCTGCCTCTGTCCCACGACGAGGTGGTTTATATGAAGGGCTCCCTCCGGGGCAAAATGCCCGGAGACGACTGGCGGCAGCTGGCGGGGGTCCGGAGCTTTACGGCGTATATGCTGGCCCATCCCGGCAAAAAGCTGACGTTTATGGGGGCAGAGCTGGGCCAGTGGCACGAGTGGGACTTCAAGGGCCAGCTGGACTGGTACCTGCTGGACAATGACGCCTGCTGCCGCACCCACCAGTGCATCCGGGCACTGAATCGGTTTTACAAGAAATCCCATCCCCTGTGGGAAAACGACCAGGATTGGGACGGCTTCCAGTGGCTGGTGGCCGATGACAACCACAACAACGTGCTGGTTTTCCTGCGCCGTGACCGGAAGGGCCGAGAGCTGATCTGCGTGGTGAACTTCTCCCCGGAGGCCCACGAGGGCTATCGCTTCGGCGTCCCGGGGAAGCTGTATTACGAGGAAGTGTTCAACACCGACGATGCCGCCTGGGGCGGCTCCGGTGTGTGCAATACCGGGCCCATCCCTGTGGAAAACATCCCATCCCATGGGCGGGATACCTCCATTTCTCTGCGGGTGCCGCCTCTGGGCGCCGTATTTTTGCAGGGAAGGGTGCGGCGCAGAAAAACCAAGGAGTAATCGACAGACTGGAGGGAATGAACAGACATGAAGAAAGAATGCGTGGCCATGCTGCTGGCCGGGGGACAAGGCAGCCGCCTGTATGTCCTCACCGGCGACATGGCAAAGCCTGCGGTGCCCTTTGGAGGAAAGTTCCGCATCATTGACTTTCCCCTGTCCAACTGCACCAATTCCGGCATCGACACCGTGGGTGTGCTGACCCAGTACCGCCCCCTGGAGCTCAACAGCTATATCGGCAGCGGCCAGCCCTGGGAGCTGGACCGGCTCAACGGCGGCGTCCATATTCTGCCGCCGTACCAGAGCGCCTCCGGCGCCTCCTGGTACAAGGGCACCGCCAACGCCATTTATCAGAACATCGGCTTCGTGGACCTGTACGACCCGGAGTATGTGGCGGTGCTGTCCGGCGACCACATCTATAAGATGGACTATTCCCGGATGCTCCAGCACCACAAGGACGCCGGGGCCGCCTGCACCATTTCCGTGATGGAGGTCCCCTGGTCCGAGGCCAGCCGCTTCGGCATCATGTCCGTGGACGAGCATGACCGCATCACCGCCTTTGCCGAAAAGCCCAAGGAGCCTAAAAGCAACCTGGCCTCCATGGGCATCTATATCTTCACCTGGCAGAAGCTCCGCTCCTATCTGCTGGCCGACGAGGCCGACCCCACCTCCGACAACGATTTCGGCAAGAACATCATCCCCGCTATGCTGGACGCCGGAGAGGTCATGTCCGCCTATCGGTTCGAGGGCTACTGGAAGGATGTGGGCACCCTGGACTCCCTGTGGGACGCCAATATGGACATGCTGTCCCCGGGGTCGGGGCTGAACCTGCTGGACAAGAAATGGCCCATCTATTGCCGGACCCCGTCCTGCCCGCCGGCGTTTCTGGGCCCCCACGCCGACGTGGGCAACAGCGCCGTGGCCAAGGGCTGCGGCATCCTGGGCGAGGTGAAAAACAGCGTCCTCAGCTATAATACCCAGGTGGGCCAGGGGGCCAGCGTGTCCTATTCCGTGGTCATGCCCGGGGCCGTCATCGAGGAGGGCGCGGTGGTGCAGTATGCCATCATCGGCGAGCGCTGCCGGGTTGGCCGGGGCGCTCAGGTAGGCGCGCCGCCGGAAACCGCCCAGGACCCCGCCGAGTGGGGCATCGCCGTCCTGGGGCCGGACACCGTCATCGCCCCCGGCGAGGTGGTGCCTGCCAAGGCCCTGCTGGACCGTCATCACGGGGAGGTGGAAGCATGAACGGAATGCACGGCATCATTTTCTCCTATGAAAAGAAAACCGGACTGCGGGAGCTCATCGAGCAGCGCATCCATGGCTCCATCCCCTTCGGCGGCAACTATCGGGTGGTGGACTTTATGCTCTCCAACATGGTCAATGCCGGCGTCCGGGACGTGGGCGTCATCATGCACGGCAAGTGCCAGAGTATGCTGGACCACCTGGGCACCGGCAAAAGCTGGGACCTGAGCCGCAACCACGGCGGCCTGACCCTGCTTCCGGCCTTTGCCTACGCCGAGCGGCGGGGCGACGCGGGCCGGTTCCGGGGCAAGGTGGAGGCCCTGGGCTGCGTGATGGACTATCTGAAGGACATCCGTCAGGATTATGTGGTGCTGACCGACAGCGACCTGGTCATCAATCTTCCCCTGGACGACGTGCTGCGGGATCATATTGACTCCGGCGCCGACCTGACGGCGGTGTGCACCTCGCTGCCGGGCCTGGAGAGTGACACCTATTTCCAGCTGGATAACTCCGGACGCATCGTGGACGTGGCCCACGATGTGTTCACCCCCGAGGGCTTCCGCTGCCTGAACATCTTCGTGCTGCGCCGGGATCTGCTGATCCAGCTGGTGACCGACTGCATGGCGCACAATCAGTACAGCTTCCGCCACAATATTCTCCAGGACAGGAAGGATGCCCTGCATTTCCGGGCCTATGTCTGGGACGGCTACGCCGCCCGCATCGACACCATCGAATCCTACTACCGCCGCAGCATGGAGCTGCTGCGGCCGGAGATCCGCATGGAGCTGTTCACGCCCCAGCGGCCGATCCTGGCCAAGGAGAACGACTCGCCCTCGTCCTATATGGACGGCTCCTGCGTCAACTCCCTGGTGGCCGACGGCTGCGACATCCAGGGCACGGTGAAAAACTGCGTGCTGTTCCGGGGCGTCCGCATTGAGCCCGGCGCCGACGTGGAGGGCTGCATTCTCTTCAAGGGCACCGTGGTCCGCCGGAATGCCGTCCTGCGGGGCGTTATCACAGACAAATACGTCACCGTTCAGGAGGGGCGCACCCTTATGGGTCACGAGAACTACCCCCTGGTGATCGCCCGGGACGTCACGGTCTGAAGCGGAGGTAAGCATATGAATATTCTGTATATCACCAGCGAGGCGGCTCCGTTCTGCAAAACCGGGGGACTTGCGGACGTGCTGGGCAGCCTGCCCCCCGCCGTGGCGGCGGAGGGCGACCGGGTGTCCGTGCTGCTGCCGCTGTACGGCCAGATCGCCCAGCGCTGGCGGGAGAAGATGAACTTCCGCTGCTACATCTATGTGGACCTGGGCTGGCGGCATGAATATTGCGGCCTGTTCTCCCTGGAATACCGGGGCGTCACCTGGTACTTTGTGGACAACGAGCGGTATTTCCGCCGCCGCAGCCTGTACGGCGACATGGACGACGGCGAGCGCTTTGCCTTCTTCTCCAAGGCGGCGGAGGCACTGCTGCCTCACCTGGCGGAGTATCCCAACGTGATCCACTGCAACGACTGGCAGACGGCTCTGGTGCCGGTGTACCTGCGGGACGCCGGAAACGACCTGCCGGTGGTGTTCACCATCCACAACATCGAGTATCAGGGCAAATACGGCCCCGAGACGGTGGAGGACCTGTTCGGCCTGAACCGGGGCTGGTACGACGGCGGCATCCTGCGGATGGACGGCTGCGTGAACCTGATGAAGGCGGCTATGCTCACCGCCAACGCTGTGACCACCGTCAGCCCCACCTATGCCCGACAGCTTCACGATCCGGCCTATGCCTGCGGCCTGGAGCAGGTGGTGCAGCTCATCGACTACAAGCTCTCCGGCGTGCTCAACGGCCTGGATATGGAGAGCTTCGACCCGGCCCATGACGCCTCCCTGCCCCAGACCTACGACCCCGACCATATGGAGGGCAAGGCCGTGTGCAAGAGGGAGCTGCAGCGGCAGCTGGGTCTGGCCCAGGAGCCGGACACCCCCCTTACCGCCATCGTCAGCCGCCTGGTGGGACACAAGGGCATGGATCTGGTGTGCCAGGGGCTGGGCGGCATCATGGCCACCGGCTGCCAGCTGGTGGTGCTGGGTCAGGGCGAGCCCCAGTTTGAGGACACCTTCCGCTGGGCCCAGAGCCGCTGGCCGGGCCGCGTATCCGCCCAGATCACCTATTCCGACAACCTTTCCCGCCGGGTTTACGGCGCGGCGGACCTGTTTTTGATGCCGTCCCGCAGCGAGCCCTGCGGCCTGAGCCAGCTGATCGCCATGCGCTACGGCGCGGTGCCCATTGTCCGCCAGACCGGCGGCCTCAACGACACCGTCCGCTCCTGCCAGGTGGGTCAGCCTGACGGCAACGGCTATGTATTCTCAGCCTGCACGGCCCATGACCTGTGCCAGACCCTGGGCCAGGCGGTGGGCCTGTACCGGGGCGACCGGCTGGGTTTTGACACCGTGCGCCGCCGGGGCATGACCGAGGACTTCGGCTGGAGCCGCAGCGCCGGGGCCTACCGGCGTATTTACCAAGATCTATCACGGAGGAACCACTAAATGACGTATTATACCAAGGATGCCCTGAAGGAGGCAATTCAACAGAAGCTGCGCCTGAACTACGGCTGCACCGAAAAGCAGGCCACCGACGGGGAGATTATGAAGGCCTGCGCCCTGGCCCTGCGGGACATTATGGCCGTGCGCAGCGTGGACACCCAGGAGCAGACCCAGGAGCGCCAGGAAAAGCGCGTGCACTATATGTCCCTGGAGTTTCTCATGGGCCGCAGCCTCATGAAAAACGCATACAACCTGGGCATTCTGCCCCAGCTGACCCAGGCAGTGGAGGAGCTGGGCTTTTCCGCCCCGGACATCTTCGACATGGAGCCGGATGCAGGTCTCGGCAACGGCGGCCTGGGCCGCCTGGCCGCCTGCTATCTGGACAGCATGACCACCCTGGACATTCCCGCCACCGGCTATTCCATCTGCTATGAGCTGGGCATCTTCAAGCAGAAGATCGTGGACGGTCAGCAGGTGGAGCTGCCCGACGACTGGCTGAACCTGGGGGATGCGTGGCTGATGCCCAAGCCCCAGGAGGCCGAGGAGATTCACTTCGGCGGCAAGGTCCGCACCCGGTGGGACAACGGCCACCTGATGGTGGTCCACGAGGACTATACCCGGGTGCTGGCCATCCCCTGCGATATGCTGGTGGCCGGGTACAACACGGACCATGTGAATACCCTGCGCCTGTGGGACGCCAAGAGCCCCAAGCCTATCGACATGCAGCTGTTCAGCCAGGGGCAGTATCTGAAGGCCAACGAGGAGCGGGCCATGGCTGACTCCATCAGCACCATTCTCTATCCCGAGGACAACCATTACGAGGGCAAGTCCCTGCGGCTGAAGCAGCAGTATTTCTTCGTGTCCGCCACCCTGCAGTCCATCACGCGCCAGCATATCCAGACCTACGGCACCCTGACGAATTTCCACGAAAAGAACGTCATCCAGATCAACGATACCCACCCGGCGCTGGTGATCCCGGAGCTGATGCGTATCCTCATCGACGACGCGGGACTGGGCTGGGACGAGGCGTGGGACATCACCCGCCACTCCGTGGCCTATACCAACCACACCGTGCTGGCCGAGGCACTGGAGAGCTGGCCCCAGCGGCTGTTCGAGACGCTGCTGCCCCGCATCTGGCAGATCATGCAGGAGATCGCGCGGCGCTGGCAGCAGAAGGTGGACGATTTCTATCACGACCCCAAAAAGACGGAGAAAATGGCGGTTATCTGGGACGGCGTGGTCCACATGGCCAACCTCTGCATCGCGGGGGGGATGGCCGTTAACGGCGTGTCCGCTCTGCACTCCGACATTCTCCGCCGCGACGTGTTCCGGGACGCCTGCGGCATGGAGCCGGATAAGTTCAAAAACGTCACCAACGGCGTGGACCACCGGCGCTGGATCAGCCAGATCAACCCCGGACTGGACGGCCTGATCCGGGACTGCATCGGTGAGGGCTATCTTACCCACGCCGGATGCCTGTCCGGTCTGGACCGGTTTGCCGGAGACAAGGCCGTGCTGGACCGGCTGGAGGCCATCAAGCACAACAACAAGCTGGCCTTTGCCCGCTGGGCCAAGGGCCAGCAGGGAGTCACTCTGAACACCGACGCCATCTTCAACGTCCAGGTCAAGCGGCTCCATGAGTACAAGCGCCAGCTGCTGAACGTGCTGCACATCATCAGCCTGTACCAGCAGCTCCAGGACAATCCCGACATGGACTTCCGGCCCCAGACCTTCCTGTTCGGGGCAAAGGCCGCCCCGGGCTACGCCGTGGCCAAGCGCATCATCCGGCTGATCAACTCCCTGGCCGACCAGATCAATAGTGACCCCATCTGCCGGGATAAGCTCCAGGTGGTGTTTCTGGAAAATTACCGGGTGTCCATGGCGGAAATGCTGATGCCCGCCAGCGAGGTGAGCCAGCAGATATCCACCGCCGGCAAGGAGGCCAGCGGCACCGGCAATATGAAGTTTATGATGAACGGCGCGCTGACCCTGGGCACTCTGGACGGCGCCAATGTGGAGATGCACCAGGTGCTGGGCGACGACAACATGTTCCTGTTCGGCCTCACCGCTGACGAGGCCGCCCGCCTGCGCCAGAGCTACGACCCCTATCTGCTGTATACCCGGGACCCGGTGCTGCACCGGGTGCTGGACCAGCTGAAAACCGGCTTCCGGGACGGCATCAGCTACGAGGACCTGTACCAGCGCCTGCTGTACGGCGCAGACTGCCCGGCAGATCAGTATTTGCTGCTGGCGGACTTCGCCTCCTACTGCGCTGCCTCGCACCGGGTGGTGGATACCTATGCCGACCGGGAGAAGTGGAACCGCATGAGCCTGCACAACATCGCCCGCAGCGGCATCTTCTCCGCCGACCGCTCCATCGCCGACTATGCCGACACCATCTGGCACGTTCCGTATAAGAAATAAGCAAAGCACACAGCCCCTCCGGCCATGCCGGAGGGGCTGTAATCGTTTATGGGGGATGCGCTCAGCCTTTTTCCAGCTCGGTGTGAACGAACATGACCAAAAAGCTCACCGCCAGCAGGCCGCAGGATGCCCAGATTCCCCGGACGGAAAACGCGCCGGACAGCAGGGCACCCAGCCCTGCGCCCAGGGCAAACAGACCGATGACGCCAAAGTACGTCAGGGCATTGCGAAGTGCCTCCGGCTCACGGGTGTGGAAATAGGCGCACAGTGCCTCCGTGCCGTTGCGCATGTTGCCGACGCACATGGTGCTGGCATAGGCGTGGCCGCGGACCTTGCGGAAGGTTTGCAGCTGCATGGCGCAGGAGAAGGACACCAGGGCATTGGCCACGGTGTTCAGCGTCTGGGGCAGAAAGCCCACCGCAAACAGCACCGCGATCTCCGCTAAGAGGATCAGCTGCCGCCAGTGGACCTTTTCCATGGCCTTGAACCGGCGGTGGATGCACTCGGCGACAAAAATGCCCGTCATAAAGGACAGCACCGGGACCAGGTACCGCAGGCACTGGTCCCACGCACCGTCAAACAGATATGCGCTGAACAGCACGATGTTGCCGGTCTGGCCATTGGCAAATACCTTGCCCCTGCAAAGGTAAGTATAGGCGTCCTGGAGGCCGCCGGACAGAATGACAAAGGAAGCAGTCAGCATGGATTCGGACATCTGACCGCGCAGCTTGTGGAAAGGAGACATTTTTGCACCAGTCTTTCTGAAAATAGGCCGCGGTCTGCGGCCGGTAGGCAGCCATGATTATACGACAGGTGCAATAATCCGTCAAGTGCTGCGGCTCATATACCGCGAAATCTTTCCAAAGCACAAACGTCAGACTCTCCGCAGGCCTGTCGTTGACGCAGGCTATAGATCAGCTCCCCGGCATCCGGCAGCAGGCTGGGATGCCGGCAGAGCGCAGCGGGCATGAAAACAGGTCCGGCGCACAATGCGCCGGACCTGCTCAGCTTGTCAAAAAGGATTTTTGACAAGCTGAGCAAGCATTTTCAGAACGTTTACAAAAGTTCTGAAAATGAGGTGATTGAAAACGAAAGACACCCCTGATGGGTTTCTTTCGTAACGATCTTCCTTTCCGAAGGCGGAGGAAAGCCCGCTTTTTTGACTGACGGAACAGGTCCGGCGCACAATGCGCCGGACCTGCTGCTATTATAGGGCTTGTCAGATGAGGCCAAGGCCCCCGGCCACCTTGCCGATGAAGTCCTGGACATTGGTGACCATGGTGGTGGCGGACAGACTGCCGCGGTCCAGCAGCTTATTCACCACGAACTCTGCGGCGTCCACCGCGTACAGGTACACCGGGCGGATGGACCCGTCGGGCATTACCCGGAAGGAGGGGGTCATGTTGCCGGTGGCGATGGTGTGCAGCATGGTGGCCAGGCAGATCACCGTGGTGGACTTGCGCACCAGCTCCCGCATAGCGGACGCGCCCTCGTAGGCGTTGGCATACACCTCCGGCAGAGGACCGTCGTCCCGGATGGAGCCGGTGAGCACAAAGGGAACATGGTTCTTCACACAGCCGTAGATGATGCCGTTGTCAATGTGATACTCCTCGATGAACTTGGGAATGGACCCGCAGCGGCGGACCTTATTCAGCACATCCAGGTGGTTGTAGTGTCCGTTGGGCTGAGACTGCTGGGTGTAGATATCCTGGCCCAGTGCCGTGTGCAGCAGAGCGCCCTCCAGATCGTGGGTGCCCAGGGCGTTGCCCGCCAGCAGGCCGTGGCAGTAGCCATTGTCGATGAGGGCCTGCATGGCCTTGCGTGCGCCGTCGTCAAAGGCGAAGGCGGGGCCCATGACCCACACGATGTTGCCGTGCTCCTTCTCGTGGCGCAGCAGCTCCACCAGCCGGTCATAATCCTTGGCATAGGAGGTCTCGCGGCTGCGGCCCTGCCGGAACACGAACTGATCCTCCAGCGTCTCGCTTTCCTGGGAGAAGCCGTTGCAGTGCATATAAATGCCGTCCTCGCCGTGCTCGGTGCGGCCCAGCATGACCCGCTGCCCCTTCTTCAGGTTGCGGCTCTCCACCACGGAGAGGGTGCCGTCGTCCTCCAGCACCACGCAGCTGTCCATGCGGCTCTCCTCGGCCAGGGTCCACTTGCCGTTGATCTTGAAATATTCGGGGTACATGGACGTGCTGTGGTATTCCTCCGGAGCCACGCCGTCCTTCTCTGCCGCCTCCCAGCGGGCATCGGGAGCGTTCAGCAGGGCGGGCTGGGTAAAGTCGGGGTGGTGATAGGCGGGGAATTCAAAAGCCATGGGGTGCTCCTTTCTCAGTGCAGGGTGGCGTAGATAACGGCCTTGATGGTGTGCATCCGGTTCTCGGCCTCGTCGAACACCACGGACTGTTTGCTCTCGAACACCTGGTCGGTGACCTCCATCTCGGTGATGCCGAACTTCTTGGCAATGTCGGCGCCGATGGTGGTGCGGGTATCGTGGAAGGAGGGCAGGCAGTGCATGAAGATGGCGCCGGGGGCGGTCATGGACATGACCTTGGCGTTGACCTGATAGGGGGTCAGCAGGCGGATGCGCTCGGCCCACACGCTGTCGGGCTCACCCATGGAGACCCAGATATCCGTGTAGATCACGTCGGCGTCAGTTGCGCCCTGGGTCACATCCTCGGTGAGGGTCACGCTGCCGCCGGTCTCCCGGGCGATGTCCCGGGCCTTCTCCACCAGCCACTCCTCGGGGAACAGCTCCTTGGGAGCGCAGGCGGTGAAGTGCATACCCATCTTGGCGCAGGCCACCATCAGGGAGTTGCCCATGTTGTTGCGGGCATCGCCGAAATAGGTGAAGCGCACGCCCTTCAGCCGGCCCAGCTTCTCCTCGATGGTCAGCAGGTCCGCCAGCATCTGGGTGGGGTGGAACTGGTCGGTCAGGCCGTTCCACACGGGCACGCCGGCGTAGTCGGACAGCTCCTGCACCAGATCCTGGCTGAAGCCGCGGTACTCGATGCCGTCATACATCCGGCCCAGCACCCGGGCGGTATCGGCAATGGATTCCTTTTTGCCCATCTGGCTGCTGCCGGGCTCCAGATACGTCACACCCATGCCCAGGTCCATACCGGCCACCTCGAAGGAGCAGCGGGTGCGGGTGGAGGTCTTTTCAAACAGCAGCACGATGTTCTTCCCCTCCAGCCAGCGGTGGGGCACACCGGCGCGCTTCATGTCCTTGAAATTGCGGGACAGGTCCAGCAGATAGCGGATCTCCGCGGGGGTGTAGTCCAGCAGCTTCAAAAAGCTTCTGCCTCTGATATTCACAGCCATAATGATGTTCTCCCTTTCTATTGATAAAATGAAATTTGGATGGATTCAAATCCCGTCACGCCACAGGGGCATGCTCATGCAGCGGGGGCCGCCCCGGCCCCGGGACAGCTCGGCACTGGGCATTTTCAGCACCCGGATGCCGCTGTCCTCCAGGATCTGGTTGGTGACATAGTTCCGGTCGTACACCACCACCACGCCGGGGGCGATGCACAGGGTATTGGAGCCGTCGTTCCATTGCTCCCGCTCGGCTGCGATCTGACTGCTGCCGCCGCAGCGGATCAGCTGCACCCGGTCCAGGCCCAGATATCCGGCCAGTACCCGGTCCACGGAACCGCTGACCTCCCGGGTGGTGACGTTGCCCTGTCCCCGGCCCGTCAGCTCGAAAATGCGCAGGGTGCCCAGGATCCCCGGATGCACCGTGAATTTATCCACGTCCACCTGGGTGAATACCGTGTCCAAATGCATGAACGCCCGGGTGCTGGGGATCTCGAAGGCCAGCACCGTGTCGATCTCGGAGGCTTCGTCGGCAAAAATAGTGGCCGCCAGCTGCTCGATGGCCTCCGGCTGGGTGCGCTGGGAAATGCCCACGCCCAGCACCCGGCGGCTCAGGTTCAGGATATCGCCGCCCTCGATGCAGAAATACTGGTCCGGCGTGTAATACAGGGGCACCTGGCCGGCGTAGTCCGGGTGATGCCGCAGCACGTAATCGCCATACAGCGTCTCCCGGTTGCGGGTGGCCGTAAACATATGGTTCAGGCTGACGCCCCGGCCAATGCAGGCAAAGGGGTCCCGGGTGAAATACAGGTTGGGGATCGGCGGCATCAGGAATCGCACGCCGGTATGTACCAGGCTGGACAGCCGTCCCTGCTCATTGGGGAACACATCCTGATACGACACGCCCTCCATGGTCTTGAGCACCAGGCACAGCGGGTCCTGAATGTCCAGCAGATACCGCTCCAGATCTGCCCGGTAGCCCATGGCGGTGCTGCCGGCCCGCCGGATGGTCTCGGCCACAAACTGACGCCGCAGGACCTCGTCGCTGGCCAGCACCTGAGCCGTCAGGTCCTCCAGGTATACCACCTCGGCTCCGTTGTCCCGCAGGATCTGGGCAAAGCAGTCGTGCTCGCGCTGTGCGCCATACAGATAAGGGATATCGTCAAACAGCAGCTGCCCCATGGTATTGGGACTCAGATGCTCCAGCTCCCGGCCGGGCCGCTGCAAAAGCACCCGCTTCAGGGGTCCGATCTCGCTTTTCACGCAAATGGGCATGGAATTCCCTCCTCTCCGATTGCACTCTATTTTACCAGATTTCTGCGCCCTTTTCTCACCATCCGGCGGGCCGATTTTTGTATTTTAACCGGTGTTTTCCTTCTGCGCTTTGACGCTTTATTGTAATAATACTCATTCCCCGCCGGTCCTCCCTGTAAGTTCATGCGTTTTTTTGATGTGCCGTCCTGGGAAAATGTCATTATTTTGTACAAGATTTTTTTCACGAAATGTCCGATTATCTCTTGGCAAGACAGGCCCGCCGTGGTACAATAGCCCCCATAAAGGGGGAATTTCCATGAAGCAGACCATTGCCCTGCAAACGCCTGGCCGCTCCGAGCTGGACCAGAGCAGCCTGTTTTCCTATGACCAGCTTACCGCTGCCCGGCCCACGGCCCCGGTGATCCACCGGGATGCCCGTTTTCTCCTGGTGCGCAGCGGCAGCGGCATCCTGCGGCTCCAGGGACGGGAGTATCCTCTGGCCACCGGGACGCTGGCGGCTATCCTGCCCTGGCAGATCAGCGAGATTACCCGGGTGGACGAGCCCGTCACCTACAGCCTCATGGCCTATCACTTTAATACCGTGGCCCGGGCTGCCCATCTGTTCCGGGGCGAGGATGGCCAGCCCATGCCCATGGCCCGGCTGATGGAGACGGTGCCGGTGCTGGAGCTGTCCCCCCGGCAGCGGGCGGAGGCCGGACACATTGCTGACGGCCTGGCCCGGGAGCTGGGTCTTGCGTCCCTTCAGGAGGAGGGGCAGCTGTTTTCCAGTCTCAATGCCGTGAGTCTGCTGGTGCAGCTGACGGTGCTGTTTGCCCGACAGGCCCTGTCGGCAGACCGTCCCGCCGACGCTCAGGGGCCCGACCACCGGGAGCTGCTGCGGTACATGTACCTGCACTGCGGCCAGAAGCTGACGCTCCAGCAGCTGGCGGATGTGTTCGGGTGCAGCCGGTCCACCGTCAGCGCCCGGATCACCGCCATGACGGGCCTGTCCTTTTTCGACCTGCTCAACGAAATGCGCATCGGCAAGACTGCCGACTATCTGCTGTACACGGACCTGACCCTGAAGGAGCTGGCAGAGATCCTGGGCTATGTGGACGAGTCCCACATCTCCAAGGTGTTCGCCGCCCGGCTGGGTACCCGCATCGGCCAATATCGGGCCACCTATCAGAAGGTGCAGAACATCTGCCAGCTGGAGGAGAGCCGCCTGGGGTGCAGCCTGGTGAACCATATTTACCGCCACTACCGGGAGGACCTCAGCGCCGCCGGAGTGGCCCGGTCCTTCGGCATTTCCGTGCAGCAGCTCAACCGCACCCTGCTGTGCCAGGTGGAGCAGAATTTTGAGGATTTCCTGGCCATGGTCCGGGTGAACCGCGCCTGCCAGCTGCTGACCACCACCCGCATGACGGTGCTGGATATCGCCCTGGAGGTGGGGTATCACAATGCCAAGACCCTGAACAGGAGCTTCCTGAAATACCGCCTTATGACCCCCAGTGCCTACCGGGCGGCGGCACAGCCGGGGGCATAAAGAGCCTGAGAGGCCGGGGCGGGTGCATTATGTGCAAGCTGTATCCGCCGGACAGCCGCAGGGGCTGATTTGACATTTCGGGTGCCATGTGTTACAATTTGGTTACATTTATCTGTAAAAAAGGAGAAGAACTATGTCTGAAGTGAAAAAGGGCAACGGCCTTGTCTATAAAAATCATCCCCTGCGCCGCATCGACAATCTGATTTACTATGGCAGCATGGCCGATAAGTATATCGTTCTGCTGCAAATTCTGGATACCAAAAAGGAACAGGATATGGACGTGGCCACCCGCGTGTCCGTCCAGCTGCAGCTGACGGATCCGGATCTGAAGTCCCGGGACCGGGTGGTGAAGAAGTCCGAGAAAGACAGCCTCTACGCCGCCATGGACGTGGGCTGCATCTGGCTGGAGCGCGCTCTGGCCGGTAAATAAGCCAAAAATCCACACCCGATAAGGAGTCCTGTCCATGAAGCTCAGCCGCAAGGTCGCCGTTATCATGCTGACGGCGGCGCTGACCCTGTCTCTGTGCGTCATCTCCGTCCTGCCCGTCCGGGGCCGTCCGGGGATGGACGCCATGACCTATAACATCGACACCCTGCCTGCCCGGGACCTGATCCCGGCGGCGGGTGGGCCGGTGGACGAGCCCGACTACACGCCTCCGGCCCGGACTGTCTCCGCCGAGGCTTCCGATCAGCAGGAGGCCGCCGAGTCTGCCGGATCTTCTGCGCAGAAGGAGGCTGCCGCTGACCAGGAAACCGCTCCCGCAGCACCGGCTGTACCTGCCTCCTCCACGTCTGTTCTGGCTGTGGGCATTGCGGCGGACAGCGTCCGCCTGCGGTCCGGCTCCAATACCGGCAGCTCTATTCTGACGGAGCTGTCCCAGGGCACAGCCGTGTCTGTTCTGGGCCGGGACGGCGACTGGTACCGGGTGAACTACGACGGTAAGACCGGCTATATGGCCGCCGCCTATGTGACCCTGCGCGCCTCTGCCGGGGACCTGCGGTGCGTGGCCCGGGTCACGTCCGATGGGCTGAATCTGCGGCCCGCTGCCGGTACGTCCGGCGGGGTGCTGGCCTCCGCCTCCCGGGGCGAATATGTGGATGTGTCCGGCTTTGAAAACGGCTGGTTCCGGGTGCAGTACAGCGGGAAAACCGGCTACATGTCCGGAGATTATCTGACACTGGCCGCCGCGCGGCCCGCCGCATCCGCGCCGTCTCCCGCGCCTGCGCCCAGCGTGCCCGCCTCCGGTAACGGGGCCGATATTGCGGCTCTGGCCCGGTCCTTTGTGGGCAAGGCCCCCTATGTATACGGCGGGGCCGATCCCGGCGGCTTCGACTGCTCGGGCTTTACCATGTACATCTATGGCCGGTTCGGCATCCGTCTGCCCCACGGGGCCACAGATCAGATGCGCTGCGGCGCCGCCGTGGACCGCAGTCAGCTCCAGCCCGGGGACCTGATCTTTTTCCACGACGACAATTATTCCACCAGCCCCGCCTCCCACTGCGGCATTTATGTGGGCAACGATCAGTTCGTCCACGCCTCCACCTATGGCAGCGGCGGTGTGCTGCTGACGGCGCTGAACGGCAACCCCTACTATTCCGCCCACTACATCGCCGCCCGGCGCATGGGCTGAGCCTGACAAAGCAAATGAAAACTCCGTATCCATTTGGATGCGGAGTTTTCACTATGTGTCTGCTTTTTTGACAGGTGCAGGTCAGAAGTACCAGCGGAATGCGGACAGGAGAATCAACAGGTCAATGCCCATCAGAATACACGGCAGGACAGGGGACGCCGTTTTTTCATCATCCAGCCGGACCACGGACTTGATAAGCCAGGCCAGCAAAAACGGAAAGACCATACAGGTGATGATCATCAATGCGTCGTTCATGGGAGACTCCTTTCTGTCTTATCCAATTGTGTCTGGGTCCTATTTCTGAATTATAGGTGAAAATTAGCGACATGTCAATCTTTTTTTGCAACATGTACCATGTGCGTACATTTCAATCAGCAAAACATACAATCTGTGGAGAAAAACAGGACGGGAACACCCCAGCGGATGGCTGCTGACAGGGGAGCAAAGGGCGCAGATGCGGCGGTGGCGCTTCTGCGCCAAAGGTTACATTTTGTAACAAGTGATACAAAATGGTTTCAAAACGATTACAGTTTGGACACAATATACAAAAATCTATTGCATGGTTCGGGGATGTATGCTATCATGCAGACAGCTCAAGGAAACACGACCTATAAGGAGGCTTTCTTATGAAAAAGCGGATTTGCGCGCTGCTGCTGTGTCTGGCGGCCCTGTTTTCCCTGGCAGGCTGCGGGACCAAGCCAAAGACCCCGGTGAAGGGGCAGAACGAACCGAACCCGGTGAAGGCGCAGGGCCTGCCGGAGGCGGAACCGGGCTGCGTTCCGCTGCTGCTGATCTACACCTGCGGCGAGCCCGGCAGCCAGGTGTTTCAATACTATTCCGCCACCTGGAACATCCAGCGCAATACCCTGACCCAGGGGCAGCTGTTCTACACCGGCACCAGCTACGGCTTTGTGCCCGACGGCTGGCGGCAGGAGCGAGCCACCTTTGACGGCCAGAGCTTCACCTATATCCGGGAGGGGCAGGAGCGCCGGGAGCCGCTGCCGGAAACCACGGAGGACCGGGGCAGTCTCCGGTGCGCTGCGGCGGACGGCGACACGGCGGTGGTGGTGTATATGAGCCATGCAGGCAATGACGCTCCGCTTACCGTCAGCGTGGGCCGCTATCCCCTGGGACATCCGGAGCAGGCGGCCTGGGTGCAGGCTCAGATCAGCGACAGCGCCGAATGCTACGTCAGCACGATTTTCACCGGCACGACGCTGTATACCGGCGGCCAGGTGTGCCTGGCGGCAGGGGAGAGCATCCTGCTGATGGACCCTGTCTCCGGCGAAGTGCGGCAGCTGGACCTGTCGCCTATGAGCGCCCCGCTTCCGGACGGCGTGTCCCACACGGAGGACAGCTATCTGGGGGCCAGCGTCATCGGCAGCTATGGCGACGTCCTTCTGGTGGGCAAGGCCCTGTATCAGGAGGGCGTGTGGGACCGGTACCACTATGTGATGGCTGTTTATCAGGACGGGAAGCTGATGGCCATGCTGGACCAGAACAGCGCCGACTCTGCCCAGCTGACCCTCTACGGCCCCGACGGAAAGACCGCTGGAAGCTGCCCGCTGATGACGGAGGACTATGTGGCCTCCGGCGGCACGGCTTTGCCGGTGGAGTACATCGGCCAGCTGTTCCCTCTGCAATAAACGCTGCCGCCCGGGCCGGATGGGTCCGGGCGGTATTTCCCGCAAAAAATACAAATTTTCTGCCGGAAAGTCCTTGACGGCCCCTTGCACATGTGGTAAACTTAACCTTACCTGTGAGCATGGGGCTTTCTTTTTGCGCGCTTTTCGCTTCGGCGCTGGAAAAGACGCCCTATCCGGCAGGGAGGCAGAGAGCGGCCTTCGGCCGCCAATCTAATAAGGAGGTGCCGTTAGATGCGCGTGAAGATCACTTTGAGATGCAACGAGTGCAAGCAGAGAAACTACAACACGATGAAAAACAAGAAGAACAGCCCTGACCGTCTTGAAATGAACAAGTATTGCCCCTTCTGCAGAAAGCATACGGTCCATACCGAGACCAAGTAATTGGAAGGAGATAGCACGATGGCAGAGGAAAAAAAGGTCAAGAAGGACCACGGCAAGTGGTTCCGCGAAATGAGAAGCGAACTGAAGAAGGTCGTGTGGCCCGACGCCAAGACCACCGCCAAGAATACCGGAACGGTGCTGCTGTGCTCTGTGGCAGTGGGCGCCTGCATCTGGATCTTTGACGGCGTGGCGATGCTGCTCATTAAGACCCTCATCGGCGCGTTCACCGGCTGAGGAAGTGCAGCATGGCTGATAACGCGAAATGGTATGTGATCCACACCTATTCCGGCTATGAAAACGCCGTGAAGGCGGCCATTGAGAAATCCGTGGTCAACCGCGGCATGTCCGATATGGTCCTCAAGATGGAGATCCCTATGGAGACCGTCACCGAGGTCACCGAGTCCGGCGTCATGAAGGAAGTGGAGCGCAAGGTATTTCCCGGCTACGTCCTCATCAAGATGATCCTGACAGATGACACCTGGCATCTGATCCGCAACATCCGAGGCGTCACCGGCTTCGTGGGCGAGGCCAACAAGGCCATCCCCCTGACGGAGGACGAGGTGGCGGCCCTGGGCGTGGAAAAGCACGAGATCGTGGTGCTGTACAACGTGGGCGACACCGTGAAGATCACGGACGGCCCCTTTACCAGCTTCACCGGTACCGTGGAGGAGATCGACCCCGAGAAGAACAAGGTCCGGGTGGCGGTCTTCATGTTCGGCAGAGAAACTCCCATCGAGCTGGAGCTCGATCAGGTGGAGGTCCTGCACTGAGGCGCAGCAGTCTCTGCGCGGCAGGCCGGAGCATCCCCTCCGGCGCAAGTGGGAGAGACGGTGTCCGTCTCGCCAAAAGCGGTTTCCGGTATCGACCGGCCGCTACCACATTTTTATGAAGGAGGTGCCTATCCATGGCACAGAAAGTTGTTGGTTATGTAAAGCTGCAGATTCCTGCAGGCAAAGCGACCCCCGCACCCCCTGTCGGCCCCGCTCTGGGCCAGCACGGTGTCAACATTCAGGCATTCACCAAGGAGTTCAACGAGCGCACCAAGAATGACATGGGCCTCATCATCCCCGTGGTCATCACCGTCTACTCCGATCGTTCCTTCAGCTTCATCACCAAGACGCCTCCCGCGGCTGTGCTGATCAAGAAGGAGTGCAACATCGAGTCCGGCTCCGGTGTGCCCAACAAGACCAAGGTGGCCACCATCTCCAAGGCCTCCATCCAGAAGATCGCCGAGCTGAAGATGCGCGATCTGAACGCCGCTTCCCTGGAAGCAGCCATGAGC
>OLQA01000447.1_pt1 | contig 39220 bp, 37 predicted proteins | sample 1673151 | NCBI WGS metagenome assembly OLQA01 (sample SAMEA3136760, study PRJEB25190) | human gut metagenome | biome: human gut; feature: human-associated habitat; material: faeces | place: Austria | collected 2013
GGGCCGGCCGGCCCGGCCCTCAGGGTATCGGGTTCCCACATTCATCCGCACATGTGCGGATGAATGTGGAAGGTGTTCGGATGAAGTTGATAATCAAGGACAAATTTGGTTGAGCGGTGCCGTTATCAAATTTCCTTATGTTGTCATTTGTCGTGGGTGAATCGAATAAAATATCCAAGTAGTTGGGCAACATCTCTGCGCGAGCAACCAATCTGACGATAACCAGCGAAGATGCAATTGCACCATGTTTAAAAGGGAATATTCCATGCTTTCCCAAAGATCCCCTAATGCAGAAAACGACATCACCCTGCTTTAATTTACCTGCTCTAAGCATGCTATATTGCTTTTCTGTCATATAAAGCATATTCGTCTTCGAAACGATGCCTTGTTCTATGTTGACCGCGCTAACGAACGGTATCCCGGAATCATGAAGCTTCGATTTCGCCGGATAATTTTTGCCCCTATCGCCATTTAAAACGAAGGCAACCTCTGCCAACCTCGCCCACGCCCAGCCCTCGGGCAGCTCCCCGAATGGTACCTCGTCCGCTATGCACTCATCGCTCAACACACGCCCCTTGGCATCTACGCGCTTCTCATAGGGGGAGCCATCGGAAGCGATGTAGATAATGCTTTCGCCGCCCTTTGGAAACTTGGCCTTTCCTTCGGCTATGAGTTTGTGCTTTTCCTCGCGAATCCGCTCGAGCAGCTTGCTTGCGGGCTCGTCTGCGTGGTCTTGCGGCACAAGCTTGCCTTCGACCGCCATCTGCAGAATCGAGTTCTTCAGGTCTTTCGCCTTCATCTATGCCTCGATTCCGAGAATCTCGCAAATTTTAGCAAGCTTGTCATCAATCTCGGCATCGACTGCGGCGCGACGAGCGCGATAGTCGCGAATCAGCTCGTCGGGAGGTAGAATCTCCTCTTCCTCGTGCGGGTAACCGCACAAATCGAAGTTGAAACTTCCTGCCCGCAATTCCTCAACTGTATAGAGCTCAGCTTTGGGGTTACCATCTTTTTCGATTTCCTCGCGATTCGCCCACCAGTTACGAGCATCGTTGAAATGCTCGGACTTGATCGGTTTAGTTTTCGAGAAGTGCTTATAACCGTCTGGCATGTCCATGCGATAGAACCACACGCCCTCGGATTTCTTCGTATTGTCGAAGAAGAGGATGTTAGTGGTAATGGGGGTATAGGGCGCAAAGACGCTCTGAGGCATGCGCACGACGGTGTGCAGATTGAATTCTTCGACGAGACGGCGCTTGATTTCGACCTTCGCCGCATCCTGGCCGAACAGAAAGCCGTCAGGGATAATAACCGCTGCACGGCCGTTTCTCTTGAGGCGATACAGGATGAGCGCAAGGAACAGATCAGCGGTCTCCGAACTGCGAAGGGCTGTTGGGAAGTTGTTCTGAATAGATGTCTTTTCCGACCCACCGTAGGGCGGGTTCATGAGCACCACGTCGAACTGGCCGCGTTCTTTGTGGCGGTAATCGCGAACGTCGTGTTCGAGCGAGTTGTCATGGAAGACCTGTGGGTTGTCGATATCGTGCAGCAGCATGTTGGTGATGCACAAAAGATACGGTAACTGCTTTTTCTCGATGCCGTAGATCGATTTAGAATAGAGCTCTTGGTCTGCGGGCGTTTTCACCTGCTTCGCCAGCAGCTTCAATGCGCTTGTAAGGAATCCACCTGTTCCGCACGCGAAGTCAGCAACAGATTCCCCGAGCTTGGGATTAAGCATCTCGGCCATGAAATCGGTAACAGCACGGGGCGTGTAGAACTCGCCCGCGTTGCCCGCAGACTGCAAGTCCTTCAGGATGGTCTCGTAAATCTCGCCGAACGCATGGCGCTCCTTGTATTCGGTGAAGTCCACAGCATCATCGATCGCGTTGACAACCTGACGGAGCAGGATACCATCTTTCATGTAGTTATTGGCGTCGGTGAACGCCGCCTTTACAACCACTTGTCGCAACGGTGCGTCTTGGACAAGCTCAAGATTCGCCAAAGTCTTGAATAGGTCGTTGTTGACGAAGTCCAGCAACTCATCGCCGGTAAGGGCGTTGCCGTCTTTCGCGTCAGGCGCCCAGCTGTGCCAGCGCAAACGATCGGGGATGATCGACTCATACGAATCGTCGTGAAATTCCCATTCCTCTTCCTTCGCGTCATAGATTTTCAGGAAGAACAACCATGTCATCTGCTCAATTCGCTGAGCATCGCCGTTGATGCCCGCATCGTTTCGCATGATATTCTGGAGGGTTTTGACGAGAGATCCTAAAGCCATGCTTCAAAAGCCTTCCTAAGCCGAGTAAAGCGCATTCTCCAACGTTTGCGCCGCGTACATGAATTCTTTCTTGCCACCGAACGCTTTGCAAATCTTCATAGGGCTTCCAAAGCGCCGAAACTCTTCAAGGTCGAGGATTCTGGTGTCATCCAAATCGATGAGGTTCGAAGTGGCGTATTTGTCGAGAAGGGCCTCGAGCACATCACGTGCAAGGCCGGTGTACTCGTACAGATAGCCCTTCTTCTTCACGTTGTTGGCCCTTTCGCTCCTCGTGAGCGGTTTCTGGTCGTAAGCAATGTGACAGATGAGGTCGAAATCGCTCATTTGATCTTGACCGGACTCCTTGCGAAGCTCATCAAGGAACACGCCACGATCCCTCAGTTCGTCGATAATCGCTTGCTTGCGGTCCTCGGCGTTCCAAACGACAAGAAAATGGTCGAGCGTATCGTACTCGCCGCGGATGTTTTTCCGTGTGTAGTCCTTAAGGCTCTCCGTGACAAGCTCGCCAGAAACCGAATAATACTCAACTCGCTCGGAGGCTATTTCGACGGGAACACCGTGAACATAATATTTAACGCGTTTGCCATCGATGTCCGTCTCGCCATCATCCAATACATTGTCGGGATTGGGCAGAGGCGAAACGTCGGGAGGGCTGTCCGGCTCGTCGGTGTCGGGCACCATAGGACCGTTGGGTGCAGGTTCGAACACCTGCACCGGCTCGCCGTCAAACGCCGGGTCGGCGAACATACGCGACGCATCGCGGAAATCAAGAATGGTAAAGTACAGCTTGCCGTACGGCTCGCAGATGCGAGTACCGCGGCCAACAATCTGCTTGAACTCCGTCATTCCCTGCTCGCCGTAGACGTTGTCCAACACGACAAGCTTGCAGGTTTTGCAGTTCACGCCCGTAGTAAGCAGCTTCGAAGTCGTGACGATCGTCGGGTACTTCTCGTCGGGGTCAATGAACTCGTCGAGCTTCGCCTTGCCCTCTTTCGAATCGCCGGTGATGCGCATGATGTAAGTAGGGTGCTCTTTGACGATGTCGCTGTTCTCATTGACTAAGGCCTCGCGCATTCGCTCTGCATGGTCGATATCGACGCAGAAAACAATCGTCTTCGAATACCTGTCCGTTTCCTTAAGGAACTGGGTTATCTTCTTGGCCACGACCTCCGTTCGCTCCTTGATAACGAGCTCGCGGTCGAAATCCTGTTTCTCGTAAACACGGTCGCTAATCAGCTCTCCGTTGTCATCGACGGCTCCAGCGTGCGGACGCCAACCATAGACGTCGACGTTCGGTTTCACGCGAACAACCTGGTATGGGGCAAGGAAGCCGTCCTCGATTCCCTGCTTCAGCGAGTACGTGTACGCAGGTTCCCCAAAGTAATCGATGTTCGACACATCCTTCGTTTCTTTCGGAGTGGCCGTCATGCCGATTTGCACAGCGGAGCTAAAGTACTCGAGTATCTTGCGCCAGGCAGAATCGTCGGCCGCGCTGCCGCGATGGCATTCGTCGACGATGATGAGATCGAAGAACTCGGGGCTGAACTCCCTGAATATCTCCTCGCCATCGGTACCGACGAGTTGTTGGTAAAGTGCAAAGTAGATTTCGTACGCCGGGTCGAGCTTGCGATGCTCGACCTTCGTGATCACCTTGCGCAGCGGCTTGAAGTCTCCGTCTATGGTCTGATCGACGAGGATGTTCCTGTCGGCAAGATAGAGGACCTTCCTGGCCATGCCAGCCTCGCGCAGGCGGTGTACGATTTGGAACGCCGTATAGGTCTTGCCGGTGCCCGTGGCCATGACGAGGAGGATCCTGTCTTTGCCGCTCGCCACGGCCTCGACGGTCCTGTTGACGGCGTTTCGCTGATAGTAGCGGGGCGAATTGCCGCCATGCTCGTAATAATAGGGCGCGGTAATAATCTCTTCCGCTTTCTGCGTTTCGATGCCCTTCGAAGCGCAGAAGCGAGCCCACAATTCCTCGGGAGAGGGGAACTCGTCCATGCTCAGACGGCGAACCCTACCGGTAGTGAAATCATGCTCAGCAAAGCCCTTGCCGTTCGAGCTGTAAGCGAAAGGTACATCCAGGGCAATTGCGTAATCCATCGCCTGCTGCAGGCCAGCCTCGACCGTATGATCCGAGTCTTTTGCCTCAACGATAGCGATAGGCATATCCCGCTTATACATGAGCAGATAGTCGGCCTTCTTGGGCTTCTTTCGGGTATGGAGCCCCTTGCGAACGACGATCTCGCCGTCGGTGAAGTAGTATTCAGTAAATATCTGCCTGTCGGCATCCCATTTTCTTTTGAGTGCCGGATCGATCAACTTCAGGCGCACATCTGACTCGTTCACTTTGCAGCCCTCCTCACTACCTCTTCGGCCAGCAGCGCCGAGATGAACGCGCTTGCGGATACGCAATCCCGTTTTGCCATTTCAGTTACAGCACGTTTGAGATCGGGAGTGACAGCGAAGATAATCCTGTCGGTCTTCTTGCCGTTCAGGAGTTCCTGCTTGAGTTCGATTTCGTCCATTGCCCGTCCTTCGGATGCTCAGGTTGCAATGCGGATGCCGTGTTGCATCATTGTTATATAAGTTTAGCATATCGATAGTTTCGACCTGCAGCTTTCCTAAAACGTAGTCGCATCACTGTGTTTACGGCAATCGCGTAAACGTGCCTATAGGAGGTGCTTTGATTGTGCGACCAGCTCAAACCCGTGGCAGGCTTGCCTGCCAGCGCACCCGCCGTAGGCGGAATACTTATCCTGCATCAGCACCTACAGGGGCTGATATATCCCATACGCCCAACCGGCGCGGAAGTTGCAAACAGGGATTCCCAAGGCACGCCCTTGGGCGCGATGGGGCTAGGGGAAGCGGCGCGAGCTTCCCCTGGTCGCACTGCCAAAACTTTCAATGATGAGACCGAGACGGAGCAGAACACGAAAAGGCCCGCCGGAGCGGGCCGCAAGGGAGGCTAGGCCTCTCCCAGGGCATTGATGTGATGCCGGACCATGGCCTTCCCGCCGTCGAAGACCACGAGGGCGATCTCGTCGAAGCGGATTCGGCTATCGGGAATCGATTCGCCCTGCTGCTTGAGCCAGGCGATGGCATCGTTCTCCGCCATCCTCCGGTCCATGGTCCCAGCGGGAAACCCCTTTTCTTTTGCGTCTCTGGCGATGACTCTCGCGAAAACGATGTCACCATCATCTGCTGCCACCAAGCTGATGCATTCGCCAGACAACCTGTCGATGATTCGATAGCCCTTGCGCTCCAGAAGCTGCGTTGTCATTTCGATCGCTTTCTGCTTGAGCTCGCTTGCGTTGTTCATAATGCCTGCCTCCTTAGGCTTTGGAGCCCGCCTTTCGGGCCCTGTGCCCTGCATGGCGCTCGTCGGAAAGCGGCGCGCGCAAGGAGCCAAGCGAAACCGCAAGGCTTGAGTTTTCACGGTTCCGCGAAGCGGGTTCGGGAAAAGTTTTCGCGCCTTGCGCGGCTGCGACGACGTGCGATCCTGTAGGGCATCAGGGGCGCAAGGCGTGACCCGAGTCCGATGGCGGCGGCAAACCTGGCAACGAGAGTCACGAGAAGCGCGGGTCAGACACCTTGGCGATTGCCTGGGCGATATCGCCTTCGACTTCTGCGGTATTGCCGATGCGCCATACCTTGGCAGGTTCGACGTTTTTCGCTTCGCGGGCCGGGGCCATGCTCGCGCGCATCGCGGCGGTGGGCTCCCTGCCGCCAAGACCGATGGCGTCGCCTGTGTACGTCTTAGAGATCGGGAGCGAGCTGCACGCGTAGGCCCGCCCGCCTTTGATGACGAGGTGGCCGGTCCTCCAATCCCATTTGGCGAGGTCTTCGGGCCTGAAGAGCCTAGCCTCGTGGTAGCTTGCGGAAGTGCTGCTGCCGCCCCCGTTGGACGACTTGCTGGTCGACCTCGTCTTGGTTTCCACTGTGTAGCAGCCGAGCTGGTCGGAATAGTGTTTGCACGTCTTGGCGTCGTTGGCGGCCAGGAACAGCGTGGTGTCGAGGTTGTTGAAGATGCCGGGCGCGTCCTCGCGGTACGTCGCTTCCACCTGCGACCGATCTTGGCATACGAACACGAGGTGCATGCCGAGCGAGCGAACGATGCTGACGGCCTTTTGCAACCCGGGTATCTTCGGCAGCTGCGGGAACTCCTCGAGAATCCAGCACACGGGACGTTCGAGTGTCCCGCCGCACCGCCGCTCAGCAAGGCGGCGCAGGCCGTCCATGGTTTGCGAGACGAACGCCGCAACCAGGGCATCGTACGCGGTCGACGAGCTGTTGAACCTGACGTATAGAGCCACATTGCTATCGAGAAAATCCTCAACCGAGAAGTTGCTCCTTGCAAGCATGGGGCTCACGGCGGGGTCGGCGTAGACGTTGAGCACGGCAGCGAGGTTCACGCGGAAACCGCCGTAGGTCTCGGCCGGGGCGTAGGCGACATGTTCAAGCGAGAGTCTTGCCGACGAGCCCGCAGGAAGCTCCTCGGCTATTCGCTGCAGCCGCCCCTGGTCCATTGCGGCGACGGCCGCAACGGTTGACAGGTTGCGAGCGTCGTCCGGCACGTCGGGGCTCTGCGCCACGTAGGCGGCAACGCCCGAGAACAGTATGCGCGCCGCCTGGGTCCATATCGCTGCGGCCTCTCGACGTTCGGGCACGAGCGTGTCGGCCAGAATGCGCACCTCGGCGGCCAGCTCGGACGGAGACCTGCCGTTGAGGCCCTTCGCGCAGTCGATTGCAGGCTGTAGCGGCAGCCACCCGTCGCTTCTGGAGGCGTCGGAAAAGTCGATACACACACGTTTGAAGCCGCACCCCTCCGCATAGGCCCCGGTGACGTCGTGCAGCTCGCCCTTGGGGTCGAGGGCAATGAACGAAGAGCCGGAATTCACGAAATTGACCAGCGTCGGCAAGAGGCAGCTGGTTGTCTTGCCCGCACCGGTGCCGCCGATCACGAGCGCATGCTTGATGTCGTCGACGAGCAGGCGCTTCCCGTCGGAGCCCACGCCGCCTATGACGAGCCCCGGGAAAGCCTTATCTGCATTACACACGTTGAACTCGCGCCTCAAAACTATAGGGCGCGACTCCAGGCGGCTCGACCCGTGCGACCTGTTCGACGACGGCTTCTCGCCCAGCCATGCGCCGTTGTGGAAGGTGCGGTAGCTGTAGACGGCAAGCGCCGCGGCTGCGGCTATCGCGGCAATAGCCGCTGAGGCAAGGGCACCCGATTCGTCCGGAAAGGCGATCTTCGCCTTCGCCGCTGGTGCAAGCGTGCTTGAGAGCCGCGCAAGCATTGGCAACAGAACGTCGCTTGCGAACGTCGGATAGCAAAGTTTGACCGCCAGGAACGCAATAACCTCAAACAAAACCGTATAGAGCGCGAACTCGGCGAGGGGATGCGGAAGCCTGTTGAAACTCTTCTGCTTAGCCAAGGAAATTCCTCCTTACAACTTTGGGACGGGGGTATGGACGGGTATTTGGATCTCAAGCGGAGATTTCGGTTCGCGCAAGGGCGCAAGACGCTCAGCGTGGGCGATAGCCGCGCCCAGCGTGCGAGCGGTCAGGGCAAGGGTCTTTCTACCAGCTTCGTCGCCGTAGTCGCCCTTCCCTTCGCTGGAGAGGCATTGCCTTGCTAGCATGGCAATGCCTCGCACGTTCGTCAGAATCGACGATCGAACGGCATCGGCCTCCTTGCCGACGCCCGGCAGGCTGCGCAGCGTGTCCGTTCGCAGAAACTTGCCGATGCAAGCATCTGCAGGCAGAGCACCCAAAAGGCCTTCCACCTCATCGTCCTTGAGGCAGCTGGAAATCTCTTCGGCGAGCTGCCTAGCTCGCCTGCGAGTGTGCGGCCCCAGCTCTATCCGCGTCTTCAGCTCAACTTCCAACTCGGGCTTGTCGGCGATTGCAGCGCTTTCGGCGTTCCTGATGTTGGAGATGAGCGCGTTCCCGATCCTCGTCTTCAAATCGGCCTGCGCCGCCGAGACGTAGGCCTCGAGGGCCGCCCCCTCGAGGCCCTTCAGCTCGGCATGGCCCAAGACGGCTTTTTCGTAACTAGCGCGCAGCTCCCGCATACGCACATCTGCCTTGATAACCTGCTTCGCCACTGTATCCACCTCGGCGGCAGCGGCCGGATGAAATCTGGCGAGCTTCGCATATTTCAGCGAACCGTCGTCCGGCAGCGCTTCAAGCACGGCATTCCTCTGCGCATCGTCAAAAGCTACGTCCCTTATCCGCGCCACAAGCTCGTCCCTGGCCTGGGTGCGCGCAAAGCTCTGCTCGTCGCGCTGGGGTTTCAAGACGGCGGCTCGCATGGCGTCGTTGGCCCGCATCATCCTTCGCTTTGAGAGCAACTCGTTGTAACAACCCGATTCGTCCCAAGTGAAAACGTGGCAGTGAAGGTTGTTTTCCTGATTGACGTGGTAGGCCGCCACCCAACGGATGCTCTGCGGCTCCATGATTCCCAATGACTCCACGTATTTTGACCACTGGCTTCGCAGCAGGCGCTCCCAATCCTGTTTTGTCGTGAGCCCGAGCTCCTCAGCGTCCTCGCGGCGCACGGTCACCACGCTGGTTATAATTGCCGAATCCGTGCTTTTGAGCTCGCGCTGGATCCTCGCACGCTCCGGCACGCCGCAGGCATCGAACAGCGCGTGGCCTTGGTTTGGCTCGGCCACCGAACCGGGCCTATAGCCGATGTACCCAAGCTTCGCCATCCGTTCGTTCTCGCGCCCAATGCGCAAATCGTCTTCGCTTTTCATGATGACAGCACCGGGCCTGTTGGCGATATAGAGCAGCCTGTTGCCGCCAATCGCGCCGTGGCCTGTGGAGCCCGAGAGCATGACGCGGTGGTTGACCACGATCTTCGAACCCGGCATCGCTAGCCTTCGCGCTTGACGTCGGCGTACGCGCGGCCAGCCTGCAGCTCGCCGCCTTGCTTGGCGTAAAAGGACCAGAGCTCCTCTGCGGAGACGTCTTTCCAAGCGGGGATGATGGCACGCGAGACGTCGTTGAGCATGGCCGCCGCCTGCAGGCTGGCCTTCGTACCGCGGCTGCAGACGCGCGCTACGCGCTCCTCCAGCGCGTCGTTGCGGCTGTCCATATCCTCGCGCATGAGGGCAAATTCCGCTTCGATAACGTTGCGTACTAAGCTGCCTACCGGAGTAGCGAACACGCTGAGGGACACGCAGGCAAGTCCCTTCTCCAGCAAGTCGCGCACGGCATCCGACTCCTTCATCCCAGATGCCGCGGCGTACGAGGTTATGCGATTGTCGAGCACCGGATCGATGCGCAGGCTGCGCACTTTCTTCTTCGTTGCCATGGTATTTTGCTCCTTGATGTGAAACGGGCGCAGACCACAGCCCGCGCCCGCGCGTCTAACCCTCCTGATTGCCCGCAACCCAATACTCGGTGTAACCGGCCAGGTCGAAATACCCAGGTTCGGGGGCTTTGCGCCACTCGTCGACGTTGGCGTACCCGCCCTTGCCGTCGGGGACGGGCTCGACCTTCTGCTTCAGAATCTCACGATATCCCGGCCATACCTTTGCGATCTCCTCGTCAATGCAGTTCAAATCGGGGTCGCGACGAAGCTCGTTGACCTCTTTGCCGACGAGAAAGTATGCGAATCGTGGCGTTCCCTCGGGTGCGTTGCGCACACTCACGGCACAAATCGACTGGGCTTCCGCCGCCTTATCGGGATTGACGATGACCCATTCGCCTTCCTTGGCCTGAACGGTACGTCCGTCGGCGATTACGTGATAGTCGACACGCTTGGCGTTACTCATGGTTTGTCCTTCTTTCTGTAAGTGATTGTTTTAGTGACGGCAAGTGACGGGAATGACGGCACATACGCACCAAGCACAGCCGTAACTTGCTGTTTGCTTTTAACGAACCCAATGCGGCGATGACGGTGCGCCTCTGTGCCGGATTCCCGTCATCGCCGTCATATGCCGTCACGGCAGCAACGAAAGCTCGATGCTTCGAGCGCTGCCGGTGCGACGTCGGCCAAGCGATACACCCTGCTGGCGAAGCCATTCGTTGTGCTGGGCAAGCTGCTTGCCCAGCACCGCAGGGCTGACGTCATCGATGTCAACCGCCTCGATCAACTCGCTGGCGGTTCCAGACCAGCGGCAAACCCCGTCAGCAAGCCAGCCAACGATGGCCTTCACTGCATCGGGAACGCTCGCTTCATACGCTTCGGCCTCGGTGAGTTGTTCGACGAACTCCCAGCGCATGCCCTCGCGTCGGAGCACGAGCTCGGCGTATTCGACGTCACGCCCCGTAATCGAGAGCCTACAGTCCGAAGAGCTTCGCTTCTCCTTCTGCATCACCATCATGCCATCGACTGCGCCGCTGATTGCGGTGGTACCGCTGATGTCCATGAACTGGTCGCTCGCACTCTCCGCCTTGCGCAGATGGTGCACGATCAACACGCAGACATCGTGGCGGTCGGCAAAAGACTTGAACTGGCGAAGGTCGGCGTAGTCGTTGGCGTAGCTGTAATCTCCTGAGTTGCCGCGCGCCACTTGAAGCGTGTCCACTACGAACAACTTTGTGCCGGGATAGTCGAGCAGCAGCTCCTCCAGCTGGCCGATGAGGCCCTCGGCGAGCGTAGCCGCCTGCGGCACCAGACGGAAGTCGTCCACGCTTTCGTCGGCGAGAGCCCAAAGGCGATGCTGCAGGCGGTATTTGGTGTCCTCCAGGCACAGATAGATTGCACCCGCCTGCACCGTGGCCTTCCCAAGGAACGGCTGGCCCATCGCCACGCTCTGGCAAAGCTGCAGGCAGAGGATGGACTTTCCGAACTTCGGCGGTGAGCAGAGCAGGTTAGTGGAACTCGTGGGCAGAAGCCCTTCCACCAACCACACGGGCGGCTTCAGGACTTCCTCCATAAGCTCTTGTGCCCCGATGGACTCGGGCTTAGGGAACATAGCAATCACCGCCGTCAACCTGTTGCGGGGCGCGGCAAACGCACCAACGACCGCGATAGTCGCGAGCCATGGTAAAGCCCATAGCCTGGCAGAAGGCATCGAGCTTGTCCTCCAAGCCGAACAAATAGCCGAGAAGCTCACCTTCATCCGGCCAGTGGTCGAAACCATGGCGGGCAAGCAGACGCTTCTGCTCCTCCAGGCTGCGAAAGTAGCTAGCCTCCATGGTGCACCCTCTCGATTGCGGGGCGGCGATGCGCTATCATGCGCTTCGGCGCGGGGGCCGGCGCGTCTTTTCCAGGGATGAGCGCCGGTTCCTGCTGTTGGGTTGCCTGTTCCATAGGCATCATGTCCTTTCTCCTATCGGCGCGCCATCGCTTTGACGGCGGCATCCTCCTTGTCTACGTCCGCGGTTTCAGGCTCGACGCCCAAGGCGGCGAAGGTCTTCGCCAGAATCACGAGCGTCGCTTCGAGCTCTGGACTTATGTCCGTCCCATCGCGGATGCGGCGCAGCTCACGATAGGCCGCGTCCGCGTGCTCGCACAACGCCTTTTGCAGGCGACTGCTGGGCACGACCTTCACCTCGCGGTTAAGCAAACGCGAGGTGATGTAGTCCTGCTTGGTCATGCCGCTCATGGCTACCTGCGCATCGATGAGCTTCGCCTCTTCAGGCGAGACCCGAAACGCGACGGTAACATTACGATGGCGACCATGCTGGTCAAGGTTCATCCGGCTCATGTCGTTCACCTCCCTTCCAGATTCTCGAGGGCCTTTGCCATGTCCGTCTGGACGTTGGGGAAAAGGTCCGCGTATCGAAACGTGATGTCCACGGCTTCGTGGCCCATGCGGTCAGCAATGGCCAACGCGCTGAAACCAAGGTCGATAAGCAGCGACACGTGGCTGCGGCGAATGTCGTGCACGCGAATGACTTTCACACCAGAGACCGCACAGCCACGGCGCATTTCACGGTACAGATAGCTCTTCGTGACCTTGAACATGCGCTCATCCGATTGAACGTTTTCGAGGGCGATAAGTTCCCTGATCTCGTCGATGACGAAGTCAGGCACGGCTATCGTACGTATCGACTTCGCCGTCTTAGGATCCGTGATGACGTCTTCTCCACGAATGCGCTGGTAAGAGCGGGTTATGCGCAGCATGTTCTTGTCGAGGTCGAAGTCGCTTGGCATCAGCGCCAGAAGCTCGCCCTCGCGAATGCCCGTAAAGTACAGCAGCTCGAACGCCGTAAACGACAAGGGCTTGTCCATGATGGCGTCAGCGAACCTCAGGTACTCATCTTTGGTCCAAAAGTCGACATTCAAAGGTTTGGCCTTCTTGACCTTGTCGACCTTTGCGTATGGACTTTTTGCCAGGCCGTAATACTTGACGGCATGATTCAAGATTGCGCTAAGCTGGTTTGCCACAGTGCGGATATACGTCTTGCTATAAGGCTTTCCCGTGCTCGGGATTACCGCCTTAGCCAGAGCGTTCTGCCAGGTAATGACATCTTGCGCGGTGATCTCGTTAAGCTTCTTTGGTCCAAAGAAAGGCAAGATCTTCTTTTCGATGATGGCTTTTTTCGTCAACCATGTGTTCAGCTTAAGCTGAGGCTTCTTGTCGGCCTCATAAACTTCAATGAAATCCGAAAACGTCATCTGCGGAGACCCTTCAGCCTTCAGTAGACATTCACGTTCCCATTTCTTTGCCTCGGCCTTGGTCGCAAACCCCCGTTTATGCTTCTTGTGACGTTCACCGAAGCAGTCGCGGTACCAGCACTGGACTTCCCACGATCCGTTAGACGACCTCAACACCGCCATCGCGCTTCACACCACCCCTCGAGGGCTGGGTGAAGTAAGTTGCTTCCAGATAATCTAAGTTGACGCGCCCGGGAATAACACGCGCGCCAGCGGCCACGAGCTCGCTATTCAACGAGCGGATGATTCGATAGGCCGTCGGCTTTGACACATCGAGCTTTTCAGCAACGTGTTCCGCACCGACAAGCCTGCTTGTAGCTTCCATGCGTTCTCCTTTCGTTTTGTTTGGTCACTTAGCGCTTCAATAGTTTGCCAAACTTCAGTCAGACACTTTTAGCGTTTATTGATAGAGTAGCACACTTTTAGCGTGTTGCAATACAGTCGGACAGAATTGAAGGGATAGGCAAAAACGGATATCATTTCAGCTCGATAAAACCTGCAACGATTTACGTTACGTGCTGACACTTGAGAACAGAGAGGAAGCAGAATGAGCCTGTGGGATTTCGCTCAAGACACGATTGGCGATTTTTCGCATTCACTCGCCAAAAAGCGATGGCAATCACGTCTCATCTCGGCGAAGCTTCGCGATTTAAGGTTCAGGATGCACTTAACTCAGGCAGAAGTCGCCAAACGCGCAGGAATCAGCGAATCGGCAGTGCAAAACTATGAGCTTATGCGTTCAACGCCCAAAGAGGCCCATCTAGAAGCATTGGCGAAAGCCTTCAACATACGCCCTGAAGCTCTTCGAATTTACGATATCGACTTCATGCCAGCAAACGCCTTGATTCAACTAGGTGATGTTTACGGCCTTAAGCCCCATTCCTCCGATAAGAGATTTGCCTACTTATCGGCCAGTAACGACTTCATGAATAGCTTTCTGAGGAAATGGTCGACGCAATACCTGAACTACAAAAACGGCGACATCGAGGCTTTTCATTACGAACAATGGAAAGACCAATTCGCGCAAGACTACGACCCTGCCAACTTCCCGTTAAGATACGAACGCGTTGGGTATGACTGGGTGGCTATCGAACCATGGATCAACATACAGTTTGCCTCGACTCTTCGACGTCTTCGCGAGAAAAAGGGCTATACGCAGGACGGTCTCGCCAATGTTACGGGGATAACCAAATCCGCGATCAGAAGTTACGAGCAGAAGAAGCGCCTGCCAAAAACCTCGCAGATCAAAGTCCTCTCCTTGGCGCTTGACGTCACCGAAGGAGCTTTGACGTTCTTCGATTTCGGCAGTCCAGTCCAAGCTGCTCACGCGCTTTTTCAAATCGCCAACACCTTTGGGCTGATTCCCGACAAACTCGAAAACGGAGATCCCGTACTTAGGACGGTCACAGCCGGGCTCGAGCAGATAATCGACCAATGGGCTGACGAATTAAGCGAGGTCGAGAAAGGGGCAGCTGCCTTCGATTATCAGGAATGGAAAGACGCCTACGACCCTGAGGGCGATATGGACCACGGCGATTTCAAGCGCGCCTACGTCGGAAGAACACGCTACGAGACCGTAATTATCGACAAAGGCGCTGCAGATGACGGCGGAAGGCTTATCGAAACAGCGAGGCGTAGCGAATACGACCCATACGATTACAGGTACAAAGGCGGCTTTTTACGTGCATAAGTTACTAACTCATACTCAAAGCCTCTTGCCAGTCAGATAAAAATATGGGATATTGAATTTGGTCTTTTCGCAAGAAAGGGCTTCCAGGAGCCGGGGGTTGTCCCCCGGCATTTTTTATTTCGCAAGGAGAGTCCATGCTCGAAATCAGCCTGTTTGCCGACGAGTCGGGCGAAAGCGGAACGGAATCGAAGTACTACCTGCTAACGCTGGTTTTTCATGAGCAGGATGCAAGCATTTCCCAACCGATCAGCATCTATGAAAACGACTTGCGTGCGAAAAACCTTCCCAACATCCCCCTACACGCATGTCCGCTTATGAACGGCCACGACGATTACGAAGGCATGGACATCCAGGATAGGAAGCGGCTGCTGCAGGCCTTCTTCACCATGCTCCAGCACCTGCCCATCAAGTATCATACGTTTTCATACAGAAAAGACGAATTCAATAACAGCGCCGCCCTTGGTGCGAAAATCAGGCGCGACATCGTGAACCTCATCTTCGACAACCTTAGCTATTTGCAAGAATTCGACAAAGTGAAGGTCTACTACGATGACGGCCAGTACGTCGTGACCAAGGCTCTGCACGATGCCGTGGAGTACGCCTTGTCAACAAACGCCGTCATGTACAAAGACGGAAGTCCCAAAGACTACCGGCTTGCGCAAGCAGCCGACCTTATCTGCACGATCGAGCTCACGGCGTTGAAGTTTGAAGCGAAAGAAGCCACCAAGACCGATGATCGGTTCTTTGGCGCACGCAACAGCTTCAGGAAGAACTGGCTCAAGAAGATTCGCAAAAAACTGCTGTAGTTGACTTACTCGAAGCCCTGCCATCCATACTGGGTACATTTTGGGTACCAGAAAAACGTGCACGAATGAGACGAAGCTGCCATTTCTGATACGAAAAGCCACGTTAGCGCACCGATAATAGAAGTATTCTTATCGAGTGGGAGTAGTTAATAGCTCTTTGCGAGGGAGGTCGGATGCGGCCTCCCTCGTTTTTTATTTGCACGCTATGGCGATGGTGCGCTGTGGTGTATGTGGTATACGCAAGCCATTTGAGCAATGTATGAGGTCGTTTAGCTGGTAAGACGTGAAATTGCTTTAATAGGCGCTCATGCGATGCGCCCATGGTCCAGCATCAAATAATTGTCTGATAGCGCCTACCGGCGGCAAGGCTCCTGAGACAAAAACCAAATAATCTTTGGGCTCAATTTGGGCTCATGGCGAAGTGAGACATAAATTCTCGGGTTCAAACGTCGACTACTCGCTGACTTAGCTGGGGCGTTAGACTATTCATATGCCTTGTTAGTGTTGAGAGCAAAATGGGCCCGTGGGAGCTTGACTGATTTAGGGTAGATGGATATGGGCTTGGGTCATTTAACGTGGTATGAACACGCGAAAAGACCCATGATCCTGGCCAAACTCGGACTATATGCCCTTATTAAGTCCCTTCTTTCGACATAGTTTCACTTAAAACCCTATGCTACTTTCACTTTTGTTGCCCCTATTCGCATGCGATAAGGGCGACCAGTTCATTGAGCCGTTGTTCATCGGCAGCAGTTGGCTCGATGCCGTTGCTAAAGCATCTTCCCATTTCACTAAGCTCAGCCATTTGTTTATCGTTGGCGTCGAACTTTGGAATAGTGAGGTAATCGACCACGCTCGTTCCAAGGCTTAACGCCGATGCATACGCTCCGATTGCTCCTGATATCAAAGAGGAGTTAAGGAATGCGGTGAGATAAGCGGCCTCCGATTCGGTTTGCACGGGGATGAAATAAACCTTGTGATCAGGAACAATCGTTTTCATCGTTCCGTCGGGCATTGCCTCGGATCCAATATATGCTGCGACGAAGTTGGAGCTTGACATCTCCTTCCAAACCACCTTGTACGGAGCAAATGTGTACTTGCCAACGGTCCATATGGACCAGAACGGCTTGCCCTTTTGGAAACGGCGGTAGCTAGACCTGGTTTCAAGAACGTTTTTGAAACGGGCGAGAAATTGAAAGAGCTGGGGTGACGTTGCGGGAAGCTGATCGTCGCCGAACATGCCTGTCTGAGGCACGATGACGCAGCTTCCAGGGGAGGGCATTGCGTTAAAACGGGATATTTCGCGACCCCGGAGGAGCGGATAGATATAGGAGCTTTCGACGTCGACAGTTATACGGGGCAGGTTGCGCCTTCCGTTTCTCGGATCGTTCGATATCCTAACAACATCAGGCATATTGGTCGCATATGCGCTTACGAAGTAGATGCCGTTTGCATCTGTTGTGACGCCTTTTCGTGCGGAATAGCTCTTGCCAGATGAGTCGGCGTCCATTATCTGCGACCAAGCGGAGAGTTGGCTGTTCGATCCAACAAGCCACGGACCATCGATGGTTCCGGGGATGGGAATAGCTTGTTTATCTACGGGCATAGAGAGAAGCTCACCATCCACTGGTTTCCCTTTCGGCTTGTGATACTCGCGATATGTTACTGGGTACGTTGTATTCTCGCCATTACGTCTAATTATGAGAAGCGAAGGCCAATTTGCTACGCCCTCGAACGGGCGAATCGCTTTGTAGTCTTCGACAAGTTCGACGCTCATATTCTCTGAAGTTCCATTTACATGGCGAAGAGTCCAGCGTCTGAAACCCTGGCTCGATTCGTTTTTGAAGACCGTTCCCGTAATGAGGAACGCAAGCGATCCCCCTGGACGGACAAACCTATCCAAGGCGTGGTATGTAACGACGGTGGAGATGTCGGACTGAATGCCGCCAACCCAGTTATCCTCGCTGAAAATGTCCATTCGCTCGCAGAGGGGTTTGATGAACTCAGCATACGGGCGGGGGAGATCGCTCCATTTGACCCAAGGAGGGTTGCCCACAACGTAGTCAACGTCATGTACACAGCCTGCTTTAATCCTGTCGAAAAGGATGAAGCACCATATACCGTTCCAGTGGTTCCTATGAAGCTCGACGAGATCCGTTATTGTTTTTGCAAGGACATTTTTCATGTTGATGTCCAGGAACTTTACAGTTGGCGATATCTGTTCGAGCGTTCCGACAATGTCGCTGGCCTCAAGGTCCGAGTCCACGCAAATGCGGAGATGGTCCATGATCTCGTAGAAGTCTGGAGAGACAGCCATTTCGTAGGGAATAGCAAAAGTCTTCTCGCCCTTCTCTGTCAAGATGCTATGCGTGAAGACGCCATCTTCAGGGTCAGCCGTATTTATGGCGTCTGCCAGAAATACGGGCAAGAGAGTTTTTCTGGACTCAGAGAAATGACCTGCCAGGAACACGACTAGAGATGCTCGCGCTGTTAGAACGGCAAGCGGATTGAGATCAAAACCATATAAACCCTCCAGGATTTCACTGGCTGTATTCCGTGGGTGCGCATCTTCAAGTCGCCTCTTCACCGCTTCAAGTAGGAACGTTCCGCTACCGCATGTCGGGTCTAGAAGAGACTCGTATATATTCCACCCTGCCAGATCGATCACATGTGCTGCTAGCCAGTCTGGAGTGTAGTACTCTCCCAAGGCATGGCGCATAGGAGTGGGCGTGAACTCCATATAGAGCCCCTTGAACAAGTCTATAACGGACTCAGGACTTTTCCTGGCTACGTCAAAGTCCATTGAGCTTAGGCTATCCAGTAGAATTTGCAGCCCGTCTGCCAACGGGTTGAAGACGTCTGATCCTAGGTACCACGAAAAGAAATCCGTGGTCAGCATATTTTGGATGCCCTTTAGCTTGAAGTACATGCCGCTCTCGACATTCTTGAGGAATTCGAGTGACGAGGTGTTTGGCTGGACGCTTTTTTCATCCACGTCTATCAAAGCGTGAACTGCGCACACTTTAGCGACGATTGCGATGTAGGTGTTGAGGGCGAAAACGTACGCTTGGGGGCACTCTCGGTAGTTGACCCCGTGCATTGCTGAGGCTCCCGAGAGATAGGTTTGCAGTCGTTCCGAGCCTGTTCCATCCACCTGGCCGAAGAGGCGGGCCCACTCCGTGAATATCAGTTTTGTTCGCGTTGTTCTCGGATTGTTTATTGCATCGACAATTGCTTGGTATAACGAAGGAATGACGTCCCTTCCGACCTCGGTGTCCGGTCCAATAAACTGTTTGAGCGCCATGGGGCTGACGAGGGGCTTGCCCCCGCGGTCGATGAGAGCTAGCAGCCTGTGGAGGCAAGCCGCATCGAATGGCTCGGGATCGTTCCAAAAGAAGTTACCATCACGCACATCGCCAAATGATATGGTCTCTCCATCCCATACGACAAGGGAATAAACGCCGTTGCGCCTACCTTCTTCCTCTGCCAGGAGATTGCAATAGTCTTCTGACTGCTGTCGCGCATGCCGAAGCTGAGCACCTGCCATATGGTTAAAAGACCGAGGTGGCTCATACTCTAGGATTGTTGATCCGTGCACCGCATCTAGGCGGAAGCTTCCAGAGCGAAACGAATGCTCATACGTATATGGATTCCAGAAGATGCCGCAGGAGGTGCAAATCGTTCTTAGGATGTCTTCGACTTCAATCTTAAGCTGCTCCTCGTTCTGCGCCGCCTGAGCCGTACGGAGAATTTTCGAAGCATATGGCGCAAGTTCAGCAATGGGCGGTATGGAGGTTATTCCTGCGGCGTTGGTCATCTGCATCCCGTCTTCCTCGTTTATCCATGATTGCTGCGTCAAACGGCAGGCTGTCGCGCCTTGCCGCGGCTCGAAGGAAGATGTTAACCGCTGTGGATAGAGACAACCCGAGCTCGTCGAAGATTTCACTGGACCAATTTTACTTTTGGTCCAGTCTTGACCGCCGTAGACGGACATTTGGTCATGGATCGACTTTCAATTGATATATGAATTGCATTGTACATGATGTTATCGGAGGAGTAGATATACTGAGCGGCCTTGCCGAGATCATATCTGGTGTGTGCAACTGGCTATACATCTGCTAAAAGCGATTTCGGTCGAGTCCTCGTGAACGCTGTCATTGGTCGTTGAAGGGGAGCAACAAATGCTATCGGCACGCATCATCCTGAAGGATGATACCGTGCTCGGATATCTCCATACGCAACATGATGATTGCGTTGGCGACTTGCTCAAACGTTTCCGTCTCTTTCCTGAGAACCTGCTGGGCCATATCGGAGTCGTATGGGTCGGCCCCGTTCGTATTCAGGTATTTCATAAACTGATTAAGGTTCGTTCCCTGCCTTACCAATTCACGCAAGGCTTGTCTGAGCGGCTCGATTTTTACGATGCGAATGAAGCCGTCATCAGAATGGATGAGGAGAGTGCGGGCAAAATCAGAGGCGGTCATGCCGTAGCGCTTGGCACGTTTCATGAGGCGACGCTTTTCTTTCGGGGTCATCCTGATGTAAACGCGTTCGGTTCTGGACTCCATCTGACTGATATCTCCTAAAAACGATGGGGCTGATTGATGTGAACGGTGCCGCCGCCGTTCGTGTATTGCACAATTTGACGATTCTGGCTGACGGGGGATGTCGCGGGCTATTGCCAAAAACTGAATGGTCGTCGTTCGACGCGTTGCGTTGCCCGAAAGGCCCCTAAGGCCTAATGGGCCAAGATGGAAGTGCATGTGTGAATGCCGGACGGGCATTTGTGCGTACACTTCCCACATCTTGCAACTCGGAGAGCGGACTTTGCCGGTGAGCACCGTTTTTCGGTGCGAGAGCAGAAAGACTTGGGGATGGGGGTGACGCCGCACCCGTCCCCAAGCCTTTCCGCGGTGATCCTCGCAGTTCGCTAGTGCCTGCAAGTTGGTTTCGTCTATGGGATTAGGTTAGCCTACATGGCAAACTACGGTGCCCCACTTATCGTCTTGTGGGTAATAGGCCCAGTAGCCGGGAAGGCGTTTGCCGTCCTCATCGATTTCGACGTGCCAGTCAAGCGGGTCATGACGGTCCTCATCCGAAGCTATCGGGACTTTCGCCTTCACCCAGCGACGTTTGTCGCTATAGCTGTAGAGCTCCTGCTCATCCTTATCCTGACAAACGAAAACGTACTCGCCGACTTCGCCGACCCTTTCGCTCCTGATGATCTCCTTGGCATTCTCAATCTTGAGGGCATCTGAGAATATCTCGCTGAGTGTCTTGCCTGTCTTCTCGACTTCCTTCTTGCTGCCGTCCTCCATGCGGAGGGTAAGTAGGAATTTCATACTCTGCTCCTTTTCTAGCGGTGCCGTTCGCTGATTAGTTCTTGTTGAAGTTTTCTAAGGGCCGACTTCGCCTGGCTTTCCGTCCAGTCCTCCGATCCTTCGAGGTAATCGCATCCGTTGCGCCCTCCCGTATAGATCCAAGTCCCCTTTTTGGAATCACGGCCCATAAGCTTCAACTCGTTTTTGGATCGTTTCTCCTTTTTGTCCCTCCCTTCGCGCCTTGTAATCTCCCCCTCATGCTGTTGCCATTGACGAATCATTCCGCGCCAGTCGTTTATGGGCTTTCTGTCTTTGGTTTTCCAGTTCGCCCTCTCGTAGTGGTCGACGAACTTGTCCGGATCAAACTCGCGAATCCCGCAGTGTTTCATGTATTCGCGAACTTCTTCTCTTGTCGGAATGGCAGCTGAAGAAATAGATTCAGATCTAGATTTAGATTTCTCCCTCTCTATCTCTATCTGTAGCGAGCTGGTCCCGATGTTTTCCTGCGTTTCCGCAGCTAGGACATCGTTAAGACTGAAATAATCTTCAAAACAGTTGGAAACTATCTCTGAACTATCTTCGAAAAAGTTCTCGTTAATTTCTGCTGGATTCTGCTTGGGTTGCGGTATGGCTTCTTCCTCCGATAGGCCGCGTTTCACAAAGCTGACTTTTCGGGCACATGCTATGCGACCGTCCCATCCTCCCAGCGCGGTGAGAACGGTGGGTGGAAGATCATCGGGAAGCGTGTAGTCGAAAAAAATACTGCAGAGCGCATCGATGACCTTTCTGCGCTGAGCTTTTGGCAGGCTTTTGGCGAAATTCCAAAGCTCTAGCGGAATGTTCATGTTCGTGGGGGCGTTAGATGCAGAAAGGCTCGGAGGCTGCCCGCGTGGGATGTTGGGACTGGTGTAAGCTTTCGTATGAGCCTCCTATTCGTCGGGGGTTTCAGTGGGGTCGGCAGGATCACTTTGGCGAGAGGTGCTGCCGGCCTTCATGTTTCTGATGATTGCGTCGGCCACGTCCACGGGGGACTCTGTTGGCTCAAACGAGCTGACAAAACTGGCAATGACGTCAAGCTTCTCGATGAGCTCGATTGGCATGTCGCCGGCACGGCGAATGCGACGCAATTCGGTGACGATGGGACCAATCTCAGTCTTAATGGCCTTGAGCATTCGTGTTGTTGCCTTGACGGTGTATCGCTGTTCGCTGAGGGCCTTGATGTGGTGCTGCTGCTTATCTAGACCGCTCAGAGCCGCGCGCAGATTGATGAGTTCCGCCTCCTCGGGGGAGGCGCGGAATGCAATTGTCTTGTTGCGCCAGCGACCGTGTGCATCGCGCTTCTTGTTACTCATGGTGACCTCCGATTTGATCAAGCTTGTCGGCGATGTTCTTTTGGGAGCTGTCAAAGAAATGCAGGTAGAGCTCGGTGGTCTCGGAAGTGGAGTGGCCCAGTCGAGCAGCAACCTCGGTGAGCGGGACGCCTGCCGCAGCCAACAGAGCAACGTGGGAGTGGCGAAGGCTGTGGATGGGGATGGGCTCAATACCGAGTTCCTTGCAACCGCGTTTCATCTCGTGCGACAGCTTGTGCTTAGTGAAATCAAAGATGCGCCGGTCGGGCGCAGTCTCGAAGGTTTCGATATGTTCGGAGATGGCTGTTGCCAGAAAGCCGGGCATCGTTACGTCGCGGACACTGTTGGCGGTCTTGGGAGTGGTGAACACGTCCTTTCCCTTGATGCGCTGATAGGTGCGCCGCACCATGATCAGGCCACGCTCGTGATCGATGTCCATGGGGCGAAGCGAGAGCAGCTCGCCACACCTCAGGCCGCACCAGTACAGAATCAAGAAGGCCAGATAGACGTCGGGTTTGTCCATCACGGTCTCGAGAAAGGCCTCCATCTGCTCCTGGTTCCAGAAGGGGCGCTCGCGTTCCGGCTTCTTAGAGCCAAACGCGCCAACCTTTCGTACGGGATTGCTGTTCAGACCGTAGTAATTCACCGCATGATTTATCAAGGCACTGAGCTGGTTGCGAATTGTTCTTAGGAACGTTTCTGAGTAATCATGTCCATCAAGCGCGTTGAAGAAGTGAAGCACATCAACGGGAGAGATATCGCACATGCGTTTGTCGCCAAGGGCGGGGAGGATGTGCGTTCGGATGATGTTGTCCTTGGTCTCCCTTGTGGACTCTTTGAGGTTGGGGTACTTGTCGCGTTTGTAAATCTGCTCGTAAAAGTCGGCCAGCGTCATTTCCAGGTTGCCTTGTTTGGCGGCAACGAAGTTCACGACATACTCTGTGGCGGCCTTCTTAGTTGCCAGGTTGCGCTTGCAGGTGCTGCGCCACTTGCCGTTGTGGTCTTTGTACTTGAAAAAGACGTCATACGTGCCCTTTGCTTTGTTACGGACGATGCGCATGAGCTGTGCCGTCCTTTGCTGCCGTGGAGGATGGGAAAAGGCGGCTTTCGAAGTAGGACTGTTCGATCTTGCCAGGCACCGTGAGATAACCGCTGGCCGCCAACTCAGAGTTCAGCTTGTTGAGGAGCTTGTAGCAGAATGACTTGGACATGCCTATTGCCTCCTGAACCTCGTCGACGCCGATAAGCTTACTTGTCATGGATACGCTCCTTTCAAAAGAACTGCACTGAAATCTTGCAATCAGTGCAAAAACGTAATGCGAGTGTACGTCATGGATGAGAACTCTCTGGAGAGATATGACCTCTCCACAAACAGTGCAAATTACATGCTATAAAGCAATAAAACCATTAAAATATGTACCGATTAGGTGGGCAACTATGGATAAAGGCGACCGCAGCAATGTGGGGCAGAGCATTAGGTCAATGCGAAACCGTGCAGACCTCACGCAGAAGGAGCTCGGTGAGCTTTCCGGTATGAGCGAGCCCGCTGTCAGGTGCTATGAGTTGGGCCTCAGAAAGCCAAAGCCAAGCCACCTCGAGTCAATGGCTCGTGCTTTGAAGGTGCGCCCAGAGGCTTTTAATACCTACAACATCACGACTGCATTGGAATTCATTCACGCGCTGTTTGCGTGCGAGGACAGAATGAACCTTGTCCCGGACGAGAGGGGGTTGTCCTATCTGACTTCGGACAACCGAGAGATTGCTCAGGCTCTGCGCGACTGGGGACTCATGCACAAAAAGCTGGAAGCAGGCGTGGTCACGGCGGAAGAGTACGAAGATTGGAAAGCCCGCTATAACCCATCGGTGTTTATGGGCGACAACATGGAAGAAGAGCCCGATCCCTATACGGGTGAATTAAATTCGAAGCTGCGCCCATAAGCCATCTGGTCATTATTTAGCGTGAGCCCAAAATGAGCCCAAAAAACCATATGAAAAGGCCCAGCTAGATTAGGTGGCGAATAGTATCGCAACGCAACTAGCTGGGCTTGCCATTATCGAGTGGGAATAAACGATATTCGTTGATTTCAAGCCTCTGACCTGCGAAAACAGGTCGGGGGCTTCTTATTTTGCAACCTCTGTGCAACCTTTGCGGTTTCGCGCCCCGTGAACAGGGGACGTAGCACTGTTCACGTCTGGGCCCATATCGGCACCGATCATTGCCCGCGCTGCTTCTGCTTGCGCTTCAGCTTCCGCTGCTCGAGGCGCGTCGCCCGGTGTTCCTCGCCAGAGGAGAGCTGGCCGTTCCTTGCGAAACCGCGAGGCCAGCTATATCCGCTTGCTGCGGGCTTGCTTGAGCCAGTTCCTCTTGAAAGAGCCTATACCTCCGAAGAACTTGTTGTACGTCTCACCGTTCTCCTTGGCCCCGTACTTGACCAAGGCAAGTTCGATGGTGCAGAGGTAATCCGCCACTTGCTCGAGGCGGTAGTCGGTCATCGAGGTCTTGCGGCGTCGGACGACCCCTTTTGAGAGGACCTTGCCCACCGAGTCGTCTCGCCCGCGGAACAGAAGGAGCGCATCCTCGCGACCTTCGGCGACCTGTGCTGCGAGATGGAGGGCTGCACCATCGTGCAGGCCGCCTATCTCAACGGCGTGCCCCTCGTCGTCGTGCGCGCCATCAGCGACAAGCCCTGCGCCGAGGGCCAGGTCGTCGACTACAACACCTTCGAGAAGAAGGCCGCCTGCGACTGCGCCTGCATCGCCGCGCGCATGGTTAAGCTTTAGGCCCTGCGCGCCGGGGCCCTTCTTTATGTTGGGACCCCGGCGCGCAGGGCCCTTTCCAAAGCGAAGTGTCGAGCCGAAGTGTTGAGCGTCGGCCCTGAATGTTCAATGGCCGTTGTTTTCTGCCCCTCAAGTGGTGAACTTCTCCTCGGGGCTGTTGATTCCCCCACGCGCCCCCTTCCGTTCTCTGTGTTCCCCTTATACTCCTTGTACGAGGAGGTAAGAAGTCATGGACAAGACCGCACAGGACAGCTTGGCAAAGAAGCCCGTCGACATGAGGGACAGGATTCTCGAGCATCTCGAGGCCCTCACCTCTGCCGTCTCGCTCGACGACCTTGCCCGTCTGTCCACCTCCGACATCGCCGAGACGCTCATCATCTCCAGGAGCCTGGCGAGCCAGTACCTCAACGACCTTGTTCGCGCCGGCTTTGTGGTTAAGGTGGCGGGCAGGCCTGTCCGTTATTTTCATCGCCGCGCGTTCCAGAAGCGTTTTCAGGTAAAGCTCTCTGCAAGCGAGTACGCCTCGCTCGCCGACCTCATCCAGGCGACGGGAATCGCCGATCACCGCGACTTCGCGCGTGCCGTGGGCTTCGACCTGAGCCTCAGCTCCGTTGTCGAGCAGTGCAAGGCTGCGGTTCAGTACCCTCCGTTTGGCCTGCCCATCCTCTTGAGCGGCGGCGTGGGTGTCGGTAAGTCTTTCCTTTCTCGCCTTGTGTACGAGTACGGCAAGAACCAGGGCTTGCTGTCCCGCGACTCCTCCTATGTGCGCATCGACTGCGCCGGGGTCCCGGACGCCGCCTCGTTCAACGGGCTTCTTGACGAGTCGATCGCGAAATCGCGCGGGGGTGTGGTCTTTGTCAACGGCATCGAGGCACTCTCTCCCTCTGCGATGGAACACTGCCTTGCGACGGCCCTCGGGCTCGATGCCTCCCAGGATGCGCCGCGCGCTCGCCTCGTTCTTTCGACGACGCTTTCCGCCGATGACCCGAAGGTTTCCTCGGCCTACAGCAAAATGCCCATCTGTGCCCGCGTCCCCTCACTCAAGGAGCGGACCCCCGAGGAGCGCGAGGATCTCATCTTGAGCTTCCTGCGCAGCGAGGGGTGCCGAATCGGTTCTGATGTGAAGATCAGCCGCGGCGCATACCGTTGCCTCGTGAACGCGGACTTTTCCGATAACATCGCCGGCTTGCGCGCCTGCGTGACGAACTGCTGCGCCAAAGCGTTCCTCAATCGCGAGGGCGACTACGTCGTCGTTCGCCCGTATCTTCTTCCCAGCGGGCTCCTCTCCTCCGCGCAGATCGATCAACAGCCCGACGATGGCGTTCTGATCGACGCGTCCCTGGATGCCGCCGAGAGCACAGGGCCGGTCGAGCAGGCGCTCGATGCCCTGTGCTCTCTCGATGAGCGATTCTGCGCCGGGGAGCTCTCTGTCTCCGAGCTTGTCTCGCAAGCTGTCTCCGCTGTGCGCGGCGTTGAGGATCACTTGATCTTCGGCCACGGCGTCGCCTCATCGAGGTCGCGCGCCTTCGAGCGCGTCGTGGGCGCGGTCCTTGCCGACGCAGGCTCTTCTTATGGCATCGAGCTTTCGAGGAAGGTCACTTTTCTACTGGCCCAGGAGATTTGCCTGCAGTTGTGGCCGGGCATCGGCCTGGCTAAGCGAAAGTCTGCCTGTGCGGAGCAAATTTCCCATCTCCTCGGTGCCGTGACCTCCGAATTGCCGTTTGCCTCGAGCGTCTCCGATCAGGTCGCCGCAGACATGGAAGGGGCGCTCGGAATCTCGCTCGATCACTTCACGAAGACGCTTCTGACGTTGTGCGTCGCATCGGAGTCTCGCGACGCGAAGGCCCTTCGGACGCTCTGCGTCATCTTGTCACACGGCTACTCGACGGCGACGAGCATCGCCGACGCGGCGAACCGTATGCTCGGCGTGCATGTGTACGAGGCGGTCGACATGCCCTACGACCAGCAGCTGAAGGACATCGTCGGTCCGCTCCAGCGCCTCGTCGACCGCCATTCCTACTGCACCGGGGTCGTGTTTCTTGTTGACATGGGCTCTTTGGAGGAGGCCTATAAGGCCCTCGAGAACGTTACCGACTCCACCATCGGGGTGGTGAACAACGTCTCCACCGGGCTCGCGCTCGAGATCGGGTCCGGGCTGCTCGGCGGCAAGTCCATCGCCGAGGTTCTTGGCGATGCGACCGCCGTGTGCGTGACGCACTGCAAGGTAATCGAGCGCGTCAACCGTGAGGACGCCATCGTCTTCTGCTCCGAGTCCGGGGTCGACGCGGCCGAGAGGATACGTCAGCTCGTCTCGCAGAGCCTCCCGCGCACCATAGGCGCGCGCCTGCTCACGAGGCCCTTCAAGCAGCTTGCCGCGAACGGGTCGAACGACGCCGTTTTCTCCGAGCACCGCGTCTGCGCCGTCATCGGCACGGGAGACCCCAGGATTGCTTCCGTTCCCTTCGTCGCCCTCGAAGACATTATGTCGACGGCGTCCGCCTCGAAGGTCGATGCCGTGTTCGGCAGGTGGCTCGACGTCTCCGAGCTCGCTTCTTTCCACGAGAAGCTGCTTTCGAATATGACGCTGCAGAACGTTATCCGCTCCATCACCATCCTCGACCCGGAGCGGCTGTTCCACGAGATCGAGAGCGCCGTGCACGAGCTTCAGCGCAGAACGGGCGAGAAGATCAGCAGCAACGCCATCATCGGGCTGTACGTTCACCTCTGTTGCCTCGTCGAGCGCCTCGTCACCCGCAACCCCATCGAGACCTACGTCGGCCAGGATCGCTTCGAGGAAGAGCACACCGACTTCATCGAGTCCTTCAGGCAGAGTTTCTCGAGTATCTCGACGCGCTATCGCGTGGAGGTTCCTGTAAGCGAGATCGCCTACGTCTTCGACTACATCAGCGTGAGCGCCGCCCCGGCGCGAGAGGAGCGTCTCGGCTCCTCGAGCCTCCTGTTCGACGAGTGACCCCCCGCGCCGTCACGAGCTGACCGCGCGTCTTCAATAATCCGATAATCCCTCGCCCGGCGCGAATCCGGATAGCGCCAAGGCAGTGCTGAATGAAAAACTTGATTTGATAGGAGCAAACATGAGTGTTGTTATGGCACGAATCGACAATCGCCTGCTTCACGGCATCATCGTGACGCAGTGGGCCCCGGTGTCGGGCGCAACCCGAGTCATGGTCATCGACGACAAGGTCGCCGGCGACGAGGTCCTGAAGTCCACCATGAGGATGGCGCGCCCCGCGGGCATGGCCGTCTCGATCATCTCCGAGGAGACCGCGCTCAAGAACTTCGCGGCGGGCAAGTACGACCGCGAGAAGGTCTTTGTCATCGCCAAGGAACCCGAGACGATGCTTCACCTGGTCGAGTCGGGCATCGAGCTCCCGTCGCTGATCGTCGGCGGCTCTCTTGTCAAGGAGGGCGGCGTCCAGCTCACCCAGCGCGCCTATGCCTCCGCCGAGAACGTCCAAAGCTACAAGGCGCTCATTGCCCACGGCGTCAAGGTGACGGCACAGTTCGTGCCCGCCGACAAGCCCGTCTCCGTCGCCGACCTCATCTAAGGAGGGATTATGGTCAACTTTACTATCCTGCAGGTCGTCCTTTTGACCCTGCTTGCCTTCATCAAGCACGTGGACTACTACGGCATCCCGATGATCTTCGTCAACTATGCCGTCTTCTGGGGCCTTATCACCGGCGTGGTCATGGGCGACTGGCAGACCGGCCTCGTCATCGGCGGCACCATCCAGCTCATGCAGCTCGGCGTCGCGGGCTTCGGCGGCTCGTCGATCCCCGATTACGGCACGATGGCCATCATCGCCACCGCCTACGGCGTGACCCTGGGCTCCGACACGGGCCTCGCCATCGGCCTGCCGGTCGGCATGCTCGGCATCCAGCTCGACGTCGTCGTCAAGATCCTCAACGGCTTTGTCGTCGAGAAGTCCCAGAAGTTCTGCAACGAGGGTAAGTTCAATCAGATGAACGCCATCCTGTGGGTCTGCCCCGCGCTCTTCGGCCTGTGCGCCGCCCTGCCCGTCTTTGTCTCCGTGACGCTCGGCCAGCCCGCCGTCAACTGGCTCCTCGAGGTCATGCCCCAGTGGTTCCTCTCCGGCCTCACCCTCGCCGGCAAGATGCTCCCGGCCATCGGTATCGCCATGCTGCTCCGCTACATGCCAGCCGCCAAGTACTTCCAGTACCTGCTCGCCGGTTTCTTCCTCTCGGCCTTCCTGAACGTGCCCATCATCGGTGCCGCCATCGTCGGCGTTGCCCTCGCGATCGCGTTCTATCAGCGTGCCGAGAAGGACGCCGAGCTCACCGCCCACGCTTCCGCAGACGCCTTCATCGGAGAGGATGAGTAACCATGGAAAACGAGAACATCACCGCCGCCGAGGGCAAGCCCTCCGGCTATAAGGTCACCAAGAAGGACCTGCGCAACGCGAACTGGCGCTGGCTCATGAGCGTGTGCACCTTCAACTACCAGACCCAGCAGGGCGCCTCGGTCGCCTACGCCCTCTCGCCGATCCTGAGGAAGATCTACACGAACGACGAGGACTATAAGCAAGCGCTCAACAACCACTTCCGCTACTACAACACCCAGCCTTGGCTCGCCGCCATCATCCTCGGCGCCTGCGTGGCCATGGAGGAGCGTGACGGCCTCGCGGCGGCGGACGCCGTCCAAGACCTGAAGATCGGCACCATGGGACCGCTCGCCGGCGTCGGCGACTCCCTGCTCATGACCATGATCCCGACCATCATGGGCTCCATCGCCGCCTACATGGCCATCGAGGGCAACCCCGTGGGAGCCGGCATTTGGTTCGCGCTCATCCTGGCCATCTTCTGGGTCCGCATGCACGCCCTCGAGTTCGGCTACAAGCAGGGTGTGAAGCTCGTCACCGACTTCAGCGAGAAGCTTCCCAACCTCACTGCCGCCGCCTCCGTGCTCGGCCTCACCGTGGTCGGCTGCCTCATCGCCTCGGTCATCGGCGTCACCTGCCCGATTAGCTTCAGCTTCGGCGACGTCTCGATGGAGATTCAGCCGCTGCTCGACAAGATCCTGCCTGCCATGATCCCCGCCGCCATCACGGGAAGCGCGTATTACCTTCTTACCAAGAAGAACGCGAGCATGACGGCCCTCATCCTCGTGGTGATCGTCCTCGCGATGGTCGCCTCCGCCGCCGGCATCCTCGCCTAGCTTCGACCCAAGAGATTGGTGAATCAATGAGAAAGATAGTTGTGGCGAGCCATTCCCTTCTCGCCCAGGGCTTCAAGGACACCCTCGAGTTCCTTACGGGTAAGAGCGACGCCGTCACCGCCGTTTGCGCCTACGTGAACGACAACGGCGAGGGGCTCGACGCGGCGGTCGAGGCGGCGCTTTCGGGCACTGACGAGGTCGTCGTCCTTACCGACGCGCTCGGCGGCAGCGTGAACCAGCGCTTCTCCCGCTTCGCCTCCGACCGGATCCACGTGATCGCGGGTGTCAACCTCCCGCTCGCCATGACGGTCGCGCTCGCGCGCCCCGACGAGAAACTCGACTTCGACGCCCTCGTCGACGAGGCGCGCCAGCAGATCGTCTACGTGAACGGTGCCAGTTCCGCCGAGTGCGAAGACGACGAATAGAGGAGGTCGACGATGAGAGAGTTCCTTAAAGACGTGTGGATGCACGGCGGTGAGGAAAGCCGCGCCATCACCCCCGAGAACATCACGGGCGAGAAGGGCCACGCCGCCATGTCGGCCAGCCACCTCGGCGTCGGCCGCAAGGGCTCGTGCTGCGTGCCCCTTGAATCCGGCGAGACCATCACGCTCGCGGACATCGAGGGCCCCGGCATCATCCGCCACATCTGGATGACCGTCCCCGACAAGACCGCCGCCGGCAGCTTCGTCATGCGCGACCTCGTGCTGCGCTTCTACTGGGACGACGAGGAGACCCCCTCGGTCGAGTGCCCTGTCGGCGACTTCTTCTGCAACGGCTTCGGTGAGCGCGCCATCGTCAACTCGATGCCCATCTGCGTGAACCCGACGGGCGGCATGAACTGCTACTTCGAGATGCCCTTCAGGAAGCACGCCAAGGTCACGCTTACGAGCGAGCACCCCGGGTTCATTAAGTACATCTTCTACACGTTCAACTACGCGCTCACCGACGTGCCGGACGACGCCATGTACTTCCACGCCCGCTTTAACCGCGAGCGCAGCACCCACAGGGGCGTCGACTACACCGTGCTCGACGGCGTGCGCGGCAAGGGCTACTACGTCGGCACCTACATGGCCCTGTGCGCCCTGGAGCGCTATTGGTGGGGCGAGGGCGAGATGAAGTTCTTCCTCGACGGCGACGAGGAGTTCCCCACGGTCACCTCGACGGGAGCCGAGGACTACTTCGGCGGTGCCTGGGCCTTCCTCGACAGGCCGCCCCACGCGCTGCCCGAGGCGCAGTGCTTCAACACGCTGTTCGCCGGCTACCCGTACCGCTCGACGCGCGACGCCACGCGCGACCGCTTCAGCGCGGGCAAGCCGAACCCGAACCCGATGCTCGCGACCAACGACGACGCGCTGCCCAGGCACGGCCTCTACAGGTGGCACCTTCCCGACCCGATCTCGTTCAAGGAGGACCTGCGCGTGACGTTCCAGGACCTCGGCAACGACGACATCAAGCTCTACGAGCGCGAGGACGACATCTCCACCGTCGCCTATTGGTACCAAAGCGAGCCGCACGCCGTGCTCGCCCCGTTTGCCGCAAGGCAGGACCGCGTGCCCAGGTAGGGTCGCCTCGAAACAAGCCAACGTTATGGGCGCCCGCGGTTGACCATGACTGCGGGCGTCCCTTTGTAAGGAGGATCACATGAGCGAAAAGCAAATGAGGCTCGGCGCCCTCGAGGCCGGCGGAACCAAGATGGTCTGTGCCGTGGTGTCCGGCGATGGCGAGGTTCTCGACCGTATGGAGACCCCGACGCTTACGCCCGCCGAGACCGTCCCACAAATGGTCGAGTGGTTCACCGCCCGCGATGTGGACGCGTTGGGCATCGGCGCCTTCGGCCCGACCTGCGTCGACCCCAACGATGAGCGCTACGGTTCCATCCTCCAGACACCCAAGCTCGCGTGGCGAGGCTATGGTCTTCGCGCCGCGTTCGCCGACGCCCTCGGGATTCCGGTGGCCTACGACACGGACGTGAACGTTGCCTGCCTCGGCGAAGTAGTCTTCGGCTGCTGCAAGGGGCTTGAGGACGCCGTCTACGTGACCATCGGCACCGGCGTGGGCGCGGGCGTCATGTGCGCGGGCAGGCTCCTTCACGGCATGCTGCACCCCGAGGCCGGCCACATGCTGGTAAGGACCCGTGCCACCGAGGAGGGACGCTGCGTCTGCCCGAGCCACGCGAGCTGTCTCGAGGGCCTCGCCTCCGGCCCCGCCATCGCCGCGCGCTGGGGAAAGCCCGCGGCCGAGCTCGCGGACAACGCTGAGGTGTGGGCGCTCGAGGGGGATTATCTGGGGCAGATGTGCGCGAACCTCGTGCTCATGTACTCGCCTCGCCGTATCGTCCTCGGCGGCGGCGTGATGCACCAGAAGCAGCTCTACGGCATCGTCCGCAAGAAGACCCTCGAATATCTGGGTGGCTACATCCAGACCGCCGAGCTTAAGGACATGGAGAGCTACATCTGCGCCCCGGGCTGCGGCGGCGACCAAGGAATCCTCGGCGCGGCCGAGCTGGCAAGAAGGACGCTCGCGTAACTTGCGCTCTCTCCGCCATACAACACGTTAAGAAAAGACGAGCGCTTCTTGCCAATTGAGCGGCAAGAAGTGCCCGTCTTTTGCATTTTTGTCTCTCAAAATCTTATTTTCACGATTTGCATTTTCATCCCGTTGTCACCGACCCTTGCGAGAAACCGGAAAAGGCCGCTGACAGAAGGGTCTCTCAAATCGTTATAACCCAGCATATAGCCGCGACTTGTGACCTGCAGACGGCTGTCCCACGTGCCGATTTCCTTGGCGGCATCCGAAACCGCAAAATATGCCCCCACATCCTTGATTTTTGCAGTCTTAAGCCATGTTTTTGCGATCATCTTTACTGCTGTCCGATTGGCAGCATCAAAGACCAGCACACCGCCGGGGAAAGCGTCCGCCATCTCCCGCACCAGTTCCCGGACCTGCTGGGTCAGAAAGTAATAGAACACCCCGGAGGCAAAGAACACCGCCCCGCCGGAGGCATCAATTTTGCTAAACCATGTGGTGTCTTTCAGGTCGCAGGGGATATTTTGTTCTCGATCCCCGGCGGGCAGTAGCTGCTGCCGCAAGGCAATCACATCCGGGAAGTCCAGATTGTAAATCTTGCATCTACCGTTGTCGCAGGTTCTGCTGGTGTTGTCCAGTCCGCAGCCCAGATTGACCACCGCCGCATTGGGGTGGCCTTTCAGGTAATCCTGTACCTCGAAAGCAAGATCACCCTGCCGCATGGCCACCTCCAGCGCACCAAAACGCTGCATCAGGCTGCGGGAGCTTTTCGCTGCCTCTGAAAAGTCGTAGTCGATTTGGTCGAGCAGACGAACCGCTGTTTCATCCCTATAAAGGTTCGGGTACAGCTCCGTACACAGCTTCCGGGAATACAGCGGGAGGATCAGCGTCTCCTGCACGGTGTTTTTCTCAATTTTACATTTCATAGGTTTCTTCCTCAGTGAATAAAAACTGTCATAAGTGCCGCCAGCACAGCCGCTATGACCGTCATGCCTATCGCCATGTGCAGGATGGATGCAAAAATGCTCGCATGATGTCCTCAAACGCCATATCCGCTACACTGCCTTGCAGAACGGCGCAACGCCCCTCCTGAATTGCAGTTCGGTTGAGCTTTCTAGCCTTCTCCACGCTGACGGGCGAATAGTCGATGCCCTTGACGACGCCATGCGGGCATTTTTTCAGCAGCCGTTTTATGTTCGCCCCGCCGCCGCAGCCGCAATCCAGCACCTTGGCGTTTGGCGCAAGTCGTTGAAATTGAAGTCCCCACCGCGCCATAGGGCTGTGGCCCAGATTCATCATGGCAACCATAAGTTTTCCGCCGAGGTCCACGGGCTTGCGGGTATTTTCAAAGAACGACATTTGGCCCCTCCGATTTTGTGCATTCCGCATAGGTCAACGGGAACGAGGCCTTCAGCACCGCGCTTTTCTGCACCGCCCAGCCGTTTTGACGCAGGAAACGCAAGTATTCCTCGCTTGTCCACCTGCTGTGGAGGGGGAATCCCGCCATACTCATGAAAAAGGCTTTTGCCTTGCCGGAAACCGAGTTTCCCGCGTGGGTGAAGGTTGGCGCGATGAACACGCCGTCGTCCTTCAGCACCCGCCTGATTTCTTGCAGGGCCTTTTCCGGATGCGGCACTATGTGAAGCGCGTTGGACGCAATCACCACTTCGAAGGACTTCTGTGCATAGGGCAGGTGGAACATATCTTGTACGGAAAAGTGCAGCTTTGCGGATTGACTGTCCCGTTTTGCTTCAAGGATCATCTTTGCAGAAGCGTCCGTAGCCTCGATGTGCGCCGCCGCATTCACGATGCTCTTTGCGATAAGCCCCGTGCCGGTGGCAACCTCCAGCACGGTTTTTGCTTTCACCACCGGCCTGATCAGCTCATACATCTTCTCATACGCCGCCCGGTCCTTTCGCATGAAACGGTCGTACCGACCGGCATTCTTGTCCCAGAAGCCCTTGCGTTCGTGCATGGCTATCGCCCCCAAACAGTTAGAGCCATCTAACTATAACACACGAATCATACAGTAAGATAAGGCTAACCTTTTTTCTTGGCTAAGACGCATCTCTTCGGTTTTCGCTTATAACAGCGCGAGTCAGATACTAGGCTGGAGCTGAAGAAGGAGCTTGGCGGACAGGTAGGTCGATACCGGTTCCCGGAACGGTGATCCAGCCAATTACACCAGGGCTCTAGTCATTGAGTGGGAGTAACATCCGCACATTATCGTGAGGTTTAATAAAGGTGGTTTTGTCGGTGATTTAGTGGCTTTTCATGTCCTGAAATTACCAGCAAACCATCTGAAACGACGAAAGCTAATGGCCCTTTGAACACTTTTCAAAGGGCCATTTTTATGCGTTTTACCTGCGGTAACTCACTGAATTACGCTCGACGTTAAGACCCCGGTACCCAGATACATCACGATTTTGCGCTGTTGATCTGCGAATAACCGATTTACAGAGAGCTTTGTGCTCACAGGTAATAACATTCTTATCCATTAACCAGGTTGCGCACTCATTCCATACTCACAGATTATAGGCCTCTGTGAAGACGCGATTCGAGCATGGACTTTAGTGTAGAGCGTATACTCTCGCCATAGCTTTCTAGCCCATATGCCTTCAGCACAGCATCGTCAAAAATCTTCCTATCCTCAAGATCCAATTCAACTAACGCCCCTTCGACTCGTCTACTCTTCAACGGCTCGAATGCCGTCAATATGGCTTCACGGTCCTCAGCTGAAACGAGATCAGGATTGAGCATCTGCATTTCTCTAAACGTTGCAGCGCGCGTATCAAGCGCCCCAAGAGCCATAGGGGCGGCGGAGACTTCAATCAAGAGCATGCCTAGCGTTGAATTCAGCAAAGAAAGACACAGCTCTTCATCAAGCGCAGGATCCTTTGCCTTAAAACACAGGACTCGTTGATTAGCAACAAAGCGAGTTCCCTTAGGAGCGCCAGCGAAGAACAGGCGTCCGCCGGTATTCATACTGGTTGTAAAGGATAGCGGCTTACTGTCGGGAAGCGTATACCAGTAAGGGCGATGGCTGTTGCATGAAGCGTTTATGGACTGAACGCTGCGGATATGGGCCAAGGTTTTTTGATAACCGTTTTCCTCCAGGTAGTCTTCTGATTTGTCGCAATAGAATGCATAGGCGTTAGGCTTAAGCGTGAAACTGTCTACCCCTCGAAGATTCTTTAAGAGATCAAGCCTAAACTCATCGTCAACAAATGTCGGGTCATCTGAGTAGAAGAAACTATCTTGTCCGGATTTGGTGCCCCTCGCTATATCGAACTTGCACCTTGCCTTGTGCAATCCTGCTCTCATTTCGTACAAGAAGGATGCGCCCTGGCAGACTGCATAGTATGACAGGCCAAATTGCTTATACTTAAGCACATCATCCCATCGGTATTCTTTCTCTGAGAAGAAGGCACAATCTCCCGAATGAGTAATGATGCAATTGCTGATTTGCTGTCGAATAGAGTCGTTCTCCAAGTCGGCAATGCTTGCCGCAATGACGCCAAGGTGCGTCTTATTCGGGTCGGAGGAGCCCTTTTTCTTTAATACCAAGACAGCGTTCATTACATCGGCATTGCTGAACCATCTGTGTTTGCCGTTAACGTAAATACCGTCCACAGAAAACACCGACTTCAAGGCGTCGAGGAAATTATCGCCAGCTGACGTGCAGAGCCAAGAGTTTGAAGTGAGCAGACAGATACAACCATCGTCGGACAGCAAGCTTTCCAAATGAAGGGCAATATAGCAGTAAAGGTCGTTTCGATCTGAAAGAGCTACATTAAACTCTCTTTGAAGCCGGTCTTTCAATTCTTGTTTTACAGCGTCATACCAAGAGATTTCTGTAGTGTTGAAATCGACAAAAGGCAGGTTGCTCACGATAGAGTCGAATTGCGGAACCGCAACTTCGAGCATCTCCCCACTTGCTGGGTCTACGACATTGAGACGCTTTCCCGGATCTACATCAAACACATTTTGCTTAAAGATCAACAGCGGTACTGCATCCGGGGAAAGGGAGGATAAGCTCTGGGTAGCAATCTGAAGAAGGAAATCATGGATGTCTGACATCCATGTAGTTTTGTATGCGATGGTGCCAGGATTCGGCTCAATATCGCGAAGCAACTCTTCTTTTCTCGACCAAACGGAGCAGCCAATCGTTCCAGTCCCACAGCAACAATCCCATGCATGACCATAGGCGTTTCGAACGGCTATCTCACTCATCAGCTTGGCTAGAGGTTCTGGCGTTGGATACTGACCAGCAATCTGTCGCTTTGCAACAGAAATACTGTCCTCAAGAATCTTATGAGAGTAATCGCTTTCCAGCCTGGTTATGTCACACTCAAGAAGAAGCTGATTAAAGGAAAGCAAGTCATCCCAAGTGGTGCAAGGTAAGATTGCAGAATATTTTAGCTCGGAGAAAACATTGTAGAAATCACAATTCTCCGTGATGCGGCTAAAGTAATCTATGGCCTCGGAAATTTTGCATCCTTCTGTGATGTCCCCAATTACGCGAGCAGCATCGTATCTGCTCTGAATAATATTTGCGAACAAAAACTTATTCATCCAGTTGATGAGAATGATCTTTGCATACGCGGAAAACGGGTCAGTCTCGTCGTGTACATACTCTGCCTTAACGGCTGCCCACCAATTCTCAATAGTTGCTTTAACTTGCACATTTCGAGCCGCTTCACGTTTAAGCTCCTCCGATACCACACCCTTGTTCTTGTTAATCAGCGCGGGCATAACCGAGCCGGTCAACGTATCGTCGAGAGAGCGATGCTTGATTGATCCAGTAGCGACGTATTCAGCAATTTTATCGATTAAGAAATGAGCAAACTGTCGCCATTCGCTTTCATAGAGAGAGATCGATTGGCGATTGATAATATTCGGACTAATGGTCCAGTTTTCCGCAATATGAAACTCGCCATCTTCTCCGCAAACATGAAGCTGCGCATATTGGAAGTTCCACAATACAGTTGAATTGCAGTTTAGCAGCCTCGCCTTATTGTGAGCATCGTTTACAAAAGCCTCGTCATCGATAGGAACATCCGGGCATTTTGCTTCCCAGCCCTGCAAGATAACCGACTGGGACATATCAGAAAATAGCAGTACATCGGGAAACTTTACAAAATGTCCACCATTAATCGTCCGTTCTCCACCAGCGCGCTTTATACAAATATCTCTGCTCTGAAGATAGGTGTTGATCTCGCTAATTAGCTGGATGACAAATGATCGTTCATTGTCTTGAAATTGAACGTTCGCAATGTGGGAGTAATCTGTTGTTCCCATATTATGTCTCCTATTTGGTTTTAGCTAATTGCCTGCTGTTCCGCCTCAAAGGTTCGTTTGGCCTCTTTAATACGTTGATTGCATACGTCGATGTAATCAACGGGTCGCTTCTTAAACAAAGCAACATCTTCGTTTTTCTCAATGCCGATGAAAGAACGCCCTTCCAGCACGGCTGCAACACAGAACGATCCGCTTCCGCAAGCGTTGTCGAGAACGACGTCTCCAGGATTTGTGTACGTCCTGATCAAATAACGGCCAAGCTCAACCGGCTTTTGAGTAGGGTGGTATACGGCACCCTCGGATTCGGCCGTCTTAAAATAGACGATGTCAGTTGGATAACGGCTGCCGTCGCTCTTTACGTGCCTCGGGGAAAAATCCCCATAGCTTCCGGTGAGCTGATCTTTGCGAACTCCCTTGTCGTAGGCTTCACCTTCGCCCATCTGCGGGTTGTAAGTAGGCTGCGCCTTATAGAAAACGCATATGTCCTCGTATTTGCGAAGCGGCTGCTTTTTCGCGTTCAAGAAGTTGGTTGCTTTCGATTTAACCCAAATAAGCTTGTATTTATATATCTCGGGGGCGTGAAGCATCAGCTTCGCGGTAAAAAGCCCACTGCTTGTCAAAACGATAGCGCCATGCGGCTTGATGATGCGCAGGTACTCGGTAAAGAGCAGGTCGAGGTTGATGATCGAATCCCATTTATTCTGGGTGGTTCCGTAAGGAAGATCGCAAAGAATCATATCTATGGATTCGCCGGGAATGCCCTTCATTACCTCAAGACAATCGCCCTCAATAATCCGGTCGCGGAAAGGCTCTAACGACCTCGTGTCCTCTGCTTTAATTACCTTCATCCTCGCTCCTTAAGTTTAGTCTTCCATTATACGTCTAGGCAAAGACGCTTCGATCCATTTGCGGACGTATGGTTAGAAGAACGTGTTCATAGGGGCGCGGGAAATCCCCCGCATCGCCGCGCGCAAGAGCCGGCAATAAAACCTCCGGCCCTGCTTGGCCCTGGGAGTAAACGTCAGACTTGCCCGCTTCACGCCTCGCGCAAGGGCCTTTCTACTCCCCAAACCTGATCTGCATGGCTGGTTCCTCCTTTGAGAGCTTGTTTTGATGTTGACAAGCTTTTGGTCAGTGGCCCCTATTGCTGAGTGGGAATGGTGGGAATAACCGGTCTCCGAACCTTCTGGTTCGGAGGCTTTCTTTTTGCATATCTGCCTAAAACGACTCCTTGCTAAAGCCCCTTGAGCATCGGGCGACATTATCGAGTGTGGGCGTTATCGTAGGTATCTTTGATTTCTTCCGGCAAATTGTCGGGAATCAGCGCCTTCACTCTATCCTCGTTGCCATCTT
>OLQA01000448.1_pt1 | contig 39164 bp, 30 predicted proteins | sample 1673151 | NCBI WGS metagenome assembly OLQA01 (sample SAMEA3136760, study PRJEB25190) | human gut metagenome | biome: human gut; feature: human-associated habitat; material: faeces | place: Austria | collected 2013
CGTACGCCGCGGGCTTTTTGTATCTTATTTGAATTTCAGGTTGGAATATCTCTGCATAGGTTGAATCTAATCGGGAAAAGGTTCAATATCCGCTTCGGAAGAAAATATTCCGTTCACATAATACTGCATATTGAAATCGACATCTCCCGAATAAACAAAAAGTTTTTCACGGGGAACGGACAGCGACACAAGATTCGTCAAGCCTCGAACGGAGAAAGACCGAAGTCCCTCTTCAAAATCGTCCGAGCCCGCGACAAGATAAAAACGGCGCTCGAACCAAACCAAGCAGTAAGGGCTGACGTTTCTGAATCTTTGAGAATGCTGTTCCTCCGCGTCGGGGTCGGAATAATCAAAATTCAGCCGAACATCGCCACTCATCGCTTTTCTTATTATTTCGGTTTTCTGATACGCCTGCTCTTTTTCTCCCGTTCTTCGGTCAGGAAAAAACAGCGGTCGGTCAAGAACGCGAGCGTTCTTTTCGGAGGTAAGCAAAGACAACTTTTTTTTCAGTTCGTTTGCTTTTCGGGCTGGGATAAAAGAAGAGGTGTTAACGGCGTCCGTCAGCAGTTTCAGGTCATCGACGGAAAGCGGCGACGGTTCCAGATAATAACTTACTTCCCTGCTGCGGTGCATTACGATATGATAACCCATTTCACGAAGAATTGCGATATCCGAATAAACGGATTTTCGCTCCGCCTTTATGCCGTATTCGGCAAGTTCCTCTATCATATCGGACACGGTCAAACGGTGTTCACGGTCGCTTTTCCTTTGCAGAATACGGTAAAGGTACATTATTTTTGCTTTTTGCGGCGTCAATTTTTTCTTCTCCTCTACGTCAAGATAAAACATACGCCCGCCAAGTCTGACGGGCGCTTATGTTCACTATATTTACTGGTATTTTTTAACGATATTGTCCATCTCGTCATAACGCGCTATCATATCAAGCGCAAGTTTGACTTGGTTCGCGGCACGGTTGTAGTTCTGCGTGGGATAGTGTATCTTGAAATACTTATCCCCTCTCAGATAGTCTTCAAGGAATCTGCAACCTATCTCCAAAGTATCTATGATGGCAGCCGCCGCCATGTTGTCGTTTTCTTCTTTGGTGAACATACCGTTCATCGCGCCCATAAAGCCGCGGGTGAACGATTCATAGTTCTCCATGCTGATGGTGACGCGGGAGAGGTCAATCTCGTCTTCCTCCGCGGTGTTGCCCGCAAAGCGTATAGCGTCGCCGAAATCGTAACAGGAAATGCCCGGCATAACGGTGTCCAGGTCGATAACACAGACCGCTTCGTGCGTTGCGTCGTCGATAAGAATATTATTGAACTTTGTATCGTTATGCGTTACTCGGAGAGGAATCTTGCCCTCCTGTTGGAGTTTGATTATCTTGCCGCATGCGTCTCTCTGCTCTTCAAAAACGGAAATAAGTTTTTTGCAGTCTTTTACTCTGCCGCAAGCGTCCTTTTCAACGGCGTCAAAAAGGTCATTCAGACGGACGGGCGTATTATGGAAATTGGGAATCGTCTCAAAAAGTTTGTCTGCGGGAAAATCCGTCAGCCTGCGCTGGAATTTGCCGAAACCGTTACCCGCCGAAACAAGCATTTTCTGATCGGTCACAACATTGTATGTACAGCACTTGTCGATATAAAGACTCATGCGCCAAAAATCACCGTTTTCGCCGTCGGGAAGAACGTAATTTCTCCTTTCGGAATCACGCAGATAGCGCAAAGTCTCTCTTTCGGGGTCGCCGCCGTCTTCCCTTATCTTCTTTCTCAAATGATGAGTGACAAGGTCGATATTGGACATTATCGCTTTCGGATTTTTGAAAACGTAACGGTTAACACGCTGCATTGTATAAAAAACGTCACCGAATTTGACGCGATAAGTGTCATTGATATGCCCTGCGGTAACTATCTGGTACTCGCGAAGAGGCTCGTCAACGCCGAGGGTATGAGCGACTTTCACCAAAATCGATTCGAGTTTCTGTTCCATGATAAATGGCTCCTCATTCTATTCATTCTGTCAAGCCGTCGCAGCGGCGGCTCCTTTTCTGTCAATAAGTCACGAAAAAGCGAAGCACAACGTCTGCCGACAACTCATATTGCCGCAGAAAGTTCTTTCTTCGCTTTTCTTTTTTTCTTTTGCAAAACAATCACCGTTATCATTGCGGAAATCAGTATTCCCGCAACTATTCCGGCGGAATCTATCAAAACATCTTCAAGACATCCGTAACGTCCGTCTATAAACGTTTGATGATACTCGTCCGCAACGGCAAATATTAAACTTACGCACAGGCTGTACAGTCCCGCGCGATGAACATCGACACCGTAAAGACGAAATCTCCAATAAAACAAGATCCCGAGCAGGAAATATTCAAATATATGCGCGGATTTTCTGATAAATACGGTTATTTGCTCTTTAAGAATATATTTGTCAATATCAGGACGTTCATCCAAATCGGTCACGATATGCGAGGTGACAAACCCGTTTGTTTTTTCGATAAACGGCTCGCTGACATCAGTCGAAACCGCGCCGCCCATATTCGAAAACACAAAGATTATAAGTGCCATAACAAAAATGGCAACCCAAAGAACGATGCCGATTGCTTTGCCCGCTTTTGTTTCCGATGGCATATTTAGATTTTCTACCGACTCTCTTTTAATTTTATATATTATAACACTTTTAACAATCTTTGTCAACCTTTTTCGAAACAAAAAAAATCGCAACAATTGCAAGTTTTACAAATACGTTATTTACTTTTTCAGTGTTTTATGTTAAAATTGATATATTAAGGAGTATATTTTGTTATATGAAAGTTTACAGAAAAATATATGCAACGCAAAAAGCGCAACGGTTTCTTATGATAACGGTCTGCGCATGGTTACTCTCCGCGCTTGAAATATCCCCTGTCGGTTTAAGAATTTCTGCGCTCCTGGCGGCGTCATCCGTCGTGCTCGGCATAATCTGTCTGTCAAGAAGCAATGTTGCGAAAAAAGATGTGCTGCATGAAACGTTCGACGCTGATACCGAACGGCTGAACAGGATTTCGAGGATACTGTTCTTTTGCTGTATGAGCGGCGCGGCTGTCGGCGTAATTCTGTGCGCCGTGGTGTGCAAAAAAGATTTTTCTTCGACATACGGCACGCTTGTTTATATAGCAAATGTTCTGTTGCCGCTTCATCTGCTGTTTGTTCCCGCTTACCCGAAAGCCGCATTGAGAGCCGCAACGGAAAGTTCGGTTGAAAAGCCGGTCAACACGGCAGAACCCAAAAGCCAAATTCTTCGCGGACACAATGTCTGCCTGCTCGTGCTGGCGTTCCTTGTCTCATATATCATGCTCTTCTATGCCGCGCCGAGGCTTTACAAAAACTCAGCGCAGTTCGGAACGGCACAAAACGACTATCTGCAAAACGATATTTCCGAAGCAGTGAAATACAAATCGGAAACCGTCGAAAAATGCGATTTGAACGGATTGTTGAAAACGCTGCCGGGAGCGGCGGCGCAACTCGGCTTTTCAAAGGACGGGGATTCCGTCACCGTGTCCTATTCCGAAAATGCGGACACGACAAAAAAGCATGCGGAAATCGTTTACAACGCAACCGCGATGTTTGCGCTGACGGATGATTTAAGAGAAATAAACTTTGTTTACGGCAATGATGTCGTAACGGTTTTGCGTGCCGGCGTCGTTGGGTGCTACGACGATTTTACGCAGATTCTGAACGAATGGCAGATGAAAGTTTCTTACGAAATGAGAAACTCGGAGACGGTTGAAACGCGTTTTTCGAAAATGACGGAAACAAACGGGAAATGAATTGCCGAAAGGCTTAAAAGATAAGGGAAAAGGAGTTGGGACTTTTGGAAAAAGTTTTCAAGACCAACATATACGGAGTGGAGATAATGTTCACTACGGACGAAAGCGACGAAGACACGCAGAGAGCCGTTGATGACGTAAAAGCGCTTATTGCGGAAAAGATAGAGCAGGCATCAAGCGTCAATGTTGCGAAAGCAAGCATTTTTGCGTGCCTTGACCTGTGCGACGAGAGAAACAAGGCGCTCGATGAAGCGGAAAAACTCCGCGAAGAGGTGCTTCGCCTCTCCAAAAAGGAGCAGGACGCGCAGGACGACAGAAAAGAGGCTCTGGCGCTGGTTGAAAGGCTCCGTGCGGAAGTACTTGATTTGAAGATAAGCCTTTCCAACGACGGAAAAGCGGAATAGGGCGAAGATGCCGAATATGGAAATACTTGCTCCCGCAGGTTCCGTCCCCGCGCTTGAAGCGGCGGTTTACAACGGGGCAGACGCGGTATATCTCGGACTTTCGGAATTCAATGCCCGCATGGGAGCGGAGAACTTCACGGAAGAAAACATAGCAGACTCAATTGCGTTTTGCCACGAACGCGGAGTCCGCGTCCATGCGGTGCTGAATACGCTTGTTTCGGACAGAGAAATGCCGTTGGCGCTGAAAACGGCAAAAACGCTCGCTTCGGCAGGAGTAGATGCGTTCATCGTGCAGGATCTCGGTCTTGCGGACGAGTTGATGAAAAGAACCGACGTCGAACTTCACGCATCCACGCAACTCTGCGTCCACTCCTCCGACGGGGTGGCATTTCTTGCCGATATCGGCTTTCGCCGCGTTGTGCTGGCGCGCGAACTTTCCGAAAAAGAGATTGAGCGGATAACCGCAAAAAGCCCGATTGAGACCGAAGTTTTTTGTCACGGCGCGATGTGCATGGCTTACAGCGGACAATGCTATATGTCCGCGATAGTCGGCGAACGCAGCGGCAACCGCGGCAGATGTGCGCAGCCGTGCAGACTGCCTTACGGCAACGGGTATGAATTGAGCCTGAAAGACATGAGCCTGCTGCGGTATGTTGACAGGCTTGAACAGATGGGCGTTGCGTCCCTTAAAATAGAGGGACGAATGAAAGGCGCGGAATATGTGGGCGCGGTCACACGCGCTTACGCGGATGCGAAACGCGGCAAGAGATTTGAAAAACGAGACGAAGAATATCTGGCGGGCATATTTTCGCGCGACGGTTTTTCAGACGGATATTTCACGGGCAAAATCGGAGAAAAAATGTTCGGAGTAAGAGGACTGACGACAAACTCTTTTCCGCTGAAAAATGCCGAATACAAAAGGGCGACAATCTCTTTTACGCTCTCAAAAAAAACAGATAAGGAACTTACGCTTTCCGCAAGGACATCGGACGGTTACGGCGCGGAAAGTTCCGTTTTGTGGGAAAAGGCGACAAAGGCGCCGACAAGCGAAAAAGATATAACCAAAGCGCTTTCAAAACTCGGAGACACGATATATTCGCTTGCGGACATATCTCTCAATCTGCCCGAAAATGCTTTCATTCCCGTATCGGGGCTGAACTCGGTGCGCAGAGAAACGGTGGCAAGCATAGCAAAAATGAGAAAAACGGTAAAGCACGGCTTTCTCGATATCCCGCTTGCTTTCCCCTCAAAAAAAGAAGCGAAGGAAAATCATATAACCGAGGCGCTTTTCCTCAACGCAACGGACAGAGCGGCGGACTGCGGCGCGGACTTTGTTTGGCTGCCGATAACGCAGGCGGGCGGCAAAGCGTTCGACCGTGCTGTGGAAAAAATGCCCGAAAAAGTCGGTGCATGGCTGCCGCAGATATTCTCGGACGATGAAGCCGTTGCGATAAAAGAACTTTTGAAAAAGGCGAAAGAACAGGGCATAAATAAAGTTCTCGTAAACAACGTCGGGCAAATATATATGTGCCGAAATCTCGGCTTTGACGTGGCGACGGATTTCGGACTGAACGTGTTCAATTCTTTTACGGCGGACGTTCTGCGCAGGACGGGCGCGGCGGAAACAACTCTTTCTTTCGAACTCAACTTTTCGCAGATAAAAGACATTGCCGCAGAGGATTCCGCATTGATCGTATACGGCAGGTTGCCGCTGATGTGCGTTCGGAACTGCATAAAGAAAAAGCGCATCGTCTGTCCCGAAAACGGCCACGGAAAGCCGTATATAATGACGGACAGAACTTCAAGAAAATTCTTTGTGACCTGCGAGTACGGCTGTCGGAACAGGATATGGAACGGCGACGTTTTGTGGCTTGCGGACAAAGATATTCCGAACTGCGGCTTTTTCCGATTTGTTTTCACTGATGAAACCGAGAGTACGGAGGAACGCAGTCCTAAAAAAATAATTTCCGCATATAAAAGAAAAGAGCGCTTTTTCGAAGACAAGGGATTCACGCGTGGGCTTTATTACAGAAAAGTATGAAAACGCTCGAATATATGCAAAATATACAAAAAAGAATTTGAAATATTTTATCAAACTTCTTTTTTCCTCTTGCTTTATAAAAAAAAGTATGATATAATAATCTCAACATAATAATCTCAACAATTAACGCCGCCACGAAGGCATAAGCCTTTCGGAGGTTGCGGTTTCCATTCAAAAACGGAGGATATTTGAATATGAAAAAAATAATTGCATTATTCTGTGCCATCGCCATTATGCTCGGTATGGGACTTTCCGCTTTCGCCGCTGCCGATTCGAGAGGAAACTGTGACGGTTCCGTCGGCGGAGAGATCGACATCTCCGACGCGATGCTTCTTTTCTATTATGTTGCGAAAAAAATAACCGTCCAGGATGTTCCGGACCCCGAAGCGATGGACATCGATCAGGACTATTCGGTTGATATTCGGGACGCAATGCTTCTTTTCTATTATGTTGCGAAAAAACCCGGTTCCGATTTCCCTGCGTTTGACGACAATTACGATTACGCAAAACTCAGACAGATTCTCGGAATCGACTGAAAAAAAATAATAAGACAACTTCACGGCGGCATTGTAAGATGCCGCCGTCGCTGTAATTTTCAGGTTTGTTTATGAAAAAGTTTTTCAATTTTCTTTTCAGCCGAATAGTTGTTGTCGGAGTCCTGCTTGTGTTGCAGGTCGCGGCAATGGCTGCCGTTTTCATGGCGGTAAATCAGTATTTCACATACTTCTATATCTTTTGCGATATTGCCGCCGTGATATGCACCGTTTGGCTGATGAACGATGATGACCGTCCGCCCGATTACAAGATAGTCTGGGTCATGTTCATTCTTGCCGTTCCTATCTTCGGAATTGTTATGTTTCTGCTTTACGGCGCGGACAAAACAACAATAAGACGCCGCAGAAAGATGAAACTGTTCGAGGACAAGCCTCGCCGTTTTTGCGAACAGAACGAGGCTATCATGGCACGTCTTTATGATGAAGACAGGGACGTTTACCGCATTTGCAAATATATAGCGGATCGCGCCGCGTACCCCGTATACGATAACACGGGTGTGACGTATTTTTCTCTCGGAGAGGATAAACTGAGCAGGCTCAAATGGGAACTCGAATCCGCCCGCAGGTATATTTTTCTTGAATATTTCATCATCGAAGAGGGTGAAGTTTGGAACGGGATACTCGACATATTGAAGCGCAAAGCCTCACAGGGTGTTGACGTGCGAGTGCTTTACGACGACTTCGGATGCGTTTCGAAACTGCCCTACCGATATTTTGAAAAACTCGAAAAATTCGGCATAAAAGCAAGAGCATTCAGCCCGTTTATTCCCGTTATGACATCAAGACTGAACAACCGCGACCACCGAAAAATATGTGTGATAGACGGTCATACGGCGTTCACGGGCGGCGTCAATCTTGCGGACGAATACGCAAACAAGGTGGTTCGTTTCGGGCATTGGAAAGATACCGCCGTTATGTTGAGCGGAGATGCAGCATGGTCGATGACGGTCATGTTTTTAACGATGTGGCAATATACCGCAGGCGGTGATGAAGATTACGAAAGATTCCGCCCCGATGAATTTGAATTGCTTGACAAGGAACAGAACGACGGCTTTGTTCAGCCGTATTCGGACAGCCCGCACGATACGGAAAACGTCAGCGAAAACATATATATGAACATAATTGAGAGAGCAAAGGATTACGTCTATATAACAACGCCGTACCTGATTCTCGACGACGCGATGGAAACATCTCTCAAAAACGCGGCGAAAGCAGGGGTTGACGTTCGTATAATAACGCCGCACATACCCGATAAAAAACTTGTTTTCGAGGCGACGCGTGCAAGTTATATGCCGCTGATGAAAGCGGGAGTCAAAATATATGAATACACGCCCGGGTTTGTCCATGCGAAAATGTTTGTTTCGGACGACAAACTTGCAACCGTGGGAACTGCCAACCTCGATTACAGAAGCCTGTTTCTGCATTTCGAATGCGGGGCTTTGATGTACCGTTCGGCGGCAGTGTCCTCCGTCAAGGCGGATTTTCTCGAAACATTCGAAAAGTGTCACCGCTGTTCGATAGCGGAAATGAAACGGCGTTCACCGTTCGGAAAAGCGCTGGCTTTTGTTATGAAAATAATCGCGCCGCTTCTCTGACGAGGACATGAGGAGCAGCAGTCTCAGCCTATTAATAAAGACACGTTCCGCGCCCTTTGAGCAGAGCGAAAAGTTTTCATTTTTGTCGGCGAGTTACTACATAATTTCGGTTGACAATAAAAAAAATGTGTGCTAAAATTTTATAAGGTTATTTTAATATTGTAATATCCGCAGAGCGGCGCTTTGACCGCGCCGCATACAGTATGCCCGCAGACGGAAAGACAAAAAATGTCCTCCGATGTGGGCGTATTTTTGAAAGGAACTGCGGGAAAGGAGTTTTTTGACGAATGATAAAAAAACTTGCAAAATGTGTTCGTGAGTACAAAGCGTCATCAATTCTGACGCTTATTTTCATCGTCGGAGAAGCGCTTATCGAAACGTTGATACCGTTTATAACGGCGCAACTCATCAACCATATCAACGACGGAGCGGACATCACGGAAATTCTGAAAACGGGCTTGATACTCGTGGGCATGGCGGTGGCATCGCTGACGTGCGGCGGTATCGCGGGCTTTACCTGCGCAAAAGCGTCGGCGGGTTTTGCAAAAAATCTGAGAAGCGATATTTTTTCAAAGATACAGTCTTTTACGTTCAAAAATATCGACAAATTCTCAACCGCGTCTCTCGTAACGCGTCTGACGACCGACGTCACAAACGTTCAGATGTCGTTTATGATGATAATACGAATCGCCATACGCAGCCCGCTGATGTTTATCTTTTCCATTATCATGGCTTACTATATGGGCGGCTCTCTGGCTATGGCTTTTGTCATCGTTGTTCCGTTGCTCATCATCGGTCTTTTGCTCATCGCAAAATTCGCGATGCCTGCATTCAGACGTGTTTTCAAAAGATACGACAACTTAAACGAATCGATAGAAGAGAATGTTCGCGGAATGAGAGTTGTCAAAGGCTTTTCGAGAGAAGAATATGAAAAGCAAAAATTCGATAAAGAAGCGGACAGCATTCGAAAAGACTTCACGTTTGCGGAAAGAGTCGTTGCACTCAACTCCCCGCTTATGCAGGTCTGCGTATACTTCAACATGGCGTTTGTGCTGCTTGTCGGCTCACGTCTTGTCATCACGGGGCAGAACGGTCTCGGCGTCGGTCAACTTTCGGCGATGCTGAACTACGGTATGGCTATTCTGATGTCGCTGATGATGATTTCGATGATATACGTCATGCTTACCATGTCTGCGGAATCGGCAAAACGTATCTGCGAAGTGCTTGACGAAGAGCCCGATATGAAAGAGCCTGAGAGCCCGATAACGGAGGTTCGGGACGGTTCGATAGACTTTGACAACGTCAACTTCAAATATTCGGAAAAGGCGCAGAAGTTCGCGCTTTCGAACATTGACCTGCATATCCGTTCGGGTATGACCGTGGGCATTATCGGCGGTACGGGTTCTTCAAAATCGTCGCTTGTTCAGTTGATTCCGAGGCTTTATGACGCAAGCGAGGGCACCGTCCGCGTAGGCGGCGTTGATGTGCGCGATTACGACATAAAAACGCTCCGTGACAGCGTTGCGATGGTCTTGCAGAAGAATCTGCTCTTCTCCGGCACTATTAAAGAAAACCTGCGTTGGGGCAACGAAAACGCGACCGACGAAGAAATTGCGGAAGCGTGTAAACTTGCGCAGGCGGATGAATTTGTCACGTCTTTCCCCGACGGTTACGATACGCATATCGAACAGGGCGGAACGAACGTTTCCGGCGGACAGAAGCAACGACTTTGTATCGCGCGCGCATTGCTTAAAAAACCGAAGATACTTATTCTTGACGACTCGACCTCTGCGGTCGATACAAAAACCGATGCGATGATCCGTGCGGGATTCAAGAGTTTCATTCCCGAAACGACAAAGATAATCATTGCACAGCGCATCTCGTCCGTTCAGGACGCGGATATGATAATCGTTATGGAAAACGGCAGAATTTCCGCCAAAGGTACGCATGACGAACTGATGAAAGCAAGCGACATATACCGCGAAGTATATGAACAGCAGACGAACGGAGGTGAAGAGCATGAAGCAGAATAAACCCTCCCGCCCGAAAATGCAAAAGGGCGTTTTAAAAAGAATTTTGAAAATGCTCTTCAAGTTCTATCCCGTTCTTGTTCCCGTAACGATCGTATGCATAATCTTTTCCGCCGTGGCGTCCTCCATTCCCGCAATATTCCTGCAAAAAGTGCTGGCGGTCATCGGCGAATTTGCGAAGAGCGGCGATTGGGCGGGCGCAAGTGCACAGATAATACCGAAAGTGCTTCTGCTTATCGGCTTCTACGCGCTTTCGATAGTTACCATAACGCTTTACAGCCAACTTATGGCATATATAACCCAAGGCTTCCTCTACAAAATGAGAGCCAAAATGTTCAACGGAATGCAGGATCTTCCGATAAAGTATTTTGACACACACAAGCACGGCGACATCATGAGTTACTATACAAACGATATAGACACTCTCCGTCAACTTGTTTCGCAGTCACTGCCGACGCTTGTTCAATGCAGCGTCATCGTTATATCGGTGCTTGCGATAATGCTGTGGTACAGCGTTTGGATGACGCTTATCATTCTTGCGGGCGTTGTGCTGATGATGCTTATATCCAAAAAGATAGGCGGCGGTTCGGCAAAATATTTCATTGAACTTCAACGCACGATAGGCAAGCAGGAGGGCTTTGTTCAGGAAACGATGAACGGACAGAAAGTGGTCAAAGTTTTCTGCCATGAGCCCGAATGTATCAAAGATTTCGAAAAACTTAACAACGACCTTTACGAAAGCAACAGAAAAGCGCACGCTTACGCAAATACGCTCGGTCCCATACTGATGAACATAGGCAACGTGCTTTATGTTATCATCGCGCTTGTGGGCGGCATATTCCTTGTATCGGGAACGCCGAACCTCGCAATTTCGGGGCTTGCTTTCAGCATTGACATCATTGTTCCGTTCCTCAACATGACAAAGCAGTTCACGGGCAACGTCAACCAACTTTCACAGCAGATAAACTCCATTGTTATGGCGCTTGCGGGTGCGTCGCGAATATTCGAACTCATAGACGAAAAACCCGAAGCGGACGACGGTTACGTTACTCTTGTAAACGCAAAAACGGACGAAAACGGCAACATAACCGAAACGGCGGAGCATACGGGAAAATGGGCTTGGAAACACCCTCACGAAGACGGCACACTGACATATACGCCGCTTAAAGGCGATGTGCGCATGGTGGACGTCGATTTCGGATATACGCCGGATAAAACCGTTCTTCACAACGTTTCCGTATATGCGGAACCGGGTCAGAAAGTTGCGTTCGTAGGCGCAACGGGTGCGGGCAAAACAACGATAACAAACCTTATCAACCGCTTTTACGACATTGCGGACGGCAAGATACGTTATGACGGAATAAACATCAACAAGATTAAAAAATCCGACCTGCGCCGAAGCCTCGGCATAGTTTTGCAGGATACGAACCTGTTCTCAGGCACGGTTATGGACAATATCCGTTACGGCAATCTGGACGCAACGGACGAAGAGTGCATCGCCGCCGCAAAACTTGCGGGCGCGGACGACTTTATAACAAGACTTCCTAACGGTTACGAAACGGAACTTTCGAATAACGGCGCAAACCTTTCACAGGGACAAAGACAGTTGATAGCGATAGCACGCGCCGCCGTTGCGGACCCGCCTGTTATGATACTTGACGAAGCGACGTCCTCGATAGATACGCGAACGGAAGCCATTGTTCAGCGCGGTATGGATAAACTCATGGAGGGCAGAACGGTATTCGTTATAGCCCACCGCCTTTCAACGGTTATGAACTCCGACGTGATCATGGTTCTTGACCACGGCAGAATAATCGAGCGTGGAAATCACGAGCAACTTATTGCGCAGAAAGGCACCTACTATCAACTCTATACAGGGGCATTTGAACTCGAATAAAAGTACGGGAATGTTAAAAACGCCCGGAACGCAAAAAGGCGGAAAAACATAAAAAAAACAGATTAAATTAAAGAGATGTCTCATACTCAAAACAACATTTTTCCGTATTTTATGTTCTTCACAAAAATGCATGCCTTTTTGCTATAAGCGAATCTCACCTCTCGACGTACCCTATGTACGTCTTCGGGTTCGATTCACTCATTCTGTGCCTTTTTTCCTATTCCCGAGATAGGGAATGTTAAACCTGTAAAAGTATCGAACAAGCAATAAAAAATATAGAGGGACTGCAAAAACTTAGGTTTTGCAGTCCCTCTGTTTTTATTCGGTTAAGTTACAGAACATAGAACAATATGCATACAAAGTGGCACACGCTTGCCAGGTCTATAAAGATATGGAAGACCGAATGTATATATCTTTTCTTGTGTCCGAACATGTACAGTACAGCGCCTATCGAGTACATAACTCCGCCCGCAAGCAGCCACATAAAGCCCGCAAGCCCTATACCGTTCAGAACCGATTTCGCGGTAAAAATTATGCACCAACCTATTGCAAGATAAGAAATTATTGAGAATATCTTATACTTTTTCAGGTCAATGGCGTTGAGCAGCGCCGCGAATGCGGACATTCCCCAAACGATGCCGAAGACCGTCCAGCCGAGCGCAGGATTCTGCTGGCGCAGAGTGCAAAGCGTAAGCGGAGTGTAAGTTCCCGCTATCATAAAATATATAACGCAATGGTCAAGCACCTGCATTACCTTTTTGCCTTTTTCGACTCGAAGCCCGTGATATATGGAAGAGACGCTGAAAAGAACAACGACAGAAGCGCCGTAAATCGAAGCGGAAACAACGGCATAGGGGTCGGAGTGGGTTGCGGCATAAATGACGCAGAGCACAAGATATGCAATGCCGAGAGCACCTCCGACGATGTGAGTTACCATGTTGAATATTTCTTCACCCTTTGTATAATCGGGCAGTTGTCTGTCTTTGAGTTTTGTCCGTTTCATTTTTCTTCCTTTCCGAACAGTATTTCGTATGTAGTTTTGAAAACTACATACAGTATATACGACAAATGTCTTTTTGTCAATCGGAAAAGAGCGAAAAAACGGAAAAGTCCGAAAAAATATAACGGAGTTCCCGTTTTTATATTGAAAAGACATAAAAAGTATGGTATACTGTATATATTAACTCAAACGGAGAATTATTATGGCTGTAAAAGTTATTATATATATTTGTATCGGAATACTCGCTTATCTGCTCGGCTCGGTCAGCAGTTCCATAATTTTCGGAAAACTGCGCTTCAAAAAGGATGTCCGTGCGCAGGGCAGCGGAAATGCGGGCGCGACAAACGTTGCGCGCGTGTTCGGGTTAAAATTCGGATTTTTGGTGCTTTTTCTCGATGTTGCAAAAGCGGCGATAGCGACTCTCGGCGGTTATTACATAATTCTTTTGATAAACTCGTTTTACCCGTTCGAAGCGGACATAGAACTTTTTCAACAAATAGGAAAATGCGTTGCGGGTTGCTGCTGTGTTCTGGGACACTGTTTCCCGCTTTATTACAAATTCAAGGGCGGAAAGGCGATCTCCGTCGGGCTTGCCGCTGCGATAGCGGTTGATTGGCGCGTGGGGTGTATAGCGCTCGGAACATTTATTCTTGTGTTCCTTATATCAAAAATAGTCTCTCTTTCCTCTGTCTGCGCGGCGGCGGCTCTTGCAATTTCGGGAACGCTGTTTTCAATATTCGTTGACCCGTGTACGCCCGACATCGTGCTCAGCGTATTTGTCGGACTGCTTGCGATATTCATGCACAGAGAAAACATCAAACGTCTTGTCAAAGGCGAAGAAAAACGCTTTATTCCGAAAAAATAGCACAAACATACACTCTCTTTATGAAGCCCTTTTCAGGGCTTTTTTTTTTGCAGAGACTCGGACTAAAAACTTTTTCAATACTGCGGTATGTTTCCGAAGAACTCAATTCTTCTTATCGTAGTTGACAAAACCGAATATTGTCTGCTATAATAGCATTCGCAACAAAAGGAGAAGAAAAATCAGACTGTCAAAGCAATTAAATTCCAAACCGGAATTATAGCGAAAGCAAAAAAGCACTTATGTTTCCTAATGGTTCACGTTTGTTTTATAACGGGGCGCGTATGTCAGAAAATATTTACTTTTTGCGTCGAATAATGTATTCTTTATATAAAAGAAAGGAAAAAGCAAATGCTCGACGTTATATCAAAAAAGAACTCCTTTTTCGTTATCGTCAACGACCGTATTTTCGGATACTCTCTTTTCGGGGACAATGAAACACTCAACATAAGGTTTGTGTCACAGCAGAAAACGCTCTGTCTTTCAGAGGAATTTAATAATATCCTTTCTTCCGTCTCAAACAATTTAAGCGAACGCCTTATCCTTTGTGCGAAAATAGGCGCAGAGAGCCTCAGTGCCGCTTCGCATATTGCCGATGCACATCGTACTGGCATAGGCATGGCCGCGCACCTTATGGAATGTCTGCACCTGAAGCGCGCAGACGAACGAGACGAGCGCATTCGCGAGCGGATCGAGCTTCTGCGGCATGAATCCGACCGCAAACAGCAGAACTATCTCATCGATAAGAATCAGCTGCCGCCAGTGGATTTTCTCGTAGTTTTTGAACCGCATATGCACCACTTCCGCTATAGCAATGCCGATGATAAATGACACAACGGGGATGAGATATTTGATGACCCTGCTTCTGTCCGCGTCGACAAGAGCAGTGCTCATGAGTACGATATTTCCCGTCTGCGCGTTTGCAAAGACCGAGCCTCGGCAGCAATAAGTATAGGCATCCTGAAATCCGCCGGAGAGTATTATGAACACCGCCGCGCGGAATTTGTCAGACATCTGTCCGTGAAATCCGTTTTTGAGTTTCATGCAGACACACGACCCTTGGATTTATCGGCAGTCAGCCTGTCTATGCTGACAAGCTTCGTGCAGAGTGCGAGCACACGCACCGCGAGAGTTATCTCTTCGACCGTTGCAAACGACGGGGCGAGCCTTATATTTTTATCCTCCGGGTCGAGTCCGTGCGGATAAGTTGCCCCGGCGGGAGTGAACGTAACGCCGCAGTCGCCGCACATCTTCACGACCTTTCCGGCGCAGCCCGGCATGGTGTCAAACGAGAGGAAATATCCGCCCTTGGGCGTTGTCCACCCGGCGATGCCCAGGCCGCCCAGTTCTTCGTCCAGCACTTTATATACCGAATCGAACTTCGGTTTCAAAATGGCGGCGTGCTTTTTCATATGTGCTTTTAGTCCTGCGCTGTTTTTGAAATATCTCGCGTGCATCAGCTGGTTCATCTTATCCGGCCCGATTGTCGCGAATTTCAAAAAGCTCTTTATATCTATCAGATTGGCCGGACTCGCCGCGACCGCCGCAACGCCCGCGCCCGGGAAGGTTATCTTGCTCGTGGAGCAAAACTCATAGACCATATCGGCGCTGCCAGCTTTTTCGCATTCCTCGATTATATCCGGTATCTGCGCATTGTCGCCGTCAAAGGCGTGGACACAGTAGGCATTGTCCCAGAAGATACGGAAATCCTCCGCCGCCGGCTTCAATGCGGCGAAGCGTCTGACCGTCTCGTCGCTGAACACGATTCCCGTTGGGTTCTGGTATTTCGGCACGCACCAGATACCTTTCACCTTTTCGTCCTTTATCAATTTTTCGACCTCGTCCATATCGGGACCCGTCGGCAGCATCGGCACGGGGACAAGCTCGAAGCCGAAATGCTCGGTTATTGCAAAATGGCGGTCATATCCGGGGACGGGGCAGAGGAACTTGCGCCCTTCAACCTCCTGCCAGGGCTTCGCGCCGCAGATTCCGTCGGTCATGCCGTGGCTGACTATCTGATACATCATAGTAAGGCTGCTGTTCCCGCCAACAAGCGTATGCGACGAGTGCGTGCCCATCATATGCGCGAGCAGGCGCTTTGCCTCCGGGATTCCGTCAAGTCCGCCGTAGTTGCGGCAATCCTGCCCGCTCTCGGAGTCGAGGATGCTGCGGCTGTCGATAACATCGAGCATACCGAGCGACAAATCCAGCTGCTCCGCCGACGGCTTTCCGCGCGACAGATCGAGCGTCACGCCGTTTTTTAGAAGTTTTTGGAGCTCTTTCGCAGCTTTCTCTTTTTCTGCTGCCAGCTCTTCGCTGCTTGCTTTCAGATAATTCAAAGTAATTCTTCTTTCCGGGCTTTACTTTTTTTGACGAGTGTATTATAATCCAGTTGCAGACATGTGTAAAATCTATAATACATATATCAACGATATCCAAAACATATATCAGCGGAGGCTTATCATGAACATAAACTACGACTACTACCGAATCTTTTACTTCGTCGCAAAATACGGCAACATCTCACAGGCCGCGAAGCTGCTTTTGAACAACCAGCCCAATCTGACAAGGACGATAAAGAACCTCGAAAGCGAGCTCGGCTGCCCCCTGTTTTCGCGCACAAACCGCGGCATGCGCCTGACGCCGGAAGGTCAGAAGCTGTATGAGCACATCAAGGTCGCCATCGAGCACATCGAGGCGGGCGAAGAAGAGATAACCGAGAGCAAGAATTTGCAGACGGGCACGGTTTTCGTCGCGGCGAGCGAGGTCGCCCTGCGCTGCCTGCTTCTGCCAGTGCTCAAAAAATTTCGCATGCTCTATCCCGGGGTTCGCATACGCATCAGCAACCACTCGACCCCGCAGGCAATAGCCGCGCTCAAGGACGGAACGGCGGATATCGCAATCGTCACGACTCCGACCGTCCGCTCCGCCTCGCTGAGCGAAACCCCGCTTCGCTCCGTGCGCGAGGTGGCGATATGCTCGCCGGCATTCAAAGAGCTGCTCGGCAGAAAGATAAGCCTCGCCGATCTCGGTAACTATCCGCTGATATCTCTCGGCACGAGCACAAAATCATTCGAGTTTTATTCGGCGTTCTTCACCGAGCACGGTTTGCCGTACAGCCCTGACATCGAAGCGGCAACGGCAGATCAGATTCTCCCGATGGCGCAGGCGGATCTCGGAGTCGGATTCGTGCCCGAGGAGTTCGTAAATCCTTCCGACAACGTGCGGATAATCGACCTCGAAGAAGAGATACCCGAGCGCAGCATCTGCCTTATAAAAAGAAAAGAGCAGCCGCTGAGCGTGGCTGCAAAAGAACTTGAAAGAATGATAATAGAACTGGCGAGCGGAGAGTGAAAAGTGGATAGTGGTGAGTGGCAAGTAAAGAGTGGAGAGTGGAGAGTGGCAAGTAAAGAGTGGAGAGTGGAGAGTGGAGAGTGAAAAGTGAAAAAGTAAAAATCGGCAAATATCTGACGATACTTGCCGATTTTTGGTGCGGATAACAGGGATCGAACCTGCATGGTTGCCCACCGGATCCTAAATCCGGCGCGTCTGCCAATTCCGCCATATCCGCATATGTGCCGTCCGCTGAATGTCTGCGCGGCTTTTGACTGCTATATTATATCAGGGATAATAATTATTTTCAAGTTTTTCGTGTTGTGAGCTACAAAAAATAAAAAAAAGCTTGCTTTTTTGCGAGTTATCTGTTATCATATCATCTGTTACCGAGTAAAGAAGGAGGTGCGACACATGGCAAAATGCGAATATTGCGGTAAGGATGTGTCTTTCGGCATCAAGGTTTCCCATTCTCACAGACGTTCAAACAGAACCTGGAAGCCCAACATTAAAAGGGTCAAGGCTATAGTGAACGGCTCTCCCAAGAGAGTTTATGCATGTACTCGTTGCCTTCGTTCCGGCAAAGTTACACGCGCTGTCTGATGACCGAACAGATATTCACGGCACTGTTTTAAACGGTGCCGTAATTTTTTTGCCTTTTTATATTAACGCTCCGGCATCTTTTTGGGGCGGGTATAATACTATTATATATTCTGTACCCTCCTGACCGCTGACAAAGTTTATGACATAATTGTAAACTTTGGAAAAAGGTATTGATTTTTGGTACAAATGGGTTTAGAATATGAATTAGCACTCGGGGATGTAGAGTGCCAAAAGATTTTTAAGCTTGCATTTTTTATAATTCAGGAGGAATCGATATGAACATTAAACCGCTTGCAGACAGAGTTGTTGTCAAGCCTGTCGAGGTTGAAGAAACTACGAGCAGCGGCATTATCCTCGCCGCTTCCGCACAGGAGAAGCCCCAGGTCGCTGAGGTCGTTGCAGTGGGTCCCGGCGGACTCGTTGACGGCAAGGAAGTTGAGATGTACGTCAAGGTCGGCGACAGAGTCATAACCGGCAAATATTCCGGCACTGAGGTCAAGCTCAACAAAGAGGAATACACCATAGTCCGTCAGAGCGACATTCTCGCTATCGTAGAATAATCGGAGGTAATTCATCATGGCAAAACAGATCATTTACGGCGAGGAAGCCCGCAAGGCTCTCCAGGCCGGTATCGATAAGCTCGCTAACACAGTTAAAATCACGCTCGGCCCCAAGGGCAGAAACGTTGTGCTCGACAAGAAGTACGGCGCTCCCCTCATCACCAACGACGGTGTCACCATCGCCAAGGATGTTGAGCTCGAAGATCCCTTTGAGAACATGGGTGCTCAGCTTATAAAAGAAGTCGCCACAAAGACAAACGATGTCGCCGGCGACGGCACCACCACCGCTACCCTGCTCGCTCAGGCACTCGTCCGCGAGGGCATGAAGAACGTTGTTGCAGGCGCAAACCCGATGGTCATCAAAAAGGGCATCCAGAAGGCTGTTGATGCCGCTATCGAGGCTGTCAAGTCCCACTCTCAGCCTGTTAAGGGCACCGAGGACATCGCGAGAATAGCCACCATTTCCTCCGCTGACGAGGATATCGGCAGAATCATTGCCGACGCTATGGAGAAGGTCACCTCCGACGGCGTTATCACCGTTGAGGAGTCGAAGATTGCACAGACCGAGGCAGAGGTTGTCGAGGGCATGCAGTTCGACAGAGGCTACATCTCCCCCTACATGGTAACCGACACCGACAAGATGGAAGCTGTCATTGACGACGCTCTCATCCTTATCACAGACAAGAAGATTGCAAGCATTCAGGATCTTCTTCCCCTGCTCGAGCAGATCATGCACGCAGGCGGAAAGCTTATCATCATCGCTGAGGACATCGAGGGCGAGGCTCTTTCGACCATCCTTGTCAACAAGCTTCGCGGCGTGTTCACCTGCGTGGGCATCAAGGCTCCTGGCTTCGGCGACAGGCGCAAAGAGATGCTCCAGGATATCGCTATCCTCACCGGCGGCAAGGTCATCACCTCCGAGCTCGGTCTTGAGCTCAAGGACACCCAGATTTCCGATCTCGGCCGCGCACGCCAGGTCAAGGTCTCCAAGGAGAACACCATCATTGTTGACGGCGCAGGCGACAAGGACGCTATCAAGTCCAGAGTCAACCAGATTCGCACCCAGATTGAGAACACCGCTTCCGACTATGACAAAGAGAAGCTTCAGGAGCGCCTTGCAAAGCTTGCAGGCGGCGTAGCGGTCATCAAGGTCGGCGCAGCTACCGAGACCGAGATGAAGGAGAAGAAGCTCCGCATCGAGGACGCTCTCGCAGCAACCAAGGCAGCTGTTGAAGAGGGTTCCGTTGCAGGCGGCGGCGTCGCACTGCTCAACGCTATCCCCGCTGTCAAGGCTCTGCTTGACAGCACCGAGGATTCCGACGAGAAGACCGGCGTGAAGATCGTTCTCAAGGCTCTTGAAGAGCCCGTTCGCCAGATTGCTTCCAACGCGGGACTTGAGGGTTCGGTTATCATCAACCACATCGTTGAGTCCGGAAAGATCGGCTACGGCTACAACTTCGCTTCCGACGGATATGTTGACATGTTCGAGGCAGGCGTTGTTGACCCGACAAAGGTCACCCGCTCCGCTCTGCAGAACGCCGCTTCCGTTGCGGCAATGGTTCTGACCACAGAGAGCCTTGTCACCGACAAGCCCGACCCGGCAGCAGACGCGGCAAACGCCGCAGCGATGGCTGCACAGGCCGGCGGCGGAATGTATTAATCCAAAGCTGAATAAATAATTTGAGCCGCTCGGGCAACCGGGCGGCTTGATTTTTTGGTATTGCAAAATTGAGATTTGTCCATCACTCGAGCCACAGCAAAGTAAAAGCAAGTGTTTCAGCCAATTTTTATAATAAAGCTTTCAACAGCCGCGCCGCAGTGTTTGAAGTCTAACTGAGATAGGCGAGGGAACGGCTTGCGAAGCAAGCCGCACGAGCGACTCTCAAAACATAGTCGCCTATCGCCCTTGGAGTGGGCGCTATGTTCCTTGTTTTTCGCCATCATCGCCTTGAGTCAAAGCGAAAAATCCGCCCGGAATTGGGCGGATTAGTTATTTTATAACCGTATCAATCGCTTTTCTGACATCGGCGGCGACGGAATCTATATCGCGTGCGGCGTCGATGACGACGATATTGTCTCTGTCTTTGAGCAGTTCAAACGCGCTGTAATACCGCTCGCGGATGGCGTTTATCTGCTCCGGGTCGCGCTCGAAAATTTCGAGATACACGCGCCCGTTTTCTATCCTCTCGTGGCAGCTCTCCGGGTCGACATCGAAGAAGATGCAGATATCCGGCTTGAGTATGCCGGGGCAGTCGAGGTTCATATCGATGACCCACTGCCTGTCCTCCCCCACCGCCTGATAGGCGATAGACGAATAATAATATCTGTCGCACACGACATCGATTCCCGCTTCGAGCGTCTTTTCTATGCCGTTGACGGGGTTCATATTGTGCGCCACGCGGTCCGCGAGGAAGAGCGCAGCGAGCTCCGAGGATGTGCGCTGCCTTGCGCCGCTGAGCACATCTCTTATCATACCGCCGGTCACCGACTCGGTGGGCTCGGCGGTCGGATACACATTCCTGCCCTGCGACTTAAGATAAGCGCAAAGCAGAGCCGTCTGGGTGCCCTTGCCGGAGCCGTCAAGTCCCTCGACTACAATAAATTTTCCTCTCATAATACGCGGTAGTCCTCCGTGTAAATGAAGGTACATTTGTCGAGCTGTTTGTCAGACACTTTTATCTTCGACGGGAAGCTCGATTTGACTGCTTTTGCCATGTCAATCTGCTCGCCGCAGAGGGTGGCTCTTGCATATTCAAACGCTGCCTCGGTCATTGATGATGCAGTCAGATCGTCCCACACGATGAACTGGTTCTTCGTGCCGCCGTTCGCTCTTATCGCGGCTCTGACCTTGCTGAACACCTTGGACTTGTTGTCCCACTTCTTGCCGACCTCGATATCAAAAGCGGCGGTGTAGCCGTCATAGATGCTCGGGAAGCTTGTGCCCGCGACAATTATGCCGTTCGGGCAGGCGTTCTTTATAAGCTCCGCCTGAGAAGATATATCGGCGCAATAAGCCGCAATCTTCTTGCCCTCGAAATTCTTGAGCTGGCGGGCGATATCCTCTTTCATGAAGCTCTGCGCGCCCTTTATGCCGAGAGCCTGCGAGACATCGTAGCAGTTGACAAATTTATATGTCATGCCGAGCTCCTCGCACTTCTTCTCAGCCGCTTCGCGCGACTCCTTGATGCTCGGGGTGCTCTGCTGAACGCCGGTGGCGTAATAGACAAAAACCTGCGCGCCGCGTCCGTGCGCCTCTTCGACCATCATCGCTGCGTCCTTGGCGGTGTCTATCGCAAGAATGGCATCGGCGGACTTCGCAAGAGTCTGGATATTCTCCTCGGGTGCAGTGCAGACGATGAGCTTATCGGGGTTCTTTGCCTTTGCCGCTCTGACTGCCGCGACGGCTCCGAGATTCGCTCTCGCGATAACTATCGCGCCGTAGCTCGCATCGGAGGCGATATCGTTGACGCGCTTATAGAAATCGAGAATGCCCGAAGTGCCGACGCGCGTGTCGGTATAGACAACATGCTCGACATAGGAATATTCGCTCGCAAGCTGAGCCGCACGCTGATATTCCTCGGGGTTCTGCGACAGGGTCGCTGTGACTATGGCGATCTTTTTGCCGGGCGCTTTGCCTCCGGCTCCGCCCGAGCACGCGCACATACCTATGGCGACCGCCAGGATGAGCAGGAATGCTGCTGCGGCTTTGAAAGTCTTTTTCATATGATACACCTTATTTTTCCATGAACGCTTCGGCGATGCGCGCGGTGCTGTGCCCGTCGCAGGCGTCCATAAAATAGTTTCTGAAGTTTTCAATTTCCGCGCTGTCGAAGCCGGACTGCGCCTGCCCGACGGCGGAAATAATGCCCTCGGTATCCCGGACTATAGGGCCGGGAACGAAGTCCTCATATTTGTTATAGAAACTGCGGTCGCGGTCATATTCTTCGAGATCGTAGGCAAAGAATATCATCGGACGGCTGAGCAGCGAATATTCAAAGATTACGGACGAATAGTCGCTTATCAGCATATCAGCCGCGCACATGGCGAGGTCGATTCGCACATCTTTTGAGATATCGAACACGAAATTCTCATATTTTTCGCGTTCTTCGGCGCTGAGCGAAAAGCGTTTCGCCGTCTGCGGATGGAGCTTATACAGCAGGACGAAATCGTCGGACAGTTCCGCATTCATGCGCTCGATATCGAGCTTCAGATCCATATAGGACTTGAGAATCGAGTTGCCGCGAAATGTCGGGGCATAGAGGATTATCTTTCTGTCCCCTATCTGCGGGAATTTTTTGAGCATTTTCTCACGGGCGGACGAGACAAAATCGGGATTGAAATAAATATCCGTCCTCGGCACGCCGAGAGGTCTGATTATGCGCTCCGGGCAGTTGAACGCCTCGGCATAATACGGAATAATATTGCGCGCCGACACGGTGACTGCGGTATAGGTGTTGTGGATCGGATAGCGTTCGAGGCTCTTTCTGTCCGCGCCCCACTTGAGGTCGGCGGTCGAATAGCCCCATTTTTTGAACGCACCGCACGCATGCCAAAGCTGAATGACCTCGGTGCCCTTTCGCGGATGATTCGCGAACAGCGGGAAGAACGCATCCTCAACAAAGACGAGTTTGCTCGTCGCATACTCGCGCTGAAAGCGGATATTCTGCCTGAACTCCGCAACCCTCGCGCTTATACTGCCCGCTCCCGCGGGAATGAGCATCTCGGTGCAGTGCATCCCGCGCGCCTCAAGCTCACGCTTCATGCAGGACAGGTTGTCCGGAAGCGTTTTGCTGTTTGAAGCAAGGAGCACCTTTTTTTCGTCTATCGGCTTTTTCGCCGCGCGCCTGTAGACCGCAGGCCAAACGCGGTAATAGAGCAGGTGGCGGCGCATATCGCCGAGTTTTTTTATCAGTCTTATAAGCAGTGACTTCATCTGTCGCTTTCTTCCTTAAAAATGCAGCTTGGAGTTGACTTCCTGCACGGTCTTTTCGTCGAGCTTCAGCACCTTGCGGTCATATGTATACATTCCGTTGACCTCGAACTCGACGTCGCTGACCTGAGTATAAACAGTGGCGCAAAGTCCTTTCTTTATCAGCGGGATGACCTGCTTCTCGTGCAGCTTCTTATAAGCCGCGGAGAGCTTCTCCTTCGACCTGAACATGATATAGCCGAAGCTCTTCTGCTTGTTCCAGACGTGGCCGTCGAGAATCATGCTGTATCCGCCGTATTCGCTTATGACGAACGGTCTGCCGTCAAGCTTCGGCATATGAATCGGCAGAATATATTTGTGCATGCTCTTGAGGTCGCAGCCCTTCTGATCGTACCAGCCGCTCGCGTGGTCAACGATTCTCGAGGAATCGTATGCCTTGACGGCATCGCCGATCTCCTTCGCGTCGAACTGACCCCAGCCCTCGTTGAAGGGCACCCAGCAGCCGATGCAGGTGCAGTTATAGAGATTGTCTATCATCTCGAACAGCTCACGGCGGTAGTCATCGCGCCACTCCTTTTCGCCGCGGCTGAACCAGTTATATTTATTATCCTTGACGCCGATGCCGATATTCGGCAGAACACCCGCAAGGATATTTCCGATATACTCGCCGCCGCTGACCATATCCTGCCAGACTATCATGCCGAGTCTGTCACAGTGATAGTACCAGCGCAGGGGCTCAACTTTGATATGCTTTCTGAGCATATTAAAGCCGAGGCGCTTCATCTCGGCGATATCGAATATCATTGCTTCGTCGTTGGGTGGAGTCAGACCGCCGTCGCTCCAATAGCCCTGATCGAGCAGGCCGCGCTGGAAATAGGGCTCGTTATTGAGCATAAGGCGCGGCAGACCCTGCTTATCCTTGCCGATGCTGAACTTTCTCATGCCGAAATAGCTCTTGACGGTATCGACAGCTTCGCCGTTTTTCTTCACGGTGAGCACAAGGTCATAGAGAGTCGGGCTCTCGGGGCTCCAGAGTTTCGCATCGGGCACGGGAAGATGCGCGTTGAGCTTCATCTCGCCGGAATACACCTGCTCGCCGCCGAGCGAAATCTCAGCCTCTATCGTGCAGCCGTCAAGTCCCTCGCCGGTGCAGGAGACGATTATCTCGCCCGCGTCGATATCGGGGGTCAGGCGCACACAGGTGATATGGCTCTGAGCCACGGGCTCAAGCCACACAGTCTGCCAGATTCCGGAGGTTCCGGTATACCAGAAGCCGACGGATTTGAGAACCTGCTTGCCGCGGTTCTGCCAGCCCTTGTCGGTCGGGTCATAGACCTTGACAACAAGTTCGTTTTCGCCGTTGACAAGTTCGTCGGTTATATCAAAAGAGAACGGGCAATAGCCGCCGGTATGAGTGCCGACGGAGACACCGTTGACAAACACCTCGCACTGCCAATCGACAGCGCCGAAATGCAAAATGCAGCGCTTATTATCAAAGCGGCTGTCGAGAGTGAACCTCTTTCTGTACCAAAGGCGCTCGTCTGGCTGAAGCGCGCGCTGAACGCCGGAGAGCTGGCTCTCGATAGCGAAAGGCAGGATTATCTTGCCGCTGAAATCTTTCGGGCAGGCGTCGCCCGCCGGGGTTATCTCATAATCGCACTCGCCGTTGAGACACATCCAATCCTCGCGTACAAGCTGCGGGCGGGGATACTCCGGAAGAGGACAGTTTTTGTCCACATCGTCAAAGAATCGGGTTTTCAGATCGTTCACTTACTCAACCTCCGCAATTTAATTAAAAAGTCACATAGTATTATACATTAATTTATGCGTTTTGTCTATAGATTTATTCTCTGTGCCACTTCACGCCCTGGGCGGTATCCTCGAGGACGATGCCCATTTCCTTGAGCTGATCTCTGATTCTGTCCGCCTCTGCCCAGTTTTTCTCCTTACGAGCGTTCGTGCGTGCCTCAATAAGAGCTTCAACATCGCTGTCGAGAGTCTCGGTCTTGCGGTTATAGACGAGTCCGAGCACACCGGTCAGCTCGTCGAACATGGCTATCGCACCCTCAACAAGCGCCTTTGAGGGGGTCTTGCCAACAACATTTGTATTGATATCGCGGACGAGCTCAAATATCGAAGCGATGGCGTCGGCGGTGTTGAGATCGTCGTCCATGGCGGCGATGAACTGCTCTCTGTACTTATTAAAGCCGTCGATAATCGCCTTATCGCCGTCATGCTCTGCGTCGGCAGCGTTCTTGAGCTCGAAGTCGAGCGAATCGCGGCAGGTATAGAGCCTGTTGAGCGCGGCGATGCACTGCTCGATGATATCGGTGCTGTAGTTTATCGGGCTTCTGTACTGAGCGGAGATGAGCAGATAGCGTATGGGCTCATAGCCGTATTTTTCGGCAACATCGCGCACGGTGAAGAAATTGCCGAGGGACTTCGACATCTTCACATTGTCAACGTTGATGTAGCCGTTGTGCATCCAATAGTGGGCGAACGGCTTGCCTGTGAAGCACTCGCTCTGGGCTATCTCATTCTCATGGTGCGGGAAGATGAGATCCTGACCGCCGCAGTGAATATCAATGGTGTCGCCGAGATAGCGCCAGTTCATCGCGGAGCACTCGATATGCCAGCCGGGTCTGCCCTTGCCCCACGGGGAATCCCATGCGGGCTCGCCGGGCTTCGCGGCTTTCCAGACGGCGAAATCCATCGGCTCGCGCTTGACCTCGCCGACCATTATACGCGCGCCCGCCTCAAGATCCTCAAGCGGCTGATGCGAGAGCTTGCCGTAATCCTTGAACTTCTCGGTGCTGAAATAAACGTCGCCCTGCGCCTCATAGGCGTAGCCCTTTTCGATAAGGGTCGAGATTATCTGAATGATGGCGTCGATATTCTCGGTAGCCTTCGGATTTATCGTTGCGTGGCGGACATTGAGTCCGTCGGCATCGGTCCAGAACTCTTTTATATAGCGCTCGGAAATCTCGGAGAAATCAACATGCTCCTCGTTTGCGCGTCTGATTATTTTATCGTCGATATCCGTGAAATTCTGAACGAACTTCACATTGTAGCCGCGATATTCGAGATAGCGGCGCAGGATATCGAAGATGCACAGCGGGCGGGCGTTGCCGATGTGGATATAGTTATACACGGTCGGGCCGCAGGCGTACATCTTGATCTCGCCCGGAGTTATCGGGACGAGCTCTTCCTTTTTTCTTGTGAGAGTGTTATAGACTTTCATTTATATCTTCCTTTCAGTCAATTTCCTGTGTGTTTTCCTGCTCCTCAAGCTGTTTTCTCAGCTGGGAGACCTGATGCTCGAGCCTGCAAAGCTCCTGCGCGACCGGGTCGGGTATATGCACCTGGTCGAGATCGTCGACCCTGACTCCGTTGCGGCGAACGATATGAGCCGGAACGCCGACGGCGGTACAGTCTGGCGGAATCTCATCGAGAACCACCGCGCCCGCGGCGATATTCGAGTTATCGCCGACTTTGAACGGGCCGAGCACCTTTGCACCCGCGCCTATCATGACATTGTTGCCGATAGTCGGATGGCGTTTGCCGGTATCCTTGCCGGTACCGCCGAGGGTCACGCCCTGATATATCATAACATCGTCGCCGATAACGGCGGTCTCGCCGATAACGACGCCGGTGCCGTGGTCGATGAAAAAGCGCCTGCCGATGGTCGCCGCCGGGTGTATCTCTATCCCGGTTTTACGCGCCGCCCGCTGCGATATCCAGCGTGCGAGGAAGAACATCCTGCGGCGATAGCACCAATTGGCTCTGCGGTGCATTCTTATAGCTTTAAGACCCGGATAGAGGAAGAAGATTTCGAGCGCGCTTCTCGCGGCGGGGTCGCGCCGTTTGAAGGTGCTTATATCCTCCCTGAGCCTGTCAAACATAAATATCAACTCCTTGAGCTCGGATAAAATTGCTGCCGCGATGCGGCGTTAGTTGTTTGGAGTGCGTATGCGCTGTTAATAAGTCTGTGCATTTTCGCGGGCGGATGATATCCGCCCCTACAGCCGCTCAATATACAAATAACATACAAAAAGCCTCCGTTATCCTTGCGGACAACGGAGGCGCCTGAGCGCGGTTCCACTCCTGTTTATATCTCTGCGCGCAAATACGCGCCCGGCCGATAACGGTGCCTTCCGCGCAGGGATACTATTGTTCCCCCTGCGTGCTGACGGGTGCATTTCGCCTTCATACGGCAAGGAGCTTTCTCAGCTTCGGGCTCCCTCTCTTTTGCCGCGAATATCCGGCTACTTCTCCCGGTAAACGCATGTTATTTTTTGGTTTTTGTCAGCCGATATGACTCGCATATCTACTAATCATTATATTGAAATCACTTGGAAAAGTCAATAAGTTTTTTGCTGTCCACAAAATATGTGATGCCCGAAACGACCGTCAGAACGGCGGTTATCCAGAGCATGATATTCGACACTCTCGCGAGAGTGAACCAGCCGGCGTTTGCGAAAATATCAAACGTCGCGTCAAGCTCGGCAAGGAGCATGATAACAATAGTGAACACCATCTGGCTGACGGTTTTCGCCTTGCCCCAATAGTTTGCGGGGATAACAATGCCCTGCGCCGTGGCGATAAGGCGAACGCCTGCGACGGCGAACTCGCGGGTGAGGACTATCATGACGATCCAGATGCTGCACCAGCCCTCGCGCATGAATGCGAGCAGAGCGGCGGTGGTGAGCATTTTATCGGCGAGCGGATCGAGAAGCTTGCCGAAAACGGTGATAAGATTATTTTTTCGTGCAATCTTGCCGTCGAGCATATCGGTCAGTGACGCGACTGCAAAAACGGCGAGCGCGACTATGTAATGATAAGGGAACTCAATAAGCATAAGCGCGAGATAAATGGGCGCGAGGAACATTCTTATGAGCGTCAGTTTATTGGGCAGATTCAGCTTTTGCATTTCAATTCCCCTTTCCGGGTTTTATTTTACTGTTCTTCCGAGCAGGTCATATTCGTTGACGCCGAGTATCTCGACATCGACGAATTCGCCTTCTTTTATGAAATCGGGCGAAGTGAAGATTATCTTGCCGTCGATATCGGGCGCGTCCATATATGAGCGACCCGAGTAGCTGTCGGTATAATCATCGTAGCTCTCGGTGAGCACGCGCAGGGTCTTGCCGATCATATTGTTGTTCTTCTCGGTCATTATCTCATACTGATCCTGCATGATGACCTCGGCGCGGCGGGATTTGACATCGTCGTCGACCTGATTCTCCATCTTCGCGGCGGGAGTGCCCTCCTGCGGGGAATATTCAAAGCATCCGAGGCGCTCGAACTCCTCCTCGTTGACGAACTCGGCAAGAGTCTCAAACTCGTTGTCGCCCTCGCCGGGGAAACCGACTATAAACGTCGTGCGGATAGCGATATCCGGCATACGCTCGCGCAGTTTTCTTATGACCTCGCTGGTCTCTTCCGCGGTGCTGTGGCGGTTCATCGCCTTGAGGATTTTATCGTCCGCGTGCTGGAGCGGCAGGTCTATATAATGGAGCACCTTGGGCTGGGAAGCCATGGTGTCGATAAGCTCGTCGGTTATCTTATCGGGATAGCAATAGAGCAGGCGTATCCACTCGATGCCGTCGATCTCACAGAGCAAATCAAGCAGATGAGCGAGCCTGTATTCGCCGTAGATATCAATGCCGTAGGACGAGACATCCTGCGCGATAAGCACGAGCTCTTTGACGCCCCCATTCGCAAGGGTCTTCGCCTCTTCGACTATGCTCTCCTCGTCGCGGCTGCGGAAGGGTCCGCGGATGGACGGGATGGCGCAATAGGTGCAGCAGTTCGAGCAGCCCTCGGCTATCTTGAGATACGCCCAGTAATCGGGAGTGGTGAGCACGCGCTCGCCGCACAGGGGAAGCTCTTTTTTGTCGGGGAAAACATTGGTCTGCTTGCCGTCGAGAACTTCGTCAACTATCTTGTCGATATCGCCGTTTGCGCCGATGCCGACGACCGCATCAACCTCGGGAATCTCCTGAAGTATCTCGTCGCGGTAGCGCTCGGCGAGGCATCCGGTGACAATGACCGCGCGGACAAGTCCGTCTTTTTTGAGGCCGACCATCTCCAGAATTGTGTCGATAGCCTCCTGCTTGGCGGAGTCGATAAACGCGCAGGTGTTGACTATAACTGCGTCGAGGCGCTCGAAATTGTCCGCATTTTCAAATCCGGCGTTCTGAAGCTTTGCGAGCATCAGCTCACCGTCGACCTGATTCTTCGGGCAGCCGAGCGACACGAATAAAACTCTTCTTTTCTTCATCAAACAGTTCTTCCTTTCGCTTGATAACAGAAATTATACACTATTTTTTCCTTTTCTTATCTTCTAACAGGAAAATTGATCGTCCGTATCTTCATATTCCTCGTCCATCGCGCGCATTGCCGAACGGATATCGGAGTAGCCATAGCCGAGGCGGGTCAGGGCGTTGAAAGTGCGCCGCCTGCCCTTTTCATCGGAAAATTTGCCGGCGAATTTGGTCTCCAGCAGATTTTTTATCCGCTCAACGTCGTCGCCGTCGAGCTCTTCGGCACATTCGCTCGCCGTCTCGCGAGATATTCCGCGCTGTCTTAGCTCCTGTTCAATGCGTTTTTTACCCATGCCGCGCCGCTCATACAGCTCCTGCGCGAGGGTATGGGCATAGCGCTCGTCGTTGACATATCCCATCTCTTCAAGGCGTTCGACCGCTTCGCGCGCAAACTCCGCGCCGGAGCGGCGGGCAACCTTTTGCTGAAGCTCCCTTGACGAATGGTCGCGCCGCGAGAGAATATCGACAGCCGCGTTAAATGCACGGCAGGAGCCTGCCGCCTCGCAAAAGGCGGCAAACTCCGCATCGTCAATTTCATCGCCGGAGCGTATATTCTGACTCGCCCAGAAATCCCGGGTAACGGTCAGGCGGTACTCCCCATCGACAAGTATATGTATTTTTTGTCCCCTGCCCTGCTGTGCCGTTATCTTCATCAATCGTCGTCATCAACAACGATGTCAAGCTTCGCCTTTGCGCCGGAACGGCTCGTGGGCTTCTTGGGCATCGCAGCGGGTGCAGGCTCGGCGGCAGGCGCGGGCTTCTCCGCAGGCTTTGCGGCGGCTCTTGCGGCGTTGTTCTCCGCCATAAGACGCTCGCGGACCTGTGCTTCAAGCTCCGCCATGAAGTCGGGATGCTCGCTGATATAATTCTTGACATTGTCTCTGCCCTGACCGAGGCGGTTCTCGTTATAAGAGAACCACGCACCGCTCTTATGGATGATATCATATTTGACGGCGAGGTCGAGTATTTCGCCGACCTTGGATATGCCCTTGCCGTACATGATATCGAACTCAGCCTCTTTGAAGGGCGGAGCGACTTTATTCTTGACTATCTTGGCCCTTGTGCGCGAGCCGATGAACTCGTTGCCGGGGCCTTTGAGCTGCTCTATCTTGCGGACATCAATACGTATAGAAGCATAGAACTTCAGCGCACGACCGCCTGTTGTGACCTCGGGGTTGCCATAGACAACGCCGACCTTTTCACGCAGCTGGTTTATGAAAATTATAATAGTATTCGACTTTGAAATCGCGCCCGCGAGCTTTCTGAGAGCCTGCGACATAAGGCGCGCGTGGAGACCGACGTGGGAGTCGCCCATATCGCCCTCGATCTCCGAACGCGGAACAAGAGCCGCAACGGAGTCGACGACTATAACATCGATAGCGCCCGAACGGGTCAGAGCTTCGGTTATCTCGAGCGCCTGCTCGCCGTTGTCCGGCTGAGAGACGAGAAGAGAATCGACATCAACGCCGAGATTCGCGGCATACACGGGATCGAGCGCGTGCTCGGCATCGATAAACGCAGCCTCGCCGCCCATTCTCTGAGCCTCGGCGACAACATGGAGCGCGAGAGTGGTTTTACCGGACGACTCGGGGCCGTATATCTCGATTATTCTGCCGCGCGGAAGTCCGCCGATGCCGGTGGCGGCGTCGAGGGTAACAGAGCCGGTCGAGATAGCCTCGACATTCATTGCCGTATTCTGGCCGAGTCTCATTATCGAGCCTTTGCCGAAATTTTTCTCTATCTGCGATATCGCAGTTTCAAGCGCTTTCTGTTTATCTGCCATACTGTTCCGTCCTTTCGGGGAGCTGAAATTTTGTTCGTACAAATGTTCTGTTCTTATTCTACATCATACCCCTGCAAAATGCAAGGGTATTTTGAAAATTATTTTGATCTTGCAAGAAAAGCAATGTTTATGGCGTGGTCGCCGACACGCTCGAAGTCGGTTATGGTGTTGAGATAGAGCATACCAGCTTCGGTGTTGCACTCCTTGCGGTTGAGGCGGAATATATGCGAATCCTGGCATTCGAGGGTCAGGTCGTCGATATGCTCCTCAAGGTCGGAGAGTTCCTTTGCCTCGTTGTCGCTGAGCGACTGGTTATCAAACGCCGCCATCGAACGCTCAAGCAATGTAACAACACTGCCGCAGAGCTGGTTGAGCTCCTCCCTCGCGGGGTCGGAGAACTTGAGCCCCTCGCCGATATTGTGCTGAGCCGCTTCGGCGAGGTTAATCGCATGGTCGCCGACGCGCTCGATATCGTTTATCGCGTGGAAGACGCGGGCGATATAATCCGAGTCGCTGTCGGTTATATCAAGAGCGTTGAGCTTGACGAGATACGAGGTTATATGATGGTTGAGGTAGTTTATGATCTCTTCGTTTTCCATGACCTTGTCGAGATCTTTGTCGCTGCGGTTTATGAGCGCGTGGGCGCTTGTCTCAAAGTTATCGCGCGCGAGCTTCGCCATGCGGGCGACCTCCTTGCTGACCTGCATGACAGCGAAGGGGGGCGTATTGAGCAGGCGGTCGTCGATGAACTTGCAGTGCATCTCACTCTCGCTGTCGTCCTTGCCGGGAACGAGCAGGCAGGAGAGCTTGACGAGAACTTTCGCAAACGGGAACATAACAACGGTCGAGACGATATTGAATACGATATGCGATATGGCTATCTGCGCCATCGGGTCGGGCGACAGTTTCTCTATCCACTCGACATAGGGAGTGAGCAGGGCGATAAGAATGAATATACCCGTGCCGATAAGATTGAAGAGCAGGTGGATAACTGCGGCACGCTTCGAGTTTTTCTTCGCACCGACGGTCGAGAAGAGCGCCGTGAGGCAGGTTCCGATATTCTGACCGAAGAGGACGAAAACGGAAAACTTGAGCGGCACGAGTCCCTGCATGGCGAGAGTCTGGAGCACACCAACAGACGCCGAAGAACTCTGGAGCACGGCGGTCATGACTATGCCGAGGATAATACCGAACAGCGGGCGCAGCGGCGACTCCGAGACGGTGACGATAAAGTTCATGAAGCCTGCGCTCTCTCTGAGCGGAGCCATGGAATCGGACATCATATCGATGCCGAGGAAGAGCAGACCGAAGCCTGTGAATATTGCGCCGAGGTTCTTGACAACGGTCTTTTTCGACGCGAGCATGAGTATAACGCCGACGAGCACTGCGGCCGCCGCGACACTCGAAAAGTTCAGCGCAATGAGCAGTGATGTGACGGTAGTACCGATATTCGCGCCCATTATGACGCCGACCGCCTGCGCGAGCGACATCATGCCCGCGTTGACGAAGCCGACGACCATGACGGTCGTTGCGGTTGACGACTGGATTATCGCCGTGACGACAAAGCCGACGAGCACTGCGAGGAAGCGGTTTCCGGTAAGCACTTCGAGCATTCTCTTGAGCTTGGCGCCGGCTGCGTTTTCGAGTCCGTCGCCCATCGTCCTGATGCCGAATAGGAACAGACCGAGTCCGCCCGCCATCGACAGAATATTAGCTACGCTCATATTTCAGTCCCCTTATTTCAGTTTTCCTGTACATTTTCATTTTCCTGTTTATGAGACTCAAAGAAAGCCAAAATCTCACATATATATCTTATCAGCTATTCCTGCAAATGTAAACCGCAAAAACAAATTAAAGCGGCGGAACACGGGTTTATCATCCGTATTCTGCCGCTTTTTGATATCAAATTTTCGCCTTTCTGCGTTTTGTAAAAATTGTCAGCACAGTTAAAAGCGCCGGGAAAAATATGGCGCAGAGTATGCCTTTTTTGAGATCGTCGCCGAATGCGCTCGCCATCATTCCGGCAAAAGTGGGTCCGGAAGAACAGCCGAGATCGCCGCCGAGCGCCAGAAGAGCGAACATCGCCGTTCCGCCGCCTTTTATCCCCGCGGACGCCTTGCTGAACGTTCCCGGCCACATGATGCCGACCGAGAAGCCGCACATCGCGACTCCGACAAGTCCGAGCACGGCGGAGGAGCTGAGCGCAATGAGCAGATAAGACGCCATGCACAGCGCGCCGCTGAAAATCATCATGCCGTCGAGGTCGATTTTGTCGCCGAATTTGCCGTATATCATACGCGACACGCCCATGAGCACGGAGAATAGCATGGGACCCGCGAGATCGCCTACGGTCTTTGAGACGCCGAGCCCTTTTTCCGCAAAGGTCGAAGCCCACTGGCTGACCGCCTGCTCGCTCGCGCCGGAGCAGAGTATCAGCAGCATGAATATCCAGAACATTCTGTTGCCGAGCAGCTGTTTGAACGAGAGCCCCGTCTCCCCTTCTTCGATAAGCGGGGCTATCGGGACGCGGATAAAGTTCAGGGCGTTGACTATCGGCACGACTGCCCAGATAAGGGCGAGATACTTCCAGTTAGCCGTTGTGAATATCGAGAAATAGAGCGTCGAAAGACCGACGACAGCGACACTGCCCCAGCAATAGAACGAGTGGAGCAGGCTCATCATCTTCTCTTTATTATCCGTCGGGCACGCCTCGACTATCGGGCTGACTATGACTTCGAGCAGTCCGCCGCCGACAGCGTATAGCACGACGGAAATGAGCAGACCGACAAACGGCGAGGGCAGAATCTCCGGCAAAACGGTCAATGAAACAAGTCCTGCCGCCGCGAACACATGAGCCGCAACAGCCGCCGCGCGGTAGCCTATCTTATCGATAAAGAATGCGGAGAGCAAATCGATGCAAAGCTGGAGAATAAAATTGACGGTTATCAGCGCGGTTATCTTTGAAAGCTCGATGCCGTAGCTCTTGTTAAAAGTCAGAAACAGCAGCGGCACAAAGTTGTTGACTATCGCCTGGACGACATAGCCCGCGAAGCAGGCGCTGACGGTCGATTTATAGTTTTTCTTCATGAAGCCGCCTTCCTTCTGCGACGCGGGATAATGAACTCACGCACGAGCATTATCACCGACAGAGTCAGCGGGAATATGACGGCGCAGAGTATGCCTTTTTTGAGGTCATCGCCGAACGCGCTCGCCATCATTCCGGCAAAGGTCGGACCCGCCGAGCAGCCGATATCGCCGCCGAGGCAGAGAATAGCATACATCGCCGTTCCGCCGCCGTGGAGCGCAGAGGACATCTTGCCTATCGTGCCCGGCCAGAGGATACCGGCGGAAAGTCCGCACACGGCAACGCCGACGAGCCCGAGCACGGGCGACGAGGTCAGCGAAATGAGAAAATAAGAAGCCGTGCAGACGCAGCCGCTCAGGAGCATCATTGAATCGAGATTTATTCTGTTGCCGAACTTGCCGTACATAAAGCGCGACACGCCCATAAGAATCGAGAAGAGCATGGGACCCGCCAGATCGCCGACGGTCTTTGTGAGCCCGAGCGCCTTTTCAGCGAAAGTCGAAGCCCACTGGCTAACCGCCTGCTCGCTCGAGCCTGCGCAGAGTATGAGCACCATGAATATCCAAAATGCCTTTGTTTTGAGCATATCCTTTATCGAGAGCTTCTCCTCGTCCTCGCCGACGACGGGCGCTATAGGCACGCGGGTGAACATAACAGCGTTGACTATCGGGAGAATTGCCCATATCAGCGACATTATCTTCCAATTATCCGTCGAGAACAGGGCGAAGAACAGGGTGGATATGCCGACCGCCGCGACGCTGCCCCAGCAATAGAACGAATGGAGCAGGCAGAGCAGCTGATTGGAATTTGTTGACGGGCAGGAGTTGACTATCGGATTTATCGTGATATCCAAAAGACCCGCTCCGACCGCGTAGCAGAACACGGAGACGAGAAGCCCCGCAAAGGCCGAGGGCAGTATCTCCGGCAGAATCGTCATGAAAATAAGACCCGTCGCGCACATCGCATGGGCGAGCACCGTCGAAGCGCGGTAGCCGATGCGGTCAACGAACAGCACGGCGGTCAGATCGACGAATATCTGAATAAAAAAGTTCGCGGTGATTAAAACGGTTATCTTGGAAAGCTCGATGCCGTACTGCGCCTGGAATGTCAAAAACAGCAGCGGCGCGAAATTGTTGACGACCGCCTGAACGACGAACGCCGTAAAGCTCGCCGCAACCGTATGTTTATATCCTATCTTTTTCATCCCTGTTCCCCCAAATGAGAATTGCACACAAAAGGCATTTTAGCACAAAGCGCAGGCTAAATCCATAGATTTTTTAAAAAGAGCAAGGTGCTCAAAAATTGCAGAAATGCGGCGGCGAGTTAGGTCATAAATGCAGACAAAAAGCGAACCGCCGGACGGGAGTCCGACGGCAACTATAAGAAATGTGCAGTTTTCGGTATCAAAAGGAGCGGCGCGCAGACCGGACGCCGCCCCGCGAATTCCCCGCCGGGAAGTTAATTTATTTTTTGAAAGGGATGGTCTGCTTGGCGGGGATGGGGGATTATTTGCCAGGAATTTATTTAAACAGATTGATTATTCCTTGTCAATATTCTTTTATAAGCATGGCAGTTATCATTACCTCCTGTTGATATGCAGTTAACCCCTCCCAAACTTCCCCGGTCACTGTCACACGGGTTCCATCTTGAGGAAGATTTAATCTGCGGTACTGCTTCATATCTTCACTAATATATAACCCAACATATTTTACCTCTTGATATTCGAAATTATTGCTGATTCGCTTTATGGGTTTATCCAAATATATAACAGTGCTGCTTATTGTGCTTGCATTATTAGGATGTTCCATTTCTATAGTTTTCACTACACCTGTAACCGTAAATGGAATAATGCTGCTACTAGAAGTAAAATCAACAACATTTTTCACTCCCCAGTTGTCATCTGGCATCTGCCATTCAGTATCTTTGCTATGAACAACTATTTTATCGGCAATGAAATTTTCGTTTGGAAACTCATTGTAGTAAAACTCCACAAAAGCATTTTGAGTCTCGATAGAATACACAAATCCCTCTTCATAAAACGGACCCGTTAAGTCATAGATATAACGCGTCCCCTTGGTATTGCTCAATTGCGAATATGTAGTATTTGTATTCAGACCACCATTAACAACAATTGAATTTTCACGACCCGACTTTAATATTTTTATTTTATATATAATCTCCTTACCAGTAATTTCGCTTCTGCTGGGTTCGTCAGTATGCTGTCCCTCGGCAGATACAGTAAATTCGAGCGGAGTTCTGTTGTCATTATAATAAATTCTTCTGGTTGTTGACTCCCCATCCATCGTGTAATCAGCATATCCAACCTCAAAATCAGTTCCGTAAACCTCGCATAGTTTATCGACGGTTATACCGATAAAATCTGTCATTTCGATGGGCGTATTGCTTTCTTCTGATGTAATTGTTCCAACAAGACAAACATTGCCATTGTTGGCGCGTAACACAAATCCATTTTTTGCATAATCACCTGCTCGTAAATCATACGCCTCCAGAACCGATCGATATTTTTTGTTGTTCAACCGCTCACACAAATCACTAAATAAAAACGACCTAATCTGCACTTCAACATCTGGATTCACAGAAATATCGTATCCCAAAACCGCCGCCGCACCTTTTCTAAAAAAACTACTAGATAAACTTGAATTTATACAAGAGTAGCAGGCTCCTAAATATACAATTGCGTTTTCAGCTTCAGGGAAATATTTATCAACAAACTCGGATGTTATTCCATATTTTTTTTTGACAAACCCCATCTTTACAATTCTACCATTTTCAATATCACTCGAATATTTTTTATCATTTTTTCGGCTAACTTTTGTCCCTGTAGATAACGCCAGAATATTTTTATTTTCATTATATGCCCCATGGCCGTTCCATAACATCAGCTTAAACGAAGATAACTCTTTCAATTTGTCAATGGACACTTTTTCATTCTCCAGAGAATTGTCAAAACGCAAATTTTCACTGTGAGTATCAACAAACTCAGCCGTGTCGCTAACAGATTTATATTTCGACCCAAGGACTGTTTTCGATAAGAAATTTTGAATGGATTTCTTGTTCGGTTCAAAAGTTATTATTTCTCTAGTTTCACCTCCGCTTAGTCTATCTTTAACAGGTGGAACTATCAAATAAATCATTCCTGATTTCAACTCAATATATACCGATTCATTTTTTGAATCGTAATCATAAAGTTTTATAATGTTTTTTTGATCTTCGCAAAAATTACAAACTTCAGAAAGACATTTTGGAATACTATTCTTATCTATATAACCATCGGATTGCAGATAACCTTTTAGTGTCTCATCAAGATCGCACTCAAATTTTTCTGCCTGTTTTAATTCAGCATTTGTAAAGCCATTTTTAGAGGCAGTCTCCTTAACATCGTAATTTATTTTTGCTGAAATATTGTAGCTATCTCCATCAATCGTTATTGCTTCACTTATCAAAAAATAATTTGATCTATCTTTTGAATAAACAGTAAAAAGTATTAATCCGACAATTGCTAAAAAAAGCATAGCAAAACATACAATTATTATCACCAATCTGCCGACATTTTTTCTATGTTTTAACGCAAGCGAAACCAAAACTATGCCAACAGCAGAAATCCCCGCAAGCACACAACACGCTACAATTATTGTCTTTGATAAAGCTTCGCTTTGTTTAATCTTATACACTGGAGATGTATTAGATCCGATCGGCACCGTATCTGATGTTTCTGCTTTTTTTTCAGACTGCGAAAAGACCGAGACAAAAGATAACTTTATAATTCCGTCTGGTTGCAATGCTACATCTTCTGTTTTTAAGGAAATGTTATCTTTGGGTCTCAACTCTTGAGGTAATATTCCATCGATTGAAACATTTTTTACTATATAATCATTGCTATTTTTTACAGTAACTTCTACAAAGATATTATCGCCAGAAGCATAGTCTTTCCTATCAGTAACGATAGTCGCTTCAAGCCCATTTTGTGTGTCTGTTGTTGCAAATGCATAAGCTGCTAAAATACTTACTAAGATTGCAATCATTACAAACGCCAAAACAAATTTTAATCTTTTTTTCATGTTTTTTACCTCCACTTTTTATACCCCGGTTGTGCGTTATGCCTCTTTGGCAGAATTCTCTCAATCATATATTAGCACTCTGTCAGAAAAACACAATATACTTAGTATAATTGACGGGTTTTGAGGATAAATAACCGTCTTAAATTCTTTATTTCAATATTATTTGCCGTCGATCGGCGTTTCATATGCTTTCGGTGTCGTATATATTTATACTCTATATATCGACAATTTCAACATATTGAGCATAAATTAAAATGGCGTTGAGGTGATT
>OLQA01000471.1_pt1 | contig 38262 bp, 36 predicted proteins | sample 1673151 | NCBI WGS metagenome assembly OLQA01 (sample SAMEA3136760, study PRJEB25190) | human gut metagenome | biome: human gut; feature: human-associated habitat; material: faeces | place: Austria | collected 2013
CGCTTATAATATCAAATTCCTTCCCCTTATGTCAATCCCTTTTTTTATTTTTTTCGCTTTTTATGCAAATTACGCCTTTTACTTCTTCTATTTTCCGTTATGTTTCGATAAATACTGATAACGCCGGTATAACTGTTCGATCTCTTTTTCATCAAACGGACTTTCACGCCGTTCGATTTTTTTGATCAATTTCTCCATTTCCAGCCCGATCGCCCGCTTTAATTGCTCGCTGTATCCCATTTCCGCTCCATGCTGGGCATACTCATCTTCATCTAAGATCAAGTAACTGCCGTCCGGATGTACTTTCACATCCAGATCATAGTCGATATTCTTGATCGCTTCTCCATCATAAATGCTGGGGGAAGCCAAATTGCAATAATAATGGATACCGGTCTTGCGGATCATGCTGATCACATTAAACCACTGATTCGGATAAAAAAAGCAGATTGCCGGTTCTCGGGTGATCCATCTGCGGCCATCGCTTTCCACTACACAGGCACGATCGGTTACGGCGACGATCCGTTCTTTGCTTACTTCGATCACAAAGCCCTTGATCCATGTCCGATGCAAACTGCCGTCATGCTTATAGCTTTGAATATATACATAGTCTTTTTCTTTCAGCATGCCGTTCACCTCGCTCGTTTTTATATTATAGCAGACTTTTGCGGCAGATAACAGATTTCATGTATAGGAATTTCATGGCTGGACAAACTGTAATTGAAAGGAGCGAACGCACAATGAATATTACATTATTAACACCGAAAGACTGCTTATATCTGGAAGATCTCCTAAATCAGACCTTCACCTGTCTGAAGCGTTTTGAAGAAGAAAGCGCCTTACTGACAACCCCGGAATTAAAGACCACACACAAAAAAGTGATGAAAGACATCAAACAGCTTTATCAGACGATGCTTTCCATCATCGAGGAGGTAAACTAAATGGCAAAGGAACAAAACAACGGATATTGTGAGCAGGCAGTCATCAGCGAAATGCTGGGAACACTCAAGCATCTGAAATCAGAATTCAATCTATTGACACAGGAGGCCGGAACCCCGGAATTATACACACAAGCAAAAAAACTGTATGACAAAATCTCAAGCGTACAGCGCGATGTATATGATGCGATGGTAAAGCAAGGCTGGTACCAGCCAACCGCTGAAAAAGCGCCGGCCATTTCCAAGATCTATACAAAGTTTTCTAAAAAAGCGGAAAATTTATAGGCATAGCAGGCATACGCTGCCAGCATCTAAATGCACGAAACACAAACAGCGGGAACTTTTTGTTCCCTTTTTTATAACAGCCTGCTGCTGATTTGTGATCGTCCCTCTGTTTATTCTTACGATTATCTGTTATGATAACAATAGAAAAGGATGGGCACTGACCAAGAATTCCATAAAAGCAGCTGCTCGCCTGTGCATAAATATGAAAACGGCTTTCGTTTCATTCGCCGCAGTGTGTTTGGTCATTTCCGACTATCCTTTTTATTCATGATCAACTACCGAATCAAATAAAATGCCATCTGATCAATAACAAGCTAGGAGGAATACCATGATCCATCAATCCGATAAAGATACGCGCCTGTGCCAGCAGTTGCAAGCACTGTGTGAAGAGATCGACGATGTCGTTTCGCTGTTTGCCAATACCAGCGCCTTTCTCAACGAGGTGCTGGAAGACATCAACTGGGTCGGCTTCTACATTGTAAAAAACGACGCTTTGCAGTTAAGTGCCTTTCAAGGAAAGCCCGCCTGTGTCAAGATCGCAAAAGGCAAAGGCGTCTGCGGCAGTGCCTATGCCAAACGCAAAGTACAAAGGATTGCCAATGTGCATGCTTTCAAAGGACATATCGCCTGCGACAGCGCCAGCAATTCTGAAATCGTCCTGCCGATCATCATCCATGACGAAGTATTTGCGGTATTGGACATCGATTCTCCAAAATACGACCGTTTTCAAGCAGAAGATGAAAACTTTTTGCGTGCATGCGTCATGATCATCGAAACGATTTTGACAAATATTTTGAAAAATGATCTTTGAGAAACCCACAAGGGAAACCACAGAGCTATGTTTTGAGAAACATCTCACGCGGCACATCGCTTAAAACTGTTTGATTTACAATTTCTCTTTCCCGGCGCTTGCTTTTTCAATCAATGTTTTTTCGTTAATATTTTTATCTTAACCAAAAAAAGGCGTCTCTTGCAATAGATCCAAAACTCCTATCGGTTTTACGGATCTGCTTGCCAAAGACACCTTTTTCTTTGTTTCATACTGTACTTTGTACCATCTGTTCTTTACATGCCTGAACGAGATACCTTTTTATTCTTCACTTACGAATCGGATGATCTGATCCAGTCGTTCCTTAGTATCGCGATATCCTAGATCAAACCACTTCTGCAGCGCTTCCTGATCATTGGTATAGCGGGTAATGCCATAATCGGCGCTTGGCCGCAATACGAGCGCTTTCCCTTCTTTCTCCAAACGGGTGATCAGATCCCATTGCTCCTGATAGCGTTCATGACGCTTTTCCAGATTTTTGCGGATCGCTTTATTTTTCGGATATACGAGTGAACAAAGCCGCAGCTGCCATTTCGGCGCCGGTTTGCGCACATAATTTGCTTCCTTTGTCGAAATGAATACATGCTTGCGATTGCCTTGACGAATCGACTGTTCGATCGGAATCATGTCGATCAGCCCCGCATCCATATATAATCCATTCAAAAACCGATATGGTTTTGTCAAAAGCAGCAGCGCACAAGCCGCTTTCACCAAATTCTGATCGTTTTTTGTATAATAGCTTTTGTCATAATACTCCACTTGATTGGTTTCCATATTATAAACACCGATGTCTAAACGCGTACTGCTGGATGCAAAGGTTTCATAATCCAGCGGCGCATTGCGCTCGATGAATTGAAACGTCGCTTCGATCCCAAACACACCGTGTTCATGGATCAGCGGCGACAATCCTACCGCACCCTTCTGTGATGCGCTGTCCACTCCGGTTACACGCAGACGTTCTCTTTGCCGCGATACATAAGGAAGCAGGTTCTCCGCTCCTGCGCTGATTCCTACCGCATAAGGAAAATATAATTCATGATCGAGGAAGCACTGTAACACCCCTGAGGTGTACGCTGCTTTTGTCCCTCCGCCTTCGCAAATAAGTCCAACTTGTTCTAACATCGTTCTATCTCCTTATCTTTATGGCATTCATTGTAATCAAACAGCTTGAAAAAAGCAAGCCGCGGTCGCTACATCATCGGTGCAAGCAGATTGAGGATCGCCCGCATCATGCGCACCGGCAGCCTTACATTCTGCACTTCTTTCAGCGTTACCTGATGGCATTTGGCGAGTGTATCCAGATAATCCAGTTTCAAAGCATTCACAACACTGCTTTTATAAAACCACACACCGCACTCATAATGCAGATAATAGCTGCGATAATCCATATTGATCGTGCCGATGATCGCCATTTTATCATCGGTTACAAAGGTCTTTGCATGAATGAAGCCCGGTGTGTATTCATAGATCTTCACTCCTGCCTTTAACAGCACTTCGTAATTGGCGCGCGTGATCATAAAGGCATAGCGCTTATCCGGAATATGCGGCACCATGATGCGCACATCAATTCCGTTTTTGGCAGCCAGCACCAGCGATGTCTTCATTTCATTGTCAATGATCAAATACGGGGTCTGCGCATACACATAGTGATTGGCTCCATTGATCATATTGATATGACTGTATTCGCCGACATGTTCGCTGTCAGTAGGGCTGTCGGAAAACGGCTGCACATACCCATCATTTCGCATGTTTTCACAAAAGGCGGGATCCGGCTGATAAGACAAATAATCATCTTTGATCTTTTCATCATAATTCCAAAACTGCAAGAACATCAACGTGAAATTCCAGACCGCCGCACCCTTCAGCATGACCCCCACATCTTTCCAATGCCCATACGGCGAATTGATATTGATATATTCATCTGCCAAATTGATGCCGCCGGTAAAGCCGACTACACCGTCGATCACCACGATCTTACGATGATCGCGGTTGTTCATCTGCATCGCCAAACGCGGTTCGATCGGGTTGAATACTTTGGTCTTGATGCCATATGCGCGAAGGGTCTTATCATAGTCCTTCGGCAGTTTGAAGATACAGCCTGCGTCGTCATACATCAATCTGACATCGACGCCTGCTTGAACCTTGGCCTTTAAGATATCCAGCACCGCATTCCACATCTTGCCCTCCTGGATGATAAAGTATTCCAGAAAGATGTAGCGCTTCGCCTGCTTCAATTCCTGTAACAGCGCTGTAAATTTCTCTTCGCCGACTTTGAAATAAGTCGTTTCGGTATGGTCGTAAATAGGGAAATGCGCATTTTTCCAAACATAGCGCGCCTGTTTGTGCGCTGCCGGATCGTGTTCTTTCAGATCATCTAAGATCCGATGCTCCTGTCCCAAGATATCGCTGATATCGCGCTGAGAAAAATAATCACGCACCCGCAGCTCCTTTGGTACCTTCTTGCCGCCGAATAATAAATAAAGCAAGCCGCCGAATACCGGAAATGACATAATGCACATCACCCATGTCATCTTATAATTCGGATTGTCATCTTTGTTAATGACATAAATACTCATGACGACGCTCAAAAATAAAAGGAAGAAATAGAAAGTAATAAAGTATTCGCTTAATGTAAATACGACACTTCCCAATACAATCAACTGAACCAAGATCAGCATCGCCACGATAGCCGGTTTGCTGGTTAAAATATTCATCAGTTTCTTAAACATCTTATTTCTTCCTCCTTTCCTTTTTTCGTTTCGGTTGTTTGATACGATCGCGATTGCTGTATGTTATCACACCGCACGATTTTATTTCTGATTGTTTTTCAGCATGGAAACGATGACTTCCAGCTGTTTTTCATCTACCTGATCATCATGATTGCGGCGTAAACGATCGATATACAGATTGTGCTTTTCATCATAAACACCGCTCGCCACCACGATTCCTTTTGGAAAATACTGCATGGCGGACTGCACCAGCATCTCGCTATCCATGCTTTTCGATGCAACGCGATGATGCTTGCCCGCCGCCTTGATCAGTTCCTGGGCATTCTTTTTCTGTCCCTTGGTATAGCCGATCACCAATTCGCCTCCGGCACCGACGCCATTCAAAGTGATGACCTGCGCACTTTTTTTCAATTCATCTAACCGCAGTCTTACATAATAAGCACCGTAAAATTTACCGCTGTTTTGATCGGTAAAGACAAATGCGACATTTCGCTTTTGTTCTTTTTCAAGCGAAGCCGCCAGTTCCAGTGCTGTCGCAACACCGGCATGATAGATCGCATTTTTTCTGGTAGGGATGCCTTTTGCCAAAAGTGCTACGATCAAAACCAGCAGCACGATTCCCGCGATATAAGCAGCGCTGACTGCCTCCGGGGTCGGCATGAAATAAGGAATGCCATACATCAACGCCAGCATCAAAAAATAAAGCAGAAAAATCGGCACATACATCGGAAACAGTGATTTTCTTGCAGATAAATTGCCGTCTAAAGGATAATACAGAAACTTATGCCAGAATACTCTGGAAGGTGTGTCATAAGGGACGACGATGATCGTCTTGGCCTGCTTCAGATTGCCTGCCACGATATTTCTGACACTCGTAAAGTATTTTTTATGCCGGATCGTTTCACATAGATATCCCTGCTTTTCCATTTCATCGCTGATCCATGCGGCAGCGTTTTGCTTTTGGCGTTTAGAAAAGCGCACCGGCAAATGTTTTGTTAAATATTCTAAATATTCCTTCATCTCTTACGCTCCTTTGTTTCTCATAACGGTTGCTTGACACAGCACTACGATTTAACTATTATACCGCATTTATTCTGTTTTTTATAGAGGGAAACAGCAGGAATTAAAACTGAAGCGGAAACGATGAAAAGCGACAACCAACACCTGTTTTTATCAGGAAAGGTAATGATTTGTATCTCATTCATTTTTTCTTCTGTAAAAAGTGGTTAAGCGGAAAGGAGCAAGACCTGCCCCATAGTGTTAAGTGCTGCGGCAGTTTTATAAAGATACCACATTTTCATTGAATGTTTAGATGCGATAAACCAATATGCACCGGCAGATTACAACTTTCCTCTAAAAAACGCCCTGCGCTCACATCACACAAGACGTTTTATTCAACACACAATCGTTATCTTAGTTTAGATGCATTATATTTTAGTTCTCTCAGCAGTACCAAGCGTATGTAAAATAATGCCAGACCCGAGTAACAAAACAAGCCACAATGCCGCACTGCCGTTGTCGCCGGTAGAAGGCGTTGTCGTTGGTTGTTCGTTCAATTCACCTGTTGCTAAAATTTCTACAGCTGCTTTTTTATAACCGCATACCGTACAGACTTCATGCTTCAATCCATTTTCAGTTGCGCTCGCTTCCTGATCGATTACCCATACAAAGGTATGCTTCCCTTCATTTATATTTTCTTTGCAGGTGCAGACTTGCCAGTGCATCTGCTCATTTGCTTCCCATGTATCCAAGTTTTCATGATGAGGCAGTTTTGAAAGAATCGTATCGGCATAAGTAATTTCCTTTTTTGCATCTTGATCGGTAAAATATCGATCACAGTCATCACAATGCCAATATGTGATATTGCCTTCTTGTAAATGGGTAGCTGAAGCGGCATTCACTTTTTCTAAATGCTTGTGGTGCATCACATCCACGTTTCCATATGCATTGCCGCAGACGGCGCATACTGCGCACTGCACACAATCTGCTATGCCTCCCACATGGCTGTTGCAAAGGAGCGTACCGTTGTTAACGATACGAATGGATCCGGTTATTGTTCCATTGTTGGTAAAGGTAGTACCCTTTTCGATTGTAAGTTGGGAACCATCAGCAAAGTTCAACGACGAACCGAAAGGCAGTACCACATCATTTGACAAAGATAAAGTGCCGATGAGAGTACCGTTGGTTTGATGAAACAATGCTGTATTTTCGATTTCACCTTCAAATGTTTCTGCACCTGATGTTACGATCCATGAATGAGCAATGGATGCAGTGCCATCTGCCAAAATACCTTCATTACCTATAACACCGTTTGCATATACGGCGCTGTTTGTGATTGCCACGTCTGCTCCTGAATAAATCGCAACATCTTCTGCTGCGGTTGCGTTCACCACGCTGTCAGAGATCATAACGTCTTCACTGGCATTGATCGCAGCATAATAGCCATTCGCATCTATCTCTGCTTTCTCACTAATTATGATCGTTTCCGGTGAGAAGATTGCGGCATCGCCTCCGGATACGGCACTTACTTTGCTGTTTTTGATCACAATGCCGCCATTGCCGTAAATTGCCGGAAATGCACTTTCATCTTCCGCATTGGCAATCACCGTTGCCCCCTCGCTAATCGTTATCGGACCATCCCACGCATAAATCGCATTTACCTCTCCATTTAGAGCCGTCGCATCAACCGATCCGCCAGAAATCGCAACTGATTTTCCATTGATCGCAGCATCGCCAGATATAATAGATACCTTACTGTTTTGCGTCGTAATATCGCCGATCGCTGTTGCGATCCCACCTATATTCGCCGTTACGCGAACATCGGAATCGGCAATCGTAATGTCGCCGCTTGATGCTTCTATACCACTGTAAGCACCATTTGTACAACGAGAAGAAGCGATCAGTGTGCTGTTTTCAACCGTGATCCCTTTTGTAGCGTAAATGCCATGATAATTCGCTGCACTTGAGCTTACATTCGACTTGTTCCGCAACAAGATCGATCCACTGGCATGAATACCGGCATTACTGCTGCCCGTCGTGCTGGCAGTTACCTTTGCTTGATCGATCGTGATATTTCCAGATCCTTGAATTGCATAAACGCTTCCCTCAACACGCAGGCTGCCTTCTCCGCTAATTTCCAAATTGCCGTTTTGTGTGATATAGATTGCTTGATCATGGACAATCTTATTTTCTCCTTTTACCACAATCTTTAATCCTACCCCTCTTGTATCGTAAATCGCCGCCATAGATGGATTGGTCGTTGGTGCCAATGTGGCGTGATTCAAGGTAAGCGTATTGGTATCTGCATCATATGAAACAGTACCATCCCCAAAAACATCCGCCTTTGTTTGTGTCAATGTAACAGAACTTGTACCATTGCGTACTTGCAGATTGCCTGCCGCAAAAACATTTTTTGGTGATACGGCGACAAGAAATCCCAAGCAAATAACGGTAAATAAACTGAGCCACTTTTTCACTTTCATCATTACTCTCCTTTCTGAAAAACACTCGTTATTTCTTGCACGCAAAAGGCGCATCTCGCCCATAAAAAACAGGACGAGATGCGCCTATAAAATCGGCATCATGCTCCGCTTGATGAGAAAAATTAGGCAGACTTAGGTCTTGCTTGCTTGCTTGCTTGCTTGCTTGCTTGCTTGCTTGCTTGCTTGCTTCATTATGCCGCGTCTTTTCATCTCTGTCAAGCCCCTTTCCTTAAATTTTACATTTTAATTATAGAGAAAAAAACTCCTTATTGCAAGCGTTTCCATATCGAGTTGATCCACTTCCCATCGATCGCTCATATATACCATCAAACAGCCGACCATCAGTACCAATAAGATCAATGCGATCCACAGCCACCTTTCTTTTTTCACTCTATCACCCACTCTATTTTATGCACCATGTGGCAAAGTGTTTTTCCCTTCCCAGCCACATTTGAAAATACGCAGTTCGTGTAGTTTTCAAATTCACTTTCTTAATCTCGAATATCTACATCTTTCGCCATCTTCATCACTTATAATAAGTTTATAAATTATAGGGTGATGATCATGAGAAGAACGCTGGGAGATACGATCTTATCTGCTATTGAATTAAAGAATATGACACAGAAACAGGTGGCTGCCGCACTGCATATCAGCGCCACCACTTTGAACGGCTATATCAAGAATCATCGCATCCCCGATCCGGAAACACTGGGAGCGATCGCCTCCTATTTAGATTTAGATCTTAATGAGCTGTACCGGGTCAAACAAAACAAGGAGCAGGATGCACCGCTCATCATGAACCAAGAAGAAGCGCGCATCATTCGCATCTATCGCCAGTCCGGTACCGAAACCAAGGCATTGCTTCGCGATCTGTTTCATATCATTGAAAAACGAAGTCAGCTGAAATAAGCATACGACTTCGTTTTTTCTCTATTCAAAATAATTGATTCAAAAAAAGGATTTGATCATAACAGCAGCTCACAGAGATACACTGCGATCACTGCCGCAACTGCCACAATGACCATGTCTTTTTCTCTGTAAGCGAGATAGGCGCCGCATCCCAAGCCGCACGCTGCGCTCACCACACTGGACGTACTGTAAAAAACAGCGGGAATCGTCATTGTACCAAGAACTGCATAAGGCACATAATGTAAAAAGGAGCGCACCCATGGATGTGTAATTTCTCTGCGAAAGAGTACCAGCGGCAACATCCGGATCAAATAAGTAGTCAGCGCCATGACCAAAATAGCGAGCAATGGATTCATATCAACATTCCTCCTTGATCGGGAATAAGCAAGCCCCCATACCGGCTGCTAATAACGTGCAGATAATGATGACAAAGCCGCTGGAGATTTGATCAAGTCCCGGCATCCAGTGAAAAAGACAGCTTAAGAGAACCGCAAACAGCACGACCATGCGCACCTCCTGTCGCTTTTTGGCAGGCGGAATAAAGATTGCCAAAAACATACCGTATATCGCAATGCCCAGTGCGCTGCGCAGACTTTCAGGAAGCAGGGTATTGATAAAGCCGCCGCACAGCGTGCCAAGCGTCCACATGATGATCGGCAGAACCATCAAAGCAAACTGATAGTATTTCGTATTTTTACCGGGCCTGGCACTGGCGCTCGCAAAGATTTCATCAGTATTGGCAAATGCGATGATCAACCGATCTTTTATCGTTACCTCATGATCTAATTTCTGTGATAAAGAAAGCGACATCAGCGCATAACGCAAATTGATGACAAGCTGGGTCAAGGCCAATTCGATCAGCGAACCGTTTTGCACGATCAGCGGTAAAGAAGCGAATTGCCCGGCGCTGGTCATATTGGTAAGCGACATCAATGCCGCAATCCACGGTGAAATGCCAACGGAAACCGCCTGCATGCCAAAGGCAAAGGATACCGAAAAATACCCCATGCCGATCGCTATGCCGTCTTTTAAGCCGTTTCTTACTTCCTGCCTTCGTTCCATTGCCCAATCCTCTTTTCGCCTTTATCCCAAAACACCGGTCTTTTTTATCAATATTTGCATGTTCTTATTTTATCTGTCCATTATTATAATAGAATTTACCCAAAATGAATAGGGCATTTTGCCAATCCATTTGCTTCACATGTTTTCACATCATCTTTTGAAGATCATTTGATTGACTTTTATAAACAGTTGACTATAATAATCATTAACATTGTTAATTATTTTGAAGGGAGGCGGTTTTATGAAAAGCAATGAAACGGAAGAACTGCTTACTGCCATGCATCGCATCAAGCGGTTCATGCAGGATTTTCACAGCAATCAAAATGACTGTTTGCCACAGTTTGCTTTCTATCTCTTAATGCAGATCAAGGAGCAGGCCGTTTTGGTCACACTTGACCAACAAACGCGCCGTTTGACACGGATCAGCGATCTATGCCAGTCAGCGGAAGTATCCAAACCGGCCATTTCCAGAGCCCTGCGCGATTTAGAGGAAAAGGGCTATATCGAGCGTATCAACTCAAAGCGGGATCGTCGCAATGTCTATGTTTATTTGACCGAACTCGGTGAAAACGTGCTGCATCGGCAAAAGGAAGTGATGGATCGGCGCACGAACCTATTTATTGAAAAGCTCGGTGAAACCGACCGCAGCCATTTCACCCGCATCTTGAACCGTATTCCTGACATTATGCAGGAAGTGATGAATGAAACAATGTTGAAAGGAAAGGATAAAAATGAGTAAACTATTTCGTTATCTAAAACCGTTTACCGTTATGATCGTCGCAGCGGTGGCGCTGCTGTTTGTCCAGGCGATGTGTGATCTCGGTCTGCCTAACTATATGTCAGACATCGTCAATGTGGGCATCCAAAACAGCGGCATCGATCATGCTTCACCTGACATCCTATCGAAAAACGGTATGCAGCTCATGCAGCTGTTTATGAATGAAAAAGAAATTGCACTGGTAGAGGACGCTTATACAAGTGAGATAAGCGAACGGCGCGACAGCTTATCAGACGAAGTGCAAAATACGACGCAAACCGTAGAACTGCGCGATGTAAGCAATGAGCAAAGAGAAGATCTGGACAGTGCTTTCGGCAGCGCGACGACACGCATGCTGACGTTTTTGAACAGTATGGGAACGGAAGCGAATACAACGCAAAGTGAAGCAAACATGGAAAACATCGACATGGAAGAAATCTACAAGATGCTGCCGATGCTTGCCGCAATTCCACAAGAACAGCGTGTGCCGCAAACCCAAAGCAGTGATTTAGAAGCAAGCTTAAGCACCCAGACCGCTTCGGTGATGACCTCTTTGTTTTATCAGGAACTGGGCATGGACCTAGATGAGATACAGATGCAGTATATTTTATCGACCGGTCTGAAAATGCTGGGCATCTCTTTGCTCGGCGTGATCGCGGCGGTTTCCGTCGGCTTTCTGGCATCCCGTATCGGAGCCGGCTTTGCTCGAGGACTGCGCAAGGATCTCTTTGAAAAAGTGGAAAGCTTTTCCGCCAAAGAATTTGACCGCTTTTCTTCTTCCTCATTGATCACACGCACCACCAACGATATTACCCAGGTGCAAATGGTGATCATTTTAGGTATCCGTATGCTCGCCTATGCGCCGATCATGGGGATTGGCGGTCTAATCATGATCATGGGAAAGAACACTTCCATGACATGGACGCTTGCCGTAGCGCTGGTGCTGTTATTTGCCTTGATCGGTGTGATCATGAAAGTGGCAATGCCGCGCTTTCGCATCATGCAGAAGCTGATCGACCGGATCAATCTGGTCGCCAGAGAGAATCTAAGCGGTCTGCTCGTCGTAAGAGCATTCGGTTCACAGGAATTTGAAAAGAATCGCTTTGATCAGGCAAACCGCGATTTGACTGCCAACTCATTATTTGTCAATCGGGTCATTACCGTAATGATGCCGGCAATGATGCTGATCATGAATACCCTGACGCTGCTCATCGTGTGGGTTGGCGGACACCAGATTGCCGATGCGAATATGATGGTCGGCGACCTCATGGCCTTTATTCAATACGCGATGCAGATCATCATGGCGTTCTTGATGATTTCCATGATCTTCATCATGGTACCGCGTGCTTCTGCCTGCGCCCAGCGTATCAACGAAGTATTGCAGACAAAGCCAAGTATTGAAGATCCGCTTGAACCAAAACCATTTCAGGAAAATATGCGCGGCGTTGTGGAATTCAAAGATGTTTCATTTCGTTATGATAATGCCGATGAATATGTGATCTCGCATGTTTCCTTTACTGCCAAGCCGGGTGAAACGGTTGCTTTCATCGGTTCGACGGGAAGCGGCAAATCAACGCTGATCAATTTGATCCCGCGCTTTTATGATGTAAGCGAAGGCGCCATTCTCGTAAACGGCGTCGATGTCCGGGAAGTGAAGCAGCATGACCTGCACGAACAGATCGGCTATGTAGCGCAAAAAGGCATTCTGATGTCCGGTACGATCGCCGAAAACATCGCCTATGGCAACCCGAACGCCGATCTATCGGAAATCAAGCAGTTTGCGCAGATCGCACAGGCTGAGGAATTCATTGAAAGCAAAGAGAACGGCTATCAAGATCTGATCGCCCAAGGAGGCGCCAATGTATCCGGCGGACAGAAACAGCGTCTGTCGATCGCCCGCGCACTCGCAACCAAAGCACCGATCTATATCTTTGATGATTCGTTTTCAGCGCTGGACTTTAAGACCGATGCAAAGTTAAGAAATGCGCTGCATGAGAATTTAAGCGATGCGACGCTGCTGATCGTTGCCCAGCGTGTTTCCACTATCATGCACGCCGATCAGATCTTAGTGTTAGATGAGGGCAAAGTCGTCGGCAAGGGCACACATGAAGAATTATTGAAAACTTGTCCGACTTATTATGAAATCGCATCTTCACAGCTGTCAAAGGAGGAATTGTAATATGAGCGAAAAAACAACGAATCCAAGACGCAGAGGGCCGATGGGACATGGTCCTGCTATGAGCGGTGAAAAAGCCAAAGACTTCAAAGGTACATTAAAGAAATTGCTGCACTATCTGGGCAGTTATAAAATTACGATGGTAATCGTCATGGTCATTGCGGCGCTGGCAACCATTTTCATGATCGTCGGGCCGAAGATCCTGGGTGAAGCGACAACGGTTCTATTTGAAGGACTGATGAATCTGATCGCACAAAACGGCAAAGGCTTTGACTTTGACAAGATCGCCAGGATCTTATTGTTCCTGCTGGGACTTTATATCGTATCAGCGGCATGTAACCTCGTACAGGGCTTCTTAATGACCGGTATTTCCAATAAGATCGCCTATAAGCTGCGGAAAGAAATCGAAGAAAAGGTGCATAAGCTGCCATTATCCTACTATGACACACGTCCATACGGTGAAGTGCTGTCCTTAGTTACCAACGATGTCGATGTGCTTCAGCAGAACTTAAATCAGATATCGACACAGGTCATTACCAGTTTGACCCAGCTGATCGGCTATCTGGTCATGATGTTTTCCATCAGTTGGCAGATGAGCCTTGTGGCGCTGCTGATCTTGCCGATCTCCATGCTGTTTATCATGGTCGTCATCAAGTATTCACAAAAATACTTCCGCCAGCAGCAGGATTATTTAGGACATGTAAACGGACATATCGAAGAAATGTATGGTGCGCATACGATCGTAAAGGCCTATAACGGCGAAGCGCGCTCGGTTGCACAGTTTAATGAATTAAACGATTCGCTTTACAACAGTGCTTGGCGATCTCAATTCCTTTCCGGTCTGATGATGCCGATCATGAGTTTTATTTCCAATATCGGTTACGTCTTAATTACCATCTTAGGCGGTTTCTATGCGGCGCAAGGAACGATCACGATCGGTGATATTCAGGCTTTTATTCAGTATGTACGCTCCTTCAACCAGCCGATTCAGTCGATCTCACAGATTTCCAATACGATGCAGATGACGATGGCGGCTGCGGAACGTGTCTTTGCTTTCTTGGAAGAGCAGGAAGAAACACCAGATCCGGTAGATGCGTTGAGCACCGAAGATCTGAAAGGCGAAGTTTGGTTTGCCCATGTCAATTTCGGCTACACCTCGGACAAGACGATCATCAACGATTTTACCGCTGTGGTAAAACCGGGACAAAAAGTGGCGATCGTCGGGCCGACCGGCGCCGGTAAAACAACGATGATCAAGCTGTTGATGCGTTATTATGATGTTACCCAAGGGGCGATCTTGATCGATCAGTTAGATATCAAGCAGTTTAAGCGCAATGATCTAAGAGGCTTGTTCGGCATGGTATTGCAGGATACTTGGCTCTATCATGCTTCATTAAAAGACAATATTCGCTATGGCAAGCAGGACGCTACCGATGAAGAAATCTATGCGGCCGCAAAGGCAGCACAGGTCGATCACTTCATCCATACCCTGCCGGATGGCTATGACAGCATCTTAAATGAAGAAGCCTCTAATATTTCACAAGGTCAAAAGCAGCTGCTTACCATTGCCCGCGCCATCTTGGCAGATCCACAGATCTTGATCCTTGATGAAGCCACTTCCTCTGTCGATACTCGAACGGAAATCAGTATTCAAAAAGCAATGGATAATCTGATGAAAGGCAGAACATCCTTTGTCATTGCACATCGTTTATCGACGATCCGTGACGCTGATATGATCTTAGTCATGGATCACGGCGATATCGTAGAAAAAGGAACACATGAAGAACTGCTTGCGCAAAACGGTTTCTATGCCAAACTCTATCAATCACAATTTGAAGATAGTGATGCTTAAAAAAACTTCGGGTCATTCCGAAGTTTTTTTCATCTTTCCTGTTCATTTTCAAAAATGCTTGATTACGATCCTGTTACTTTGCATCTAATTCTTTGATTTTTTCTTCTGAAAGCACTTCGCCCGCAGGTACTAGCAACCCATCAGAATCAATCATTTTATTCCATTTCTCTGTACTCTTATCCTTTTGATAATCAGCGATTGGAACAATGGATATGCCCAAAAATATCACTTCCATTCTAGCTCCATCTGTCGTTGTGATTGTATGCCCTTCTTCATTTAATTCCCATGGCATTCCATCAATCATTTCAGTTGGAACAGGATTAGATCCCTCTGTATTATAAAGTGTATTATAACGATATCCAATCGCCAGTTCTGCCTCCTCTAAAACAAGTTCATCCGGCATTTCCGTAAGATCCTCTGCATCAATAAGTGTACCCGCTGTAAGTGCTTTTGTTGCTTCACTATTCATTGTTTGATTTGGAAGGTATTTCGCTTGCTCAGCTAGGCCGATTTTGATACTATCTTGCTCATTCTGCTTTTCTTTTTCAACATTATCTTCTTTCGGTGCTTCTTCTTTTGTATCGCTATTTCCACAGCCGACAACACCGATCCCCATGATGCCCACTAATAAAATCATGATCATTTTCTTATAAAAAGCCTTGCTTTCTCTCATTGTATTCATTTCCCTTTTCCTTTCCCGCTTATTTATTCAATACCAGTATATATATATATATATATATATTGTCAAGCGCTTACAACAGGAAAAATAGACTTATTGATCTGTCTTTTTCACACCATATAGCGATTAAAAAAGAGCAGCTTTGCCCTTTTTCTACTATTTCATCCCTCATAAATCGCCTTGGCATCTGCCGGCAGTCCATGCACATGGCGTAAATGCGCATAGGCGGCATCGGCTTCTTTTTGATCATAGTGATAGCCATAGCGCTTTGCCAGCTCCTGCGCGGTTTCCATAAACAGATCGCACATACAGAAAACCGCTTGCCAAAGATCTGCTATCTCAAAACCGGCATAGGTATGCAAAAAGCGATTCCAGACATCCCTTTCCAGATAGTCCTCAAGATACTTGCCGCTTTTCCCGCAGGAAACCTGAAAATCATGTGCAAAGCCGACCTGCCAGCACAACAGCCTGATAAGCTGTGGATGACTGCCCTGATACAGCGCATCATGCACATAAGGGACTTCCTTTCGCCACAATCCCTTCGCTACATTATTCAGGCACCACCAAAACTCATTGCAACATGCCCAAAACTGCTCCTGTGTCGGCTTTTTCACATAATAGAAAGCATCACTTGGCAGATGCCGCTCATCAAAACGATGCTCTTTATCAAGCAGCACCACATACATACCGTCCTCTAAAAACGTATGATCGTGCTTTGTTACCACATGCAGATCTAAGCGATTGCCATCCGCAAGCTGGATCAGCCAGCCATAGCATCGATCAAAATCCACCGGCAGACCATTGCATCGATCCACTTCATCGGGACGCTGTGCATAAAGCCGCTCGCCGAAACGATCGATCCAAGAAGCATCTTCATAAAACGGCTTCGTTTCTTCCACCAGATAAACAATGTCGTAATCTTGAAACAAATCCCGCTTTGCATGAGGATTGGCACGAGATCCATTCATCCATACCGCCTTGATGCGTTCATCCAAACGTGCTGTTTCAATGATCAGTCCCAGCATTTCATTTTCATCACGCATCCCATCACCTCTTTATCAAAGCGATACTTCCTTCAATACTTTTGAGATTGCCGGAATCAGCTGTTTTTTACGCGATACGACATTCTCCACAAAATACATTTTTTCCTTCTGCGCATCTTTGAATGCCTGATCGATGATCCAGCCCTTGCTTCCCACAAACACCAGATTGCTGCCCTTGCCTTCCGCATTGGTAAATACCATCATCAGCAGATCATATTGATTCGCATTATTGATCTTTTCCATGTAATTGACAAACTCTTTCTTGATGATCTCCAGTTCACGAATATCCAACAGATTGATTTGTCCGATCCCCAGTCTGGTGCCTTCTATGGAAAATTCCTTAAAATCATTATAAAGGATTTCCCCGAAAGACTTAAAACGCAGCGTCGCCACCGATTCATACATTTCCTTCGCAAGCGCATCCGTATCAATGCCCGCAAGCTGTGCCAGATCATCGGCAATCGAGCGGTCCAGCGCCGTTGATGTCGGAGAATTAAAATTCATCGTATCCGATATGATCGCACAACATAATAATCCCGCGATCGTCGGTGTCGGCTCAATGCCCTGCTCTTTATACATCGTCGCAATAATGGAACAGGTGCTGCCGATCTGCTGGTTGCGAAAATTGATCGGATTGCTCGTTTCGATATCGCCGATGCGATGATGGTCGATGATTTCCAGCACTTCTGCCATTTCCAGATCATTGATGCTCTGTGAACGCTCATTATGATCCAATAAGATCAGCTTCTTTTTTTCATAATTGAACAGATGAAAACGCGATACGGCGCCGATGACCCGTTTATGCTCATCCAACACCGGATAACTTCTGAAACGCGTCTTGCTCATCTTATCCGATACATCATCGACAAATTCCCGATCATGGAATACCATGACATCTAAACCCATCACATTGTCGATCGAAGGTGTCTGATAAATCAAGCGCGCTGCCTGCAATGCGTCATATGGCGTAGAGAGGATCGAACAGTCCCGTTCTTTTGCCAAATCAATGATTTCCTCGCTTACCTGCGGATTGCCGATCACGATCATACAGCTTGCCCCCTGCAAGATCGCTTTCTTTTGAATATCCGGCTGATTGCCCAGCAGCACGATCGAATTTTCAAAGACATCTTCACAATCCGCCAGATCGCCTGACACCAAAATATGCACATAACCGCTGCTTTTATACAGATCGCTTTTTACGATATAGGTCGCATTCAATGTTTTCTGTATATTAGATAGCGGGGTTTTCATCATAAATTCACGGATGTTCTTAAAATCACTCATCAGCACATTCGATAAGCTCGACATCGAAACGACACCGATCAAACGCTGCTGCTCGTCCACGACAAACAGTGATTTATTCTTGATGCGAATGATCAGATCCCACGCCTCTTTGATCGTCGTATCGGGACTGACCAGTTCTGCCTGATCCATGTCGATGTCGCTTAGCTTACAGCGGGCACTGTGAATGAGCTTAGGCAGCGGCGCCTTAAACTTATTCAGGACAAATTCCGTTTCTGTGTTCAGTTCGCCCAGGCGACATGCGATCGCATCGATCCCGCAGCTTTGCTTCAGATGCGCATAAGCGATCGCCGCACAGATCGAATCAGTATCGGGATTTTTATGACCGGTAATATAAATAGCACGATTCATAATGGTTTCTCCTTTTCTATCTCATATCGTAATTATAATATAATCAAACTGAAAAAGCACGTTTCAAAAAAAGAAAGTGTAATCGTTTACAAAATCATCTTTTTTTATACAATTCCATTCCCCGCAAATGTCCTATGCAAAAAAAAGAAACGCCGCACGACTGCTGACATTTCTTTTGATATCCATCTCTTTAAGCGATATGCGAGATCGGAAAATGCAGAAACAGGATAAATTCCTCTCCTTCCTTTTTCGCCTCCATTTTACCGCGGTGCCGCTCCATGATCTTATAAATGCTTTTTAAGCCGATGCAGTTGCTCTCTGCTTCACTTTGTCTTTTACAGCTGTTTTTGATCATGATCGTAAAACGCTTATCTAAAAACAGTTTGATCTCTACGCCCTCTTTTCTTGCATATTTCATCAGATTGGTGCGTACATTGTCAAACACACGCTCCATCTGTCTGCGGTCGATCTCGACCAGTGCATCCTGCGATAATTCATCCATCGCAATGTGAAAACCGTTTAATTCCAATTCCTCTTTCATGTTATCCACGATTTCCATAAACTGAAAGATACTGATTTCCTGTAATTCCAGCGGTTCTTCGGAAAACACCATAAAGTAATTAAACAAAGAATCCGCCCGATCTTTCAACTGCCCGCATTTCTCCATGCACTTATGCAAATATTCCGATAACTGCTCTGGCTCATATTTTTCATGCTGCAGGATCTCCAAATACCCCATAAGCGAAGTAAGCGGCGTACGCAGATCATGCGACATCGCATTGATGAGTTCCTGATTGGCCCTTTTCGCTTCTGCTTCTTTCTCCATGTTCTCAGAAAAGGATATGCGCATATGGTTCAGATGATCGCCCAGCTGCCCGATCTCATCGCTTGATTCCTGAAATACCTCATGATCCCAATCCCCATTTGACAATACTTCGATATCGTCATAAATATAACGGATCTCCGTTACTTTTTTCTGCGTAAAAGATAAACTGATGATGAGATATAAAGAAATGGCAATCATTGCAACCACGATGACATATGGCAATACCAGTTCCACTAACGGATAATAAATGATCCATAATTCTCCGATCCCATCTGCCAGATGTGCCGGATAAATCCTGATGCAGGGATTGGCAACGATATTGACATTATACATGCTTCCGCGAACAAAGCGCGTTTCTGTGTTTTGATACGATCCGGCATAATAAAACGTGTTTTCATCATATAGATAAACATTGAGATCTTCCGGTATCAGCGCCGCAATATCTTTGCTTAACGCCTGCGCATTGGCGCTTTCTGATGATTCATCGACATGAAAACGGTATTGCTTTTCTTCGATCATCGTCTGTACCTGTTTGGCAACGGCATCGACATCCTGCCTTTGATAGCCGATTTCATTGACAAACTCAAAAAAACTGTAACGGTTCTCATATAAAAAGAAAAAGGTGGAAGCTGCCAACAGCACCGCAAATAAATTGACTGCCAGCAGTTTGACAGAGAGATGATGCAGCCATTTCAACGCGGGACTTTTCATAAGCCGCTGCGTGATCCGGCTGCCCAAATGATGGCGGTGTGCCAGATAAAGTCCTATGGCAATGACAAGGCCGACAAGCAGCGCCAAAAGCAGACAGACCGTCCTTGCCATCGCATAGAATTCACCAAACAGCGGATACAGCGTGATCTCGCCTGCCTTGTCATTACCAAAGGTCAGTGAAAAGCTATAAGCATACTCTGCTCTATAACTGCTCATAGGTGAAATATAAGACTGCACATACATATTGTAGTACTCTTCCGCTTCTACCTCGGATTGTGTATCGGTCCAAGTGCCTTCGATCAATACCATGAAGTCATAGTCAGATCCGAGTTCTTCTCTGATGATCGTTTCCGCTGCCTGTTTATCCCCTTGACCGGGATCATATTGCAAAAAGGCTTTCTTTATGTTTTCCACCTCTTGCAAAGTAGGCGAAGGATCGATCCGTTTCTTTTCCACCCAGTAATCCAATACGTCATTGCGAAACGCATAAAGCGTAAAGAAGGTGATCACACTGATCAGCAGCACTAAATAAACTCTGATGAAAAAGGCGCTTTTCTTCATCTTCTGCGGTTTATTCAAAGCGATATCCTTTTCCCCAAACGGTTTTGATGTAGCTTGGCGCATCACTGTCCACCTCCAGCTTCTTTCGTAAATTCCGGATATGTACCATTACGGTATTATTGGCCGTATAGAAATACGGTTCTTTCCAAATGCTCTCATACAGATTCTGGATCGAATAGATCTTGTGCGGGTATTTCATCAGCAAGTACAAGATCTGGTATTCCAGATCGGTCAAATTGACCAGTTTCCCGTTTTGATAAACGACATGGGTATTCGTATCTAATTTCAGATCCTGTCTTTGTAAGACCGGTTCTTCGACCTCTTCTCTTTTTCCCTTATAGACCTGATATCTTCTAAGCAGCGCTTTGACGCGGGCAAGCAGCTCATTGTAAGAAAACGGCTTTGTCAAATAATCATCGCCGCCGCTGGAAAAGCCTAATGCTTTGTCCTGATCCAGCCCCTTGGCACTTAAAAATAAGATCGGTGCATTGGAAAATTCACGGATCCTGATACACGCCTGAGAGCCATCTGTCTGCGGCATCATGATATCTAAAATGATCAGATCAGCTTGTTTTGCCAAAGCAATGGCATCACTTCCGTTAGATGCTTCCATGATCTCATAACCCTCACTGCCTAATAATACGCGGATCACTTCACGAATCTCCTGATTATCATCTACGACTAATATTTTATTTTGCATATGACCATCCTCTTCTCCTATTCTTTGTCCTCATTATACAACAAGTTTTTTCACTTTTTATCAGCGTTTAAGAATTATTAAGATTTTCATAGGGCATAATTTAATAAATAGATGAGAAACTAACGGTGTGAAAAGGAGATGATGCTATGCGCCGACTTCCGCATGCTTTGGGAATCGCATGGAAACGTTCATGGAAAGATCTCATTTTATTTGCCATTCCCTTTTTATGCGCACTTGGCTGTTTGATCTGGTTGGAGGGATTTGGATCCTCGACTGACTGGTATACGCAGCACATCGCCATTGCCGATGATTTCCGTTCTTTCTTTTACCGAACACATCGTTTATTTCCGGACTTCATGAGCGATCTTGGCAGCGGACAAAATGTTTTTTCATTTGCTTACTATGGCTTATATCGCTATGATGTGATGCTGTCTTACTTATTTCCTTTCCTTTCGATGTCGCTCATCTTGCCGATCATTCATTTAAGCGCACTGGGAAGCAGCGCCATCTTACTGCATCATTTTCTGAAACGCCATGTCGCAGCGGCAACCGCGTTTTTCGGAGCACTCTGTCTTTTACTGGCGGCGCCGATGTTTTATCACAGCGCCAAACAGGTCATCTTCGTGCTTTACATGCCGTTTGTCATCCTAGGCTTTTATGGTGCGGATCGCTTATTACAAAAGCAGAAATACGATCTATATCTGTTTGCGATCACGATGATGATCTTGACCAGCTTTTATTTTACAGTCGGTGGGGCGCTTGCCTGCTTCGCCTATCTGATGATGAGCTGGGATCCGCATCAACTGTCTGCCAAAAAGCTATGGAAAAGTTTGATCCTATTGCATAGCGGGGCAGTACTGGTATCGGCTTTCTTCTGGATGCCGTGCGCCTATGCGTTGTTCACATCCGGAGCAAAGACATCTGCGGCGTTTTCGCTGCCTGCGCTCTTGACTCCGGACATAAAGATGGAAGCGCTGCTTTATTCCCCTTACTGTATGGGGGTCGGCCTGCTAATGGGATTCTGTCTGTTCCTATGGGCAGGAAAATATAAAAGCAGAGAGGGAATTGCGGCGATCGTGATGCTGGGCATATTGTTTTTACCGATCTGTCTTTACCTTATGAATCTTGGCTTATATGCCCGCCCGAAAGCGCTCATCCCTCTGCTTCCGTTTTTGATCTTATTAACATGTAAATGGCTGGATCGTCATGAATCGCTTTCTGCCAAGCAAACGCTCTGTTTGCTTTTGATCGGTGCGCTGATCGTTTATCAAAAAAACATGCTGTGGGCATTTTGGGATTTTGTGATCGCCTTTGTGATTCTTTGGGCTAATGGTAATCGCAAACAAAAGGGCTATTATGCTTATCTGCTGATCATGGCAATCATCTTGGTACAGGCGAATCAGGGAGAACCGCGGATCTCCTATGCGCGGATCAAAGAACTGGCAGCGAAAAAAGCATGGATCGCATCGCTGGATCTAGCGCATACACCTTTTACAAAGATCGCCGACTACCATGAAAATGCACAGTCGATGAATCTCAGCATGGCACCGCTTGGCAAAACTTCTATTTACAGTTCGATCCATGCCCAACCCTACAATCATTTCTATTATGATGTCATGCGCAACAACCTTTCCTTACGCAATCGTGTATCGACCTTGGAAAACGGCAATCCTTTCTTTTTGGCTTTCAGCTCTTCCCGCTATCTGATCAGTGAGAACAAGCCGCCTTACGGTTATGTGCCGATTGCCGAGAAAGGCGCTTTGACCTTATATGAAAATAAAAACGTGCTGCCCTTTGCTTATGGCAGCGATCAGGTCATTTCCCAAACACAGTTTACATCACTGTCGGATATTGACAAGATCGCACAGCTTTTACTGACACCGGTCGTTTCTGTTAACAAAGACATGATCGAAACCACACAGATACAGCCGACAAAGGAAACATGGAACTTGCAGGAAATCAGCCGGCAGGGAAAATGGATCAGCGCCAAGCAAAACACATTGCATATTAACAGCCGTCAAAAAGAGACGATGCGTTTGTCATTGCAGGACCCTTTACAAGATGAGATCCTGATCATGACGATGCAGATCAAACCGATCCATTCTAACTATAACGATCTGGATGTAACGATCAACGGCATGCGTAACCGTCTCAGCGGCAGCGGTGCCACTTATCCCAATCATCATACCCAATTTACCTTTTACACCCATCAAAGCGATCAGTTAGAGATCACTTTCTCCTCGGGCAACTATCAGCTCAGCGACATCCGAACCTATCGACTGCCGACTGCTCTTTTTCAGACGATGTGGCAGAACAAAACGGCAGTAACTGATGAAACTTATGATGAAACAAACGCTGTTTATGAAGCGAAGATCACGATGCAGAAGGACGGCTGGCTGATCACTTCTTTGCCGTTACAGGACGGTTATACGATCTGGATCGATGGCAAGAAGGTATCAGTCGAAACGGTCAATCTCAGTTTTGTGGGATGTCAGATCGACAAAGGCACGCACCGTGTGAAGATTCATTTTCAGCCGCCGCTGAAAGCTCCTGCACAGATCCTGTCCCTTACCGCCTTAGGCGTATTGTTATTTGCGAAATGGAGGCGCATTCGTTATGAGAAAAGCACAAATTCGTGAAACCCTGCTGTATATCTGGTTTGGCATCTGCACGACCGCCATTAACTTTATCGTGTTTTATTTATGCCATGTGATCTTAGGCATTGAACTGATCGCATCAAACAGCATCGCATGGATATTTGCCGTTTTATTTGCTTTCGTTACCAACCGCGGCATCGTTTTTCAAAGCAAAGGCAATCTCACGCGGCAGGCCGTTTCCTTTTTTACCAGCAGAGTGCTTTCCCTGCTGATGGAAAATGTTTTATTATTTCTGTTATCACGGATGCCGATCGCCATCATGCTTTCTAAGCTGTTTGTATCGGGAGCTGTGCTGCTGTTTAATTATATCGCCGCCAAAGTATTTGTATTCAAGGAACATAAGGAGATGATCGTATGAGTTTATTAAGCATTATCGTACCATGTTACAATGAAGAAGAAAGCATCTTATTATTTCATGAAGCTCTCTGTAAGCAGGTGGATCAGATGCCGGTGGACTATGAAATCGTCATGGTCAATGACGGATCAAGCGATGATACGCTGAAGCTGCTCAAACAGCTGTCTGCCATTGACGAACACTGCATTTATGTTTCTTTCTCCCGCAATTTCGGAAAAGAAGCGGCCATGTATGCGGGATTAAAAGCCTGTCATGGCGATTATGCGGTCATCATGGACGCTGATTTACAACATCCGCCTTATCTTTTGAAAGATATGTATGCGGCGATCAGCGAAGAAGGCTATGACTGTGCCGGTGGGCTCAGAATTTCCCGCACGCATGACAGCAGACTGCGCAAATTCGTATCTCACAACTTTTATCAGGTCATCAACAGTTTAAGCGATGTCGAGATGAAAGAGGGCGAAGGCGATTTCCGGATGATGAAACGCTGTATGATCAATGCGATCTTATCAATGAAGGAATACAACCGCTATTCTAAAGGATTGTTCAGCTTTGTCGGCTTTAAGACCAAATGGATTCCCTTTGAAGATGAAGAACGGGCAGCCGGAAACAGTAAATGGAGCCTGAAATCATTATTCTCCTATGCGATGGAAGGTATCTTATCTTTCTCTGAGGCACCGGTACATATGGCGATGGTATTGGGGATCACCTTATGTCTGGCATCTGTCATCTCCCTAGGCTTTCTGCTATTTGCCCCAAGCTTTGCGATCGGATTGGTCACGATCTTATTGCTGCTAAGTGGGATCCAGCTGATCTTCATCGGCATCGTTGGCAAATATGTAACAAAAGATTATATGGAAAATAAGCAGCGACCGCTCTATATCGTAAAAGAGAGCAATCTGCCGCTTTAAGGACAGGGGCAAAGCGGTGATTCTTACATGACATGAACATTTAATAAAATTCCTCCCTCTCCTATTCTGCTTTGCCCCTTCCTTAATTATGATAGTGATAAAATGTTTAATGTTATGAAAAACCGGCATCTGCCGGTTTTTATTGTATAAAAAATGCCTCCCTTTATCGGGAAGCATCGATTCTTTTGTTCATACAATCATCATCGGCAGGCAAGTTTAAGGAACATTATTTCCACTCTTTTTGCGGGATCAGCTTTTCATAGCCATACATATGTTTCAGTTTCTCATTGACTGCGCTTTGTGATTGATAAAGCTTCATCATTTCTCCTTTCCACTTAATGCCCGCTTCGCTGATATACGGCTGTTCATCACTTTTCTTCAGATCATCTTTTTTGGTGTAATGATTGAAATAATAGAGATTGCGGTATCCTATTTCTTCTGCGATATCCGTTACGATGCGGCTTGTCATCTTATGATGATTATGTCCGTATTCTCCATCCGGATTATGCGTTACGATCTTTTTCCATTCACGTGATTTCATCAGCTGTTCGACTTCTTTTTCAATCTGCGTATATTCTTTTTTCCACTCGCTGCGCTTGCCCGCTACCTTATCGGGAAAACTGAGGATAATGCCTTTGTCCCCGCTTTGTTTCATCACCGAAAAAAACTCCTTGCGCCGCACATCGTTATCGCCATTTGTCAAACATACCACGACATAGTTCTCCCGCCGCAGTTCATCACCGCCCCACAAAATCTCATCATCCGGGTGCGCAACGATCATCAAATGATCCGCCTGTTTTTCCTGCAAAGTGGGAATATTGAACTGTACAAGTCCCATGATATTGATTAAAGCAAAACTGATTATTGAAAATAAACCTTTCATGATCATCACCTGTCTTTACTTTATCACAGAAAGGGAATGTGAAATCTTAACAGTTATTAAATTTCCGATAGGAAATTCTTAAATAGTGTGGCATCATTTTTGTTTCCTATGTAGCGTAAGCTTAAAATAGCATGTCAAACGCAAAAACAGTCTGATCTTACAAATAAAGGAAACCTTTTTCTTCCTGCGATTTCCTTTCCCTTAATTGCATGCTTTGCGCATAGAAAACCACCTGCTTATGATCCTTTCATAAGATCGTAAACAGGTGGTTTGATCCCTGCATCTTATCTACAAATAAGTAACCGTTTCCCTCAGCGATTTGCGCTCACTGTGAGATGGCAGCGGTCCTGTTCCCTGCGCATGATAGCCCAGATCTAATAGCATCAGCACTTCTTCCTGTTTTGGCAGCTCCATGACTTCTGCCAGTTCTTGCGGATCGAAGTAATTGATCCAGCAGCTGTCTACCTGCTGATCGGCTGCCGCAAGCATGAGATGCGTTGCGGCGATGGTCGCATCTTCTATACCGGAATCACGCTTGTCACCGGGATAGACAAAGACATTGGTGCTGTCATAGGTTACCATGATTACGGTACCCGCATGATAGCGACACGGCGTACAGCGATCGATCTTTGCTAATCCTTCCTCACTTTCTATGACATAAAGATGATATTCTTGTAAATTTTTCGCAGTCGGCGCTTTCCTTGCAGCTTCTAAAATTTCCTGTAATGCCGCACGCTCTACTTTGCGGCCGTCAAAGTTCTTACAAGAATAGCGATTGTTTATTACATCTTTGAATTCCATTTCACTGCCTCACTTTATAACTGTTCTGCCCAATTTTTTAATGTGGTCAAAGAAGCATCTGCATTCCAGCGTTTTCCTTCTTTTAAGATCGCGCCGGGACATGATGGGGCAAGATCCTGATTGGTCGCTCCCATTGCGCTGCCTCCTGATGTTGCGAAAGGAATGATCGTTTTACCGTTTAGATCATACTGCTCTAAAAAGGTATGGATGATCGTCGGGGCGGTGTACCACCAGATCGGGAAACCGATATAGATGGTATCATAGCCTTCCATGTGTTCCACATGATTGGCAATGGCAGGACGTGATGTCTTATCCTTCATTTCCACGCTGCTGCGGCTGTGCGCATCATTCCAGTTGAGATCGGCATCGCTGTAAGGCACAAGCGGTTTGATCTCATGCAGATCCGCATCGACTGCCTCAGCCAGATGAGCCGCCAAATGTGCCGTTACACCACTTGCACTAAAATATGCCACTAATTTGTTTTTCATAAAACAGCCTCCTTCTTTTTAATTGTTTTCTTGATTCGATCGCTTGATGATATCTTGTGCAGCAGAACATTCCATCTCAAGCACAATGCTTTATCTGTTTTTTATTCTAATTCAAACTGCCCGGTATAAAGCTGATAATAAACCCCTTTCTGCGCCAACAGTTCCTCATGCGTGCCTCTTTCGATGATCTCTCCATGATCCAATACCATGATCGCCTGGGCGTTGCGTACAGTTGAAAGACGATGCGCGATCACAAATACCGTTCGATTTTCCATTAAGGCGTCCATGCCCTGTTCGATCAATTTCTCCGTATGCGTATCGATCGAGCTGGTCGCTTCATCTAAGATCAATACCGGTGGATTGTGAATGGCTGCCCGTGCGATCGCCAGCAGCTGTCTTTGGCCACTGGAAAGATTGCCGCCATCACCGTTTATCATCGTATCATACCCCTTTGGCAAACGCTTGATAAAAGAATGGGCATTGGCTAATTTGGCTGCCGCGATCACTTCTTCATCGCTTGCTTCTAAATTCCCATAGCGGATATTATCCGCAATCGTACCGGTAAATAAATGGGTGTCCTGTAATACGATGCTCAAAGAGCGGCGCAGATCTGCCTTATCGATCAAACGGATGTCAATGCCATCATAAGTGATCACACCGGAAGAAATCTCATAGAAGCGGTTGATCAAGTTGGTGATCGTCGTTTTACCTGCTCCCGTAGCACCGACAAAGGCGATTTTTTGGCCCGGCTTGGCAAATAAGGAAATGTCCTTCAATACCGGATGACTGCTTTGATAGCCGAAAGTAACATGCGCAAAGCGAACATCTCCTTTTAACGGCACCAGTTCGACTCCGTGCGCACGCGGATGACGCCATGCCCAGTTTCCGGTCGTTTCGTTACATTCTATCATCGTACCATCGTCAAGGATCTTCACTTTTGCCAGTGTTACCTTTCCTTCATCTATTTCATCCTTTTGATCCAGCACTTCAAAGATGCGCTCTGCCCCGGACATTGCCGAAAGCAAGAAATTGCTTTGCATCGTGAATTGATTGATCGGCATTGCCAGCTGTCTCACAAATACCAGATAACTGGCAAGTGAACCCAGATCGCTCCAGCCTTTGACCGCCATAAAACCGCCGACTACGGCAACGATCGCATAATTCACATAAGAGATACTGACGACGATCGGCACCATACTGCCGGAATACGTTAAAGCGCCGATTGCCGCATTGCGCAGTTCTTTGTTTTTCTTGGCAAAGGCCTCCAGATTTTCCCGTTCATGATGAAAGACCTTGACGACCTTCGCCCCTTCTACCATTTCCTCCACAAAGCCGTTTAACGCACCTAAGTGTTTCTGCTGGAAATGATAATAGTATTTGCTTCTGCGGCTGCTGTATAAAATATAGGCAAACATTAACAGATAACAGATCAATACGATGATCGACAGCTGCCAGTTTAAGAGCACGATCAGCGTCAATGTTCCTGTAATCTGGATAAAGCTTTTGATCACGACCGCAAAGCTGTTATTCAGCGCTTCTGCCAAAGTATCAATATCATTGGTAAATCGGCTCATCGTATCACCATGGGTGCGGCTGTCAAAGAACACTAGCGGCAGCTTCTGCATTTTCGCAAACAGGGCGTTTCTGATTTCACAGACGATTTTCTGCGCGGCTTTTACCATGATCTGGGTATAGCCGTATGTCGCCGCTACTCCGCCACCATACATGAGCGCCATAAATCCCAGTACCGCAAGCAGGCCCGATAAATCTGCCGGAAGGATATATTCATTGATGATCGGCTTTAATAAATAAGTGCCGATCAGTTCCACTCCGGCTGAAATGATCACCAAAACGCCGACCAGCAAAAGCAGGTATTTCTGTAATGCGAGGAAGTGCATGAGCCGCTTCCAGGTATAGCGGAAATCTTTCGGCTTAGCGCCGGAAATCGGTCTTGCCATCTTCCAACACTCCTTCCTGCTGTGAATGATATAAGGACTGATACGTTGCATTGCGCGCCAACAGTTCCTCATGCGTGCCGCTGTCGGCAATCGTTCCATCTTCCATGATGATGATCTGATCGGCATTCATGACGGAAGTAACCCGTTGGGCAATGATGATCTTCGTCACATCTTTCAAAGAAGCCAGTCCTTCGCGGATCGTACTTTCTGTCGCACTGTCTACGGCACTAGTAGAATCATCAAAGATCAGCACCTTGGGATGCTTTAATAATGCTCTGGCAATACAGAGCCGCTGCTTCTGTCCGCCGGATACATTCACGCCGCCCTGTCCCAGATCTTCATCATAGCCATTCGGCTTCTGTTTGATAAATTCATCGGCACAGGCAATGCGGCAAGCCCATTCCAGCTCTTCTTGTGTCGCATGTGGGTTGCCCCAGCACAGGTTTTCCCTGATCGTGCCGCTGAATAACGTGTTGTTTTGTAAGACCATGCTGATCTGATCACGCAGTTCATACAGATCATAGGTTTCGATCGGTCGTCCGTCGATCTTCAGCGTGCCTTTGCTGCTGTCATAAAGACGGGGAATGAGCTGTACCAACGTACTTTTAGCCGCCCCGGTACCGCCCATGATCCCAATCGTCTGTCCGCTCTCGATATGCAGATTGATGTCGCTTAAAACATATTCCAATGCATCCTCACTGTACTTAAAATACACATGTTCAAAATCAATCGAACCGCTTTGGATCCGTGCATGGGTACAAAGCGCAGAATTTTCATCACGCGGTTCATCCAGCACCTCTTCGATTCGCTTTGCGGAAGCAATCGAGCGAATGAGCAGCAGAAAGACTCCGGAAAGCATCATCAAAGAATTCAGGATCTGTAACACATAGCTCAAAAATCCGGTCAGCTCTCCCACCTGCATGCCGCCTACTTCAATGATATTGCCGCCAAACCACAAGATCATGATGATGACTCCATACATGACAAACTGAAAGGCCGGCATATTCATCTGTGCAAAATGGAAGGTCCGCTGGCTGACTTTCATCAGATCCTCATTGACTTCCGCAAATTTTCGCTGTTCAAAATCCTCACGCACATATGATTTTACTACGCGGATCGCCGTCAGATTTTCCTGTACGATCAGATTGACCCGATCGATCGCTTTTTGCAGCTTCTCATACATCGGCGCGACCTTGCGCACGATCATAAACAAGGCGGCGCCCAAGATCGGAATCGCAACAACGAATACAAGCGCCAACTCTGCGTTCATCATAAAGGCGACGCTCAAACCGGTAAACAGCACCATCGGCGCCCGCACGCCGGGACGCAGCCCTTGCGAAATCGCATTTTGCAGCACATTCACATCGTTGGTCAAGCGTGTAACCAAAGAAGAGGTCTCAAAACGATCTAAACTGGAAAAGCGATAGTTCTGCACCTGTTCAAACTCCGCCATACGCAGATCTGCTCCAAAGCTCTGTGCCGCAACTGCCGCAAATCGAGCGTAAAGCAGTCCCAAGATCAAAGAAACGACCGCGCATACCGACATCTGCATGCCTTTCCAAATCATATAGTCAAGATCGCGCGCCGCTACACCGACATCGATCATATCCGCCATCATCATCGGAATGATGAGCTCAAAAACAGTTTCAAGAGAAACGCACAGTACCGCGATCCATAAAGATAAGCGATATGGCTTCATATAAGGATACAGTTTTTTAAGCATGTGCATCCTCCTCTACCGCTGCCTCTTGCAGGTTTTCATAGACCCGCTCCAACAGATTCCACAGCAGTGCTTTTTCCGATTCATCAAAACCGCGGCAGGCGATCTGTTCCACCTCACGATAACGGCTTTGCCACTTCATGAACGCCTGTTTTCCCTGTTCGCTCATCACGACCGCCACCGCGCGTTTGTCACTTGGTACCGCTTCTCTGCAAATCAAGCCTTTTGCCTCCATGTTGTCCAGCAGCTTTGATGCGGTTGCCGCCTCGATATTGCAGCTGCGGGCAATTTCGATCTGCCGGCATGGAGCGTGCTTTGCCAAATAATGCAGCACTTTCGGCTGTCCCTGTGTCAGATCACAAGAACGCATGCGCGGCCGCAAATGCGCCTTCTGTAACTGTGTGATCCGAAATAGCAACGTATGCAGGGCCAGTTTGTCCATTACCATCCCTCCTTCATTAGTTAGTTTACTAATAATTAGCAATCTAACTATATACCCAATTCCCCTGCTTGTCAATTTCAGATCATTTCATTTCGTTTATTTTGCGCATATCAGCACAAATAGGTAAAATACCACTTGCTTCCTAAGATTTCGTCGAATCAAACCGCATCATGCAAACAAGTATCTGGGATTCCTTTGATCGCCGCTTGAAGTTCATCGGCAAGTCTTTTCTTACTGCAGGCTATCCACCCATGCGCGCACCTGAGAAGCATCTGTACCGGCTGAAAAACGATGTCCGCCAAGCCAGTTCACCGATTCCCGGTACGCTTCTAATTCCCGTACACTGGTCTCGATCCCGCTTCCGCCCGATGTGCAGAATAAAGCGACCTCTTTCCCATCAAAATCAACTTCATCAAACAAAGTCAAAATGATCTTGGGATTGGTGCCCCACCAGATCGGGTAACCGAGATAAATACGCTGATAGTGATCAATGCTGATAACATTTTGAATACCCGGCCGCGCCGCATCATCATTTTGCTCCTGATTGGCACGGCACTGATCATTTCCATAGTCCAGATCCGCTTCGCTGTATGCCGTTTCCGGTATGATCTCCACAAGTTCACTATCCGTTGCCTCCGCAAGCGTCTGGGCAACCGCTTCTGTATTGCCGGTTGCGCTGAAATACAAAACCAGACTTTTTTCATCCTGCTCTTGCGCTTTCGCATCCACTGTTTCCTGTTCACTTGGCTTTGCTTCCTCTTCTGTTTTATTTGCCTGCTTCTCGCAGCCGACAACGCCGATCAGCGCGCAGAAGCAAACAAGTGCAAGCATCCGTTTTTTCATCTTCCTCATCCTTTCTGTTTATCAAACTTGATCTACTTCACTGCTTTTGGTCATTGCCCATACAGCTGTGTTTTGAAAAACTGCTCGATCTTATCAAAAGGAATCTTTTTCACATCATCATACAAATCGATATGATTGCAGTTTGAAACCACATAAAGCTCCTTTGGCTCAGCCGCTTTCTCATAATAGTATTCACTCAGAAACCGACTTTCCGCCTGATCTGCGGTAATGAACAATACCGCTCTTGGCGCAAGCTCCTGTATATAGTGTAAAAGCGGATAATTCAAAAAAACCATCGCACTGGTCGTCGTCTTGCCGCCTCTCGCATTTGGATGATGACCGCGTTTCAGACCATAGAAAGAATAAAATTCCCGCCAGATACCGTTTAATTCCTCTGGTATCGATTCACTCGGTGTCAGCGGGTACATGGGCAAATATTGCGGTTCCCCTTGCTGAAAATCAATCCATCTTTGATAAGACAATCGCTGTTTTTCCTCCTGCAGCTGCTTTTCGTTTAATTCAAGTCTGCTCATATAGCTCACATCAAATAATGCGGCAGTCACAACTGCTCTGATACGCGTATCTGCCTGCGCCGCCGACAACACGAAGCCTCCTGATCCACAGATACCTAATGCACCGATCCTTCCCCGATCCACAAACGATACCTCAACGCCTAAATAATCTACTGCGGCGCTGACATCTTCACTATAAAGATCAGGACTTGCCACATTTCTGGGACTGCCGCCGGATTCTCCGCTGAAAGAAGGATCAAACGTCATCACTACGAAACCTCTTTGCGCCAGTTCATTGGCATATACGCTTGGTCCTTGCTCCTTGACGCCGCCATATGGGGCGCCGATCACGATTGCCGCATGTTTTTTCTGCCTGTCGATACTTTTGGCATAGTACAATTCGCCGGCAAGATCAATTCCATAACGGTTCCTAAAGCGTATGCTTTCTACTTGAACAGCACCACTGATCTTGCATATCCTATTGCTCATATGATCACCCTTTCTTGACAGATTCCATCTGCCACACTATAATTATGTAGGATAAACCTAACTTTAGGTCAAGCATGTTTTGATGATTTTAGAAAGGAAGTTATTTATGTATAACATCGGAGAAGTTGCCAATATGTTTCAATTAACGGTATCGACCTTGCGCTACTATGACAAGATCGGTTTATTTACGGAAACGATCAAGCGCGATCCCGCCGGCATCCGCAAATTCGGTGATGCCCAGATCGAAACTTTGACCGTCATTGAGTGTTTGAAAAAAGCAGGCATGCAGCTAGAAGATATCAAACGCTTCCTTGATTGGTGCAAAGAAGGCGATCAAACGATCGAACTGAGAAGAGAATTGTTTTACCAGCGTAAAAAAGAAGTACAGGAAAAAATGCAGGAGCTGCAAAATGTCATGGACTTCATTGATTATAAATGCTGGTATTATGACACGGCATGTGCAGAGCATACAGAAGCAAAGGTCAAAAACATCAAGCCGCAGGAAATGCCGGAAGAAATCAGAGCAAAGTATGAACGTACGCACCGCTAAACATGGCATACGCGAAACATCATTGATAAAGTAAAAAGCTTACAGATCGCATTGTCTGTAAGCTTTTGATTTCCCTCCTATGCACATGATGGAAGCCGATATCCGGCATCTATGCAGGGTTTCGCATCCGTTCTTAATGACAAGTCATCCTTCATCCTTTATCATCACCGTCACGCTTATAAAAATCACATCCTAATTCATGGTCATCGATCATGCCAATAGCCTGCAAATAAGAATATATGATGATGGAGCCAACGAATTTCATCCCTCTTTTTCTTAAATCTTTTGAAACTGTATCTGACAGTGCCGAAGTAACATGAAACTGATCGTCCACATTTTTGATTACCTTATGATCGGAAAAGGCCCAAATATAGTCAGCGAAACTGCCATGCTCTTTTTGTATTTCGATAAATACTTTTGCATTCGTTACCGCAGCCTTTATTTTTAATTTGTTTTTGATCATGTTAGGATAACTGCAAAGCGCATTGATTTTCGCTTCATCATATCGGCTTATCTGATCGTAGTCAAAGCCATCAAACGCTTCCCGCAACACCTCTCTTTTGTTCAGCACACACTCCCAAGACAAGCCCGCCTGAAAAGACTCTAATACCAAAAACTCAAACAGATACTTATCATCATAATGCGGGATCCCCCATTCATGATCATGATATTTGACAGAAAGCGGATTTTTTACGTTTACCCAACGGCATCTTCTTTTTGCCTGTTCCATTATAAAGCGGTTCCTTTCTTAGGTATCGTATAGCTGCTTGTATCCACGCCTTCTAATGCAAGAAGTTTTAACTTATTATGGATGCCTCCCCCATATCCAATCAGACTGCCATTGCTTCCTACGACTCTGTGACAGGGGATCATGATACAAATCGGATTCCATCCGACCGCACCGCCGACAGCCTGCGCCGACATTCTTTTCCATCCTCTTTTTGCGCAGATCGCTTTTGCCAGATCACGGTATGTAACTGTTTGCCCATAGGGAATTTTTAACAGTTCATCAATTACTTCCTGTCTGAACGGCGTCATATCATTTCGCTTATATCGGGGGATCGGACCCGGATCTTTCCCTTGAAAGTATTGATCCAGCCATTGGATTGCCTCATCGAATATCGGCAGATCCCTTTCTTCCCCATCCTGTATATACCTTCCATAATCTTTTCCGTCTTCAAAACAGACTGCTGTCAGATTTTCTCCGTCTGCGTTTAAGGTGATCATTCCAAGCGGAGATCGATATTGTTTGCGATACATCATGCTTCCCTCCATTGTTTGCTCATCTGCTGATCATAAAAACAGATCGCTTAGATTGCGGTTCCTTTTACCGGTACAAATAACTTGCTCATATCTGCCTTTTCGTGTTCCAGCAAATATTTCTTTCTTTGGATTCCTCCTGCATATCCGATCAGACTGCCATTGCTTCCTACGACTCTGTGACAGGGAATAATGATAGAGATCGGATTATGTCCCACTGCACCGCCGACTGCCTGTGCAGACATGCGTTTGATTCCCTTTTCTTTTGCAATTCGCTTCGCTATGTCATGATAAGTCATGACTTCGCCATAAGGGATCTCACATAGGATCTCCCATACCCTTTTTCTGAACTCGCTCCCGATCGGCTCTAGCGCCAGCTCCTTTATCGCAGGCTTTTCGCCATTGAAATATCGATCCAGCCATTCCTTTGTTTGATTCAAAAGAACATGATCGCTTCTCTCTTTCAGCTCTTCCTGAACATTCGATAAATAATATTTTTGATCCTTTATCCACAAACCGATCAGCTTATCGTTTTTCGCTGCCAGCAGCAATTCTCCAATCGGTGATTGATAGTATGTTATTTCGATCATCGCTTTTCCCTCCTATCCGATCTTAAAATAATCATCAGCATCTTTTGGTGTGATTTATCACTCATTCATTCCGTCTGTTCTGTTCATGAGCGAAGAATCTCATATAAGTCCTTCTGCTTAAACTTTTCCATCTTGGATCTCCTTACCTATAGATTACCGCAAAATGATGTTTTATGTCTAGCCGTTTTCGGACATGCGCCTGAAAAATTTACTGACTGGGCTCCGCCGAAAGGAAAGAAACAGTTAAGCGAAACGAGCAATCTCATTTAAGAAGATGTAATATTCATGTATAAAGATATTCAAAATGAAAAATAACCAATTCTTTCAAGATATGGAAACTAATATATAATGAAAAAACAGTTGAAAAAATATAAAAAAACTTACGAGCCTTTATGAACTCGTAAGTTGCTTTTTTTATGGAGCAGATGAGGGGAATCGAACCCCCGTATCAACCTTGGCAAGGTTGTGTTCTACCATTAAACTACATCTGCATTTCTCAGTGCTTTCATATAATATCATAAAACAAAGTGTTTGACTAGTCCTTTTTTCAAAAAAATGATTTTTTTGCTTTCACCTGTTTATGCTCGAATCATACATTTCTAGATGCAGCCTTACGATCTTTCCATAAACCCCGTATAATGCCTCAAAAAAGCACGAATCAATCCTATATTTTTCACTTTTTTCAGTCTCATTTCAGGTATTTCCGTTATAATCATAATATAATGACAATACAGAAAGAAGGCATGACATGAAAAAGAAAAAACACTGGGTAATCGCTGGCATTCTATGTCTGGCAGCTGCCGGCGGGATCATCTATGGCTTTTCCAGCAATCAGATTCAAAACACGACTTTTTGGCGTTCCCTTCACACACGCATCATTCCTTCTGAAACACTAGGGGAATCTGTTTATGAAGTAGATGCCGATGCGGATTCGATCTATTCGCTTAATTATCAAAGTGCCGTAGAGGATAAAATCACAGAAGCATTAGATGAATATACGGTGGCCTCTCCACTGCTGTTATACAACCCTTTCGGCACCAATACCTCCTCCTCCTTGCTAGTAGCCTATCACGGAGATGAAGCCTATACTCTTTCTTATGAGATCCATGTGGAAGATGAAACGATCCAAGATTTTTCCAAGACTGCTGTTACTGTCGCAATAGAAGAAGGGTATGCTTCACAGGTCATTGGCTTTGTCTATGGAGAGAAAAACACTTTAACGCTCACTTACAGCGACGATAACGGAAAAACGATTGCAACCCACACTTACACGATTGAAATGCCGCAGTGTGCTACTCAAAACAATACACAGCTTGCCATCGAGAACGGTAATTCCGCACAAGAACTGAGTGATGGCCTATTTGCGGTTTTCGGATTAGATAAATCATTTAATTCCAATATATACCTGTATGACAATGACGGTGTCTTGCGCGGTGAACTGCCACTAAAGAATTATCGCAGCGATCGCATCGAACAAGTCGGTGATGAACTGTTATACAGTTATAGCAAAAATGGCTTTATGACTGTAAATCAACTTGGCAAGATCACCAATCTCTATTCTATCGGTTCTTATAAACAGCACCATGAATTTCGCTATGATGAAGAACATAATGAACTCGTCATATTGGTAAATGAGGACAATGACATGACCATCGAAGATGTGATGATCTCGTTAGACCTGGAAACGAATGAAGTCAAAGAACTTGTTGATATGAAAGATCTATTGCCGCAGTTATATGCAAAAGCTGTATCACCGGAAGAAGGCAATACCTATGGCGGAGATGAATTAGACTGGATACATCTCAATTCCTTTGATTTTATGGGCGATGATCTGATCGTCAGCTCTCGTGAATTAAGTACCATTATCAAGATCAGTGATTATCGAAACAATCCAAGCATTTCCTATTTCTTAGCAGATGCTTCCTTATATCAGGAAAACGATGATGATGCGCATACGCTTCTCTATGCGAAAGGTACAGACTTCATCTGACAGTCAGGTCAGCACACCATCACTTATTTAGCAGATGATGCGTTGCCAAAAGGACAGTATTACCTGTATATGTTCAATAACAATTTTACTAACGCAAGGACCAGACAGGATCTGGACTGGAGCGCATTTATCGGCGCCGGCACTTACACAGAAGGAACCGCCTCTTATTATTATCAATACCTTGTTGATGAAAACAGCGGCACTTATACTTTGGTGGATCAAGTTGCACTGCCTTATTCCAGCATCGTTTCTAGCTGTGAATGGTATCAGGATCACTTGATCAGCAGCTCCGGAAAATCCAACTGCTTCAATGAATATGACAAGGAAGGCAATCTGATTCGTGAATATCACTATGAAGCAGAGAAATATGCGTATCGCGTATTCAAGTATGATTTCAGTGATTTCTATTTCCGATCATAGCGCTGAAATAATCATGTAAATGATGCTTTCTGAAAGAAAAACCATATCTGAGCAAGTCTTATTTGTTAGGACATGTTTGACAGATATGGTTTTATTTTACTCATATTTCTTAAAGAAAGCAGGCAGTCTTTCCTACCTGCTCATTTGTGTTGTTTTACTACTGCTCGCTTCTTCTGTTCTTGCGTAACATTGCAGCGAATACGA
>OLQA01000472.1_pt1 | contig 38250 bp, 32 predicted proteins | sample 1673151 | NCBI WGS metagenome assembly OLQA01 (sample SAMEA3136760, study PRJEB25190) | human gut metagenome | biome: human gut; feature: human-associated habitat; material: faeces | place: Austria | collected 2013
TCCGGGCGTGTATGTCCATGACCCCGAAACAAACGGAATCTCGTCTTCGGCGGCGAACATTTTAAGCCCACGCTCATCTTCGCCTTCGCCGAAGAATTGCGCGCAGCGCTGGAAAAAGAGATCGACGTTTTTGAGATCAGCGAGATCAACACCGACAGCGCGTTTTACAACACCATTATGAAAGAGAGGTTGCAAGTGGCGTGAGCGCTCAGGTAGGAGGTTTTTCTTTCGTGTGAAAATGAGCGCTGAGAAATAAGTGAAAAATCAAAAACAAGCAAAACTGGTCGATTTTGAGTAAAATTGGTAAGAAAAAACACTTGACAATATGATATAATATCAGAAATAAGCAGTGGCAGAAGCCATTGTAAGTCGAAAAGGAGGTTGACAGCCATGCAGATCTGGACGATAATCGCTAACGCACGCACGCACGCACGCACGCACGCACGCACGCACGCACGCACGCACGCTGAGCGGTAATCTGTCCATTTTGCCGTAACCGCATATTTTCATAGTTGCACCAAGGGCGCATTGCGTCCGCAGTATTTCTGCGGGCGTGATGCGCCCTTTTTGAGCGCTATCCGAGAAGTCGAGCCGTTAGGCGAAGGCTGATCGGCTAATAGCGCCAACTCAAGGCTGGCCCAAGAAAGCGAGCCGAAAGGCGAAGCTTGATTGGCTGCCAGCTACTGAGCAATGTGGTTTTTGAAGTGCATATTGGTGTCGATATTTGTTTTGCTGCTATTGTATTGATACCAATATTAATGAAGGAAATTGACAGGAATGGAGATGAGTTAAGATGAAACGAAAATTATTGAGCCTCGCCATGATCGCTGCGCTCTGCCTGACCATGCTGCCAACTGCAGGTTGGGCGGCAGATGAGACGATCGATGATTGGCAGGAACCGACGCCGCCAGCGGATGTTAGTGGGTCATGGACTGATGAAAAGAATTGTGATACCAGTTGGTATGATTCTACCAAAAGTGAATTTGTTTTAGAAGATTCGGCTGATCTTGCTGGTTTAGCGAAATTATCAAGAGAAAATGAGGGCTTTAAAGATAAAATAATTACATTGAAAGAAAATCAGGAATATGATCTTTCAGCGCACGAATGGATGCCGATCCAATCATTTCAGGGAACGTTCGACGGCAAAAATGCGACGATCACCGGACTGACGATTGGTGCTAATGACGAAGGATCGACAATCGTTGCTGGTCTGTTTTCTTATGGGATGAGCGGTACGATTAAAGAGCTCAAGCTTAAGGACGTTTATATTAAAACGACTAATGAAGCTGGCGGCGTTGTGGCGCGAACAGATACTGGTAGCAGTGTAGAGAATTGCAGTGTTGAAGGCGACATCATTTCCAATGATGGTCGAAACTCGTGGGCTGGTGGTGTTGTAGGCAAAAATGTCGGCACAGTGAAAAATTGTTCTTTTAAAGGAAGTGTTTCCGGTACTACAGGGCCTATAGGTGGGATCGTTGGACGAAGTGACAGCTCTTCTTCAATAATAGAAAGCTGTACAAACAGCGGACGCATTGAGGGACATGCAGGTCCATTTGTTGAGTATGCTGCTGGTGGCATTGTAGGAATGAGTAGCGGAACCGTGAAGGATTGTACCAACGATGGTGTGATCGCTGGACAAAGTCCAAGAAGCGGTGGTATCGTTGGAACACTTCAATGTAAAGCAGAAAAGGCCTGTGTAACGGATTGTGAGAATACAGGAACTATCAATGCACAATCGAATTTCTTGGGTGGCATCGTTGGTAGCACGCAAGGGACTGGTAATGTTGTTGGTAAGATCACAAATTGTACAAACAGTGCTACGATTACAGGAAATAGTGATAAATATAATGTAATCCCGCAAGCTGGTGGCATTTTGGGGGGATTGGAAAAGTCTACGCTCACTGTGACGATTGACAAATGTGCTAATTTAGGCGCTGTTTCGGCTGGATATTCTTATGACGATAACGGCAGATATGGTGTTGGCGGTATTGTTGGCGCTAATAATGTGAGTGGCACCTTGACCATATCGGAATCCTATAATACCGGGGTGATCACGGCTACAGAGGCCACCACCATTGCTACTGGCGCTGGTGGTTTGCTCGGTTCCGCGTCACCGAGCACGCCGAACACACCGACAATAACCATTCAAAACTCTTACAATACCGGCGCAGTTTCCGATGGAACGAATACTGGCGTTTATGCTGGTGGTATCATCGGCTATCTGGTATCTGGTGCTCAGGAAACGATCACCAGCGTGTACAGCGTTGGTATGGTTAGCGGTGATTCTGGAAAAACTGGTGCGTTGATCGGCAACAATATAAATGCGCCGTTTACGAACGTCTACTATTGGGACAAATGTGGCGCGACAGGAACAGGAATCAGCAAAACCGCCAATCAGCTGACCAGCGATGACTGGGCAGCTGGCTTGGGATTTAGCACAGATCTTTGGAGCAAGACAGATAACGATGGTGGAGAAAATGGCAATCTGCCAGTGCTGAAAAATAAAACTCAAGATCCAGCGCCAACTTTGAAGCTTGATCAAAAACAGGCTCAGGCTGATTTGACGATCACTGCGCCAGAAGGTTTGTTTGAAACGGTGGGTGACAAGGAAAATGTTGTGCGCGAAAATCACGTGTCGTTTACACTGAACGTCACTGGCGGTTCGACGGATAATGCTGTGCAGTGGTCGCTCACCAGTGGCGACGGCATCGTCACCATCGATCAATCAACTGGTGAGATTTCGCTGACAAATAACGCTTTCGGCGATGTCACGGTAACGGCGACAAAGCCAGGCAACGATACTTACAGCGATACGTCAGCGAGCTTCACATTTTACGTTAAGCCGTTGGATATTGCGAAAGACACCTTTTCCGATCTTCATGCTCCTGTGATGGGCGTTTCACCAGATATGGAAGCGAAAGTTCCAGAGGATGCTCATTATGAAGGAATGACATCAGTTAGTCTGGGAAATAATTTGGTTCATATTGCATGGGTAGATGAGTATGGAAAAGTTTTGACGCAATCTGATTCTTTCGAGCAGGGTGTCCAATATACAGCAACTGTTCGTTTGCAAGCGGATGATCATTACGACTGGGCAAAGAACGTTGCCATAAATATTGAAGGGCTTCAGGATGACGCGATCAAAAGTGTGACGACAAAGACAGATTCGCAATATCCGGACAACCTCATCATCACTGTTGTGTTCAATCCAACCAGTCACGTACACAGTTGGTCAACAGAATGGTCGTCAGATGGATTGTATCATTGGTATGAGTGCTTGAATGATGGTTGCACCGAAACGGCCAGCGGCTCACAAGGATACGCAAAACACGCCGATTCTGACAACAACGGCATCTGCGACACTTGCGGCGCAGAAATCGGCTACACGATCACCTTCGACGCGGGCGGCGGCGATTGCGACACGGCGAGTGTGCGCACGGATCTCGACGGAAAGATTTCCGCGCTGCCGGAAGCGTCCCGCGATGGCTACACGTTCCGCGGCTGGTTCACAGCGGCGAGCGGTGGCGAGCAGGTGACGACTGAAACGGTGTATAGCGCGGACACGACGCTCTATGCCCAGTGGGAGAAGATCCCGGAACCACCATACGATGGAAAGTACAGCTACGAAATCTTCACCGATGATAGCGCGGGCGGCGCGCTGGATGTGGACCGCTACGCCACAGAAGGCGAGAAGGTGACGATCACTGTGCTGCCGGACGACGGCTATGCGCTGGATGAGATCGTGATCACCGACAAGCACGGCGAGGAGGTCGATTTCGTCGATAATGGCGACGGCACGATCACCTTCACGATGCCGAGCGGCGATGTGACGATCACAGCGACTTTCGCAGAATCTGACGAACCAGAATGCGCGCTGCCGTTTGTCGATGTGCATGCGAACGACTGGTTCTTTGATCCGGTTTGCTATGTCTATCGCGAAGGCCTGATGACCGGCACGAGCGCGACGACCTTTGCGCCAAATGCGACAACGACGCGCGCGATGATCGTCAGCATCCTGGCGCGGCAGGAAAATGTGACGGCTGCTGAGGACGCAGGATTTACCGACGTGGATGAGAACGACTGGTACGCCACGGCTGTGAACTGGGCGGCGCGCGAAGGCATCGTCGCTGGGTTTGAGGACGATTCGTTCCGACCAAACGCGGCCATCACCCGCGAGCAGCTGGCAGCGATCCTCTGTAATTATTCCGCCTGGAAGGGCGAGGACACCAGCGCCAGCGCCGATCTGGACGAGTATACAGATGCTATCAGTATCAGCTCTTGGGCAACGGACACTATGTCCTGGGCCGTGGCGGAGCAACTGCTAGCGGGTGTTACGGAGAATACCCTGGAACCGCAGGGGGCTGCGACGCGAGCTCAGGTGGCTGCCGTTTTGCAGCGTTTTCTCTCTGAGTAATGAAAGTTTGCAAATAACTTGAACGCTGCTCCGAGCTAGTCCTGGAGGGAGGCGACGGACGTGATGCAGTGGGCCGTGGCGGAAGGATTGATCAGCGGCATGACCGCCGACGAACTGCAGCCACAGGGTAATGCCACCCGCGCCCAGGTCGCAGCGATCTTGCAGCGTTACCTGGAAAAATAAAACGCACACAGCAGGGCTTGAGAGAAATCTCGAGCCTTGTTTTTTCTCTGGTGGGCTTGTATTGCAAATGATTGCGAAAGATAGCGAATTGCTGTATAATAAAACAAAGGAGCGTGATAACTATGAGCAATTCTGCAGCTGTTTTTGTGCGCATGGATCCGGCGCTGAAAGAAAATGCAGAAAGCGTTCTGGAAAAGCTCGGGATCACACCATCGAGCGCGGTGCAAATGTTGTACAGTCAAATCGTGCTGACACAAAGCCTGCCGCTGGAGCTGAAGCTGCCTTCTAACAAGCCGGTGTGTATCGCAGATCTGACGTTGGATGAATTCAAAGCGGAGATTGCAAAAGGCCTCGCCTCGATTGAGCGCGGCGAGCGGATCCCGGCGAAGGATATCAAAGAGGAATTCGGTTTATGAGCGAGCGTTTTGAGATCTTTTATACGCCAGAAGCGCGCGACGATCTGAGAAATATCCGGCAATATATCGCACGCGATCTGAGCGCGCCGCTGACAGCGCAGAATCAGATCGGGCGAATCGTGGAAGAGATCGATGAACTGATGATTCTGCCGGAACGTTTTGCTGTCCTGAATGATCAGACGTGGAACCAGGGGGTGCTGCGGGCACTTCCGGTAGATAATTATCTGGTCGTTTATAATTTTGACAATGATGCGCAGCAGGTTAATGTGTTGAGAATCTTTTATGGCAGGAGAGATCTGCCGTCGCTTTTGCGATCTGAAACTGAGTAATGAATGACGGCTTGCGACGAATGTGCTGCATTCGTCGCAAGCTGTTTATTTTTTGGCGCTGGCTTCTGTTGTGTGGTATAATCAATTAAACTGAACGTGTGAGGTGAATGAGATGGATTGGACACGGCTTGACGACAAACGGCGGCGGGTTGCTGCGCTGCTGGGCGAAGCGCCGACGGAGGTGGTGGCGCGATTTGCGCGCAGCTTTGATGTGGAATACGCGCACAACTCGACGGCGATCGAGGGCAACACGCTGTCGCTGATCCAAACGAAGGTGATCCTCGAGGATGGGCTGTCGGTTGGCGGCAAGGCGCTGCGCGAGATCTACGAGGTGGCGAACCACGACCGCGCGTTTTCTTATGTGAAGCGGGCTGTGGCGGAAGGGCGGCTGCTGGATGAAGAGATGCTCAAGGATATCCACGCGCTGCTCATGGAAAACATCATGGTCGGTGGTGTCTATCGCAATGTGGAGGTACGCATCACGGGCGCGGGATTTCGTCCGCCAGCGCCGCAGGAGATGTTCCAGCAGATGCGGTGGTTTTTCGCGGATATGCCGCGCCAGCGCGAAAAACTGAATGCGATCGAATGGGCGGCCTGGACGCACGCAGAATTTGTGCGCATCCATCCGTTCCCGGATGGCAACGGGCGCACGGCGCGGATGCTGATGAATCTGCAGCTGCTGACGGAGGGTTTTCAGCCGATTTCGATCGCGAAGGAGGAGCGGCTGGCGTATTACGAAGCGCTGGAGGCCTACGCCGTTCGTGGCGAGCTGGCGCCGTTTGCAGAAATGGTGGCTGCGCTTGAAGAAGCGCGGCTGGATGAATATCTCGCAGCGTTTGCGGGAGCGTGAGCGCGCATAAAAAAAGCAGCCAGCATTCCGAAAGTGGAAGGCTGGCTGCTGTTCTGTATGTGTGGGAAAAGCGTCACTCGACGCTGAGCGCTGCGCAGATGTGGGCGCAGACACCGGCTGGCATGGCGCTTTCGTTGAAGCGAACGGCGGCGTTGTGGATGCCGGCGGAGCAGCCGGGCACCTGGGCGCCGAGGGTCATCATGGTGAGGGGGAGGATTTCTTTGAAATAGCCGAAATCCTCGCTCCAGCTGAAGGGCTCGGCGTGGGGCGTGGTGGCGATGCACGGCGCGTGCTTGGCGAGGGCGGCGAGGATGCTGTGGTTCAGCGCGCTGTCGTTGACGACAGAGGGCACGCCGGTGACGAAGCGCGTTTCGGCGCTGCAGCCGAAGAGGGGCGCGAGATTTTCGCTGAGCGCGACGATGCGGCTTTTGAGCTGATCGCGCAGGCCATCGTCGTAGGTGCGCAGGGTGCCGCGAAGCTGGGCGTCGGCGGGCACGACGTTGTAGGTGGTGCCGGCTGTGATGGCGCAGACGGAAAGCACGGCGGTTTCAAAGGCGGGCGTTTCGCGGCTGATGAGCCCCTGCAGGGCGTTGTAGATCTGCACGGCGCAGAAGATGGGATCGTGGCCGGTGTGGGGCGCTGCGCCGTGGGCGCTGGTGCCGTGCACGCTGGTGATGAATTCGTTGGCGGATGCGTAGAGCGCGCCGTCGGATTGGTAGAGCACGCCGCTTTCCAGCACTGGCGAAACATGGAGCGCGAAGGCGCCGCGGTAATCGGCGCTGATGATGCCGTTTTGCAGAACGTGGAGGGCGCCGGTGGCGCCTTCTTCGTCGGGCTGGAAGAGGATGCGAGTGCGGTGGGTGAGCGCGCTTTCGTGGCGCTTGAGCAGAACGGCGGCGCCGAGGAGCATGGCTGTGTGGAGATCGTGGCCGCAGTTGTGCGCCCAGGCGGTCTCTGTGGAAAAATCTTCGCCGCTTTCTTCCTGCATGGGCAGGGCGTCGGTGTCGGCGCGCAGGATGAGCCCTGCGGGGCCGTGGCCGATCTCGCAGACGATGGTGCTGGTCGCTGGTTCTGTAAAAGCGACGCCGTGCTCGGTGAGCACGGCGCGGATGAGATCAAGAGTTTGTGGCAGATCGTAGCCGCCTTCGGCGTGGCGATGGAGCTGACGTCGCCAGCTGACGAGCGTTGGCTGGAGCGCCAGCGCTTCTTCGTAGATGTTCATTTAAGCGGCCTCCTAGCTGAGGAAGAAATAGGTGAGAACGATCACGCCGAGAACGATGCGGTAATAACCGAAGATCTTGAAGTCGTTCTTGGAGACGTAGGAGACGAGGAACTTGATGGCGAGGATCGACACGAAGAAGGCGACGACCATGCCGAAAAGCAGGATGCAGGCTTCGTAGGCTGTGAAGCCGAAACCGAACTTGACGAGCTTTAAGAGGCTGGCACCGAACATGATCGGAATGCTCATGAAGAAGGAGAATTCCGTGGCAACGGTGCGGGAAGTACCGACGAGCATACCACCGATGATGGTGGAGCCGGAGCGGGAGGTCCCAGGGATGAGGGAGAGCACCTGGAAGCAGCCGATCTTGAAGGCGGTGAGATAGCTCATCTGGTCAAAATCCTGGACGGTTGGTTTATAGTTGTATCTCGTTTCGATCCAGATGAAGATGATACCATAGACGATGAGGGCAATGGCGACGACGACGTAGTTGTAGAAATGCTCGTCGAGCCAGTCGTTGAGCGGCAGGCCGATGATCGCTGCTGGCAGGCAGCCGATGATGACCTTGCCCCAGATCTGCCAGGTGTCAGATTTTTCCTTGGCGGATTTGCGCGGCGAGAACGGGTTCAGCTTGTGGAAATAGATGACGACGACGGCCATGATCGCGCCGAGCTGGATGACGACAAGGAACATTTCCCAGAATTCACGGGAGACGTCGAGTCGCAGAAAATTTTCTACGAGGATCATGTGCCCCGTGCTGGAGATTGGCAGCCACTCGGTGATCCCTTCGACGATACCGAGTATCAGCACTTTTAGATATTCGATTAACATGCTATTCCTCCATAAAAATTGTGATCGTACCTATTCTACTGGATAAGCGGGAGCGCCGCAAGGGAAGGGGGAAGAATTTATGAAAATTTTATATTTCACAAGGCTTTTTTGCGCCAGGAGTTGGCGTGGGCGTACGTATCCGATATAATGGATGTACGAGAAAAATGCGAAGGAGGGCGGCGGATGGCGACGACGACAGTCTGGGCGATCGGCGATCTGCATTTGTCGATCGGCCTGGAAAGTGAGAAACAGAAACCGATGGATCAGTTTGGCGCATCCTGGGTGCAGCACACGGCGAAGATCGCGCGCAGCTGGTGCGAGCGTGTGAAGGCGCAGGATATTGTGCTCTTGGCGGGGGATATTTTCTGGGGAAATCGTGTCGAGGAGGCGCGGTTCGCGCTGAACTGGCTGGGCTGTCTGCCGGGGCGCAAGGTGCTGGTGCGCGGCAACCACGACAACTGGTGGCAGAGCATCGGCAAGGTGCGCGCGGCGTTGCCGCCGGGCATGTACGCCATCCAGAACGACGCGCTCCTGCTGGACGATGTCGCGATCAGCGGCGCGCGCGGCTGGACATTTGCAGATCCGGAGGGGCCGGCGCATCAGGAAAAAATGCTGCGCCGCGAATTTGCGCGGCTGGAAGCGTCGCTTGCGGCGATGTCGGCGGACGCGCGTTACCGCATCGCGCTCTTGCATTTTCCGCCGTTTGACGACGCAAGACTGGCGCCGGAGGTGGCGGTGCTGCTCGAAAAATATCGCGTCGATCTCTGTGTGTTTGGTCATTTGCACGGCGAGGAAGCGGCGCGATTCCGATCGATAGAAAAAAACAATATTAAATATGTCTTGGCGAGTGCAGATTATATTGATTTTTCGCCGCTGGCAGTCTATAATTATCAATATAATCATGACTGAATAGGGAATGATTGCGAATGGAGGTGAATCATAATGAGCAAAAAGATCCTGGCAACAGAAAAAGCGCCGGCTGCCTTGGGCCCATATTCTCAGGGCGTGGCCGCGAGCGGAGAGATGATCTTTGTCTCCGGGCAGATTCCGATCAACCCGGCAACGGGCAACGTCGCTGAAGGTGACATCGCTGCCCAGACCAGACAGTGCATGGACAACATCGCAGCCATCCTGGCAGAAGCAGGCGCGAGCGTGGAGGATATCGTCAAGACGACGATCTACCTCAAGGATATGAACGATTTCGCCGTGGTCAACGAAGCCTACGGCAGCTACTTCGAAAAAGACGCGCCGGCGCGCGGCTGTGTGGAAGTGGCACGTCTGCCGAAGGATATGCAGGTGGAAATCGAAGCGATCGCTGTACGCTGAGAATAGGAGATTATGAAAAAGGAGGATGGTTATGCTCGATGCATTACTGTTGGCACGTTGGCAGTTCGCCATCACAACGGTCTATCATTTTCTGTTTGTGCCGTTGACCCTTGGCTTGTCCATCATGACAGCAATGATTCAAACAAAGTATTATAGAACTGGCGATCCAAAATATAAAACGATGACGAAATTCTGGGGGAAACTCTTCCTTATTAACTTTGTCATGGGGGTCGTCACTGGTCTTGTTCAGGAATTCCAGTTCGGGATGAACTGGTCCGAGTATGCACGTTTCATGGGCGATATCTTTGGCGCGCCACTGGCGATCGAAGCGCTGTTGGCATTCTTCATCGAATCGACGTTCCTGGGCGTGTGGATCTTCGGCTGGGATAAGCTGCCAAAGGCGGTGCACCTGGCGAGCATCTGGCTGGTCGCGATCGCGTCCAACCTGTCTGCGATGTGGATCCTGGTCGCGAACTCGTTCATGCAGCATCCACAGGGCTATGTGCTCAACAACGGACGCGTTGAGATGGATAATTTTGCTGAGATCGTCGGCAACTCGTATTTCTTCCATCAATTCGCCCACGTGTTCACAGCCGGGCTGACGACGGCAGCATTTTTCATGCTGGGCATCAGCGCCTGGCATCTGGTGCGTAAGAAAAATGTGCCGGTCATGAAATCGTCGTTCAAATTTGCAGCCATCATGGGGCTCATCGCTTCGATCGCTGTCGCTGGCGTTGGCCACATGCAGGGCCAGTATCTGACCGACGAGGTGCCAATGAAGATGGCCGCTATGGAAGCGCTTTGGGAAACCGAAGACAGCGCACCACTGGCACTGTACGCAAATATCGACACTGAAAATCACGAAAACACTTCTGAGATCGCCATTCCGGGGCTGTTGAGCTTCATGGCGCACAATAATTTCACCGATCCTGTGCAGGGGATCAACGATCTCCAGGAACAGTATGAACAGGAATACGGTGAAGGCAATTACATTCCTGATGTTCCGCTGATGTTCTGGAGCTTCCGCATCATGGTCGGCGCTGGCAGCCTGCTTGTGCTGGGCGCGCTCATCGCCTGCTTCATGGTCAAGACCAAACGCGAGGTCAAGGGCTCGAAGCTGATGCTTTTGTTCCTGCCACTGATGGCCTTCCCATATCTGGCCAATTCCTTTGGCTGGATCCTCACGGAAGTTGGACGTCAGCCATGGATCGTCTACGGTTTGCAGAAAACGTCTGACGCTGTTTCGCAGGTCGTCAGCGGTGGCGAGGTGCTGATCACGCTGGTCGGCTTCACGCTTGTGTACCTGATCCTCGCGATCATCGACGTGGGGCTTCTGGCACGCGCTGCAAAGAAAGTGGACGATGAAGACAAGAAGCCGAAAGCGGCAGAGGAGGGCTCGTTATGGATTTAAATATTCTCTGGTTCATTCTCATCACCGTACTCTTCATTGGCTTCTTCTTCCTGGAAGGGTTTGACTACGGCGTCGGCGCGCTGGTGCCGATCCTCGGCAAGGACGACGACGAACGCCGCGTTGTGTTGAACACGATCGGGCCTTTCTGGGACGGCAACGAAGTCTGGCTGATCACTGCCGGCGGCGCGATGTTCGCTGCGTTCCCACACGTTTACGCGACGATGTTCAGCGGCTGGTATCTGGCGCTCTTCCTGATCCTTTTGGCGCTGATCCTGCGCGCGACGGGGATCGAATTCCGCAGTCAGAAGCCAAGTCTCTCCTGGCGTAAAAAATGGGATGCGGTCATCGCTATTTCCTCGATCCTGTCGGCGATCCTCTGGGGCGTCGCTGTCTCGAACCTGGTCATCGGCGTGCCGATCGACGCAGATATGCAGTATGCCGGCAGCTTCTTCACGCTGCTGCGTCCGTTCTGTCTCGTTGGCGGCGTGATGCTGGCGCTGATCTTCCTCTATCACGGGGCCTGCTATCTGATGCTCAAGGCTGGCGACCAGGCTGTGCTCGAACGCGCACAGGGCGTTGCGGAAAAGCTGGGCATTCCGATGATCGTGGTCACGGTTGTCTGGGTGGTCTGGGCATTTTTCGCCAGCACCATGTTTGAAAATGTACTCGCCATCGTTTTTGTCGCGCTGGCGGCTGTGCTGATGATCCTGTCGGTGCTCTTCACGAAGAAGCGCGCATCCGGCAAAGCGTTCATCTGCATCGGCCTGGCGATCGTCTGCTGCGTCGCTGGTGTGTTCGCAGGGATGTTCCCGAACATCATGATCTCGACTCTGGATCCTGCGTACAGCCTCGACATTTACAACGCAGCCTCTTCGCCAAAAACGCTGAGCTTCATGACGAAGGTTGCTCTGACGCTGGTGCCGGTTGTGCTGGCTTATCAGATCTGGTCCTTCTATGTGTTCCGCGCACGCGTGACGAAGAAGAAACTCAAATACTAACAGGCGCAGGCGCCTCTCGCAAGGGAGGCGCTCTTTTGATAGTTGTGGAAAGGAGGCCCTCATGGTTGACAAGAAGCTTCTCAGAGAAGCGCGCAGGCAGCGGCTGCTTTTCGCAGGATCGGTGCTGGCGAGTCTCGGCGCGGCGGCAGCGATCCTCTGGCAGACCTGGTCGGTGGCGGTGATCGTCGACGGGATCTTTATGGGCAGCGCATCGCGGGCAGCGCTCACGGCAAGTTTTCTCACAGCGCTGGTGGCGCTGGCGCTGCGCATTGCGCTCGATTGCGCCGAGGAAATGTGCAGCCTGCGGCTGGCCACGCGCATCAAAATGGATCTGCGGGCGCGGCTCGTCGAAAAGCTCGCGCAGCTTTCGCCGGCGCAGCTGGAAACGCTGCAGGCTGGCAAGCTGCTGAATCTGCTCTACGACGGGATCGACACGCTGGAAAATTATTTCAGCGGCTATCTGCCGCAGCTCTTCAAAGCGGTGTTCATTCCAGTGCTCTTTCTCATCGTGATCTTTCCGCGCGATCCGCTGAGCGCGGTGGTGATGCTGGTGACGCTGCCGCTGATCCCAGTTTTCATGATCCTCATCGGCAAGTGGACACAGCGCGAGAGCGTGCGCCAGTGGGTGCTCCTGACGCGTTTCGCCGCTTTTCTGCAGGATGTGCTCGCGGGGCTCGTGACACTGAAATCCCTCGGCCGCAGCCGTCAGCAGGGAGAAAAGATCGGCGAGATCAGCGAAGCCTATCGCAAGGCGACGTTTTCTGTGCAGAAATGGGCCTTCATTTCGTCGCTGGCGCTGGAGCTTGTGGCGACGATCTCGATCGCCATGGTGGCGGTCGGGCTGGGGCTGCGGCTCTGCAATGGCACGCTGACGTTTCTCATTGGATTTTACATCCTGCTTCTGGCGCCGGAATATTACCAGCCGATGCGCACCCTTGGCCAGTATTTTCACTCTGGCATCAACGCGCAGGAAGCGGCGAATAGCATCTACGCCTTTCTTGAAATAGAGCCGTGGCCAATGCCTGGCGGCGATCACGCGGAAGAAAAGGTCACGTCGATCCGCTTTGAGCACGTCAGCTATCGTTATCCAGACGCAGCGGAGGATGCGGTGCACGATGTGTCGCTCACGCTTTCTGCCGGTCAGTCGCTGGCCTTTGTTGGCGACAGCGGCAGCGGCAAGACGACGCTGATGATGCTGGCGATGGGATTTCTCACGCCGACTGCCGGCACGATCTTTGTCAACGAGGTGCCCCTCGAAAAGTGGCGGCGTGACGCGTATTACGCACGACTGGCGGCGGTGCTGCAGACGCCGTACATTTTCCAGGGAACGGTGCGCGAGAACATCGCCTTTGCCGGCGATCTTTCAGCGGAAGCAGCTGCGCGCGCGGCGAAGATCGCTGACCAGGTTGGGCTGACGGCGCTGTTGCGCACGCTGCCGACGGGGCTGGATACGCGCATCGGTCAGGGCGGACAACAGCTTTCCGGCGGGCAGACGGCGCTGCTTTTGGTGGCGCGCGCTCTATATCGCGAGAGTGACGTGCTCTTTCTCGACGAGATGACCGACAACCTCGATGTGGAGAGCGAACGCGCGCTGGTCGATGCCCTCGCTCCTCTGACGCGCGGACGCGCCACCTGGATCATCGCGCATCGTCTGCAGACGCTGCGCCAGGTGGACCGCATCGTTGTCATGCGCCATGGACGCATCACAGCCAGCGGCAGCTACGAAGAGATTGTCGACGATGCCGGGCATTTTCTGGAAGCGACAGGAAGGGAGGCGGCTTCTTATGTCTGATACGATCCGTTGGTTATTGCGGCTGTTGGCGCCGTATCGTTGGCGCGTGCTGCTGGGAAGTCTGCTCGTGGCGTTGACGGTGCTCGGCAACGCCGGGCTTTTGGCGACGTCGGGACTCTTGCTCTCGAAAGCGGCGCTGACGCCGGAGGTGCTCCTGCTCATGCCGCTCATCACCGGTGTGCGCTTTTTCGGCATCGGGCGCGCTGTCGTGCGCTATGTGGAGCGGCTGCTCAATCACAGCGTCGCGTTTCGCATCCTCGGCCATCTGCGGCGAGATTTCTACGACCATCTTGAGCCGCTGGTCCCGGACGCGCTGCCGGATTACGCCGAGGGAAAGCTCTACAACCAATTTGTCACGGACATCAACGTGCTGCAGTATTTTTACCTCAAAGCCGTTTCGGTGCCGCTGGGCAGTCTCATCATCTACACAGTCTGCGCGCTCTTTCTGGCGTTTTACCAGCCTGTGCTGATCCCACTTCTGCTCGTCGGTCAGATCCTGGCAGGGATCGTTGTGCCAGCGCTGGCGCTTTCCGGCGGACGTGCACGCAAGCATGAAGCAGCGCAGCTACAGACGGCGCTGTCGGAGCAATTTCTCGACGCCAAGCACGGACTGGCGGATCTGCATCTTTTCGGCAGACTGGAAGCAGTGCAGCAGGCGCTCACAGAAAAAGCCGAGCAGCTGACGCTCCTGCACGCGCGCATGAGTTTGAAGAAAAAGCTCGTGAGTCGACTGACCTTTGCCCTCAGCCATCTCAGCATGCTCGCTGCGCTCTGGCTGATGGTGCTGGCGGTGCAGGATGGGGCGCTGGCAGGTGTGTATGTGGCGATGCTGGCGCTTTTGGTGCTGGCCAGCTACGAAGCGATCCTGCAGATGCCGGAGGCGGTGCTGCAGATGGACGAATCCCTCGCAGCTGCGGAGGAAATGCGCCAGGTTTACGAGACGCCGACGCCGCAGCGCAAAATAAAAAGCGACACGCTGCCGCAATCGTTCACTCTGACGGCGGAGCATGTGTGCTTCAATTATCATCAGGAGGGACGGCGATTTATCGAGGATCTCAATCTGGAGATCCCTGCTGGACAGCACGTCGCCATCGTTGGCGAGAGCGGCAGTGGAAAATCCTCGCTGGCGCGGCTCTTTTCCGGACTCTGGCAGCCGGACGGCGGTTCTGTGCGGATCGGCGGCGTGGATATTGCGACGCTTGACGAAGAAACGCTGCATCGCATTGTCGCCAGTGTCGATCAGGAAAGCTATTTCTTCTACACCTCGATCCGCGAAAATATGCAGCTGGCGAACATGCGCGTGAGCGACGACGCCATCTGGCAGGCGCTGGAAATGGTCGAGCTGGACGAGATCGTGCACGCGCTGCCGCAGGGGCTGGACACCATCCTCTCGGAAAATGCGCGGGCGCTTTCCGGCGGCCAGCGGCAGCGGCTGGCGATCGCGCGCATGATCGTGCAGGAGCCAAAGATCGTGATCCTCGACGAAGCGCTGCAGAAGCTCGACAAACGGTTGGCTGAGCGGATTTTCGCGCGGCTTCTGGCCTGGGGCGAAGGGCGTACTGTGATCATTATCAGCCACAGCCTGACGCTATTGGAAAAGCTTGACTTTTCATACGTGGTTTCGTATGGTAAAATCATTGAGCAGGGGTCGCACGCTGCGCTCCTCAAACAGCGCGGCGGTCATTATCGCGCCCTGTATGACATTGAATGTTCACAATTTTGAGGAGGAAGATCATGTATCATTTGCAAACGAACAATGGCCTGGTCTGGGTGGAAGCCGACGCGCTGGCTGCTCAATCCGGCATCGTCCACGCTTTTTCAACGCGCCACGGCGGCCGCAGTGATTTTCCTTATCAGTCCCTGAATCTGGGCCTGCACACAAAGGACGACATCATGACGGTGCGCGCCAACCGCGACCGTTTTGTGACAAATTTTGGCATCAGTCCGAGCGAGGTGGTGAGCCTGCACTTCATCCACTCCAACAAGGTGCTCGTGGCTGGTGAAAAGGACGGCGGCCGCGGATTTCACAGTGCCAGCGACGCCCTCGGCGATGCCGACGGCATGATCACCAACGTGCCGCGACGCGCGCTCCTTGTCACCTACGCCGACTGTGTGCCGGTGCTTTTCTACGATCCGGCGCATCAGGCCATCGGCGCCTGCCACGCTGGCTGGCGCGGAACGGTGGCTGGCATCGCCATGGAAACGGTGCGCGCCATGCAGGAAAATTATGGCACCGATCCAGAGGATCTCCTCGTGGCCGTTGGCCCGGCGATCGATCCGGAGCATTTCGAGGTTGGTAAAGAGGTTGTTGACGCTGTCCGCCCACACGCTGTGAAGCCGGAGCGCTTGCTCGTGCCGCGCAAAAATGGCAAATATCTCTTTAATATCTGGCAGGCGAACATCGATCAGCTGCGTGCTGCCGGCGTGCCGCAGGAAAACATCACGCTGGTCGATCTCTCCACCTTTGCCCGGGACGATCTGTTCTTCTCGCATCGCCGCCGCTTTGGCGGAGAAGTGGGGCGACAGGCCGCCGTTATCATGCTGCGATAGGAGAGAGCCATGCTGTCAAAACGACTGGAAGCGGTGGCGGAGCGGGTGCCACAGGGCGCGCAGGTCGCAGATATCGGCTGCGACCATGCGTATCTGCCAATCGCGCTCATCGAGCGTGGTCAGGTGCCGGCCGCCATCGGCTGTGATATCAATAAGGGACCGCTGGAGGCGGCGCGCAAAAACGCAGCCCGCGCCGGCATTTCGTCGGAGCAGCTCGCGCTCAGGCTGGGGGACGGCCTGACAGCGCTCGCGCCTGGCGAGGTCAGCGTGGTGACGCTGGCTGGCATGGGCGCCGGGCTGATGGCAGAGATCCTTTCGGCAGCGCCGGAGGTGGTGGCTGCCCTTGCGCGCATCATCGTTTCGCCGAACGTGGCGCCGTGGATCCTGCGCCGTTGGGCGATGGACCATGGCTTTGCGGTTGTGGCGGAAACGGTGGTCCTGGAAAACGATCATTATTATGAAGTGTTTGCGCTGGAACCGGCGGCTGCGCCGGTGGTCTACAGCGAGACTGCGCTCTATTTTGGCGTCACGCTGCGCACGCGCTCCGACGCGCTTGCGACGGCGTATTTTGCCGCCCGCCGCGAAAACGACGAGCGGCTGCTTGCTGCCTGGGAGCCTGTGCGCACACGCCGTGCCGAGGTGGCGGAGCGTTACGACAGACTTAGCGCACTTTGGAGAGAATGGGAGGAGGAACGATCATGCAGGTAAAGGACATTATGCAGGCGTTGGAAAAACTGGCGCCGCAACAGCTCAAGGAAGACTGGGACAACGTCGGCCTGCAGCTCGGTGATCCCAACGCCGAGGTGCGGCGCGTGCTTCTGGCGCTGACGCCGTCGCTGGCGGTGACTGAGGAAGCTGTGCGTCGTCAGGCCGATCTCATCGTGAGCCACCATCCGTTTATCTTCAAGGGCGTGAAATCGCTGCGCACCGATTCTGCCATCGGTCGCATGAGCCAGCTCTGCCTGAAGCACGACATCGCCATTTATTCTGCGCACACCAATCTCGATATTGCGCGCGGCGGTGTCAACGATGTGCTCGCTGAGCGGCTGGGGCTGGTGGATGTCGAAGGTTTGGCGGAAACTGCACGCAAGCCACGCTATAAGCTGGTGGTTTTTGTGCCGCTCAGCCATCTGGAGCAGGTGAAGGCTGCGCTCTTTGCTGCCGGCGCTGGCGCCCAGGGCGCGTACGAAGCCTGCGCCTGGACGGTGCAGGGGACGGGGCAGTTCCGTCCGCAGGCTGGCGCGTCGCCATATCTCGGCACGCCGGGCCAGCTTGAGCAGGTGAAAGAAGCGCGGCTGGAGGTGCTCGTCGATCACGACAGGCTGGCCGCTGTGCTGCAGGCGCTGGTGGCGGCGCATCCATACGAGGAACCCGCCTACGATGTGTTTGCGAGCGCAATGAGCGCGACGACCGAAAGCCTCGGGCGCATTGGTCGCTTGCCGGAGCCGCTGGATTTTGATGGGTGGCTGGAGCGCGTGAAGCAGGCGCTGGGGATCTCTGTGCTGGCTGTGGCCGGCCCAACTCAGGGCCGCGTGGAGCGGGTGGCGCTCTGTGGCGGCAGCGCGACAGAATTTCTCGCCCATGCAAAAGCGGCTGGCGCCGATGTGTATGTCACCGGCGATATGAAATACCATGACGCGCAGCAGGCTGTGGAAATGGGCCTGCCGATGGTCGATGTTTCCCACTACGCAGGGGAGCGGCCGGTGCTCGCAAAGCTCGCTGCTTATCTGCAGGAGTGCTTTGGCACAGCGCTCGATGTGGTGATCTCGGAAGACGAAGAAAATTTTTTGCAGTATCGATGAACAGGGAGGAATGATTGAAATGAGAAAGTGGATGAAAAAAGCAGGTGCGCTGCTCCTTTGTGGTGCCATGACAGTTGGGCTTATGGCCTGTGGCAACAGCAGCGAAGGCGAAGAAGCGCCGGCAGCGAGCGCCGTTCAGGAAAGTGCGCCGCCAGCCGCAGAGGATCCAGGAAACGATGTGGTCCGTGTCGGCGTGCTCTCGATCGCAGACAGTCTGCCGATCTTTGCGGCTGAGCAGGAAAACATGTTCGCCGACGCCGGGCTCAACGTTGAGATCTATCCGTTCGCGTCGAGCTCCGATCAGTCCAAGGCTGTGGAAGCCGGGGAGCTGGATGTCGTGATGAACGACATGGTCGTGCAGAGTCTGATGAAAAAAGCAGAGACCGACACCAAGGTCGTCAGCCTGGCCTTCGGCGCAACGCCTGAAGAAGGACGCTTCGTCGTCGTCGCTGCCCCAGACAGCGGCATCACCAAGCCGGAGGATCTCGAAGGCAAGCGCGTGGCGATCTCCACGAACACGATGATGGAATATCTGATGGATCAGTACGAGGATTATTACCAGCTCGACAGCGAATCGATCGAGCTCGTGAATATGCCGGATCTGATGCTGCGCGTTGAAACCCTGCTCCAGGGCAAGGATATTGATGCTGCTATCCTGCCGGATCCACTGGCGTCCTTTGCCATCGCCCAGGGCGGCATCAGCGTCATCGACGACACCACGCTGGATGAAAATTTCTCCCAGTCGGTCTTCCTGGCAACGGACGATTTTATTACCAATCATCAGCCAACGCTTGATGCCTTCATGGATGTGCTCTTCCAGGCCATGATGGATATCAACGAAAATCCAGACACCTATCGCGATCTGCTGATGGAAAAAGCCAACGTTCCGGAAACGCTGCGCGATACCTATCCAATGCCAACTTACACCCCAGGCGCTGTGCCAACGGAGCAGCAGGTTGCCCGTCTGGAATCCTGGCTCGTGGAAAAACAGCTGCTGGACAAGGTCTACAGCTATCACGATCTCGTTGACACCTCCTATGTGACGGAGGCAGAAGAGTGATCTACCAATTAGACAATGTCGGGTTCAAATACCCGGAAAGCGCCAACACCTTGTTGGCGCATTTTAACTTGCAGATAAATTCCCGCGAGCGCTGGGCGCTGATCGGTCCGTCTGGCTGCGGCAAAACGACGCTGCTCTATCTTCTCGCCGGGCTCAAAAGCCCGACGGAGGGCAGCGTCCTCTGTCAGGGAAAACCAGCAGCGGCGCCGATGGATCGCGTCAGCTTCATCCAGCAGCAATACGGGCTTTTTCGCTGGAAGACCGTGCGCAAAAATCTGGCGCTGCCGCTTCTGTTGAAAAAAACGCCGCGCGCTGAGATCCAGGCGCGTGTGGCGCGGGAGCTGGCGCGGCTCGGGCTGGAAGGGCTGGAGGATAAATTTCCTTCGCAGCTTTCCGGCGGGCAGTGTCAGCGCGTGGCGATCGGTCGCGCGCTCATCGACGAGCCGGAGGTGCTCCTGATGGACGAGCCGTTTTCCGCTCTCGATGCGCTGACGCGCGAAAAGCTGCAGGAGGAAGTGCTGCGGCTGTCGATCGAGAGCGGCGTCACCCTTGTGCTCGTGACGCACAGCATTAAGGAAGCGGTTTATGTCTGTGATCATCTGCTCGTCTACAGCAAGGACAGCGAGACGCCGCAGGTCATCGACAACACCAAGACGCCGCAGGATCGCTACGACGCTGCGTTCGTTGCGCAGTGTGCGCGGGTCAAGGCCATGCTGGAAGGAGGCGAGAGCGCATGAAAAAAGGTGTATCCATCGTAATCGCCACGCTGGCGCTGCTGGCTTTTTGGGAGCTGGCGAGTCTGGCGCTGGACAAAGCGTTTCTGCCGGGACCGCTGACTTCCTTCAAAGCCTTTATCGCGCTCTGCGCCGATGGCGAGATGTGGCCGCAGTTTTGCATCAGCGCACTGCGTGTGCTCGTGAGCACGGCCCTCGGTGTGCTCCTGGCTGTGCCGCTGGGGCTTGCCTGCGGGCGCTCGGAGAAGCTCTATCACATCGCGACGCCGCTGGTGGCGATCCTCTATCCGCTGCCGAAGGTCGTTTTTCTGCCGATCCTGGTCGTGCTCTTCGGTCTCGGCAATCTGCCAAAGATCGTGCTCATCACGCTCATCATTTTCTTCCAGATCTTCGTGGTCGTCTGTGATGCCGCGCATCAGCTGCCGCAGGAGAGCGTCGACGCCATGCACACGATGAGCCGCCGCACCTGGGATGTTTTTCGCCATCTCCTGATGCCCGCCTGTCTGCCGCAGGTTTTGACGAGCCTGCGTATTTCTGTCGGCACGTCGGTGGCGGTGCTCTTTTTCGCTGAAACCTTCGCATCCTTCGACGGGCTCGGCTATCTCATCCTCGACGGCATGGAGCGTCGCGAATATCCGGATATGTTCGCCGGCATCATCGGCATGGCGCTGCTCGGCGTGCTGCTCTACGAGATCATCTATTTTGTAGAAAAACGCTGCTGTCGCTGGCTTTGATTGTAGGATCGACCTAAGCATGTCGTTAAACGGCTTTTTTCTGTTGTCAAATTGTGGAGACATTGTTGATATTTGGTGATAATTTCGTCGGAGCCCTTTTCGGATGGCGCGTTATGAGCTATGATATAATAGATTGGTAATGAATAGGAGGCAGTATGAAAAGACTAGCTTTAATATTTGCGCTGCTCCTGTGCACGCTGCCGCTTTCCGGCTGCGCCATTCTTTTTGAGGAACCTTCGGCGCTGATCTTGCCTCCGGCGAGTGACCAGGAGGAATACGTCGAGCGCACGCTGATCAATTCCTTTTTGAACGACGGCGCCCATCTGCAGGTGCCGGAGGAAATGGAAGATCCGGCAGCGATCATCGACCTTGATATCGATGGTGACAAGCAGGACGAAAAGCTTGCGTTCTGGTCCAACAACAACGGCCATGAGGTCGGCGTGATGCTGATGCACCAGAATGACGAAGGCACCTGGAGCATTCTCGATCAGATCCAGCAGTACGGCAATGGCATCGATTTCTTCCGACTCTTCGATATTGACGGCGATGGCTCAGACGAGGCCTGCGTCGGTGTCGACGTCGGCGGTAACAACGTGCTCTCGATCTATCACATGAACAGCGACGGCTTTACAGAAATGACGCAGATCAATTATTCCTTCCTGGAAATGGCCGATCTGAACGGTGACGGCAACGAGGCGATCCTCTGCGCCCTGAACAATTACGAAGACACAGCACCGACGACGACGCTGACGGTTTATGAAGGCGGAGAGGATGTCACCTCTGTCTACGAAAAGAGCTTTGACGGAAACTGTCTGGAGATGGCCTTCGGCAACGTCAGCGATTCGCAGCGCGGACTTTATTTCGTCCATTCGAACAACTACAGCGATCTGAATGTGGAGCTGCTTTTGCCGACAGAGGACAACAGCTTCGAGGAACAGATGACCTCGCGGGTGCATTTCGTCAACAGAGTGGCTACGCGCGATCCGATCATCGCAGATATCACCGGCGACGGTGTGCTGGATGTGCAGTCTGTTCTCGAGCCGATCGAAAAGATCGGTCGCGAAGAGAGCGACTATCTGCGCATCTGGAAAACCTGGGACGGCGACAGCGCCCTGGAAAATATCTACGGTGTGCTCGAAAACAGCACCGATGGCTACACCTTTGTGCTGCCGCAGTATTGTCTGGATACGGTGCGCTATCAGTTTGTGAACGACAAAGGCTCCAGCCAGGTGCGGCTCTATGACGGGAACAACGCGGAACCGGCCATCATCCTCTACGCTGTGACAGCAGCAGAGGCTGAGAATATAGAAAATACACGAGGGATCATCCCGCTCGGGACATCCCCAAGTTCTCAGCGCGTGTACTACGCGTTGTGCAATACGGAGAGATTTGCAGGACAAAAGATCGATACAGACAGTATCAAGCAACTCTTCCAAATTGAAGGAGGACAATAAAATGACTAATAAGATTTTGGTAGTAGAAGACGAAGAAGCCATTCGCGGCTTCATAAAAGTCAATCTCAAACGCAATAATTTTGACGTCATCGAAGCGGGCAGCGGCGAAGAAGCGCTGGAAAAACTTGACGACAGCGTCGACATCGTGCTCTTAGACGTCATGCTGCCTGGCATCAACGGCTTCGAGGTTTGTGCGAAGGCGCGCGAAGCCTTCCCACAGCTCGGGGTCATCATCCTCACCGCAAAAGGCCAGGAAGAAAACAAAATCGAAGGCCTGGAAGCCGGCGCCGACGACTACATCGTCAAGCCGTTCAGCCCGAAAGAATTGCTCGCGCGCATCAACGCGCTTTTGCGCCGCCTCTCCATCCAGGTGGATGAAGCTGGTGAAGACGCCAAGGAGATCACCACCGGCATTTTCACCATGAACATCGACGAGCGTCGTTTCCTCAAAAACGGTAAGGAGATCGAGCTCACCCCGATCGAATTCTCCCTCGTCAAATATTTCATGGAAAACGCCAACAAGGCTGTGCATCGCGACGAGATCCTCAACAACGTTTGGGGCTACAACTACGTTGGCGATTTCAAGATCGTTGATGTCAACATCCGCCGCATCCGCCAGAAGATCGAAGAGGATCCATCGAAGCCAAAATACATCGAGAAAGTCTGGGGCTATGGATATCGTTGGTGGGGTGGTGATTGATCGTGGCATCAGGTCTTGGCACAAAGCTGTCTTTGAGTTATGTGCTGATCAGCCTGATCACGCTCATCATCATGGAAAGCCTGTTCATTTTCGCCATTTACCAGTATTATGTGTCCGGCGTTGAACAGACGCTCACCAACAATGCCGAAGCCGCCGCGTCGATGTTCAATCGCTACGCGCCCTCCGGCGATATCGAAGACAAACAGGACTTTATTTTTGAAAATATGGACAGCCAGGAAAAGGCCCTCGTGGAAGTGTATGACACCAACGGCCATTTCCTGATCAACAACATTGGCGACACCGAAAACGCCACCGAGCTGACCGACGATTACAACGGCGCCGTCGCCGGAGACGTTGAAGCCTGGCGCGGCAGACTCGACACCCGCGAGGCCGTCATGTCTGTTTCCGTGCCGATCTACGACGGAAAGATCGTCGTGGGCGTGCTGCGCTACGTCTCCAGTATGTCGATGGTCAACGCGCTCCTGAAATCCAACGTCGTTGCCGTCACCATCATCGCTGTGGTGATCTTGCTTGTGGCGACCATCGTTGGCCGCGTCATGAGCTCGCTCATCCTGAAACCGATCCGCAACCTCATCCGCGTCACCCGCGAGATCACCAAAGGCAATCTGGAAGCCAAGGCCACCGTCTACAACAACGACGAGATCGGCCAGCTTTCTAAGGCCATCAACCGCATGACCGATGAGATCGCGCAGTCGTATAAAACGAAGAACGATTTTATCTCCAGCATTTCTCATGAGCTGCGCACGCCGCTGACCTCCATCAACGGCTGGGCAGAGACCATCGAGGATTCGCCGGAGGACGTCGAGACCACGCGCATGGGGATGGAGATCATCTCCCGCGAGACCAAGCGCATGATCCGTCTCGTCAACGACCTCCTCGATTTCTCCAAGCTGCAGAGCCATCGCATCGAGCTGGAGCTGGAGCCGATCTGGATGAACGATTTTCTCGAGAGCCTCTACAACCAGTTCCTGCCGCGCGCCGCTCAGGAAGAGATTGCGCTGCGTCTGCATCTCGGCAACACGGATGTCATGGTTATGGCCGACGAAAACCGACTCAGCCAGGTTTTTGTCAACATTCTGGACAACGCCTTCAAGTTCGTCAAAGGGCGCGCCTATCCTGAGGTTGTGATCCAGGCGCACATGCTCGACGACCAGGTCGTCATGACCATCGAAGACAATGGCCCAGGCATGTCCAGCGAAGAGCTCGTGCGCGTCAAGGAAAAATTCTATAAAGGGTCCAGCAAACAGAGCGGCACCGGTCTCGGGCTATCCATCGCCAACGAGATCGTCGCCCTCCACAACGGGACCTTCTACATCGACAGCATCCGCGGCGTCGGCACGAAAGTGTCTGTCGTGCTTCCATACGAAGACACCACCACCGACGAAGATTCCTACGATCTTGAGAGCGGATCCTTTACAAACGACATAGCAGAAGCCTCACGGGAATAAACTCGCGAGGCTTTTTTGTTGCGGAAAACAACTAGCTTTAAAATGATCTCGGAATTGATCAAAGACAGCCGATCGACATTGACCCATTTTGTCATATGATATGTCGACGTTCTGCGTGCGCATTTCGCAGAGAACAGTGCAGGGTGGGGCTGATTTGTCTGGTTAGCATTAATCGGATCTATATGGAAGATAGCCACAATCAATTACCAAAATAAAAATAGCAGAATTATACTATATATTAATTGAATGTCGCTTAAAGAATTTAAATAAACATATTAGGAGAATAATCAATGAAGAAAATCCTAGAACCGATTACGATTAATAGAATGATATTGCGCAATCGTATGATCGTGTCAGCAATGGTGACTGGATATGCCAATCTGGATGGATCAGCGAGCGAAAAATATATCGCGTATCATGAGGCGAAGGCTAAAGGTGGCTGGGGGCTGATTATCACGGAGGATTATATCATCAATCCGACCGCCGGAGCTTCGGCACCACTGCCAGCACTGTATGATGATTGTCAGACTGAAAGTCACAGTAAGTTGACGAAACGTGTGCATGATGCTGGTGGCATGATCGCGGCGCAGCTTTATCATGCTGGACGTGAGACAAGTTCAGCGGTGACGGGCGAGCAGCCGGTGGCGCCATCGGCAATCATAGATCCGACGATGCCGGAGCAGCCTCGTGCGCTTACCACTGAAGAAATAGAAAATTTAGAAGATCAGTTTGCAGCAGCTGCGCTGCGTGCTAAAAAGGCTGGTTTTGATGCTATTGAAATCCACGGTGCGCATGGCTATTTAGTCAATCAGTTTGTGTCACCATTCTCAAATAAACGCACGGATTCTTATGGTGGCAGTTTACGCAACCGCGCGCGTTTCGCGCTGAACATTGTCGCTAAGACCCGCGCGCTCGTTGGTCCTGATTACCCGATCATCTATCGTATGAGTGTACAGGAATACGTCGAAGGCGGGCTTGCGCTTGAGGAAGCAAAGGCGTTTGCGCAGATGCTGGAAGAGGCAGGCGTCGATATGATCCATTGCTCTCAGGGCATCTATGGTTCCATTGCAGCGGTCGTGCCGCCGTTTGGTGTAACTCGCGGCGCTTTTGTGGAAAATGCTGCGGCGATTAAGAGTGTTGTGAATATTCCTGTGAGCGCTGTTGGCCGCATCAACGATCCGGATCTGGCGGAGGCCATTCTTGCCAGCGGCAAAGCCGATCTTGTGACGATGGCGCGCGCTTCGTTGGCTGATCCGGAGTTGCCGAACAAGGTACTTGAAGAGCGCTATGATGATATTAGTCGCTGCATTGGTTGTCTGCAGGGATGCTTGGCGAACAGCAACGCTGGCACGGGTAAAGTGCGTTGCCTTGTTAATCCGATGACAGGCATGGAGGACGAATATTCCTATGCGCCGGCAGAAACGAAGAAAAACGTCTGGATCGCTGGCGGTGGTGTGGCTGGTTGTGAAGCAGCGATTGTGGCGGCCAAGCGCGGCCATGATGTAACGCTGTTCGAACAGAGTGATCATCTTGGTGGACAGTGGTGCGCTGCGGCGGTGCCCATGGATAAAACGGAGTTTTCCACGCTCGTTGTCTGGCAGGAAAATCAGCTGCGCGCGCTCGGCGTCGACGTGCATCTGAACACAGCGCTGGATGCAGCGGCTGTCGCAGCAGGAAAGCCAGATGCGTTGATTGTCGCTACGGGCAGTCTGCCGGTTGTGCCGCGCTCCATTGATGGGATCGATGGTGAAAATGTTGTGCTGGCGCAGGATGTGCTTATGGGTAAAGTGGAGACGGGGCGTCGCGTCGTTGTTATCGGTGGTGGGCTCGTAGGCGCTGAGACAGCGGATTTTCTCGCTCATCATGGTAAGGAAGTCAGCATCATTGAAATGATGGACGAGATTATGCGCGATGGGGAACCAACGCCGCGTGCTATGTTGATCGACCGGTTGGCAAAGAATGGCGTTAACATTTATACTGAAACGCAGGTTATAGCTATTGAGTCGGACGCGGTGGTTGCTGAACGGGGCGGAGAATCCGTACGGCTCGAAGGGATTAACACTGTTATTATTGCCATCGGGGTGCGTGCAAACAAAACGCTGGAAGAATCTCTCGTCGATAAATTCAGCGGCGAATTGTTTGTTGTTGGCGATGCTAAAAAAGCAAAGAATGGTTATTTAGGCATACAGGAAGGTTTTGAAGCTGGAATGTTGGTATAATCGAATATTAAAATGCCATTTCCAACGGAAAATATTGTTGGAAATGGCATTTTTTACAGATCAGCGTAGAATTTTTCGATGATGTTTATGACATCTGTTTCTATTTGTGTGAATATGTGACGTTTGTTGTAGATGAGGTAATGAACGTAAGTGTTGTCGAAATCATCAATGGCCCGGGCGCAGACTTTGCCGTCAATGAAGGGAAGCTCATTGCGGAATTGGCTTTCTGGTAGAATGCTCACACCTTTTTTCATTGAAATGGCTTTCATAATGGAGGTGCGGCGATAAAACGGGAGGACTTCGTTGAATTTGAAACTGTGGTGATCGAGGATGTTTGGCTGTTTGTCATTGTCGAGGTGTTCACCAAAATATAGAAAAGTTTCATTAACAAGATCACTGATGGTGATTTGCGTTGCGGTCATGAGTGGATGGGCTGCAGGCAAAAGCAGCAGCAGAGGCTCCTCATATAGAATTTTTGTTTCGATATTGTTGTTTTTGCCCTGACGCAATGATCCGGTAAGATTGTCATACACTGGAGAGGGGCAACCGCAGATGGCGTAATCGAGGGAGGCATTGCGAATCTCTTGTAAGATGGTATTGGCTGTCAGTTCAACAATTTCACAGATCAGTTGTGGATAGTGGGTGTGGATGTGTTCATAGACGGATTCATCAATGAGATCGTAAAGAGTAGGAAAAACTGGGAGCGTCATGGTTGTGGGGTGGTGGTTGCTTTCAGGAGATAGGTTGGTGAGATTTTCTGTTAATGAGAGAATTTGCTGAATGGTTGCAAGGGCTTCTTCACCTTTAGGAGTAATCTGGATACCTTTGGATGAGCGGATAAAGAGCGCAAAACCAAGTTCTGTTTCAAGTTTTTGAATGGCAATAGTGAGTGAGGGCTGAGAGACAAAAAGATTTTTGGCGGCTTTGGTGATGGAGCCACATTTGGCGATTTCGTTGGCATAGCGAAATTGTTCAAGCTGCATAAAAATTCCTCCTCTGAGGTTAAGTATATCATTTTCCTTTGAAATTTGCGATGTGAAACAAAAGAGAGATTGATTATAGACGATGGCTATGAGGAACATTAACGACATATATTTTACAAAAGAAATATTTATGAATACAATAATGGCATGGAGAATGATTATCGATAATAAAAATCCTGACAATATGATAAAGGGGGATTACCCAATGAGTGAAGCAATTAAAAAGATTTCATCAAAAAGAATTCAGTGGCTGATCACTATTTTATTAACAGCAGCTATTTATCTGATTCCGTTGACGGATCTTTATACGGCTCAGATTAGAGCTTTCCTGATGATCACAGTCTTTCTGATTCTTTTGGTTGTTTTTGATCTTATGAGCATTATGTTTGTTGGCGTGGCGTTGCCGCTTGGCTATATTCTCTTTGGCGTTGCGCCGTCGAATGTGGCATTGGCTGGCTGGACTAATGATGTTTCTTATTTGGTCATCGGCGCATTCGTATTTGCTGCTATTTTAAACCAAAGTGGTCTGCTTAAACGTATTTCGCTATGGGTTATGATGAAGGTTGGTGGCTCTTATCACGCAGCGCTATTTGGCTTTCTGGCAGTTGGCGTATTGATCACATTTGCTTCCTATGGCAATGACGGTTATTTGCTTGAGGTGCTTGCTTATGGCTTTTGCGTATCGCTTGGTATTCATAAAAAGCCAGAAGGTATTGTGTTTATGATGGCATCTGGCGTTGCAGCTATAACAGCGAGAATCTTAACCTATTATCCAATTCAGATGGCACCGATGATTGCTGCGGCACAAACGGTACAACCAGACTTTACGATTGGCGTCTGGGATCCGCTGAAATATGGCCTGCCGATTTTTATCTTCATTTTTCTTTATATTTTTGTACTTACCAAAGTTTACAAGACAAGCAACAAATCGCTGGGTACAGCAGAAGACAGTAAGAAATTCTTCGTTGACGAATATGCAAAACTGGGAAAGATCACATCGCTTGAAATTAAAGCCGCCATTTTGATGATCGTTATTACAGTGTATATGTCCACCAGTGAATGGCATGGACTCAATGTCAACTTTGCTTTCATGGTTTTTCCTTGGCTGTGCTTCCTGCCATTTATGAAGATGACGGATGAACACACTTTGGATTTTCTGAAGGATAAGCTTGGCCTTGTGTTTTTTGCTACTGGTTGTTTGGCAATTGCCAATGTTGCTGCAAATATTGGTGCGACTGATCTTTTAGCTGAACTGCTAACACCACTTTTGGGACATATGAATGTCGTTGCGTTGCTTTTCGTGATTCTTGCGCTTGGGATGGCAGCAAATATGTTACTGACACCATTGGCGTTGGTTACGACGTTAGCTACGCCGATTGTTGTTATTTGTAACAGCCTTGGCATTGACCTCATGGCGCCGTTGCTTAGTTTGTTCTACACTGTTGACATGCTGTTCCTGCCTCATGAAGTCCCTGCGTACCTTTTTATTTTCTCGTTTGGCGTTATGACGATGAAAGACTTTATCAAGTGTCACCTTATAAAAAATGTTATGTTTCTGATTTTCTTTGGCATCATTATCATTCCATGGTGGATGTTTATGGGGCTGATCTAAATGAATGAGTTTCCACAAATCAAGGAGAGTGTTACTTTATGAAAATTATTGACTTTCGCGTAAGACCACCTTATGGCAAATATCTTGAATCTGGTTTTTTTGCAGACATTCCATTCCGAGAAACCGTTGCGGATGGAAAATATAATATGACGTTGCCAAAATCTGTGTATGAGCATTCAATGGATGAACTTCTAAAGGAAATCGATGCTTTGAATATTGTCAAAAGTGTTGTGCCAGCGCGCAAAGCTTTTGGAATGAGCAACGATGATCTGGTGCAGCTACTTGCTGAATATCCAGGTCGCTTCGTTGGTTTTGCTGGAATTGATGGGCATGATGGCGCAGAAGCATTGGCAGAAATTGAAAAATATGTGGTCGATGGTCCACTGACTGGTGTAGTTGTCGAGCCAGGATTTGGTAATGATCCAATGGCTGTGGACGATGCGCGTATGGAACCAATCTATGCGTACTGTGAAGCGCATGATATTCCTATGGTTGTCGGTTTTGGTGGGATGTTGCATCCTTCACTTGATCTTATGGATCCAAAAGGTGTGGATCGCATTGCGCTCCGTCATCCAAATCTGCGTATGCTACTCTCTCACGGTGGGTGGCCGTTTGTACAGGAAGTGATCTGGATCGCACTGATGCGTAAGAATGTCTATCTGATGCCTGATCTTTACATGTATGCGACCCCATTCACGTCTGACTATGTAGCTGCTGTGAACACTGTCATAAAGGATAAGATCATCTATGGCTCTGCGTATCCAATTGTTTCCCAGCGTGAATCGGTGGCACAATATATGGAGAATGGTGTGCGGGGAGAATTTGTAGAAAATCTGATGTTTAACAATGCCTTAAAATTCTTAGGTGTTACTGAAGAAGAATTGAAAGAGATGTGAGCACCATGCAAAAAGTGTTTGAACCCATCACAATTGGCAAACTAACATTGAAAAATCGGCTTGTCGTTTCTGCAATGCTAACGAACTTGGCAAATGCCAATGGCTCGGCGACAGAGGCGTATATTGCTTATCATGAAGCAAAAGCAAAGGGTGGTTGGGGGCTTATTATTACGGAGGATTATCCTATTACACCAAATGCTGGAACAAGTAAGACTTTGCCCATGATCTATAATGAAGAATTGATGGCTAGTCATGCTGAGTTGGCGGAACGTGTGCATGCCGCAGGTGGTGCGATCTTTGTGCAGCTGTATCATGCTGGACGAGAGACTACATCAGGTGTCACCGGCGAACAGCCAGTGGCACCATCTGCGATTAAAGATCCAACTATGCCAGAGATTCCAAAAGCATTGACGAAGGCGGAGATTGAGAAAATTGTTGCTCAATTCGCTTCTAACGCTTATTATGTGAAAAAAGCTGGTTTCGATGGCGTGGAAATCCATGGCGCATCAGGTTATCTCGTTGGTGAATTTCTTTCGCCGTTTTCAAACAAACGAAGCGATGAATATGGTGGTACGATCCGCGGTCGTGCAAAATTTGCGGTAGATATTGTAAAAGCTGTGCGGGAAAAAGTTGGCCCTGATTTTCCGATCTCTTTCCGACTTTGCACACAAGAATATGTGGATGGAGGCTTAACTATCGAAGAAACAAAAGTCGTTGCGCGTTTGCTTGAGAAAGCAGGTGTCAATCTTTTGCACTGTACGCAAGGAATTTATGCTTCTCGGCCGATGATCACACCACCATATATGATCCCGCGCGCAAATTTTGTAGATAATGCGGCTGAGATCAAAAAAGTTGTATCGATTCCTGTTGTTGCCGTTGGCGGGATCAATGATATTGATCTTGCAGATGAGATTCTTGTCAGTGGCAAGGCTGATATGGTAACAATGGCGCGTGCTTCGCTGGCGGATCCAAATCTTCCAATCAAGGCGCAAGCAGGGGACTATGACGGAATTTTGTACTGTATTGGTTGTGTTCAGGGTTGCCAGGGAGAGAACAGCAAGGGCAATCATGTGCGCTGTCTTGTCAATCCCTGCACAGCGATGGAGACGGAATACGATCTTTCACCATCGGCAGAAAAGAAGAACGTCTGGATTGTTGGTGGTGGTGTCTCAGGTTGTTATGCTGCGATCGCAGCAGCGCATCGAGGTCACAGCGTGACGTTGTTTGAACGGAACGCGCAACTAGGCGGGCAGTGGAATTTGGCGGCAGTGCCGCTTTGCAAGAGTGGATTTGCCTCGCTTGTCCGTTGGCAGGCACAAGAATTGATGCGACTTGGTGTGGAGCTCGAACTCAACCATACGGTGACAGCAGAAGAGGTACGTCAGGCTGCACCGGATGCAGTACTCATCGCTACGGGCAGCGTGCCGCTTATCCCGCCAATCAGCGGTCTGAAAGAAGGGCTTGCTGCTGGTTGGGTCGTGACGGCGCATGACGTGCTTGCTGGACGGGTGAGCGCAAAGCATAACATTGTTGTCATAGGCGGTGGCCTTGTCGGCGCTGAAACTGCGGAATTGCTCGCAGCGGATGGTTCGCAGGTAACGCTTGTGGAAATGTTGCCTGAGATTGTTCGTGATGGTATCGGTAATCCGAAGATGCTGCTGATCAAGAGCTTACAGAATCACGGTGTCACTGTAATGACTGACACGAAGGTGGTTTTTGTAGGAGAGGGCAAACTCACTGTTGAAAAAAATGGAGTCCCTCAACAGCTTACAGGCGTAGCGCAGATTATCCTTGCAGCAGGCGTACGCAGTGATCAAGCTCTCGTTCAGGCGCTTGCTGATTATAAAGGAGAGGTGCGTTGTATCGGTGACGCAGCAGGCACGAAAAACGGTTACAAAAATATCCAGGAAGCATTTGAGGCAGGCCTGTCGTTATGAAGATGGAGGAAGACTAACAATGTTAAAAGCAATTGACTGGCGCTTGCGCCCACCATTCAAAAGTTTCAAAGGAAGTTATCTCTACAACGAAGATTTGCGTCCAACCGCGCCAAAGGCTGCTCTTGATTTTGATATGGATCAGATGATCGCTGAAATGGATGCTGCTGGTGTCGCTATCGGTGTTGTGCCGATGCGCCTTGGCAACGATAACAATGATATCGTCGAACTGAAGAAGCGCTATCCTGGACGTTTCTGCGGCCTCGCACATATTGATCCATGGGATGGCTCCAAAGCCATCGAGGATATTGATCAGTACGTGGGTGAAGGCAAGGCGGACGGCATCATTATGGAACCTGGCCAGTTTTTTCTGCGTGGCTCTATGTCTGCTGACGACAAAATGCTCTGGCCAATCTATGAAAAATGTGAAGCGGAGCATATCCTAGTGTCTTTGACCTTCGGCGGGCTTTTTTGTGACAAGCTTGAAAACTACAACCCAATTTACATTGATCGCGTGGCAAAAATGTTCCCTGATCTCACCCTCGTCCTTTCCCACGGTGGCTGGCCATATGTGACAGAGATTTGCCATGTGGCTTACCAGCGCGAAAATGTTTACCTCGACATCGATTACTATGGATTTACCACTAATCCAGGATATCAAGATTATGTTATTGCGGCAAATAATGTACTGCAGGATAAGATTCTCTTTGGCTCCTGTTATCCAGGTTTTTCTTTACAGCAGGCCATGGATGAGTATCAAAAAAATGGTATTAAAGAAGAGGTCTTACCAAAGGTGCTGTATCATAACGCTGCAAAGTTGTTAAGGTTAGAATGATTATATAGTTTTTTTAAGATTCCCTTTTTTCGAAAGGGGGATCTTTTACTTTGCAACGATCTCTTTCAAAAAAGAAGAAATAAAAAGCGCTTATTGATACAGAGGGGTACAGCGCGACTATAACAGTTGCTTGTTGTTTGACAGCGTGAACACCTGTCTGCGGATCAAAGACGGGGAAAAGACGGTCTGAAATCAGCAGTTGCAAATAAAATCGAGCGCAGAAATTCGTGAAAGCGTATACGCCTGGCGCTGCGGCGGGATCGCTGAAAAATGCTGCCGACATCCATCAGTTCTAGTTATCGATCCATAAGAAAATGTGTGCTATAACAGATGAAAAATATAAGCTCTGTTATAACACAAAATGCGATTTGAGGCTTGAAATCTTCAGAAATATCGCTATAATATAGATAACGGTACAGAACCTAACAAGTTATAGATTGAAAGAAAAGAAGGTGTGAATAGGCGTGATTGGAGCAGATATCTTATTAAGTTGCCTTGAAAAACAGGGCGTTGATCTTGTTTTCGGACTGCCAGGGGGCGCAGTCATCCCATTGTATGATCGTCTAAAACATTTTGGAGTAAAACATATTTTGATGCGCCACGAACAGGGCGCGGTTCACGCAGCCGACGGCTATGCGCGTGCGACTGGTAAGGTCGGCGTTTGCTTTGCAACGAGCGGCCCAGGCGCGGCAAATATGATGACGGGTCTTGGCACTGCCTCGATGGACTCGATCCCGCTGGTTATGATCAGCGGCCAGGTCGCAAGTTCCCTCCTCGGGAAGGACAGCTTCCAGGAAGCGTACGTGACGGGGATGGCAGATGCTGTGACGAAGGCGAGTGTGATGGTCACCGACGCCAGCCAGATCCCACAGGTTTTGGCGGATGCGTTCTACATTGCCTCCCATGGCCGTCCAGGCCCGGTTTTGGTCGACATTCCAAAGGATCTCTTTACGCAGGATGTGAAGAATCCGGATCTGGAGGTTGAGCCAACGGAACGTTACAGAAGAAAACTCAAAAACAGCGTGATCACCCGCGAACAGATCCGCAAGGTTGGCCGCATGTTGGCTGAAGCGAAAAAGCCGCTGATCATCATTGGCGGCGGGGTGAACACGACCGAAGCGGTACGCAAGAATGTGCTGACGGTTGTCGATCAGCTGGATGTGCCGATCAGCCAGACGCTGATGGCAAATGGCGTGATCCCTGGCGACCACAAGAATTTTGTCGGCATGGTCGGCATGCATGGCACGACGGATGGCAACTACGCCATTCAGAACTGCGACCTGCTTCTGGCAGTGGGGATGCGTTTTGACGATCGCGTGACCAGCGACACGTCAAGATTCTCGCAGCATTCTAAAAAGATCCATGTGGACATCGATTCTTCCGAGATTGGGAAGAACGTTCAGGTTGATATTCCTATCGTCGGCGACGCTGCTGAGTTCTTTGAGCTCCTGGCAGGCGAGGTTGCTGACGAAAACGCTGATCACGGCGCATGGCGCCAGGAGATCGCGGATCATTATCGCCCTCTCAAGCATGGCGATCCAGATTCGCTCCCACCAATGGAGCTTTGCGACATCATCAACAAGGAACTGGATGAAAATACCATCGTTGTGACGGATGTCGGTCAGCACCAGATGTGGGCGGCGCTCTTCCTGCATCCAAAGGGCCCTCGTCATTTCCTGACCTCCGGCGGTCTTGGCACGATGGGCTATGGCTTACCGGCAGCGATCGGCGCTCAGTTTGGGAAGAAGGACGAACGTGTCATTCTCATCACCGGTGACGGGAGCTTCCAGATGAACGAGCAGGAGCTCTGCATTGTCAAGGAATTCTCCGTTCCGCTGAAGATCGTGATGTTCAACAATGGATACCTCGGCATGGTGCGTCAGTGGCAGGAAATGTTCAACGATGCCAACTATGCGGCTACGCCTCTGGAGGTTGGCCCGGATTGGGAAAAACTGATGAGTGCGTACGATATCCCGTATCGCTGCATCACCACCCTGGATGAGGCAGAAGCACAATTGCCGGCGTTGCTCAAGGAAGATGGCCCTCTGTTTATCGAATGCAAGATCAACAGACTGTCGAATGTTTATCCAATGATACCAGCGGGCTGCTCCTTAGATGAAATAGTGGGGGAATTTGAAGATGAAGCATAAATTAGCAGTAACAGTAGAAAACAACCCAGGTGTTTTGTCACGTGTTTCCGGTCTGTTCTCCAGACGCGGCTACAACATTGACAGTCTTGTCGTTAGTGATACTGAAGATCCAACAGTCTCCCGCATGACCATTGTGGTCCATGGCGACGAGGTGACCATTGAACAGGTGACCAAGCAGCTCCACAAGCTCATTGATGTCATCAAAGTCAACGATATTACCTATGAAGACACAGTCGAACGTCAGCTTCTGATGGTTCGCGTGTCCTGCGACCATGAGACCCGCGGCGAGATCAAAACGCTGATGGATATCTTCCATGCGCGCATCATCGACGTTGGCCGTCGCTCCATGATCATCGAAGCGACCGGCGACGACGACAAGATCGACGCGATCATCAAAACCCTGCGCCCATTCGGCGTTCAGGAAATCGTTAAGACTGGGGCGAGCGCAATGGTTCGCAGCCCAAAAGAAAAGTAAGATCCACCGTATCAACGGGTGATCAATATAATCCAAATTTCTAGGAGGAAATTGTTACAATGGCAGCAAAAATTTATTACAAGACAGATGTTCCTACTAATGTATTGACCGACAAGCAGCTCTGCGTTGTTGGTTATGGTTCCCAGGGTCACGCACACGCAAAGAACCTGCGTGACAGCGGCTACAATGTCATCATCGGTATCCGCGAAGGGAAATCCGCTCAGGCTGCACGCGAAGACGGCTTTGAAGTTCTGCCTGTCGCAGAAGCGGTCAAGAAGAGCGATGTTATCATGATCCTGACTCCGGATGAAACCCAGCCGGACATCTATAAGAACGAAATCGAACCAAACCTTGAAGCTGGCAATGCCCTTGGCTTTGGTCACGGCTTCAACATTCACTTTGGCTACATCAAGGCGCCAGAAGGTGTTGACGTATTCATGTGCGCACCAAAGGGCCCTGGCCACATTGTTCGCCGTGAATTCACCAAAGGCTCCGCTGTACCTGATCTCGTAGCTGTTGCTCAGGATGCAACCGGCAATGCGCTGCAGATCGCGCTCTCCTGGGCCGATGGTATCGGCGGCACCCGCGTTGGTGTTATTGAAACCACCTTCAAAGAAGAGACCGAGACCGACCTCTTTGGGGAACAGGCAGTTCTCTGCGGCGGCTTGACCTCTCTCATCGAAGCAGGCTTCGAAACCCTCGTAGAAGCTGGCTATCAGCCAGAAATGGCATACTTTGAATGCTGCCACGAAATGCGCATGATCATCGACCTGATCTACGAAGGCGGCATGGACAAAATGCGTAAATCCATCTCCAACACTGCTGAATACGGCGACTATGTCACTGGCCCACGCATCGTGACCGCTGAAACCAAACAGCACATGAAGGAAGTTTTGGCAGACATCCAGAGCGGCAAGTTCGCAAAAGAATTCCGCGATGACTATGCAAATGGCTTCAAAGAATTCTACGCTATGCGCGAACATGAAGCCGGCCATCAGATCGAAGAAGTCGGTGGTCAGCTCAGAGCCATGATGCCATTCCTCAACGCAAACGACAAAAACGACTGATCCAAAAGCACTGACAGGGGCGCCCAGCGCCCCTGGGTTTAACAAGTAAGGAAGGTGTTGCTATTGAACGGCGCAGAAATTTTAGTTCAGGCATTGCGAGATGAAGGCGTAACGGATATTTTCGGATATCCAGGTGGTGCCTTGTTGGAAATATTTGACGCTCTTGATAAGAGCCCGATCAACAATGTTCTTGTCCGTCAGGAACAGGGGGCAGTGCATGAAGCGAGTGGCTACGCACGTGCAAAGAACACCGTAGGTGTCTGCATTGCTACGAGCGGCCCTGGGGCGACCAATCTGGTCACCGGGATTGCCACGGCCTATATGGATTCGATCCCGGTTGTTGCGATCACCGGTCAGGTTGCCAAGCACCTTATCGGGACCGACGCGTTCCAGGAAACCGACATCACCGGCATCACGACACCGATCACCAAACACAATATTCTCGTACAGGATGCGGAGGATCTTCCACGCATCGTCGCTGAAGCATTCTATATCGCCAGAACTGGCCGTCCTGGTCCTGTTCTGATCGACATTCCTCGCGATGTTTCCCAGCAGCAGGTCGCTGTATACGAACCATGGAAGCATGTGGACATCCGCAGCTACAAGCCAACGGTCTACGGCCATGCTGGCATGATCAAGCGCGCTGCCAAAGCCATCGCTGAAGCTGAGCGCATGGTCATCATCGCTGGCGGTGGGGTCAATACCTCTGGCGCTACAAAGGAAGTCATGGCGCTCGCTGAAAAGAAAAACTGCCCGATCGTCTGCACGATGATGGGCTTGGGCAGTGTCCCTGCCAGCGATCCGCATGTGGTCGGCATGCTCGGCACCTATGGCAATCAGGAAGCAAACGATCTGATCCGTCAGTCGGATGTGATCCTTGCCATCGGCACGCGCTTTGACGACCGCATCATCAACGCGCCAAATCTCTTCGCACCAGACAGCTTCGTCATCCATGTTGACGTGGATCCAGCGGAAATCGGCAAGAACATTGTGCCGGATATTCCGATCGTTGGTGATGCCAAGCAGGTCATGCTCCAGCTGGAAGACGCGCTGCAGCGCAAGGCGGAAAGTCTCGTCGGCTGCGGCTATCTCGAACAGGCGAAAGGTGCGCCGGAACCGGACCGCATCGTTCCGAAGGTGCTCGACAAGCTCAGCGATCTGGTTGATCTGGAAAACTGCTTCTTCACCACAGACGTCGGCCAGCACCAGGTTTGGGCGGCCAACTATCTGAAGTGTGAAAAACCACATCAATTCATTTCGTCCTGCGGCCTTGGCACCATGGGCTATGGCATTCCTGCAGCAGTTGGCGCTCAGGTCGCCTGCCCGGATGCAACGGTTGTCGCCGTCACTGGCGATGGCAGCTTCCAGATGGGGATGTATGAGCTGGGCACGATTATGGAGCAGAAGCTCCCTGTGAAGATCCTGCTCTTCAACAACCAGGCGCTGGGGATGGTGCGTCAGCTCCAGTATCACTACGTCGGCAAACGCTATTCCAACGTGCTCTTCCAGTGCGACATCGATTTCTCGAAGATTTTCGAAGCCTACGGGTTTAAGACCTATCGCATCGAATCGGAAGACGAGATCGAAGCTGTGCTCAAGGAAGCACTCGCAGATCCAAGCTGCGCGCTGATCGAATGCCGCGTTCCGATGCCGGATAATTGTTCACCAATTACTCTCGGTGGGGCGAACATCAACGATATGGTCAATTGCTAAGGATTATCGCTCAAACTGCAGCACAATGTGCTGCAGTTTCAGCTTGTCGAAAAAGGTCGCCTTTTGGCGGCCTTTTTCTCGTCATATCACCCCA
>OLQA01000473.1_pt1 | contig 38186 bp, 32 predicted proteins | sample 1673151 | NCBI WGS metagenome assembly OLQA01 (sample SAMEA3136760, study PRJEB25190) | human gut metagenome | biome: human gut; feature: human-associated habitat; material: faeces | place: Austria | collected 2013
AAAAACTTTCCAGCCTTGGAAAAATAAATTTCCAACGCTGGAAACTTTCTTTTCCACCCTTGGAAATTTTCTTTTCCACCGTTGGAAAAGAAAAATCCCCACGTAGGGATCGCAGAGTTCCTCCGCTGGAACTAAAAAGTTCCAAGAGGGGAACTATTTTTGGAACTCGTATGTGCTACTATATCAAACCGATACAAATGACACTGACGACAGCCCAGTCTATGCCTCCACGCGGATCAGGCTTAGCAGGAGGACGAGCTGTCTGTCATCGATGCAACTGTTGCAAAATTTGCAACAGTTCAATCTGAGGGAAGTAAAGCCGTCTAGTAATTCAGTTGCATTTGATAGTTGAATCTACGACGGCCCTTACTTCTTTGTCTCTGGTTTGCTTTTTCGTATATTTGTAGGCGAAACAGCGTACAAATGTCGACTAAAATAAAACAGCTGCAGAGGCAATCCCAAGAGACTCCAGTCCTCTTTTCAGCTTGGTTGGAGCAACAAGGTCTCACCAGGTCAGAGTTAGCTGACTTCGTAAGACGTAACTGGTTACAGCGAATAGCTAATGGGGTATATTGCTTTGATGGATATACCCCGACTCTATACGCTGTTCTCTATTCTTATCACAAGCTTTTAGGCAAGAAGTATGCTCTGGGAGCATCTACTGCATTAGGACTACGGGGCTTCTCTCATTATGGATATATGGGAGAGGAACCAGCATTCTTATACGAGCCCAGTGGTGAACATATCCCCAAGTGGCTCAAGACAAGCCGTCTTTTTGCCAATCTCCAAATCTTTAGCACGAATCTCTTCTCCAGTAGTGAAGTAGGTATCGATCTCCTTGAGGTAGGTGGCTACGAAGTTTTTGCATCCTCTCCAGAAAGGGCTATACTTGAGGTCTTATCATTGTCTCCCCAGTACTACTCTCTTATGGACGCATACTATGTGACAGAGATGCTTACTACGCTAAGGGTCAACTTATTACAAGAGCTATTGGAAATGAGCCGATCTGTCAAGGTTAATCGATTACTCTTGTACTTTGCAGACAAGGCTCAGCTCCCTTGGTTCAGACGACTAGATGTCTCAAAAATAAATCTAGGAAAGGGAAAGAGAGCCTTAGCAAATCCTGGTGTATATGTAGAGAAATACCAGATAACAGTGCCTCAAGAATTATATGATTACGAATAACTATCGAAGTAAGGTTGAACTTCTAATACGTATCATTCCAGCCATTACGGAGGAAAAGGATCTGGCAATACATGGTGGTACAGCAATCAACCTTTTCGTCAAAGATCTACCACGCTATTCAATAGATATCGACCTTACCTATGTCCGGATATTAGGACGCACAGAGAGTATTGATAACATCAACGCCTGCTTAAGAAGAATCTCTGATAAGTTAAGGCAGTCTATCAAAGGAATTCAAATAGCACATCGTCCAGATATTTGTAAGCTCCTTTGTAGCTTCAGAGGAAGTCAAGTTAAGATTGAAGTCAATCAGACAAAGCGTGGTGTTATTTCTGGAACTCCTCAAGTGACTCCATTGTGTACAAAAGCGCAAGATGAGTTTGGGATGTATTGTGAAGCAAATGTTGTCCCCATTCCACTTTTATATGGAGGAAAGATAGCTGCGGCTCTTTCTCGACAACATCCTAGAGACCTCTTCGATGTCAAGTATATGGACTACTCATTGTCTGATGTAAAAGAAGGAATACTATACAGCCTCCTAGGTAGTGACCGGCCTATATCAGAGTCGATATTGCCCAACCTAATTGATCAAACAAAGGTGATGGAGACACAATTCATGGGAATGACTGATACGCCATTTACTTATCAAGACTATGAAGTCACCCGTTCGGAGTTAATACGAGGAGTTCAAGACCTATTCTCAGAGTCGGAAAAAGACTTCTTGATTTCATTTGAGAGTGGCGCACCTCAATGGTCTCTTATACCATACCCAAGCTTCGAGCAGTATCCGTCTGTGACGTGGAAGCTTTTGAATATCAATAAGCTGAAAGAAAACGACTCAGAAAGCTTCTCCAAGCAAATTACAAAGCTAAAAGAATCATTAGGCAGATAATGCGCTTAATCATTACTTGGAGCGGTAGGCATTTTGGGATATGATTCAATCTGAGGGGAGTAAAGCCGTCTAGTAATTCAGTTGTTGCAAAAAGTGCAACAACTGAGTGTTAGTAAGAGCACACAGAGAGTGTCTAGCGAATTAGCTGGCTTGAAAAGCCTTAGCTTGCTCGTAGAGACTCTAGTGGACGGACGTATGAGGTAGTTAAGGGCAACTTCCTCTTCCACAGCTCAGGGGAGCGGCGTGATGTGCTTGATACGGAAGGAAGGCGAGTGGAGCTCGGTGAAGAGGAGCAGAAGCCTGCGCAGGGTCTCGTACTCTGCGGTCGAGAAGCTATTTGGGACAAAGTGCTCTAGGTCGTATCGCAGAAGCCTCGGCAAGGCACTCTGGAGCTCTGGCATGAGCGGCACGGAGTAGTCAGTCTGGAGCGGGAGTATCGTCCACTGCTCAAGATCTAGCCAGTGTGTCCTGTAGCTTTCTGAGTCCAGGCTTCGCATCTCTAGACCCTCGGGTAGGTACCCTTTGGCACGCAGTATGGAGACGAGCAGAGCTAGGTCGAAGCCTTGTAGCTCCTCAAGGCTCTCGATGCTGTCTAGCTGGTCTAAGGCCTGCACGACGATAGTATAGAGCTGCAGGTCCTCAGGCTCCTGTGCGAGTAGCTCTCTGAGGAGCTGGGATAGATAGAGAAAGTAACCGCTAGCGACGGGCCGCTGAGCTAAGGGGAGCGCACCACGGACGAGCTGTACCTGACGAATGAGCTTGACGGGCTGACTGGCCGGCGAGGGGGTCGTAATCTGCAGACCTCGTAGCGGTTGGAAGAGGTTGCTCGTCGCTCGGCTCCGACCACCGATGGGTACGGAGAAGGCTGTAGCCCCCCACAGGTCGGTGTAGAGCGTAGCTATGAGTGAGCGGTCTGAGTACGGGATGACACGCAGCACGATGCCCTCGACGGTGGTGATCATAGGCGTGTCGCACTACTCGGTGTGAGCAGGGGCAGTAGCTCCCGCAGATCTCTGATCTCAAGCACGGAGTGCTGTTGCTGGTCATATTCGGGCATCGGCACTTGCCATAGATTGTACCAGATGGAGTCGATGCCACTGTTGAAGGCACAAATGATGTCGCTCGGCCAACTGTCCCCAATGACGAGTGCCTCCTGACGGCTACAGCCTACTGCCTTCAAGGCGTAGTCTAGAAACTCAGGCGCAGGCTTAGGCACACCGACATGGTCGACGAGGATCACTTTGTCAATGTAAGGCGCCAGGCCCGAGCCGTTGATCTTGCCGTATTGCACCTCGCCAAAGCCATTGCTCACTATAACAATTGTGTAGCTACGATGTAGCTCTGCTAGCACCTCTAGGGCATGCGGTATGAGTGCTGTCTCTTGCTGCACATACTCGATGAAGCGCTGATTGAGCTCCTTGACCTTCTGGTCGCTCCACGAGACTTGTCCCCGCAGTGGATAGCGCAGACGATCTAAGAGGAGCTGCTCCTTGCTGATATACCCCTTGCGATAGTCGTCCCAGAGCTGCTCCTGATGAGGGAAATAGACGGCAAAGTACTCTTCGAAGGTTGCATAGTAGGTGCCCCACCCCTCCTCATCGTAAAGTCTGTGGAGGCTAGCCTTATTATTGTCAAAGGTAGCCCAGAGCGTATCATCGAGGTCGAAGAGTAGTGCTTTGTACTTCATAGGTTTGCTGGCAAACTAAAGATGAGTCTCATAAACTTCAAAGGGGAGGTGTCTTGAGGCACCTCCCCTTTTGCATTAATGTAATGTGTCAGGAGACAGATTAGTAGATCTGTATGACAAGTATCTTAGAGAGGCTCCAGAACTCTCGAGGATTAGTGATCTCAAGAGTTAGCATCTTGTCCTCTCCCTTGACCAGCTTGTAGCTAGACCCAGGGTGCTTCGTCTTGAGCTCAGCCTTCTTGGCATAGAGAGGTATGGAAGTAACCTTGCGTAGATCGATCTGCGTAAAGTAGTCAGACTGATAGCCCTCTGTGACGACCTCGCCATTGCGGATGATGTTCATATCCTTAAGGTCGCGTGAGGTACCGATGCAGTAGCGTACGGTGTTGAGCGCAGCGTCCTGACGATCTAGCTCGGCTTGCTGTGCTGCAGAGGTCTTGCTTAGATTCTCCACATTGCTGCTCAGGTCTGTGACCATAGAGTCGAGGACACCGATAGCGTAGTTCTTGCGCTTGAGCTCCTCGGTGAGATCTAGGATCTCAGCATTCTTAGCATTGAGCTGCTCTTGTAGCGTGCCGATGGTGCGCTGTAGAGAGCTGTTTTTGTTTCCAGACTGAGCGAGCTTCTTGTTGAGGAGGTCGATGGTCTGGCGGTTTGACTCCAGCTTCTCATTGATCAAGCGTAGATTGTCCTCGATCTTACCACGCTGAGACTGGGGTACCTCGCTATTGCTATCTAGCGATATCATGCCCTCTAGCTGCTGTATCTGAGCAAAGTTTTGGATTACCATGTTGATCAGTGAATCCTGCTCAGCAACTTGCGTGCGGAGAGACTGCAACTCGGTGAGCTCCTTCTGTCGCTCTTCCTCCTGCTGACTATTTTTACCGCAAGCGGTGAGCATTAGTAGCACTACTACCAATGCTGACAAAGTGAGAGATAGTGACTGTTTCATAATTGTATAGTTGTATCTTCTGTTATGTGTCTATTGTTGTTTTTAGAGGCCTTGACGGGTGTAGCGCCAGCTACGACGATGACAAACTCCCCGCGAGGAGCTGTCTCTGCAAAGTGGTCGCTCAGCTCCTGGAGCGTGCCTCGCCGTACCTCTTCGTGTAGCTTAGACAGCTCACGACAAGTGGCTGCCTGCCGCTCTGCGCCGAAGTATGTGATCAGGTCAGCGAGCGTGCGACAGACCCGGTATGGCGACTCATAGATGATGATGGTGCGTGTCTCGGTGGCTAGTGCCGTGAGAAGTGTTTGCCGCCCCTTCTTGACGGGGAGAAAGCCCTCATAGCAAAAGCGAGACGTGTCTAGTCCGCTAGCAACTAGAGCTGGGACAAAAGCGGTGGCACCTGGCAGGCAGGTGACCGTCACGCCAGCATCTATGCAAGCTCGTATGAGCATAGCTCCTGGATCATTGATGCCTGGCGTACCGGCGTCGCTGATGAGCGCGACGGAAGTGCCCTCGGCAATGCGCTGAGCTAGTCGCTCGGAGGTCTTGTATTCGTTGAACTTATGGTGGCTCTCCATAGGCTTGGCTATCTCGTAGTGCCGCAGCAATACGGAGGAGGTACGTGTGTCCTCGGCAAGGATCAGATCAGCCTCACGCAGAGCTTCTAATCCACGTAGGGTGATGTCTCCCAGATTACCTATAGGGGTCGGTACGACCGTTAGTTGAGCCATTGTAGTTATACTGCGTTCTTGACTAGTCAAGAGACAATTACGGTGCAAACTTACGAAAAACTCGTGGAATCTAGCATTACGGCTCCAATCTAAACGGAAAAAGCGGCTGTCTACAAAGCTTTTAAGAGCGTACGGACTTATTCGACATCTTGCTCTTCCTGCAGTGTAACTCCGTAAATCTCCCCTGCCGCTGCGACAAACGTAGTCATATCGCCTTGTCGTAGCTGTACCGTGAGATGGTACTGGGAGGTGTAGTCCTGAGCGACGATCTCGGCACCATGGTTCTTGACTAAGAGCATCACGGATCCCATCAGATCCATCTGGAAGCTGAGCGTGACACGACTATATAGGATCACCTCTCGGACTGTTGCCTTGTCTAGGACTAGCTCGGTCGTAGAGCGATAGGCATCGATCAGTCCACTGGTGCCGAGCTTGACGCCTCCAAAGTAACGGACCACTGCCACAGCTACGTTGGTTAAGTCACGAGAGAGCAAGCGTCCTAGGATCGGCTTGCCAGCAGTGCCTGAGGGCTCTCCGTCATCGTTGGAGCGTGTCTCGTACTCCTCAGCTCCATAGATCGAGTAAGCCCAGCAGACGTGCGTCGCACTGTAATGCTCCTTGCGAAGCTCCGAGATGCGCTCCAGGGCTTCCTCAGCACTAGAGACCGGATAGCAGTATCCGATGAAGCGGCTCCGCTGAATGTTTTGCTCGTCAATGGCTGGAGACTGGATGGTGTGGTAAAAGTCTTTCATCGGTCAGGCTTCCTCAGATTAGTTGAAGTTGGGTTGCTGCGAGAAGTCGCTCTCTAGTATGTTGACGTCTCCACTCTTGTGGTACTGCACGCCATCGGCACCCTCAGCGGTGATGACGTAGTAGTAGACTCCACTCGGTACGGGCTTGCCACGACAGGTGCCGTCCCAGCCGCCATTGGGATCACTCCAGCTATAGATCAGTCCGCCCCAAGAGTCGTAGATGCGCCCTTCGAAAGAGATAAGCGACTGATGCACCACCTGAAAGAGGTCATTGACTCCTGGACTGCTAAAGGGCGTAAAGACGTTTGGCACCTCGAGCCTCGAGCTTTGTACCGTTACCACCACGGGCTGAGAGGTAGCTGTGCAACTAGCTGTGCGGTCGCTCACTGTGCCGTAGAGGGTGTAGGTGCCCATCTTGTCGAAGGTGTACTGAGCTTGGCGTCCGTTGAACTGCATCACCACGGGCGCGTCCTTAGAGATGCCGGCTCCCTCAGCAATGATGATCTGGTAAATGACCGCCGCAGGCTCATTAGCAACCAAATCAATCTCCACAGTGGCGGGAGCCGAGAGACTGGAGGGGAGTTGCTCCGCATTGGTTGCGGTCGAGTCTGCCGCCTGCGACTGCCCCGTGCTAAGCAGCCGATAGCGAGCGTGCAGCTCTACACGACGAGCCTGTAGCACAGAGCTCTCTATGGGTAAGCCGTACTGACTGGAGACGCCCTCAGTAAAGCGGTCGCCGATGATAGCAAAAGAGGTATCCGTGAGCGGAGCGATCAGATGCCACGCCCCACCATTGGTCTCGGGGAGCTGCTCTTCCTTTTGCTCTGCGGTGAAGGTGTGAGTCTCCTCCTTGTAGACTAAGTCTTGGTAGCGCACTACTAAGCCACGATCCGCCTGCATGGTGGCGCCCTGTAGTGTGTGATAGGATATGGGAGGTAGCGGACGAGAGAGGGCGAGCGTCACCTGCTGGCAAGGCTCAGCGGCATCGTAGTCCGCTGTCAGAGTGAGGTTACTCAAAGAGACACGGCTGTAGTCAAAGACCCAGTAGTAGACCCGTGTCATCATGATCTGACTAGGCTGAGCGGTGAAGTATCCGCACTCCAGCTGCGCATTTGGCACGGTGACGGTCGTGCCCGCATACTGCGCCGTAGCGACGGGCTGCGCCTCCTGTATCGAGGTGGTGTAGCTGTAGAGCTGCTCTCCCGTAGCTATGGGAAAGGTCAAGGCAACCGCACCACTCCCCTCTCCACTAGCGGGGTGATAAGCCAAGAGCTGTACCTGCTGCCCCGTCGGGGTGTAAGGCTGGCTGAGCTTGCCCGGGCTAGCTGTGACGCCCTGCGCCGAGAGTGTCGCGGCAGAGCTGACGAGTATGAGGAGTGATAGGATCAAGCTTCTAGTCTTCATGTGGCGTGCTACTATATATAGTGTCTCTAGAAATCAAGCTTCTTGCGTCCACAGATTGTCCTGTAGTTGCATTCATTGCAAATGTCCTGTACAGGGGTTTGGAAGAACTCCTCCTCAGGGTTTACTAGCTGGTCCAAGTATTCTAATACTATCCCTCTGATTACGTCAAGATCTTTGGGGGCATCAAAGGATATCGCCCCTTCGCTAGCTGATACAGCGGGAGCCAGCGAATAGAGCGTAGGCTGCACCTCCTGAATTGCGACCTTTGGCTGCTGAGCCTGAGCATAGAGCAAGGCGTAGAGATAAGACTGTAGTATGTAGCCACCCAGCTTATAGTTGCTTTTATGAAAGCGCCAGCTTTCTAGTATTTTAGATGTTAGCTCCGTTAGCGTCTTAGCCTTCTTGATCTTTCCTGTCTTATAGTCTACGATGCGACAGACACCGCCACAGACTTTGTCTACTCGGTCGGGCTGAGCAGTCATGTATATCGTATGCGTGCCCCACTGGAAGGGGACGTTCTGCATCTTCGTCTCACTAGCCAGCAGTTGGAGCGTGCCACTCTCCCCGAGCAAGAGGCGGTCTATCTCTAGAGCCTTGTAGATGTATCGCTCCAGGTCTGTCAGGAGGATCTCGTCGGGGGCACTCTTGTCAGAGACGATCTCTTTATAGATGTCTGTCAGCATCTGGCGAGAGACCTTGCGCTCGAGTTGATCCCGAGTGATGACGTCTCCAGACTTCTGTACCAGTCCTTTGTAAAACCGCTCCAGATACTCATGCACTATCGAGCCAAGCTCTATCTGTGTCACCACTCCCAGCTCAGGTCGTGGCTCGCCGACACCCTTTATCTTCTTGAGGTAAAACTGGTAAGGACACTTGTAGTAAGTGATCAGGTCAGATGGAGAGAAGGTCCTCTTGCCCGAAGCTAACTGCTCTAGGTAGTGACGCACCTCCTCATCTTGCCCCGTGATCTGAGATACCGTCTCGTCTCTCGCCTCCAGTGGGTCAGCGTAAGCAGACTCTTGAAGCTGTAAGTTTGTCAAGTAGCGTATCTGATCCACATAGCGCGAAGGCTCCATCGAGGAGATACTCTTAGGACGAGTATCTTGGAGTAGATAAACCTTCTTAGCACCCTGTATGAGGCGATAGAAGTGGTAAGCATTGGTATCGTCTTCCGTACGATAAGTGGTCATACCGAAGGCTCTTCGTAGCATATCGGGGATCAGCGTCGTCGTATGGCTTGACTTAGGCAGATCGCCCTCCTGCACATTGAGCATGATCACATAGTCAAAGGTGAGCGTACGAGTCTCCAAGAAGCCCATCACCTGCAAGCCCTCTAGCGGAGCTCCCTCGAAGGGTATACTCCCCACAGCCAACAGCTGCTCCAAGAGATAGGCAACATGCATCGGAGTGTCTAGCAGATGCCGAACGCCACCGCGCGCTGTGAGCAGGTTAGACACCTGCGTGGCATAGCGGACTATCTGATCGAGTGCCTCCGAGAGGATTACTTGATCTATCGGCTCGTCAGCAGCCTCGTCCTCCTCTTCTTCAGGTGCTGACGAGGTCTCTTTGAGTAGCTCTAGCAGTTGACCTACACGACCAAGTAGCTCTTTACCAGTGAAGCTGGGCGTGAGTATCTCTAGGAGAGGCTGTCGTATCGCCTCATCAGCATCTTTCGTAAGCTCCTCGATGATCTTACGAAGCTCCGATGCTTTGATGGCATAGTGGTGGAGAGCTATCTGCTCCATCAGAGCAGTCGTCAGCTCGCCAAAGAGCTTACGCGTCAAGGGGGCTGCCAGCCAAAGTTGCAAGCGTGAGCAGGTGAGCTTGACACGAGTTAGCTCTCTATCCGAGGGACTAACGAGTCCGAAGATGTTTAGGTACCTACGTATCCAGGTCGCCACGGAGGTGTACTGGAGGGGGTAGCCCATGGTCACGTTGAGCGATGTGCAGGTCGGCTGCTTGAGCGACTTCATCAGGGGGATGAGCGTCTTCTCATCGTTGAGGACGATCGCTATGCGTAGCTCTTCGAGTGCTTTAGGATCGCGATAGATAATCTCATCGATGAGACTGTTGACCACTTGTGGCTGGAGAATGGTCGAGTTGAGAGAGAGGAGATGGATCTCAGGCGAATAGTCACGGGGCTCTCCTCCGTCTATGACCTCGCCTCCGAGCAGATTGACGTTTTGCTCGATCGTACAGTAGAGATGATTTGTAAATTCGTCCGTAGCGTTTAGCGAGACCTTCTGCCAGTAGATCTGCACCTTGAGCGCATCCGCATCGGCTGTCTGTAACTTCTTGATGATCTTCTGCTCCGCTGACGTCAGGTTGTAAAGTCCCACGAAGGAGACCACGCTGACCTTCGAGCCACTATGACGACGTAGCTCTCTGAGTAGATCATCATCAGTAAAGTCTCGCTCCGCAACGAGCCTATAAGCTGCTGCTCGGTACGCCACGCCGAGCTCTGTCAAACGCGCATTAAATCGCTTATAAATCTCTCTCCAGACGATGGAGAAGTGGAGATACTCTGCGCCGTGCGCTTTTTTGAAAAAGTCTTTAGGCAGTGCGGTCCAAAACTTTTGGATTGCGTCGCGCTCCTCTTCTGTTAGGAACTCGTAGTCATCAAAAGCATCTAGCTCCTCGAGGTTTCCCAAGAGCATCTCCACATTTGCCAGGGCTAGATCCATATCTTGAAAGTCTCGCAGCATGCGCTCCGTCTGACTCAGGCGAAGCATCTGATCTGTCTCCGCCTGCGCCTCGCCCTGCTCCGCCAGATAAGCTGCGTAGACCTCATAGAGTATCGATATGAGTGCCGTATTGTCTAGGATGACCCGTCCACTCATCTCAGTGATCCACTCGTCGATGGTGACTATGCGAGGCAAGATAGTGGCAGCGTCGGCCAGTTGCGCGATGAGCTCACGCTGTAAGAATGTGCCAGCACGCTTCGTCGGCACCACCACCAGCTGCTCTCTCAGCGGTATGCCACTATTGCGCAGTCGCCTGACGACCTGCGAGAGAAAGTTGTCACTAGAGTCCATAGATACCCAAGACTAAAAGGTTATTACACATGTGTAGCGCGACCGATGGCCAGAGTGAACCTGTAGCCCAGCGCAGGTAACCCAGCAGGAGCGCCAAGAAGAAGATCTGTAGCATCCCCACGGGGTTGAGGTGCATCACGGCAAAAAGTAGTGCGGGCAGGAGGATAACACTCCAGCGTGGGAAGCGTCTCAGCATCATCCACCCCATGAGTGCCCCTCGGAAGAAGAGTTCCTCAGCAATCGGCGTCAGCACCCCGACGATGAGGAGAGACCACCCTATATTCGACTCCTCGATGAGCGTCGTCTGCGCCTCCTCGACCATCTTGCTCCAGTTGCGTAGCCACGCACCGCCCCACCCCTCTGGCCATACGGAGACGAGTGCTTGATTGCTCCTTGCGAGGAATATATAGATAGCCACAGCAAGGATTGCGTAGAGGAGGAAGCGGGGCAACTTTACCCCCTTTAAGTATTGTCTGAGCGGTTCGAGTGGCAGGGCTAGCAGTTCATAAGGCTCCTGCGGGGCTGACTGATGGTAGAGTCTTTGGTAGCCCCATAGGTAAGTCCAAGTAGCAAGTAGCGCACTGCCTCCGAAGGCGATGATCCCCACCCAGGAGACTGGGAGCAGTGGGTACGCCAGCACAAAAAGGATTAAGGAGTATAGGAGCAGTAAGACCAGCATCAGCGCACCTTAAAGTAATAGCCCAGCCCCACCGTGACGCCCAGCTCGCCCGCACGGCCATAGTCATCGCGTACGGTCGTGGCAAAGATGTCGCTCAGACCGTAGTAGAAGTGTCCGCTCAGCGTGATCCTATGCCTCTGAGCTATGTCTAGGCTCATGACGGGACCGCCCTTGAGTCCCCACGAGAACTTACTAAAGAGCGGATAGACATGTCGTCTCTTGACGACGGCTCGCGTCTCTTCGCTCGGCGTGGGGCTGCTCACATCTCGTATGATGTAGCCCACACTTGGGCCCACCTCCAGTCCCAGCTGAAACGCACCAAAGGGATAGTAGAGGTGTGCCATCAGCGTCAAGTCTATGAAGTCCATATCTCTCGCAAAGCTGTAGGCGATCGGCTTCGTATACTCCTCTCGCCATCCGCGCTGCTCGTAAGAGAGACGCATCGTCATGCCCGTATATTTCTGATTGGTCAGCAGCACCCCCACGTAGCCCATAGCACCTAGGTGAGGTAGCATCTCCACGCGAGGCACTAGGTCGAGCATCGATCCACTCACACCACCACCTCCTCCTATGCGCACCTCTAGAGGCTTCAGCTGGGAGCGCTGAGCCTGTGCGGGGAGTACGGTGCAGAGGAGTGTGAAGAGCAGTCCGCTCCACCATTTCATCAAGCTTAGCATAGTGCTGATCTACTCTGACAGAGGGATCTGCTGACGCTGCACCCCCCGTGGACTATAAGTGATGAAGAAGAGGTTCAAGTTCGTGTAGCCCCCTCTCCCAGAGCTACGCCCCGTGATGGCTGGTGCAAAGAGGAAGCCCGACTGCAGACCATCACTAGGCAGCTGATGCTGGTACTGCTGGAAGCCTCGTCCATACGACGAGAGAGCCGATATAAAGTAGCGCACCACGTCGTACCCCAGCAAGGCATAGCTTGGATAGCCCTCCTCTATATCACGTCCGTACCAATGCTTGTAAGCCTCCCTGACTTGCTGACTCTCGGGTAGCTCCCGATCCCAGTAAAAGGTGGAAAAGATCGTAGCCCCTACCGCTTGCAGACGTTCATCTATATTCTTGCCATAGGTCTGCCACTGCGGATATCCGAAGAGCTGATAGTCACTCGTCGAGAGCTGCGCATCACGCATTGCGTCTAGTACAGCTGTGAGGTCCGCCTTCTTGCTTGAGTTGAGTAGGATCACGCACTTCTTACCACTCAAGCGAGGCCACTGCCCTACCGTTAGCTCTCGCAGAGAGCGGCTTTGCGTCGCTATACCCACCTCTCGGCAGGCCGTCTCGATCGCCTTAAATTTGTCCGCCTGATCACCCTCGCCACAGCGCACGAGTAGCACCTCATAGCCTGCATAACGCTCTACAAAAGCTTGCTGCAGTCTCTCAGTAACACGATACTGTGCGGGGTTGAGCTGGAAGAAGTGGTCGTACAGCTGTCCCTTACCGCTCTGCCATACAAAGGGCGAGAGGTAGACCGCCTGTTGCACCTTGGCGCGCTGAGCTAGTAGCTCCACGCTCTGCTCTGAGTCACCACCGATGATCAGGTCGTACCGCTCGCCCTCCTTGCTCTTGAGGAGCTGCTCAAGTGCCGAGCGATTGACGGCTGCATCGACTTGTAGATCAATGCTCACGCCCTGACGCTGCAAACGCTCGATACCTAGGAGTACACCCTCGTAAAAGTGCAGATAGCGACTAGGCTGCCCACTCTCTCGCAGAGGAAGTATCAGGGCCACCCGCACCTGCTTTATCTGCGTACCGCTTAGCGGGCTGGGCTCCTGCTTAAGCTTAGCCCCAGAGGCCACGACGATCCGCTCCCCTACGGCGATCTGCGTATCATGCTTCTGCGGATTGAGCTCAAGGAGCTGACCCATTGTCAAGCCATACTTACGACTAATGCCGAAGAGCGTCTCGCCAGACTGCACCACGTGAATACCTGGCTCTGCCTGCACGACGGCAGGTGCCTCGACATAGATTGTGTCAGGCTTGCGCTGGGGTATCAGGAGCGTCTGCCCCTCACGAATGCCCCACTGGCTGCCCTCGTTAAGGCGGTAAATATCCTCCTCAGAGACTCCGTAGCGCTTGGAGATTGAGTAGACCGTCTCCAGTTTCTTGACCACATGCCGCAGAGGTGCCTGTGCCATGAGCGTTGTCGTGACTAGAAGCAGGCTCACGGAGAGCAAGAGGAGACGCTGTAATATCTGTTTCATCGGTTTATCTCTCTTTTTACTTAGACAAAGGTAGCATAAATAGCACTCTTGGTCAACCGTTCTCCCAAAGAGATTTTAGTTTCCTACCGAGGAAAATGGATTTTCATACGGGAGAAAATGGATTTTCATAGGGGAGAAAATGGATTTTCATGCGGAGGAAAATGGATTTTCATGCGGAGGAAACTCTAGTTTCACCTGATGGAACTTACATCTTCTCGCCCTTAGGCAACAAAAAGTCCCCGTAGCAAAACTACGAGGACTCACAGATGTTCGTTTGACGAGGAGGCTATCGGGGGAGCTGCTCGGTGGCTAAGGCGGTCGCCTGGTCGTGGTAGTGCAGCAGAGCTTCGAGCGTCGGGGTGGCATCATAGGGGACGGCCGTCATAATTGGCTCGATGAGACGCGCTATCTCGGTGAAGCCGATCCGCTCATCGAGGAAGGCGCGCACAGCGACCTCGTTGGCTGCATTGAGCAAGCAGGGTATATTGCCACCCTGTCGGAACGCTTCGAAGGCTAGTCCCAAGCAGGGGAAGTGGGCTGCGTCTGGCTCCTCAAAGTGAAGCGTCGTGCCGACAAACGGCTGACGCGCTATGGGTAGCGGCTCACGCACACCACCATGGAGCGCTAGGCTGATCGGGAGACGCATGTCGGGGACGGCTAGCTGCGCCTTGACCGAGCCATCGGCAAACTGCACCATCGAGTGCACGACACTCTCGGGATGTATCAAGATAGAGATCTGATCGGCTGCGACGGCAAAGAGGTGGCACGCCTCCATCATCTCAAAGCCTTTGTTCATCATCGTCGCTGAGTCGATCGTCACCTTAGCGCCCATCGACCAGCGCGGATGATGCAGCGCATCTGCTACGGTGACCTGGCTTAGCTTATCGAGAGGCATCTGCCAGAAGGGACCTCCACTGGCCGTGAGCCAGATACGCTCTAGAGGGGTCTCCTCGCCCATCAAACATTGGTAGATGGCGGAGTGCTCGGAGTCCACGGGGAGGATGCGCACACCATGCTCCCGAGCAGAGCGCATGATGAGTTGACCTGCCACCACGAGTGTCTCCTTATTGGCCAAAGCAATCTCATGCCCGCTCTCAATAGAGAGAAGTGTGGGGCGCAGACCAGCGAAGCCAACAAGAGCGGAGAGCATGACGTCGTAGTCGCTATGCTGCGCCAGTTCGCAGAGTCCCTCGGCACCAACGAGCACGGTGCAAGTTAGCCCTTTGAGGAGTGCGGTGTGCTCTGTGGCGGCTTTTTCGTCAGCTACGACCACGACGGCCGGATGGTATTTCTCCGCCTGCTCTACGAGGAGAGGCACGTTGCGATGAGTGGTGAGGGCATAGACGGAGAGCAGCTCGGGGTGAAAGGAGATGACCTCCAGTGCCTGGGTGCCGATACTGCCTGTCGAGCCAAAGAGTGCGATGCGTCGCATAGTGTGTAGTCTGCTTGGGGAAATGGGGGCTTACAGGTCTAGTAGCCCTTGGGGTATGTGTAGCTGGATGGTCCTGCTCTCAGGATCTATCGCCTCGACCAGCTCCTCGTGGATGGGAATCAAGTGCTGAGTGCCGTCGGAGGTCTCGATCGTAAGGAGGATGTTTTCCGTTTGGTCATTGACCTCTAGGATCGTGCCGACAGGTTCCCCCTCGGGGGTGAGCACTTGGTAGCCAATGAAGTGATCCCAGCTATAAGCGACCTCGCTCTCTGCCAGTAGCTCTGTGGGAATGAAGAGACGCCACCCAGTCATCTGCTCAGCAATCGATCGATCAGCGACATGCGCCAGGGTGAGCAGGTAGCTGTCTCCCTTGCTGCGATAGCTCAGGAGCTGGTAAGGAACGGGGAGCGCGTCGATCTCGGCAAAGAGGTAAAAAGCTTCGCGACTAGGGTCGCTGCAGAGGGTCTCCAGCTCGATGGTCAGGTAAGCGACTAGCTCACCACGCACGCCGTGAGGTTTGCCTAGGTGACCAACGGGCGTGAGCTCCGGTACGGTAAAAGCGGTCGTGCTACTCATCGCGTCTCTCGATGTGAGCGCCTAAAGCGTTGAGTCGCTCGTGTAGATGCTGGTAGCCACGATCGATCTGCTCCGCATTGTTGACCACACTGGTGCCATCGGCACTCATGGCGGCTATCAAGAGCGCGATACCGGCGCGTATATCTGGCGAAGCCATCACAGCGGGACGCAGACGGGTCTGGTGGTCTTTGCCAACGACCACTGCTCGGTGTGGGTCGCAAAGGATGATCTGGGCGCCCATATCGATGAGCTTATCCACAAAGAAGAGACGGCTCTCAAACATCTTCTGATGAATGAGGACGGTCCCCTTAGCTTGTGTTGCTACGACAAGGAAGACGCTCAGCAGGTCTGGCGTGAGTCCTGGCCACGGAGCATCGGCGATGGTGAGGATAGAGCCATCCATAAAGGTCTCTATCTCGTAGCTTTCTCTGGCGGGTATGATGAGGTCATCGCCTCGCTCTATGATCTCGATGCCGAGCTTGCGAAACATCTGCGGGATGAGTCCTAGGTCGGGCAGACCGACGTTCTTGAGCGTTAGCTCGCTCTGCGTCATAGCTGCGATGCCGATGAAGCTGCCCACCTCGATCATATCGGGCAAGATACGATGCGTCGTACCGTGTAGTCTCTCGACGCCCTCGATGGTGAGCAGGTTAGAGCCGATGCCTGAGATGCGGGCTCCCATGGAGACGAGCATACGGCAGAGCTGCTGTATGTACGGTTCGCAAGCAGCATTATATATAGTGGTCTTGCCCTCTGCTAGGACAGCCGACATGATCACATTGGCAGTACCTGTCACGGAGGCTTCCTCGAGGTGCATATAAGCTCCTCGTAGGTGTGGCACCTCTATGCGAAAGGCTCTACGCTCCTGATCATACTCGCACTCCGCCCCCAGGGTGGCAATGCCGATCAGGTGGGTGTCGAGTCGACGGCGTCCTATCTGATCACCGCCAGGCTTGGGGAAGACGGCGTGCCTACAACGACCGACGAGAGGCCCGACGAGTAGGACGGAGCCGCGCAAGATCTTGCTCTCATGGAGGAACTGTGGAGAGTCGACGAAGTCTAGATCTATCTCCTGAGCTTTGAAGCGATAGCTGTCGTGACTGAGTCGTGTCACCTCGACACCGAGCAGCTCTACGAGCTTGATGAGGTTGTTGACATCGAGGATGTCTGGGACATTCTCTAGGATGACCTCTTCGCTGGTTAGTAAGGTGGCGGCGATGACTTGGAGTGCTTCGTTTTTAGCTCCCTGTATGGTTACCTCGCCATGGAGTCTGTGACCTCCCTCGATGATGTAAGATGCCATAAGCTAGTATCGTAAGAGTAAGGTAGTGAGTGTCTGTATCGGCTAACGTCTAGAACGATTGGGGCGGCCTCCACGGCGACCTCCACCTCTGGAGTTGTTGCCTCCTCGTGCTGGACGCCTGTACTGTCGTCTAGAGCGGTTGCCTCCCCGTCCCTGAGGTGTGCGTCGTGTGGCAGCGTCTAGCTGGTGCTCCTCTTCGGTCAGCACGAGCTTACCGCCGGAGAGTTCGTAGAGATCCTTAAAGATGGTGTAGTCGTCGACGGCACGCTTATTCCACAAGATATAAGCCTGCTTCATGCGGTTGGCAATGGAGAGAGCCAAAGCCTCGCGCTCGTCACCCTCGGGCATCTCGCACGCTTTCTTGATCAGCTCCTGAATGAGGTGACCATAGTGGCGGTAGATGATGTCATCCTCGGGATAGGACAGAGGTTCGGGCGCACCACGGAGTGCCTCCTCGTGAATGGGCTCTACGGGGTAGTCAATGTCTAGCGCGAAGTGCGACATAACGGCGAGGTGATCCCAGAGGACTTTGTGATCCTCCGACTTCTTAGCCTGCTCGGGTTGTATGATCGCCATCGCCTTGACAATAGCGTGTGCGCAGCGAGTCCGCTCGTCGCGGTCCTCAATGGTCAAGCAGTGGTCTACCATGTGCTGGATATGGTGTCCATACTCAGGGAGAGGGATGACCTCGTGGTTGCTTTTCTGGGGGGTTGTTTGTATCGTATCTGTCATTGTTGTAATCTGTCGTAAGTTCATTTGTTGAGCCGCTGGCGCATCGCTTTCGTCTCGCTCTCGAAGCCTGGCTTAGCGAGGAGGGCAAACATATTGCGCTTGTAGTCCTCCACGCCTGGCTGGTCAAAGGGGTTGATACCCATCATATAGCCACTGACGGCGACCGCATACTCCATCGTATAGATGAAGGCGCCAATCGTCCTAGCATCAATCTGAGGTAACTGCAACTGCAAGACTGGCACACCGCCATCTTCGTGCGCTAAGAGCGTGCCTAGATGCGCCTGCTCATTGACATGGTGCACCGTCTCGCCTGCTAGGTAGTTGAGCCCGTCTAGGTTTTGCTCATCTGTCGGGATGGTGATGGTGTCTCGCGGCGTGTCGACGACGATCATCGTCTCGAGGATGTTGTGGGGTCCTTGCTGTATCCACTGCCCCATGGAGTGCAGGTCGGTCGTGTAGGTCAGAGAGAGCGGGAGTAGTCCCTTGCCCTCCTTGCCTTCGCTCTCGCCAAAGAGCTGCATCCACCACTGCCCCATGGCACTCAGCCGAGGCTCGAAGGCGACCAGCACTTCGCTCACAGCGCGCTCCCGATAGGCGGCTTGTCTTGTCACGGCATACTGCACGGCTGGGGTCTCTAGCGGATGCTCCGTACGACGATATAGGAGAGCCGTGTCACGCGCGCCTTGGAGCAAAGCCTCAATGTCAAAGCCTGCCAGAGCAATCGGCAGCAGCCCCACAGGAGTCAGCACGGAGAAGCGACCGCCTACATCATCTGGTATGACGAAGGTGTCGTACCCCTGCTCGTCTGCTAGGCGACGCAGAGCACCCCGCTTCTTGTCGGTAATGGCTACGATACGTCGCTTAGCCACCTCCTGACCATCACGAGCCACTAAGTATTGGCTCAGCATGCGGAAGGCAATGGCCGGCTCGGTCGTCGTGCCACTCTTAGAGATATTGACAATGCCAAAAGGCTTATCCACGACTAGATCCATCAGATCGTGCAGATAGTCACTGCTGATATTGTTTCCAGCGAAGAGTACTTGCGGGCGTCCCAGCTCCGGCTGACGATGTGCGGAGAAATGGTCTCCGAGTGCCTCCATGACCGCTTTGCCACCTAGGTAACTGCCCCCGATGCCTATACATATTATATATAAGCACTCATGGCGAAGCCTGTCGGCTACCGTCTGTACTCGCTTGCAAAGGTCACGCTCGAGCATCTCCTCGGGGAGCGTGAGCCAGCCTAAGAAGTCGTTACCAGCGCCTGAGCCTGTATGTAGCGTCTCAATCGCTGCGAGCGCATCTTGCTCCGCCTGGCGGATGGTCTCTGCCGATAGATGAGCTTGCGCATGTGTTGTGTCGATCTGTATGAGCGATGCGGCTGTCTTCATGGTTGTATCGTCTGTTAGGTTAGAAGGTTTCGTCCGTCAGCAGAGGCTTGAACTAGAGTTTAGCGGAACTTGAGCGAGAGCCGCTCAATGGTCTCCTTGGCCGACTGCTTATTATAGAGTATCTCGTAGACAGCGTCCATGATCGGCATATTGACTCGGTAGCGTGTCGTGTTGAGTTCACGCACACACTTAGCACCGTAGTAGCCCTCCGCCACCATCTCCATCTCTACCTGCGCTGCCTTGACACTGTACCCCTTGCCGATCATCGTGCCGAAGGTACGGTTGCGACTATAGTTAGAGTAAGCAGTCACGAGCAGGTCGCCTAGATAGACCGAGTTGGTGATGACACGATTGTTGAGCAGGTGTACCGTATTGACAAAGCTATTCATCTCAGCAATGGCGTTGCTGATGAGGACGCTCTGGAAGTTGTCACCGTAGTTGAGTCCGTTGCAGATACCCGCAGCGATGGCGTAGATGTTCTTTAGCACCGAGGCAAACTCGATGCCGACCACATCGTCTGACGTGGTGCAGGTGATGTAGTCACACGAGAGCGTGTCAGCCATCAGATGCGCCAGCTCATCGCTGTAAGACCCTGTGGTCAAGTAGCTACGACGCTCCTGCGCTACCTCCTCAGCGTGACAAGGGCCACTCACCACGCCGATCTGCTCCTTCGGCAGGGAGAACTCCTTAATAAGGAACTCCGAGACCAAAAGGTTCTCGTCAGGCACGATTCCCTTGACCGCATTGATAACCTGCTTGCCCCGCATGCTACTACGCTTCACTTTCTTGAGGTAGTGCTTGATGTAGGGCGAAGGGGTCACCAAGATGATGGTGTCACTATTGCGAAAGAAGGGGTTGATCGAGCCCTCCGTGTAGAAGGTTATCCGATCTGTATCAAAGGCAGCACTAGAAAGGTAGTCGGGGTTGTGCCCCGTAGCCTTAAAGCGCTGCACCTGATCATCTCGACGCACATACCAATTTATCTCAGGCGTAGACTCTAGAGAGATCTTAGCCAGTGCAGTAGCCCAGCTACCACTACCTAGTATGCCTATGCGACCAATATCCATATTAACTGTATCGTATACACGCCATGCCCTCTAGCGAGAGAGCCATGCGTGAACTTTGATTATTTCGTAGACTCCTCGCCCACCCACTTGGATATTTCCTCCAATGCGGGGATCTGCAAGCCTAGCTTATACTTCTTATTGATATCCATCATCTGCTGCATCACCTTGCCCGGAGCTTTGCCCGTAAGGTCTGTGACAGTGAGGTAGCCCGCCTTCTGCAGGAGTGGCACCCATGTCTTGTCAATGCCAACGGCTTCGTAAGCCTCCTCCTTGTCACGCTTAGGCTGTATCTCAGGACGCATCTGCGGGAAGAGTAGCACCTCCTGAATACTCTCCTGCCCCGTCAGGAGCATCACGAGGCGGTCCATACCGATACCCATACCAGATGTGGGGGGCATGCCAAACTCTAGAGCGCGTAGGAAGTCGTGATCGATATACATCGCCTCATCGTCTCCACGCTCACTGAGACGTAGCTGATCCTCAAAGCGGTGACGCTGATCTATCGGATCATTGAGCTCTGAGTAGGCATTGGCCAGCTCCTTACCATTGACAAATAGCTCGAAGCGCTCTGTCAGATCGCTCCTATCGCGGTGCTCCTTAGTGAGCGGAGACATCGCCTTAGGATAGTCTATGATGAAGGTAGGCTGTACCAAGTGTGGCTCAGCAACGGCACCAAAGAGTTCGTCGATCAGCTTACCGACACCCATTGTGTCGTCGATCTCTGCGCCCTTATCTTGGCACACCTTGCGTAGCTCAGCCTCGTCCATACCATCAATGTTGACCCCGCCATACTCTTGGATAGCGTCGATCATCGTGAGGCGACGATAGGGAGGCTTAAACTCTATCGTGTGCTCCCCTACCTGAATGGCCGTAGAGCCTAGCACCTCCTGACAGATATGCTCGATCATCTGCTCCGTCATCTGCATCATCCAGCGGTAATCCTTGTAGGCGACATAGATCTCCATACAGGTAAACTCAGGATTGTGCGTCCGGTCCATACCCTCATTGCGGAAGTTACGACTAAACTCGTAGACGCCCTCGAAGCCACCTACGATCAACCTCTTGAGGTAAAGCTCATTGGCGATGCGTAGGTAGAGCGGTATGTCAAGCGCATTGTGGTGCGTCACGAAGGGACGAGCCGCAGCACCGCCTGGGATAGACTGCAGGACAGGTGTATCCACCTCTAGATAGCCACGCGAATTGAAGAAGTTGCGCATCGACTGGAAGATCTTCGTACGCTTGATGAAGATGCCCTTCACCTCATCGTTTACTATCAAATCTACGTAGCGACGACGGTAGCGTAGCTCAGGATCGGTAAAGCCATCGAAAACCTGATCATCCTTAGCCTTGACGATAGGGAGCGGACGTAGTGCCTTGCTCAGCAAGGTCAGTTCCTCTGCATGCACCGAGATCTCGCCCGTCTGGGTACGAAAGACAAAGCCCTTGACACCGACGATGTCGCCAATGTCGAGAAGCTTCTTAAAGAGCTTGTTGTATAGATCCTTATCCTCTCCTGGGCAGAGGTCATCACGCGTCACATAGACCTGTATACGCCCTGAGGCATCTTGTAGCTCCATAAAGGAAGCCTTGCCCATGATACGTCGGCTCATGACACGGCCAGCGATGCTCACCTCCATGCGAGGTGCCTCATCCTGATATTGGTCCTGTATCTCCTGCGCATGTGCCGTCACGACATACTCGGCTGCTGGATAAGGGTTGATGCCCATCTGACGTATCTCGTCTAGGCTGTTGCGACGTGCTATCTCCTGGTCACTAAGTTCTAGTAAGTGTAAGTCCATAACTATAGTTAAGTATAAAAACGCTCCACCCGCTGAGTATACAGCAATAATAGGTGGTAAATACCCATCCCGTCCCCCTCAGATCGGCTGGGGAGGAAAGACAGGCTCAAGCTAGCTGAGGCGTATCTGCAATACACCCTCTGCAAAAGTACTCATTTTAGACCTCACTACCAAAAGGGCCCCACAAAATCTCAGGGCGTACATTCCACCCGTAAAGATATGTAAATGGAGATTAGAGGGCTGACACATTAATATGTATAATGCCCCATCTATGTCTCGCTTGTCGCTAATGGGTTGCTTCTGAAAAGACGATTATAAAGCGTCAGCCCTGCTTGCCAACCGCTGGGACTTGCTACAGCAGATTAAACGTTCTGCACCTAACACAGACCTTTCTCTCTTCGAAGGATTGCTGTTCAAAGCGACCCGTTGCGAGGTGAGCCGTCGTGAGGATTACAGCGCAGATGGCATCGGCTTACCATCGTGCCGAAAGTTCTTCCATGGTCGATAAGCGCCGAACCTTACGCTTGAACCATTTACGTTTTGGACCATTCATCTTGGGCTTTAAGCTAAATGGTCGCAGTTGCCGTGTCCCTCCAGGACGTAGTTCCTTTCCGTGTATTATTTTATTGCTTGCATTGAACCACACATAAAGAGACCAGGCATAACCACGCTTGATTATTACATTGAGTTCCTGGATTGCAGTTGCAGCGAAGTGCAGAAGGTTCTTGCCTCCGAGTGCGACCGCCTTCGGGAGATACGATGCTTATGCTGCCACGAACTGCGTGAGATAACACTCAGCAATGAATCGCAATTAATCAAGATAGAATTCTCGTCAGACCACAAGATTAAGGAGAATCCTTGGAATTGTGTTCAAAAGACCATCCAACAGAACAATGGCGAGATAGAAATTTGGACTCCTTGATGATATTCTTGATGCCAATGCCTCAATCTGGCATAGCCTCCATCGTAACTTTGCAGCACAATTCTAAAAATCATATAGTATGGCACTCAACATCAAAACAGTGAAAATCTCGTTCAGTCGTATCGGAATAACGACCAGCAATACACCAAGACGAGTATGCTACCTCCCCATGGCCACTATCAAGTACATAGACGCAAAGAAAAAACAGAAACAAGAGTTTCTGACAGGGGCCTCTCTCGGCGATATGGATTCCTGCGTCATCTCCAAGAAGACTTATCTCGGACTTGTCATTGGAGGTTCATTCTTCGCAGTCCTCTGCAAAGACAATATGTATCACTTCTTCGACGAAGAAGGCGAACACATTGCCTCTCGCGAAATAATCGGTGTGCCGGTTCAAGTCGGCGAGGACGATTTCATCGTCAGGAACGGAGACATCTTGACAATGTATTCTGCAACCGGCGAAACGCTCAAATGGCGTCATCTTACAGAAGAAGAGAAAGAACAACTTAAAGAGAACGACCAATGACACGAAAAGAGAGCACAATCAATATTGAGCGCATTGAAGCGGCCAAGGATGTCGCAACCTTACGCGAGTTATTGCTGTCAGTGGAAGAAGATATAAAGGGTATTGTCGGAAACGATCCATTGAGTTTCTATCTTGAACGTCCTTCACAACAGGCCATGGAAGAAATAGACAACTACATCGGTCTGAGAACAATGATACTGGACAAGATGTTCACCTATGCTCCCGACGAGATTGAACGTATGGAGCAGGTGAACACGCTCCTGACCGACTTGCGGAAGAATATGTATCGGCGTACCTGTGCATTGTATCGCACCTTGCTGGTTCATGGCGTTGACAAGAGTTTCGATGATGACTATGAGGTGGAAGGTAAACTGACTGTAGGAGTTGAATACGATAGCAATGAGGGCGATTATGGGACCGTCCTGCATCTGGAAAACGATGCTTACTATGGTTCAGACTTTGCTTATATGCTGTATGTTATCATGAACAACGAAGAAAAGAGACGTTGCGCTCTTGGCTACATTGACAACTGCTGTGTGCGGCACGAAGAAGGAAACACGCCAGACATGACGGACGAGGAATTGCTTGTCGTTGACTTCGCAGATTTGGACGATGGCACCAGTTGGGACGAGTGCCTGCATCGCGATGATCTCAAGCATATCTGCTTTGGGTACGCATTCCATTCCCTCTATACCCATAACCCTTATTCGCTGGCCGACATCTTGCGCATCAACAGTTTTGATGTGAATGTTCAATTGGTTTGTCAACGGCTAACAGACCAGGCCGGTCGGCGATACAAAGACATAACCAAGGACAATGAGTGATTTTGACAAGAAATGCCAGGAGGACAACAACTTTTCGACAGCGAGTGGGGCAGATGCTTCACGCTAATGACAGAAAAGATTGTGCGTGTAAGAATATCTGCTGCTAATTTACCCAGAGTATAGTATGGAGGTCCTTTCTACAGAATACAAAGGCATATCCGCTGGTGCTCAAGAGCTTGGCACTAAAGTGCCAAGCCAGTTGGCCAATGACACCACACATGCGCTTGAAAAACTGCGAGATGCCCTTGGCGGGGATGTTAGCGGATTTGTGGCCAAACGACTTCACTTTTCTCAAAAAGAACTGTTTCAAGCATTGGCTATGGAGCAGATAGACAGTGTGGCCATGGCTATCTATAATATCGAAATGCGGAGTCAGGCCGTTATCATTGGAGACCAGACTGGCATAGGTAAAGGGCGACAAGCTGCGGCTATGATCCGCTATGGTATGTTGTCCGGCTATCTGCCCGTTTTCTTCACTGACCGCTATACGCTTTTTAGCGACATGTATCGTGATTGCAAGGCGTTGGGCATACAAGAGGCACGACCGTTGATCGTGAATAGCGGTGTCTCGGTTGTAGATTTTGACAAAGTGATAGAACCCGAGTCAATGCCTGATGCGCCTGACGAAATTTGGTCTCCTACAATCGGTGAGGATGAGAAGGCTGATGACAGCGGATTGATGACACTCTACCAAAAGCAATATGAGGTTGTATATAAATCGCTGAAGAAACGTGAGATGGAAATCATATACAGCAAAAGAGACATTACTGAAGGTTGCTACGAGTATTTGATGATGACCTATTCTCAACTAAAGGATGCCAAGAAAGACAAGACACGACTCGATTTCCTCAATGCGCTTTGCGAAAAGCATCGTCTGCTTTTCATCTTTGACGAAGCACACCGCAGCAGTAGCGTCTCGGCTGGCAACGTGTCTGTCATCACCCAATGCATAAACTCTGTGCTGGAAAATAGTGCTGAAGCCCAATGCGTTTTCCTCTCAGCAACATTTGCCAAACGTCCTGAATGCCTGATAACCTTTATGCAGCGCACTGCTTTGAGTGCTTTGGCCACAAAAGCAACGCTTCAACTTGCTTTTGCCAGCGGAGGTGTACCCATGCAGGAATTTGTATCTTCTACCTTGGCTGCAGAAGGGCAGATGATACGGCGTGAACATTCAAACGAAGGTATTCCTGACCCTATTTACACCTATCTTGATGACGATTTGGTGGTACACTCCGAGCTGTTTGACAGGGTAATGTATTGGTTTCGCGAATTGGTAACATTGAGTCAAATGGTTCATCAGACTATTGCGCTTGGAAGGCTCTACGGACTCATAGCTGATTGGGGATGTTATCCTACACGCGGACAGTTGTTTTATGTAAACAAGATCCTATTGATTGCCTTGAAAGCCAAGACTATCGCCGACGCAGCTGTTGGGGAGGTTAGGCAGGGACGTAGCGTGGTTATCGGAATGAGCGATACGTTGGAATGCGTGCTGCAGGATGTGGTGAAGGATGAGAAAGGTAATTGCTCTGGCGATTTTTCGGCTATATTGCTTCGTTTATTGGAGAAGACGGTCATAGACACCCACTCCTATATGTCTCTGTTCAAACTCACTTTTGATATGGACTTACCAGGAGCAGAAGAAGTCGCAAATGCTATTGCTGAGGTGGAAAATTTCTATGAACTACTCAAACATGGCATTAAGGAAGATACCTTTCATCTGCCTCTTTCGCCCATTGATGTCATTAGACAATTGATAACAAGGGAGACCTTTGAGGCTCCAGACGGGCGTTTTATTCATATTCGCTTTGAAGAGTGTACAGGCCGTGTCCACCAGTTGGAATACACATGGCCTGACGGAGAGGACGATTTCTGTGCGGCTACCATCGTGTCACGACGTAAGGTTCACAGTAACCGTATCTTTAACGATTTTCAGAACAACAAACTTGATGTAATCCTTATCAACGCATGTGGTGCTATCGGAGCAAGTGCCCATGCCATAGCCACAGCAGAGGTGCCCGAATCGCAAGTGCGTCAGCGCAAAATGCTCATTGTGCAGACAGACCTGGATGTAAACATAGACCTCCAAAAGCGTGGACGTATCAACCGCACAGGACAGCGCATGGACTTACCTCCCCTTTACGAATATATCATCACCTCCATCCCGTCAGAGAAAAGGCTAAATATGATGCTTCGCGCCAAATTGCGACTACTGAGTGCAAATACTGCGGCCAATCAGGACCAGGATCGCAAGCAAGCCGACTTTATTGACTTGAGCAATAAATATGGCAATCAGGTGGCACGTGAGTTTCTTGAAGCACATACGGAGTTGTCCTTTGTGCTAGGTCTGAAGCCAACATCTTCTCTTACTGCAAGCCGCCTGATGGCACGCCTTGCCATGCTTAGCGTTACTGCACAACAGGATGCCATAGACGAACTCTTTACTGCTTACCAAGCACTTGAAACGGACTTGCGCCGCATCAATCAATGGGATCTCGAACGAGAGCATCGCGATTTTGAGGCTGTTTTTGTTCGTGATGAGTTCTTTACGGCTGCGCTCGATGACTCTCGATTAGGCGGAGGGTCGTACCTCACTACCTACCGCTGCCGCCATCGCACTTTCCCCTATGATTCAAAATCACTCCAAAAGGCCATAATAGAAGCCCAACAACAATATGGCCTACCATTCAGAGAGAATAGTGTATTGCATAAGGAGGTGGATGCATACTACAGACTGCAACGCAAGAAAGTGCGAGAGCGCATCGCACAACGTCAGGATATCCTAACGCTGAATGTTCGTGAGTCTCTGAAGAAACATATCACGAATGACGAGTTGGTAGATGAACTGATAGCCATAGCACAACAGCCCTATGAGTCATGGTGTGGTATGGCAAAAGAAAAAGTAAAGGGCTTGCATATGCGGAATACAATACTGCGCCGTCTGAAATCCTATTCTAATGAATGGATGGCCAATGCGCAGCGCCTTGACAAGAACCTCAAGAAGATTAGCGAAGAAGGTAAACGTCTGCGCACCATTCTTTCGGCTGCTAATTTGGGCTTTTCATATGATATGAGCGGCTGTGTTGAACTGGAATTTGAATGCGATTATGTCATTGGTGTCTTAAAAGACATTCGCTTTGGCCAAGACATTGAGAAGAAATTCCTTCCGGGCAAGGTGGAATTGGTATTTGCTCTGTCTGCTGGTATGCGTGAAATCACCATCAATCTAGTGCATTCTGAAAAGAACAGCAACTACAGCAAACTGGAAAGTATCATGAAATATGGACAGCCATATCCCTTCGATGCAATGGTTTGGAACGAAGAAATAGCCAAATATAACAACCGGATTATAGAGCGCAAAATCGTCACAGGCAATATACTCGGAGCTTATAGCGACCCAGCCATAGCCAAATTAAAACCTCGTTTCATCACTTTTACACTCGCCCCAGATAAGGCCGGAAAAAAGACTGTAGCTCATGGCCTACTGATGCCTCTCGACGAGGTGCGTCTGCGTGAAGTGTTGAAAAATGTGACACTGCCATTAGCTGATGGATTGCGTTATGCAAACTCAACATCTTCTGTATATTATGTTACTGGTTTGGATGTCACATTCTTGCTTATGCCCATCCGTGAAAAATCAAACGATGGACTGAAATTTCGTATCAGTGTGGATGAAAGAAGTACCAAGGCATTTGAGCAACTCTATGCTCCAATACGCTCTTTATTCATAGCGGAGCCAGTGTCTTCCAAATGGTCAGAACGTGACAAAGCTTCAAACAACCCGAAGCAACGCAAAACTCGTATGAGATACTATACGGACAATCTGCGTTTTGAGAGTGAGCCCATGCAGAGCATCATTGCCTTTTGGGTAAAGAATAAAGCGATGATTGTCGTACCACGCGAACAGATTACCATCGGTGAACTTAAACAATTTGAATCGCAATCGCTTCATGAAGAGAACATGGCTTGGCCTGTTCTCGACTGGCAAAACGAGACAGAACAACCGCTTCCGCCCTCGCATCGTGAGGTTCTTCTACACATCACACCACCCATGCTGAAAGACGATGATGCAGGTCTGGACGTACAATCATACTCTCCATTTGTGACTCTTTGCAAAGCCACATTAAAGTTGGAAGGATGCAGTATGAAGGATAAGGCAACAAGATTGCAGTCCAGAAGCCTCTATTTCAACTGGCGTTCTTGCTCTCATCTTGAAGACAATGAACGTTCGTTACGTCGTGCCGTATTGGACGAACTGCGCCATGCCCTGATTGAACCGACCGATAAGATTAGTTTGGCTTGTTACGATAGATTATACAAGGCAAGTTGCAAGGAACGTCTCGATGTTGTTACGAGTATTAGAGAACGCTTCAAAGAAGAATTTCTTTTCATGTCTCCACCACGAGAACAGGTTATGGAGTTCCTTAACAACTGCCCTTGTAGTAACCGTCTTGAGCATATAGTGCAGTCTTTGAGAAGATACCTTGACGGAGAGACTGACGTAATAATGGATTAAACAAATGTATCTTGGCGAAAAAGGCATCGCAAATACAGAAAACGCAGAAGTCCTAAAGGCGGCACTTCACACGGCTAAACAGGAAATGCGTATGGGGACAACCATGTCTTGCATTAAAATGCGGACAGGTTGGGAACTTGGAGTGGAGGGTTTGTGGAAGTTTGAATACCCTGACCCATTCCACCCCAATGCCGTCATCGAAGATCACGTAAAAAGACATTACGGCGAACCAATAAACATAGCTCTATGTATGGCTGATACCTCCTTGCTTTCGGCATATCCCGCCTTTAATCTGCTAAGATTGTTCTCCTCTTACACTTCTAGAGGAGGCACATTGGGCTACTTTGACCCCATCAATTATGGTATGGTGGTGACAATCGGAACCCCCAATGCACCCTTCGACCAACAGATTGAAGGCGTGTTGCTTCACGAAGTACAACATTTAATACAGGAGGCAGAAGGTTTTGCCAAAGGTGGTAACACATCTCAGGGATATTCCCGCTATCTTCGTCTTGCAGGCGAAGTGGAAGCCCGCAATGTGGTGATACGCCACAGCCTCTCAATAGAGAATCGCCGTGCCAAACTCCGTTCAGATACCCAAGACGTGCCCGACGAAAGACAAATAATCGTGAGATAAAGGAAGATGTGCTTTAATATGGCATAGCCGAAGCACTATCTTTGCATCCAATTAACAAAAGAATATGGCGAAAAAAGATTATCTCCTTCCCAAATATTGGGATAATGCCTCTGGTGACGAGGAATATCTACGAGACCTCGTTGTTGAGGGTGCGTGCGAACGCTATGGCGAGGATTGGTCAGACGAACTGGCCAACCGCATAGATTATGAACTGAGATATATTGAGGATTCTGGATATGCTGATTACTTCCTCATTGTGGCTGACTATGTGCAGCACGCACGAGAAATCGGGCGTGTCAGTCCTGGAAGAGGCAGTGCTGCCAGTTCTATTGTAAATTATTGCCTTGGCATCACGTCTATCGACCCTTTGAAGTTTGGGCTACTGTTCGAGCGTTTCTGCAATCCTGACAAGAGGTTATTGCCTGACATCGATATTGATGTGGACATGGCTACGCAAGGCAAGATGTTCGATTATCTGAGTGAACACTACGACCATGTGGCATACGGACGTGAAGAAACGCATCCCATCTTTATCTGTTCCCAAAACATCGTAGACATTGTCTCTGTTGAGAAAAAAGGGGTCAGAAATAGACCGACCATTGCTGTATCTATGTTGGATGCGGAAGACGCAGGGTTGATACCATTTCATCTGCTACGAACTGAAGCACTATCTGTCATTGACTTGTGCTTGACAATGTCTGATGGCAATTTCGATTTGGATAATCTTCCTTTGAATGACAAAACCACAATGAATCTATTTCGCCAAGGAGATACCTGTGGCATCTATGACTTTGACAGTTCAACCATGCAAGACCTGCTTCGGCAAGCTGCACCACAGACATTCGAGGAACTGGTTGCACTCTACACTATGTGCCATCCTGGCCCACTGGATTGGACAACAGAATATATTGCCCGCAAGAACGGGGATAAGCCCATAGAGTATGTCATCCCAGAACTGAGGGAAATACTTGGTTACACCTACGGTATGACCATTTATCAAGAGCAAATAATGCTCATAGCCCAAAGGTTGGCATCGTTCACACCTGGAGAGAGCGACCAACTGCGCAGAGACCTTGGAAAGAAAAAGTATGATAGCTTTGTCGTGCTCAAGGACAAGTTCATTGCCCAAGGAACGCGGAATGGTTTTCCGACTGATGCCCTACGGGGCATCTTCGAGGAATGGGAGCATACTACCTGCTATACTTTCATTCGCAGCCATGCTGTGTGCTACACATTCCTTGCGTATCAGATTGGCTATCTTAAAGTCCACTTCCCAAAGGAGTTTGCCACGGCATATAAGACGATGGAACTGGCATCAGCAATGTCTAACTATAGCAATTACAGCGATGAGTGATTCTATTTTAGAAAGATTTGACGAGATGAGCAAGGCATTGCATCTCAACAACAAAGTTAAGAGACTATCCACGTATGAGAACTATCGTGAGTTAGTTATAGAGCGTATTGTGAAACAGCAAAATCTGATTAGTCTCGATTTACAAGACATTGAGGCAGTATGCAAGTCGGGAGATGTTCTTGATGCCTTGGCCTTTGACATCTCCAGAGATAGTCCTAATCGTATTACGTCCGCAATCCAGCAACTTCGACAAGCACACGAAGAAATAACTTTATCCTCCTGGCTATGCAATATGGCTATCCGCGACCAAGAAGAGGTGCCTCTATGGGCAGCATACCTTAAAGACATCTAAGAAAAGATGGAAAGCAACCACGTTGAGATGAAGTTTGGTCTATACTTCCCCGACAGAATGCCTCCTACAGGAGTGATTATTGCTGCTTTCACATCTCAAAATGCAGAAAAAACCTCAAATAATGGCGATTAAACGCAGAAATCGCACTGCTATGCCGCAATTTTGCATAGACTATTGGTAACTTTGCAGTCGTAAAATCAAGGCATTAGATATGGGAGCACGAAACGCAGACCTGTTCGGTCGCTATGTATGGCTTATAGACACCATACGGAGCCACGGACGCATAACATTCCAGGAAATCAATGAATGCTGGAAGCGCAGTCACCTCGGCTATGGCGATGACCTGCCGTGGCGGACATTTATGAACCACAAGAAAGCAATTGTGGACGTATTCAATGTCTATATTGAGTGCGATGCCAAGGACGGCTACAAGTATTACATCGACCATCCTGAAGACCTGGAGGGCGATGGTTTGCGTTCATGGTTGGTGGACAGTTATGCCACTCTTAACCAGTTGCAGGCCGACCGTTCATTGGAACATCGCATTCAGTTTGAGGAAATGCCGTCGGGTAGCTGTTTCCTTACACGTATTCTGGAGTCTATGCGCTTTGATAGAGTGCTGAAGATAACCCACCAAGGCTTTGGCAAGGACTATGCTTCAACCTTTGAGGTGGAGCCTTACGCGATGAAAGTCTATAATCGCCGGTGGTACCTCGTTGGTCGCTCTCCTTATTACGACGATGTACGCATATACGGCCTTGACCGCATATAGGAGATAGAGGTACTGGAGAAGACGTTTAAGATGCCGGACGATTTTGACATCAATGCATTCTTTGAAGGTTGCGTTGGTGTCATCGCGGATAAAAAAATCGACATTGAGCATGTAGTTATCAAAGCGTATGACTATGCCCGTAAATACCTGGCCACACTGCCCATCCACCCTTCTCAGAAAGAAATTGCCCGAGATGATGAATCAACGACTTTTTCATACGATGTGCGGCCCAACTACGAGTTTCTACAAGCCCTACTTATGCAGGTGGATCAGATAGAGGTCGTGGAACCAGAATCAGTAAGGAAGCAAATGCGGAACATCGCAAAAAACTTAATGCATATCTATAAATAACAGCTATGGCAAGTGATATTCAGAAGCACATCAACGCATTGTGCGACATCGCAAATAAAACCCCGAAAGCGTCTAAGGCCATCAATATGTATAAGGAGGCTCTTGATTTTAACGAGTCCTTTGTCCCCAACAATGAAAACGACGAAAAGGATCAGAAACGCTTAAAGGGCTTGTTGAGAGATATTCGTATCGAATTTGGCATCTATGATGGTGGCGTGAAAACACACCCACAGTTGGAGGGCTATATCCATCGCCTTCAGGAACTGGTGGATAACCATCCAGACGTTGACGATATTGATGCCCTTCAGGAGGAAGTTGCTGAGATGAAAGAAGAAATGTCTTTCCTTTCTGAAACGGTGCTCATTAATCGAGAAGGGTATATCCCGCATTATACAGAAGAACGTATTAACCTCTTCGAGAAACTGGTGAAGCAAGTGTCGGCAGAATACGACTTCTACGACCCCCAAGCTGAAATGGACATGATGTTTCCGAATCGTCATGATGACGATTATGACGATGACGATTTTAGTATTGACGGTTTCTTTGGGGAGGACTGACTATGAAAAAAGGAATGAATTTCATCGCAATAGACTTTGAAACCGCCACTGGCAAACGTGCATCGGTTTGTGAAGTTGGCATTTGTGTGGTAAAGGACGGTACTGTGCAAGAAACCAAATCTTGGCTTGTGCGTCCAGAGGACAACTTATATAGTTACTGGAATATGCAATGTCATGGCATACAGCCAGAGGACACTAAAAACGCTCCCGACTTTCCGCAAGTGTGGGAGGAGATAGAACGCCTCTATCTTGATGAGTTCGACACCTTTGTGGCCCATAATGCAGGTTTTGACCGCAGTTGCTTAGAACATTCTTCAGAGTTATATCATTTGCATTTGCCCGAACTAAAATGGGAATGTTCATTGCAAACGGCTCGTCGTATCTACGACTTCGGCTGCAACTCCCTCGAATACCTCTGCAAGCAACTCGACATTCCCGAAGGCACTCACCATCGTGCTGGTGACGATGCTGAGATGTGTGCAAGATTGTATTTGCGAGAAATCGCAGACACTGCACAATGTGAACTTATAGAACAACCCACTAGTAAATAAAGGATACGGCGATGGCATATTGGATTCAAAACAATAAAGAAGAACTAAACGCAGCTTTGACACGGAGTGGTCTAAACGCTAGGGTCTCCGGCATTCATGCTCCCGGAGGTTCGTGGCAAAGTTCGCGCCATATACGATTCTCTGCTGGCTACGCCCCTGATAATGATGCTCATGATGAAGAAGTTCACTATGAGTATCATAGTAATGGCACATGGAGGGACGGCTATGTACTTTTGCATTTTGAGCCCCAAACCGAAAGTGAAGGAAGAATAAGACGATTGGCCCGGTTTCTGAAAAACAAAACTGTTGGCAAAGAAGACATCGAATGGCTATCGTGGAATTGGAACGGTTTTACAAACCTTCCATATGCGCGTCTGTCTGTTGACACTCCAGATTTAGATGCACTCGTTGCAAACCTCAAACGGTTAGAGACATACTTCTTACCCTTGATAATGGATTTTCTTTCACAACCTGAAGTGGAAAGTTTGGAGGCTCCGTACAACATAAAAGAAACATTTGATGAAACTCCTTATTCAGACACATCTGAAGATGGCGTTTCCGCATTCTCTATGCATCTTGGCGAGTTGATGAATTGGAATTTGGCATTGCCTGACTATCAAAGAGACTATTGTTGGGAGAATAACGATATAGTCACTTTATGGAATGCCATTAAATCCTCACGTTTACAAAACGACTACCATTTGGGAACCATTATCCTGCATTACCATCAGGACACAACTCCCGACAAGCCTTATGTTTATGATATTATTGACGGCCAACAACGTTTGGTCACACTAAGCCTGATGATAAGGGCTTTGGGGGCAACCGGTCAGTTGCCGTTGATGAAACATTCATTCTTCTCTCATGAGTCTACGAAGCATGTGTCTAATGCAAAATACGTCATCAAAACACTTGTCGCTCGTGAAAAAGAGCCTCAAGATTTTGCCAAGACGATGCTCGAAAAGTTGTCGTTTGCGGTGCTAATTCTCACTGGCAACAATATGGATTTAGCCTACACTTTCTTTTCGGCGCAGAACTCACGTGGCGTACCCTTGTCAGATTTTGACCTTCTCAAAGCTCACCATTTACGCTACATACATATCGAGGAGCAGGCTATGCACCTCGCAGAGAAATGGAATGCAATGACACAAGAGCAAGATGGTTCAGGCAAAGAAAACAATCTCAACCAGACCCTCGCGGTACATCTATTCCGCCTGCGTCATTGGATGCGGAGAAATTTTGCAGACGAAGATGCTTACAGGCACGTACAAAAGGAATACCAGGCAGCTCCGGTAATGATAGGCATACCTCCGTTTGGCGAATCGTTTGTTTTCAACGAAAAGATTCAGGGCGGGAGCCACTTCTTTGCTTATGCCGAAAATTTTGTCCATTCCTATGAGGACTTTCGGCAAACGAAGATTGTCGAGTTACTGGATAGACACCTGAATTGGGGAGCACATGCCAGATATGCCAGTGTCATCGAGAGTCTGCTATTTGGATATTATCTTAAATTTGGACGAGCATACCTGACAGAGGCTTTGTTCTGCATCTGCTCTTATATGGCCAAACATCGTTATTCCACACCGCGTGCCACTACGGCCAGCGTGAGGGAATATGCCCAAAACAGTGAGATAATTATGATGGTTGAGCAATCCTCTTCGCCCACGTTCTTTCTTGCTGAAGCACTGGAACGTATTGTACCATGTGTGTATGAAATGCAGGAGGACGTAAGACCTGTACATTCAGCATTCTTCAATTCTCTCAAAAATCTGTTCAAAGCAATTCCAGCAGTTTCAGATAAAGAAATCTCAAAACGCATAGAAGATGAATTCGATTGGTAAACTCACACCTATAGGCAAACTCACACCGCAAGATATTGTCAACAACAATATTTCATTTGCCATACCTCTTTATCAACGCTTGTTCGTATGGGGATTGAAAGAGGTGAACCAACTCATGGATGACTTGATTGAGCATTATCGCTACAAATCAGGAACTCCATATTATATTGGCATGATAACCACAGTGAGGAATAATGGCACGTATGAACTGATTGACGGCCAACAACGTTTTACCATGCTAATGTTGATTGGTATCTGCCAACAAAAGTTTTCTGATGACTGGAGACGTTTTGTTCAGGGCGGAGCAAGGTTAAAGTTTGTAGGGCGTGATGATGACAAGAAATATTTGCATCAAATTGCAAGCGTAGACTCTCATGCCATCTCTCGTTATACTAACAAGAAAATGGACGAGGCCTTGTGTGCCATCTCGGCTAAACTCAATAATGAGATACCCGATGACGATGAAAAGCACCGCTTTGCGAGAGTTGTGTTTGCAGATCTGACTATCTTCAACAGCATTCTCCCAGAACACTACCAGACCGTGCCAGACTCTCTGAACCGCTATTTTGAGGCCATGAACTCAACAGGAAAGAGTCTGGAACAATATGAAATTCTGAAAGTGGAATTGCTACGTCAGCTTATGGAAAACAAGCCATTCTACACGCGCATATGGAATGCTGTGGCTACCATGGACAAGAAACTTATCACTGCAAGCGAAGGAGATGACAAACAGTGCATTGAAAGATACCGTGAAGCAATTGAGTGTTGCAAAAACGGGAATTGTTCCGCTGCCTTTGAATATTGTGATATGGCTCATGCCACAACCGGTGATGATGCTACTACCATAGCCCTTACACCCATTAAGGAATACAAATTCCAAAACAGTCGTTTCGACAAAGAGGCAAGTATCATCAACTTTCCCGAATTGTTGCTGGTAACACTAAGCTATATGGGCTACAATATCAGTTTCCGTACAGACAAACTGACTGAAACCTTCAAAAAAGAAAAACCTGACGCGACCAAATTCTTTGAAACCCTGCTTCAAGTACGTCTTCTGCTCGATTTGTATGTGATTCGCAAGAGCTACTCAGAGCAAAATCGTTTCGACTATAGGCTTCTCTTCACATCTACCGACAAGCAACGGAGCAATTATGATGTCCTTGAGCAATATTTGGCCATGATGGAGGTTTCCACCTCTTATTCCAGATGGCTGGTGCCATACCTCAAATATGTATCAACGTACAATCAAGAGCCATCATCAAACAATATCTTGATTTGGCTGAGATGTTACGACACCCAAATCCATCCGTGGCCAACAGGCAATATAGATAAGGCTTTGAGTTATCATATTGTCCGAGGCAACCATTACCTGTTTTGGCGACTGGAATACTTACTGTGGGAAAAAGCGGAAAGCGTATTCGAAAGACTGGCAGATAATATAAAACCTGTTCACGACTACCGCTTCCGCTCCAACAACTCTGTAGAGCATCTTCACCCACAAGAAGAAAGCAACAATGACAAGTGGGCCAAAAGAGATGACGAAGACATACATCCGATTCACTCGTTTGGCAATCTGGCTCTGATATCCCAATCGTTCAACTCTACACAAGGTAACGACCCTGTTCATGTGAAGTTTGCTCGCGTAGAAGATCAAGTAAATCGTTATTCCCTGCAAAGCCTAAAAATGTATCACATGTATCTTATGGCTAGACAATCTGGTGGTTGGTCAAGGAAAGTGTCTGACGAGCACAAAAACATGATGCTCGACCTTTTGGCCGATAGTTACAATATTGATGCAAACGATCGACCTTGGAATTGTACGAGCCTAAATCAAAGTTGTGACAATCAATAAATGTATAAGATGGTATGCAGTATCTAGACCTTTCCGACCATCCCGACAACGTGATTGTCTGCGGTGACATACATGGGGATTTTGAGACGTTGGTCTATGACATAGATCGGCGCCAGATAACTGATGCCACTGTGATTGTAGCAGGGGACTGCGGTTTTGGTTTCTGCCATATCGGTTACTACGATAACCTCTACAAGCGGAAGTTGCATAAGAAGTTGGCAAAGGCCAATGTTTTACTACTGATGGTACGTGGCAATCATGATGACCCTATCTACTTTGAGAAAGAGTTGATAGACTATCCGTATATGAAGACGCTTCCAGACTATACCATCGTACATACAGCTGGCCATAACATACTATGCATTGGAGGTGCTGTTTCGCAAGATAGGAACTTCCGCATATCTATGATGTCTATCCAAGAGAAAGGAAAGATGCCTTTATGGTGGACTGATGAGCCTTTTGTTTTCAAATTAGAGGAACTTCAAGTGCTGGAAGATGAGTCTGTGCGTATTGATGCTGTTATTACACATCCTGCGCCATCTTTTTGCCCACCACATACCAAAGGTGACTTTGAATACTTCTGCGCTAACGACAAGAACCTAGCAGAAGATGTAAGACGAGAGCGTGAGGGACTTAACAAAGTATATGAGTGGCTATCGAAATATGGCCATCCTCTCCGCTACTGGTACTATGGCCACTACCATCAATCTGCTACTTACGAGCATAATGGTACATTTTTTCATTTACTCAATATCAACGAATTGAAGGAATTACCAATTCACAACGAACTATAGGCCATGAAAAAAACTTTTTGTTATTCCTCTTATGGCTCTTGTATGCAGGGTAGTAGCCATACATAACCTTGGTAGGGATGAACCCACATCAGATGCAAGAGGTTTCCTCGAAGCATTCTATTATAAGGAGGTGTTTATTCGTGACGGTCTTTCTATTGACCCTAAATATGACTATGTTTCCGTAGAGAACAGCTGCTCCTCGACCCAAGTTTCACAGGGAAAAGCGTGTAATGGTTGCTGGGTGCGGGCGAGAGCGTTTGGGTTATGGACTTTGTGTCCTACAGATTTTGATTTTCCTGAAAGGGGGCTTCTCGTAAGCCTAGCTTTTGGTAGATCTCGGTGGCTTGTTTCGAGGGCTTGCTACATTGTCGCATTTCGACCTTTTCGCCCAGCGGGTTGATGCCTTCGGTGGTGACCAACTTCTGCGTAGACATACGTCGAACGATCTCCCGCCAGTAGAGATTGTTGAAAAAGCCCACGAGCTGACTTAGGACGACCAGATTGAGTTTTTTA
>OLQA01000480.1_pt1 | contig 37841 bp, 30 predicted proteins | sample 1673151 | NCBI WGS metagenome assembly OLQA01 (sample SAMEA3136760, study PRJEB25190) | human gut metagenome | biome: human gut; feature: human-associated habitat; material: faeces | place: Austria | collected 2013
AATTGGATTACATATATCTTCTTCATCTAAATCCTCTAAAAAATCTAAAACTTCAGTCTTATAACCTTTTGACTCTGCCCATCTTGTAAACATTCTATAAAGCATACTTGCCCAATCGCAGGATTCTGTTCCACCGGCTCCTGCATTTAATTTAAGAATTGCGTTACATTTGTCATATTCTCCTGATAAAAGAGTGTCTATTTTTGTTTTTTCAAAATTTTCTATAAATTCATTTAACTGTTCTTTTACATCTTCAACGATAGACGCATCTTCCTCTTCATTGCCCATATCTATCAAAATTCCAATATCTTCATAATCCCTTTGGATTTTTGAAATTGTGTCTATTTGAGATTTAAGATTTTTCAATTCCTTCATCAGCTTCTGCGATTTTTCAACATCATCCCAAAACTCCTGTTGTTCCATTGCTTCTTCAATTTCGCGTATTCTGTTTTCTTTTGTTTCAATATCAAAAGAAGCTGCAAGTTCTTTTACTTTATCTTTGTACTGGTTCCACTCATATTTGTATTGTTCAAATTCAACCACAATATTCCCTCACTTGTTGTTTTATAATTTCAAGAAAAGGCGGGTAATCCCCGCCTTCTCGTAATTTTTATTATGCGAACTTATGCTTTACGTCCACAACAGTTCTTATATTTCTTACCACTTCCACAAGGACATGGATCATTTGGATAAATCTTAGCTTCAACTCTCTGCTTTGGCTTCTTAACTCCATCTGAGTCATCTTTGTTTGTTCCTGTAACTTCTGCTACCTCTTCACGTTCAACGTTCTGCTCAACCTGAATATGATATAAAGTCTTTACAGTATCAATCTTAATGTTTTCAATCATATAGCCAAACATTTCGAAACCTTGAATCTTGTATTCAACAGCCGGATCTTTCTGACCGTAAGCCATAAGACCGATACCCTGTTTTAACTGTTCCATGTCATCTAAGTGATCCATCCATTTCTGGTCGATTACTTTAAGAAGGACAATTCTTTCAAGTTCTCTAATATGTTCAGGTTCTGGGAATTCTGCTTCTTTTGCTTCATATAATTTCAAAGCTTCTTCCTTTAATTTCTGTTTGAATTCAGACTTTGTATATTTTTCAAGTTCTTCCGGTTTGCTCTTTAACTTAAATGGAATAATTTCAAATAATGACTGAACTAAACCTGCAATATCCCAATCTTTTGGTGACTGATCATCGCCTGCAAACATGTCAACCTGAGATTCAATAATTTCGTTAATCATCTTGATTATTGCATCTCTCATGTTTTCACCGTTAAGAACTCTTGCTCTTTCAGCGTATATGATTTCTCTCTGGTCATTATTAACCTTATCGTATTCCATAAGGTTCTTTCTTATACCAAAGTTATTTCCTTCAATCTTCTTCTGAGCTCTTTCAATTGTACTTGTGAGCGCCTTGTGATGTAACTCTTCGTCTTCAGGTACCCCTAATGCATTAAATACTGACATTAATTTTTCTGAAGCAAAAAGTCTCATAATGTCATCTTCAAGTGAGATGTAGAACTTAGATTCACCAACATCTCCCTGACGACCTGAACGACCTCTTAACTGATTATCGATACGTCGTGATTCATGACGCTCTGTACCAATAATCTTAAGTCCGCCTGCTTCTCTTGCTGCATCATCAAGTTTAATATCAGTACCACGACCAGCCATGTTAGTAGCGATAGTTACTGCTCCATGCTGTCCTGCCTGTGCTACAATTTCTGCTTCTTTTTCATGATATTTAGCATTCAATACCTGATGTGGTATACCACGTTTCTTTAAGATATCACTAATCTCTTCTGAAGCATCAATGTTAATTGTACCAACCAAAACAGGCTGTCCTTTTGCATGTGACTGCTCGATATCATCAGCTACTGCTTTTAATTTGCCACGCTTTGTCTTAAATACTGCATCTTCGTGATCAATACGGGCAATTGGTCTGTTTGTTGGTATTTCAACAACGTCCATGCTGTAAATATCTCTAAATTCTTTTTCTTCAGTAAGGGCTGTACCTGTCATACCAGCCTTCTTTTCATACTTGTTAAAGAAGTTCTGGAATGTAATTGTAGCAAGTGTCTTACTTTCTCTGTTAACCTTTACATGTTCTTTTGCTTCAATAGCCTGATGTAATCCATCAGAATATCTACGGCCAGGCATTATACGGCCTGTAAATTCATCAACGATTAATACTTCGTCGTCTTTTACAACGTAATCCTGATCTCTATGCATTAAGTTATGTGCTCTTAAAGCTAAAATAACATTATGCTGTAATTCTAAGTTTTCAGCATCTGCATAGTTATCTATGTGGAAGAATTTTTCAACCTTTGCAATACCCTGTGCTGTAAGGTTAATAATCTTATCCTTTTCATTTACTAAGAAATCACCATCTTCTTCGATATCAACCCCCATAAGTGCATCCATCTTGCTCAATTCAGGACTTGCTGTTCCTCTTTCCATCTGTCTTGCTAAAATATCGCACATTTCATAAAGCTTTGTAGACTTACCGCTCTGACCTGAAATGATAAGTGGTGTTCTTGCTTCATCAATAAGAACAGAGTCAACCTCATCGATAATACAGTAAGCTAATCCACGCTGAACTAACTGTTCCTTGTATACAACCATGTTATCTCTAAGGTAATCAAATCCAAGTTCGTTATTTGTAATATATGTTATGTCGCAGTCATAAGCTGCTTTCTTGTCTTCATGTTCCATGTCTGAAAGGACACAACCAACTGTAAGTCCTAAAAATCTATGAACCTGTCCCATCCATTCCGCATCACGTTTGGCCAGATAATCATTGACGGTTACAACATGTACACCTTTTCCCTCCAACGCATTCAGGTACGAAGGAAGTGTTGCCACTAAAGTTTTACCTTCACCAGTCCTCATCTCTGCGATACGTCCCTGATGCAGGATAATACCACCGACGATCTGTACACGGTAGTGCTTCATTCCAAGTACACGGCTTGCTGCTTCTCTTACTACCGCATATGCCTCTGGGAGAATATCATCTAATGTCTCGCCATTTTCCAGACGTTCTTTAAATTCTTTTGTCTTTGCTTTTAATTCCTCATCCGAAAGTTTCTGCATGTCTTCATCCAGTGCCATAACTGCATCTGCAATCGGATAAACTCTCTTCAACTCATTCTGGCTGTGAGTTCCAAATATTTTCTGTATAATATTCATTCGCTATGTGCTCCTTATTCCTGATTATGGACGCAAAACGACCACTCTATTCCCCATTTTATCACTATCTATATTTCAATTCAACCGATTTATAAAGTGTTAACACTTTGTTTACGAAGCTTTCCATTTTCTCTAACGATAATTTTTTATAACATCATACGGAATCTGTCCGCCAAAAAGATCCAACGCACTTCCGATTGTAAAATCAATCTTTCCATTACCAATTTCCCGAATACGTTCCAGATCATCAAGACTTCCAATCCCGCCGGCATATGTCACCGGTATTTCGGCTTGTTCCAGAATCTTTATCAGCTCTTCTTCAATTCCGGACGCCTTTCCCTCAACGTCCACACCATGCACCAGAAATTCGTCACAATATCCTGACAGTTTTTCCAAAATATCTGTATTCAGCTCCACATTCGTAAATGTCTGCCACCGGTCAGTCACAATATAATATTTTTCATCTTTTTTTCTGCAGCTTAAGTCCAGAACCACATGTTCTTTCCCGACGGCATCACACAGATTTTGCAGATTATCCCAGTAGATTTCTCCATTCTTAAATACATACGATGTTACAATTACATGGCTTGCACCGGCCTTCATATATTCCTCTGCATTTTCTGCCGTAATTCCTCCTCCAATCTGCAATCCATCCTGATATGTCTGCAGTGCTTTCAAAGCCTGCCTCTTTGTCTCCGGATAATATTCAGAAGTTGAAGGATTCAACAGAATTACATGTCCTCCCTTTAAGCCGTCCTTTTTATACAAATTTGCAAAATAATCTGCTTCCTGATCTGCCGCAAAGTTTTCTACCGCCTGATCTCCCTGATCAAGAAGGCTGCCCCCTACAATCTGCTTTACTTTTCCATTATGTATGTCGATGCATGGTCTGAATTTCATAAATGCTTTTCTCCTTATTATATTCTTGATTATATTCTTTTTTCAAAACATTTTACCACACTAAAGTATCAGCGTCCAGTACAGATATACTGTACAAAATAAGGATGCAGAGATTTTACTTATCATTTCCCCACATCCTTATATACTATCTATTATTTTGCGTTTTTCGTATCGTTTTTATTAGTGTTATCCCGGTTCTGGTCTGTTGTTCCGTCATTATTCTGGTCCGTCTCATTTTTTCTGTCATTCGGATCGAGATCATCTTCGATATCATCTACACCATCCTGTACATCATCTCCGATTTCATCCATAACTCCATCATTTTCATTATTCCGGTCTGTCACATCATCCTTTACTGTATCATCTGTTCCGGTTGTACCTTCTGTCGCCGAGTTATCATTCGCCGCATTATCATCTGTATTATTTCCACAGGCGGTAAGCCCCATCATGATCCCCGTGCACATGAATACCAGCATGAATTTCTTCCATTGTTTCATTCTCATAATCTCCCTTCGTATATCTTCATCTATGATCAAGTATTACTTGTTACCAGTAATATCTGCATTTTCCAGAAATATATACGAATTTTTCTTTATCAGAATGCTGGTATATTTTTACATTCTTTCAGCAATCACACCACTTCTGTATGCAGCCAGAAGTACTTCCAGATCCGAAATCTGTTCTTTTAACTCTTTTCCGACATCTGTATCTTCTACTTTTTTCCGTTCCAGCGTTCTCTTTACCACCGTGCTGTCCGAATGAATATCACTTTCCTTTTCGATCGCTGCTTCTGTAGACTCAAATGGCTTATGCGCCGCCAGAATCAATCCATAGGAATTATAGATCAGTGTATAACCTGCGATTCCGGTCTCTTTCTGATAAGCTTTCGAAAATCCGCCATCTATAACCAGAACTTTTCCACCGCATTTCACCGGATTTTCTCCATCTTTACACTTTACCGGCACATGACCGTTGATTATATGCGCATCTTCGTTCTCAAGTCCGAATTCTTTCAATATTTTTCCCACTACTTTTTCATCTTCCAGTAAAAGGTAGTATGGATTTTTCTTCTCTTTATGAGTTTCCTTCTCCGCCAGGAAATAGCGTTCAAATGTCGCCATCTTATCCTTTCCAAACAACGGAGAATTTTCACTCAGCCAGATATACCACATGATATCTTTTCCACGTTCTTTTTCTTTAGGATCCATAGCATAGAATCCTTTTCTCACGTAACTTTCAAGTACTTCATAAAGCCCTTTGCCCTTATACGCCCGGCCAAAGATCCTTACACTTTTCAAATTACCGTCCTCTTTTAACGGTACGCAGCCATGATAAAGAAGATTGCCGTTATATACTTTATATAATCCACCTTTATTTAAAAGGAAATGCATATGACGCTGTAATTTTTCGCAGTTTTCAAACGCCCGTTCCAGGCGTTCCATAATATCCTCTTCTTCTTTCGTCAGCGCATATGGTTTTTTCGGATCGATCGTCGGAAAATTTTTATCCAGCAATTTATATTCTTTTCCGTCTAACTCTATCGTTCCTTTTTCATAATTAATATGATGCAATAAATTGCGCTTTTCCAGCTTAAATCCCGGATTCTTTTTTATAATCTGGCTCTCAACTTTGAACTGGATCACAGAAATTGCTTTATGCATCTTTACATCCATCAACATTTCTGTTGCATTGTAATCCGGATTGCCTTTTAATTTAAAGCACTCACACGGATCATCTTTATATGTATTCATGGCAAATGTAGCCAGCGGAAGCAGGTTAATCCCATATCCTTCTTCCAGGATATCCAGGTTGCCATATCTTGCACAGATACGGATCACATTGGCAATGCAGCCTCTCTGCCCTGCTGCAGCTCCCATCCACAAAACATCATGATTTCCCCATTGAATATCAACCGAATGGTACGCCATAAGCTCATCCATAATAATATGTGGTCCAGGACCTCTGTCATAGATGTCTCCGACAATATGCAGATGATCAACCGTCAGACGTTGAATCAGTTCACTCATAGCTATAATGAATTTCTCTGCCCGTCCAATTCTTATAATCGTACTGACAATTGCATTATAATACGATTCTTTATCCGTCATATCATTTTTCTCTGTGATCAGTTCCTCGATCACATAAGCAAAATCCGGAGGAAGTGCTTTTCTTACTTTAGATCTGGTATATTTACTTGCTGTTCTTTTACACACCTCAATCAAGCGGTACAACGTAATCTTATACCAGTCCTCCATATTCTTCTCCGTTTTCTTAATCCGGTCCATCTTCTCTTTCGGATAATAAATAAGAGTAGCAAGGGTCTGTTTATCCCTGCTACTCATAGTATTCCCGAATACATCATCAATTTTACGGCGTACTGAACCAGAGCCATTCTTCAGAACATGCGCAAATGCCTCATATTCCCCATGAATGTCTGTCAGAAAATGCTCTGTGCCCTTTGGCAGATTCAGTATCGCCTGTAAATTAATGATTTCTGTGGAAGCTTTGGCGATGGTCGGATACAGTTGAGAAAGTCTTTCCAGATAACGTTCCTCTAATTGTCTCATAATTACCTCCCGGTCTCCCTGTATATTCTGCTGTTCATAACGATTTATAATTGGATCACGTCAGACATATCATATCTGCCGGCCGGTTTCCCAGCCAGGAATTTTGCTGCTTCTACGGCGCCTTTTCCAAATACAGCCTTAGAATATGCTGTATGTTTGAATTCAATCACTTCATCCTGACCTGCAAAGATCACTTCGTGGTCTCCTACGATTGTTCCACCACGTACTGCCGAAATGCCAATCTCTTTCTGATCACGTTTCTGACGCACCTGACTTCTGTCATATACATAATGATACTGATTATCCGCCGCTTCATTAATTGAATCTGCCAGAGCAAGTGCAGTACCACTCGGCGCATCCAGTTTCTGGTTATGATGCTTCTCTACCAGCTCAATATCATATCCTGCCGGAGAAAGTACTTTTGTCGCATCCTTAAGGATCTTCATAAGCAGATTGATGCCAAGTGACATATTGGCAGATTTTAATACTGCTACTTTCTTTGCTGATTCTTCTACCTTTTCCAGCTGTTCTTCGGAAAGTCCCGTAGTACAAAGTACGACCGGCACCTGTTTTTCAACACAATAGTCAAGCAGTTCATCTGCTGCTGCCGCATTTGAAAAATCAATGATCACATCGGCCTCCACGTCACATGCACCGATGCTTTCAAATACCGGATAGTCATTTGGTACTTTGGTATATTTATCAACTCCGGCTACCAGTTCGATCCCTTCTGTGTTCTTGATTATATCTGTAATGACACGACCCATGTGTCCGTTACAGCCATGCATGATTGCTTTTACCATATTCTTATCCTCCTTTTGTATACTTTGTTATAAAAACAAAGGATACCATATATGTAATGCATCTGTGAAAGCCTGCCGTTGGCAGTTTCTTACAAACGCATGGCGATGTATGATATCCTTCTCTTTTTCTTATTATGCTAACTGAATACCGAAATCTTTCATTGCCTGTGCAAGGTTCTTCTCATGTTCAGGGGATATCTCTGTAAGCGGCATACGAAGTGGTCCGCAGTCAACTCCCATCAGCTGCATTGCTTTCTTAACCGGAATCGGGTTTACTTCGCAGAATAACTGCTCGATCAGCGGCAGTGCTTTCAGCTGAAGTGCTGCACTTCCCTTCACATCTCCGTTAAAATACTTCTCACAGATATCATGTGCTTCATCCGGAGCAACGTTTGACAGTACTGAGATCACACCTTTTCCACCGAGAGATAATACCGGCACGATCTGGTCGTCATTTCCTGAATATACATCAATGTTACCGTCTGTCAGGTTCATGATCTTTGCAACCTGCGAAATATTTCCTGATGCTTCCTTTATACCAACGATATTATCTACTTCTTTCACCAGTTTTGCTGCTGTTGCAGGTTCGATATTGCATCCCGTTCTGCTTGCAACACTATACATAATGATTGGTGCTGTTACTTCTTTTGCCACTGCACTGAAATGTCCGATCAGTCCATTCTGAGTTGCTTTATTATAATAAGGTGTAACCAAAAGTAAACCATCTGCCCCATATTCTGAAGCTTCCTTCGACATATCGATAGCAGTACGTGTACAATTAGAACCTGTTCCTGCAATAACCGGAACTCTCTTGTTAACACGGTCAATTGTGAATTTTACACACTGCATATGCTCTTCTTCTGTCATGGTAGCAGATTCTCCTGTTGTACCGCAGATTACAATGCTGTCTGTTTTATGCTCACAATGAAACTCAATCAATTCATCAAGTCTATCATAATTAATACTTCCATCTTCATTAAATGGTGTGACAATTGCCACGCCGGCTCCTGTAAAAATAGCCATAGTGATCCTCCTGACTTTCATATAATCTAATGAAATTCTATCATCAATTAAATATGATGTCAATCCGAACCCTTATCTAAACTTTTACCATCCCTTATTCATCCATACATTCCAGTTTACTGACCGACACTTCATATGCAACCCTTTTCTGCGATTCCGTTTCTGTAATTTTTTTCATATATTCACGGCTCTGAATTCTTCCCATTACCTGCACATGTTCTCCAACCTCAAAAGCAGAGGCAAATCTGGCATTCCTTCCCCAGCAGATACATGGAATGTAATCAGACTTTCCATATGGCCGGTTCACTGCCAGCAACAGATCTGCAATCTCTCTGCCAAGCGGTGTCTTACGGTAAACAGGCTGTTTGCAGATATAACCATCCAGAAAAATCTGATTCGTCTTTGCACCGTCAAGTTCTTCTTCCACAAATGTAATTTCCCTGACAAATACGGATAAAATCAGACGGTTTTTCATTTCTTCATGCCGGTTGTAGGACCTGAACTGTCCGTTTACCATAATGAATTCTCCCGTGTAATCTTTCGTAACATCAATCAGACGCTCCGAGATCATGAGTGGGATCCTGTCTTTGGAATTGCTGAGCCGCTTCACATCCACCTCTACCATATAGAAACCTTCTCCAAATACTTCATGGCTGAATGAAAATGGTGTCACGATTTCTCCCATAACGGTTACCTGGTTGTTCTCAATCATCTTATCTGACATAATTTTGTAATCTCCCTTCCTCTGAATCGTATTTTGAGTCATTACAAAGTCTATGAATCAAATCAGTATTTTAGAACTAAATACTTGTAAATTTTAAAAAATGTGATAAACTAATGTGGTTGCAGATAATAATAGGTAGAGAAAAGGAAGATTCGTAATGAAGACAAAACGTGAAGATGTACGTAATATCGCGATTATCGCCCATGTTGACCATGGTAAGACAACATTAGTAGATGAATTATTAAAGCAAAGCGGTGTATTCCGTGAGAATCAGGAAGTAGCAGAACGTGTCATGGACTCTAACGATATCGAAAGAGAACGTGGAATCACAATCCTCTCCAAGAATACTGCCGTCACCTACAACGGTGTAAAGATCAATATTATAGATACTCCGGGACATGCTGACTTCGGTGGAGAAGTAGAACGTGTCCTTAAGATGGTTAACGGTGTTATCCTCGTCGTTGATGCGTTCGAGGGAGCTATGCCGCAGACCAAATTCGTACTCCGCAAAGCTATGGAATTAAAGCTTCCAGTCATCGTATGTATCAACAAGATCGACCGTCCGGAAGCAAGAGCCGAAGAAGTGATCGATGAAGTTCTCGAACTTCTCATCGACCTTGGTGCTTCTGACGAACAGTTAGACTGCCCATTCGTATACGCATCCGCTAAGAATGGTGTGGCTGCACTTGAGATTTCGGATGAAATGAAAGACATGAAGCCTCTGTTTGAGACCATTCTGGATTATATTCCTGCACCAGAAGGAGATCCGGAAGCTCCGACTCAGGTTCTGATCAGTACGATTGACTATAATGAATACGTTGGACGTATCGGTGTTGGTAAAGTAGATAACGGTACAATCGCAGTTAACCAGGACATGGTTGTTGTCAACCATCATGATCCTGACAAACAGAAGAAAGTTAAGATCAGTAAATTATATGAATTTGACGGTCTGCAGAAAGTAGAAGTAAAAGAAGCATCTATCGGTGCAATCGTGGCAATTTCAGGTATCTCTGACATTTCCATCGGTGATACACTCTGCTCACCTGAAAATCCGACACCAATTCCGTTCCAGAAGATTTCTGAACCAACAATCTCTATGGATTTCGTTGTAAATGACAGTCCGTTTGCCGGACAGGAAGGAAAATATGTAACTTCCCGTCACTTACGTGATCGTCTGATGCGCGAACTGAACACAGATGTCAGCCTTCGTGTTGAAGATACCGAAAACATGGACGCATTCAAAGTATCCGGACGTGGTGAACTTCACCTTTCCGTTCTAATCGAGAATATGAGACGTGAAGGATATGAATTCGCAGTCAGCAAAGCTGAGGTTCTGTATCACAAAGACGAGAATGGTAAACTTCTTGAGCCAATGGAGATTGCTTACATTGATGTACCTGATGAATACACTGGTGTCGTTATTGATAAACTGAGCCAGAGAAAAGGTGAATTACAGACAATGGGTGCTGCCAATGGTGGATATACACGTCTTGAGTTCCGTATCCCATCCCGTGGTCTGATCGGTTACCGTGGTGATTTCCTGACAGACACAAAGGGAAATGGTATCATGAACACTGCATTCGACGGATACGCTCCATATAAGGGAGATATCCAGTATCGTAAACAGGGATCTCTGATTGCATACGAGACCGGTGAGTCTGTAACTTATGGTCTGTACAGTGCTCAGGAGCGTGGAACACTCTTCATCGGTGCCGGTGAAAAAGTTTATTCCGGTATGGTCATCGGTGAAAATGCAAAAACAGATGATATCGAAGTAAATGTATGTAAGACCAAGCATCTTACCAATACTCGTTCTTCCAGCGCAGATGATGCACTTCGTCTGACACCTCCGACGGTCCTCAGTCTGGAGCAGGCAATCGACTTCATCGATACAGATGAACTTCTGGAGGTTACTCCGGAATCACTCCGTATTCGTAAGAAGATTCTGGATCCTAAGATGAGAAAACGTGTAAATCGCTAATGAATAAACATTTACGGTTATAACTGACCGCACGAAAGCGGCAGAAAATAAAATATATAAAACTGTTTTTGTTCACGAAAACCTGACAATTTATATATTTTATTTTCTGCCGCTTTTTTGTTCTCATCTGCAGCACACATTACTAAAAATTTTCCTTCTCCATTGTTCTTCATTTTGATATGATATCTTTCTTTGGGATATTGGCAAATATCTTTTTTTCACTTATACTGGAATTACAGCGAAAATCTATATAAAAGAAAGGAATCCACGAATGAAAGAACTGATTTCTCACCTTCTCAAACAGGTGGCCGCAATTCTGGAATATGTGATTGCATTTATGCTTGCGATCGGTATCATACTGCTTTGCCTTCGTATGGTATGTTCACTTCAGTATATTCCGAATCTGAACACCTATCCGAATTACGATGATCTTCTCGAGGTTTGTTTTAATCTGATCATCGGTGTCGAATTGATCCGTATGATGTATTCGCACTCTCCGAGTACCGTATTTGAGGTTCTGCTTTTTGCGATTGCAAGACACATCATTATGGACCACACTTCCATCTACAGCAGTCTGATCGGCGTCTGTTCCATCGCAGTCTTATTTGCAACCAGAAAATTCTTATTCTCCGAATTCGACATAGCAGACGAAACGGTATTCCGTGCTTCAACCAAGGCTAAAGTTGTCAACAAGATTCTCAGCGTGAGCATTCCGCATGAAGCAGATGATACCCTTTCCAATGTACTGCTGCGGCATCTCGAAGAACAGAATATTACGCCCCGTGTTGGTGCATGTTATTACTTCCACGATTGCGGTCTGCGGGTTGCCAAACTTCATGATGGAAAAATTTCAAGAATTCAGGTAATTCGTGCTATACATTAGCGGCCAAACATGTTATACTACACATATCAGATAGATTGCCGGTTCGAGTAACAATTGTCAGATTATAATTCATTTATTTGATGATTGTATAACGTGCAATTATTTGAAATTATGTCGCAAAGGAGTTGGGCATCATGAAATTTATTATTATTGGAAAGAACATCGATGTAACACCAGGCTTAAGAGAGGCCGTAGAAAGCAAGTTAGGAAAGTTAGGAAGGTACTTTACTCCGAATACAGAGATTCACGTAACCTTAAGTGTACAGAAAGGACATCAGAAAATTGAAGTAACAATTCCTGTAAAGGGTGGTCTGGTTCGTTCCGAACAGGAAAGTTCTGATATGTATGTATCGATTGATCTTGTAGAAGAAGTCATCGAACGTCAACTTCGTAAATATAAAAATAAACTGGTAGCACGTGAACAGGAAGGCGGTAACTTCAAACAGGAATTCTTTGACGCCGAAGATAATATTGAAGATGACGGCGAGATTAAAATCGTACGTACCAAAAAATTCGGATTTAAACCTATGTATCCGGAAGATGCGTGTGTTCAGATGGAACTTCTCGGACATGATTTCTATGTTTTCTGTAATGCAGAATCAGACGAAGTGAATGTAGTATACAGACGTAAAAACGGAACATTTGGTTTGATCGAGCCTGAATTTTCTTAAATCGCAACTCATAATCTTATAAAAATATGGCAATAACAAAAGCCGTACGCAATATCTCCTAAAGAACAGCTCCTTTCATGAGATATCGTGTACGGCTTTTGTATATTATTTTTATATTATATTTTCTTCCAAAATTGTCGGCACCCCATCAATCTCTGCATAATAACATTCTTCACCTGCTGTCATCTCTGCCTGCGCATTTGTCCCCTCAGTAATTGCATGCATAACCTGATCCACATCCGTTTTTGGAATCAGTACTTCCAGTTCTACTTTATCCGTATAGACAGTATCTAATATCTTCAGCTCTCTCTGCGCCAGAATATACTGAATCTTTCCAAATGTCGTATAGTCTGTTTCTATATGAAGTTTCACTCCTAAAATTTTCGTAATGACCACCGAGGCATCAAGTCCCGCTTTCACGGCTCCCGAATATGCTCTGACCAGTCCACCGGTTCCAAGAAGGGTTCCTCCGAAATACCGGGTCACCACAACAGCCACATTCCTCAGTTCATTTCCAAGCAATACATCTAGCATCGGTTTGCCGGCTGTACCGTTTGGTTCGCCGTCATCACTGCATCTTTGAAGCTGTCCTCTCTCCCCTATTATATATGCAAAACAGTTATGTCTTGCATCCCAGTATTTTTTTCTTGTCTTCTCTACAAATTCAAGTGCTTCTTCCTCTGTATTTACCGGTACCACAGTCGCAATAAATCGTGACTTTTTTTCTACAATCTCATCTTCTCCACCCCGATAAATAGTTCTGTATTCTGGTAACATATTGTCATCCTTTCGTATAATTTACAACTTTATACATAATATAATACCTAATTTCTTAAGATTTTCCTACTCAAATATGAAGTTTTCATTTTTTTCTTTATAAAAGAGTGTACATTTGCTATAATAACTTGGTATAAAGGAGGCTTAAACGCATGAACTATGGAAAGAAAAAAGCTGCGAAAAGGCAGAAAAAAATAACGTCCAAATCTACAATGCAGGGGAAACGCATCGTTGTCCGTTTGTTCAAGGCACTGCTGATCTGTATCGTACTTGCTGCAGTAGTCGGAATGGCCGGCGGCGGTCTTTTTATAAAAAAGATTATTGATGACACTCCGCATGTTTCCACTTCTGACGTTAAACCGAAAGGATTTACTACTTTCGTTTATGCTGATGACGGAAGCACTGAGATTGAACGTTTTGTATCTTCTGGTTCCAATCGAGTATACAAGTCTATTGATGAGATACCGAAAAATCTTCAACATGCTTTTGTTGCAATCGAGGATGAGCGTTTTTATAAGCATAACGGTATAGATCTTCAGGGTATTGCCCGTGCTGCGGTAGTGGGTATTGCCCGGGGCGGTTTTTCTGAAGGTGCCAGTACTCTGACTCAGCAGCTGATCAAGAACAATGTATTCCCGAACTTTACAAAAGAGAAAAATTTCTATGATAAATTACAACGTAAAATTCAGGAACAGTATCTTGCAGTACAGATTGAAAAGCAGATGAATAAAAATGAGATTATGGAAAGTTATCTCAACACAATCAACCTTGGACAGAATTGTCTGGGTGTACAGTCTGCTTCTCAACGTTATTTTGGTAAAGATGTTTCCGATCTGACATTATCTGAATGTGCGGTAATTGCCGGAATCACACAGAATCCGACAGATTATGATCCAGTTACACGTCCCGAGAATAACAAGATCAGACGTAATAAAGTATTAAAGAATATGCTGGAGCAAGGCTATATCAGCCAGAAGCAGTATGATAAAGCGATGTCCGATGATGTCTATGCAAGAATCCAGGCAACCAGCGCTTCTTCCCAGGCTGATAATGCATACAGTTACTTTGTTGATGCACTTGCACAGCAGGTAATCCAGGATCTGAAAGATCAGCTTGGCTACACTGATACACAGGCTTACAATGCCGTTTACAGCGGCGGTCTCAGTATCTACTCTACACAAAATCAGGAAATGCAGAAAATCTGTGATGAAGAAGCTAATAATGATGCCAACTATCCTGGTCTGAAAGAGTATGGTCTTGATTATGCGCTGACGGTAACCCGTGCTGATGGATCGGTTGAAAACTATGGAAGTAATAATATTAAAAATTATGTAGAAAAAACTTACGGAAATGCTCAGGGACTTCTCTACTCCAGTGAAGATGCCGCAAAAGCAATGGTGGCAGAATGGAAATCCACGATTGCCCAGGAGGGTGATACCTATGATGAACGTATTACCATTACCCCTCAGCCACAGTCTTCTATCACAATCATGGATCAGAAGACCGGACAGATCAAAGCAATGGTCGGCGGCCGTGGAGAAAAAGCTTCCAGTCTTGGACTGAACAGAGCTTATCAGGGTTCCAAGAGACAGCCTGGTTCTACTTTTAAGATCCTTGCAGCTTATGCACCGGCATTAGATTCCTGTGATAAGACACTCGCAACAACAATTGATGATGAACCATATACCTTAAAGAATGGAAATGTTTTGCGGAATGCCAACAAACAGTACGGCGGTACAACAACGCTCAGAAATGGTATCAAAAAATCCATCAACGTAGTTGCCGTAAAGTTAAGCGATGAAATCACTCAGGAATTAGGCTATGAATACTGTGAAAAATTCGGTATCAGTACTCTGGTAAAAGACAAAACAATCAACGGCAAGGTCTTTGATGACAGCACTTCACAGACGCTCGCACTTGGTGGAATCACAGAAGGTGTCTATAACTATGAAATGTGTGCTGCTTATGCCTCTATCGCTAACGGCGGCGTCTATAACAAACCAACTTTATATAGTAAAGTTGTAGACCACGATGGCAACGTTCTTCTTGACGGAACAGGCGAATCTCATACAGTTATCAAAGACAGCACAGCTTATCTTCTTACCAGTGCAATGGAAGATGTTGTCAATTCCGGAACAGGTACAGCATGCCAGCTTCCGAATATGCCGGTAGCCGGAAAGACAGGTACCACAACATCCAATAAAGACTTATGGTTCTGTGGATTTACACCATATTATACATGTGCTGTATGGGGCGGTTATGACGACAATAAAGAATGTGATTATGACACAAGTTTCCGCTTCAGACTCTGGAAAGGTATTATGAGTCGTATTCACGAGAATCTGGAAAGTAAAGATTTTAAGGTTCCGACCTCTGTTGAGAAAAAGAGTATATGTACTATTACCGGAAAGCTTGCAACCAACGGATGCCCTTCTATTACAGAATATTTTGCCAAAGACACGCTTCCATCCGAAACATGTTCCGGTCACGGATACTCTTCCGGAAGAAAGTATAAGTCTTCTACAGAAGACAATGATACAACTGAAGATGCTTCTTCTTATTCAAACAATACAGGAAACAGTTATAACAATAATACAGGCACTACCAGTGATAATACCGGTGGTAACACAGGTGGTTCTACCGGCGGTAACACAGGTGACTCTACCGGCGGTAATACAGGTGGCTCTACCGGCGGTAATACAGGTGGTGGTTCTACCGGTGGTAATACAGGTGGTGGTTCTACCGGTGGTAATACAGGTGGCTCTACCGACGGAGATACTTCTCAGTAACCATACTGTACAAACCTATGATATCTACAGAAAGGTATCTACAGGACCTGCCACTGGCAGCTCCTTCCAAATGCATGACAATAAAAAAACTGCGGGAACAAAATGTTTCCGCAGTTTTTATTATACCTGACATCCAAAAGGATGTATAACGCTCTAAAAGCTCTAAAGAATCAGTTTCGCAGCTCCACAGATACCGGCATCATTTCCTAATGTAGCAAGAACAAATTCCGTATCTTTGTTCGCAAAGAATGCTTTTTCCTTAAAATTCTTTTCAACATACTGAAGAAGTACTTCTCCTGCTTTCGAAACGCCTCCTCCAATTACAATTGCTGAAGGATCTGCAACAGCTGCAAGATTAGCCATCGCATGTCCAAGATATTTTCCAAATTCCTCTGCAATCTCTTTTGCCACTTCATCGTCTGCCTTAACAGCATCAAATACGGTCTTGGCGCTGACTTCCTGTCCTCTTAATACAGACGCTTTATCATCCTTAGCCAGACGAATATTGGCAAGTCTTGTAATACCTGTTGCAGATGCATACTGCTCCAGGCATCCTGTGTTGCCGCAGCCGCAGTGATCTGTCTCTTCATAATTCACACAAAGATGTCCGATCTCACCACCTGCACCATGTGCTCCTACCAATGGTTTACCATCAATAATAATTCCACCGCCGACTCCGGTTCCAAGTGTGACCATAATAATATTTTTGCGGCCCTTTCCTGCACCCAGCCACATCTCTCCAAGTGCAGCTACATTGGCATCATTTCCTATCTCTGCTTTCATACCGGAAAGTTCTTCCATCTCTCTTTTTACTTCTTTATATCCCCAGCCAAGGTTTGCTGTATTCTGAACAACTCCTTCTGAATCTACCGGTGCAGGAACTCCGACTCCGATTCCTTCCACTTCATCTTTCGGAATCTGCTTTTCCTCTAACTTTTCATTCAAAGCAGCGGCAATATCCGGAAGAACGGCTTCACCCTGATTCTCTGTGCGTGTCTTAATCTCCCATTTATCTACAATCTCTCCTTCGGTTGTAAACAAACCTAATTTTACAGTTGTTCCCCCAATATCTACTCCAAAGCAATATTTCATTTTCTGTATTTCTCCTATTTTTTTATTAAATTCTGCTGAACACGTTTGTACAGTTCCTGAGCTGCATTATATCCCATCTGTTTCTGTCTGTGGTTAACTGCTGCCGTCTCAACAATGATTGCAAGATTACGTCCAGGACGAATTGGCAGATGATGGCAAACCACTTTGTTACCAAGGAATTCTGTATATTCTTCTTCGAGACCGAGGCGGTCGTATTCTTTATTCTTATTCCACTCTTCCAGAGTGATAACAAGATCGATATTCTGTGTCTCTCTGACACTTAATACACCAAACAGAGCCTTAACGTCTACGATACCGATACCTCGCAGTTCGATAAAATGTCTCGTAATATCCGGTGCCGTTCCTACAAGTGTCTCATCACTGACTCTGCGGATTTCAACTACATCATCACTGACAAGACGGTGTCCACGTTTGATCAGCTCCAGAGCCGCCTCACTTTTACCGATTCCGCTTTCTCCCATGATCAGTACTCCGACACCATATACATCAACCAGCACACCATGGATAGAAATGCATGGTGCAAGTTCTACATTCAGCCAGCGGATAATCTCTGCTGTAAATTCTGATGTCTTCTTCTCTGTCTGGAACACTGGAATATTAGCCTTTTCTGCCATTTCAAGAAGCATTGCCTCCGGCGGAAGGTTTCTGCAGAAGATCAGACATGGAATCTTGTAAGAAAGCAGTGTTTCATAAATCTTTTTTTTCTTAACTTCATCTGTCATCTTCTCCAGGAATGTGTACTCCACATATCCTATGATCTGCACACGTTCGGAATCAAAATGTTCAAAGAATCCGGTAAGCTGCAAAGCCGGTCTGTTAATGTCTGGTATCTCAACTTCTTTTTCGGAAAGATCTACATCCGGTGTAAGATTTTTGAGATTCATTTTTTCAACGAGTGTTTTTAATTTTACTTTATTCGCCATATTCTTTTACCTCACACGTATTAAAAATCTGATAGCCCTATTATACCATACTTAAGTATCCTGGTGAAAAAATTTATACACTTCCTGCGCAGATTTTTCATTCATGGACGGCAGCTCTTTCAGATCATCCACTGTTGCATTCCGGATTGCTTCAATATTTTCAAAGCTCCGCATCAGGTCTTTTCTTCTTGCAGGTCCCACTCCCGGAATATCATCCAGTATCGAATGTACCTGTCCTTTACTTCTTAACTGTCTGTGGAATGTGATTGCGAACCGATGCGCCTCATCCTGTATTCTGGTGATCAGGCGAAAACATTCCGAATTACGGTCAATCGGTAATTCTACATTATTGAAATACAATCCTCTGGTTCTGTGATTATCGTCTTTTACCATTCCACACACAGGAATGTGCAGATTCAGCTTCTCCAGGACCTCCAATGCAATATTCACCTGTCCCCGGCCTCCGTCCATCATGATCAGATCCGGGAATGCCTGAAATCCGCCTGTCTCACTTTCATCCTGTCGTTCCCTTAATCCATGCTCGAATCTTCGGGTCAACACCTCATTCATACTTGCGTAGTCATCCGGTCCCTGTACACTTTTTATCTTAAATTTGCGATAATCATTACGCTTTGGCTTTCCATGCTCATAAACGACCATAGAACCAACCGAATCAAATCCGTTTGTATTAGAGATATCATAAGCCTCCATACGTATAATTCCGGTAAGTCCCAGTATTTTTTCCAGTTCCTTCACCGCTCCGATCGTTCTTCCTTCTTCACGCTTCAGACGTTCTTTGTCATTCTTTAATACCATCTGTGCATTCTTCTGCGCCAGCTCTACCAGCTTTTCTTTTGTCCCTTTCTTCGGTATACGAAGCCGTACTTTATGTTCCCTTCTGGTCGTCAGCCACTCCTCTATAATCTCCTGGTCTTCAATCTCTTCCGGCAACATTAACTCGGCCGGGATATACGGTGTTCCTGCATAAAATTGCTTGATAAAGCTTGACAGGATTTCGCTTTTTGTATCATTTTCCGCAATCTTCAGATAAAAATGATCCCGTCCGATCAACCTTCCTCCCCGGATAAAGAAGACTTGTACAACCGCGTCCTCACCTTCCGAAGCCATTGCAATAATATCCCTGTCGTCCCCTGCTGTATCTGTAATCTTCTGTTTCTGAGCGATCTTCTGAACGCTTGCAAGAAGTTCCCTGTATTCTATTGCTTTCTCGAATTCCAGATTTTCGGATGCATCCAGCATCTTTTCTTCCAGTTCTTTTAATATCGGATCATAATTTCCATTCAGAAATCTTACTACTTCATCAATAGATTTCCTGTACTCTTCTCCGGAAATGTAGCCCTGACACGGCGCATAACACTGATGGATATGATAATTGAGACACGGACGTTCTTTTCCGATATCTTTTGGGAGTGAACGATTGCAGCTTCGAATATGATAAAGCTTTCGTATCAGTTCAATGGTATCTTTTACTGCACCGGCACTGGTATACGGACCAAAATATTTTGCCTTATCTTTCTTCATCCGCCTTGCCATCATTACACGCGGGAAAGGTTCATTTACAGTTACTTTTATAAATGGATACGTTTTGTCATCCATCAGCATCGTATTGTATTTTGGTCTGTGTTCTTTAATCAGATTACATTCCAGAACAAGCGCTTCCAGCTCGGAATCCGTCACAATATATTCGAACCTGGAAATATGTGTCACCATCTGTTCTATCTTGGCTCCCTTATTCCTGCTGCTCTGAAAATACTGTCGGACACGGTTTTTAAGACTGATTGCTTTTCCGACATAAATGATCGCATCTTTTTCATCGTGCATAAGATATACACCTGGTTTTCCTGGCAGCTTCTTCAGTTCTTCCTGTATATTAAAATTTTCCATATATGTCACCTGTACATTTTCTTTTACTATTCTCTTACCCGTTGCTTATGAATGTTACACAAATTCTTTTACAATCAGAAGCGAATAATAGCTGGCATGCTCTGGTATATCTTCCAGCCGTTCATATATCTGTTCATCTGCCATCCCACAATTTTCTATCATCTTTACATCCACATTTTTTTCTTTCAGGATTTCCCTTACCTCCGCTAATCTGGAAGCAGACTTCATCAGGACCTTCGTTCCCGGATATCTCAATGCGTTCCTTATATCATAGCTGGATGGAATCACATGAAGCTCATCTGCTCTGTCTGCCAGACTTTCATTCAGTTTTGATGCAGCTGCGCAAAATGATGGAATCCCGTTTATAATTGATGTTTCATATCCTTTTTCCTTTATAATACGTTGAATATACATATAAGTCGAATAAATCGTTGGATCTCCCAATGTCAGATATGCTACATCTTTTCTCTTTTCCAGTTCCTCTATGATCCTTTTGGCAGCTTTCTCATAATTCTGATTCAGAATCTGTCTGTCCTTTGTCATCGGCGTATCCAGATCCAGATATTCTTTTTCTTCCATATTATCTACCATTCCTGCCGCAATTCTGTAACTGACCGCATGTTCCCTGCCCTTCGCAGGCACTGCTATTACCGGACATTTTTCTATCGTACGAACAGCCTTATACGTCATAAGTTCCGGATCACCTGGACCAACTCCGACTCCGAACAATCTTCCTTTCATGTTATATCTCCTCCAGAATAATCTTATCCTGCCTATTATATACCAGACAAATATAATTGAAAAGAAAAAAGATATGAAGCCGGCTCTTGCCATACTTCATATCTTTTGTTCTTTTTTATAGAATTCTATTCTTCATGAACAGATTCAGTTGCTGTTCCGACAGTTTTTTCTTCTGTCTTTTCTGATTTTTCCTGTACATCTGCGTTATGCGCATCATCTATATCATCTGCCGGCTTCATCACAAATCCTTCACCCTCTACCGGATTCATACCGATTCTTGCTTCTTCCTTCTTCGGTGCATCCGGATCAATTCCTTCTACTTCATGGAAAATCTCCATAAATTCTTTTCCGGTAATTGTCTCTTTTTCAATCAGGAATGCAGCAATTTTATCCAGCGCCTGTCTGTGCTTTCTCAGAAGCTGTTTTGCCTCTTCGTAAGCATCTTTCAACATCTTCATAACTTCTTCGTCAATCTCTGATGCTGTCTGCTGTCCACAGTTGCTGACCGGGCGTCCGTCCAGATAACGGTTCTGAATAGATTCCAGACCGATCAATCCGAATTTCTCGCTCATACCATACTGTGTGATCATCGCTCTTGCTACGCTTGTTGCTTTCTCAATATCATTAGAAGCTCCTGTTGTAACCGTATCAAACACTACTTCTTCTGCCGCACGTCCTGCAAGCAGTCCGACTAACATTGCCTGAAGTTCTTTTTTGGTATTCAGGAATTTTTCTTCTTCCGGAGTCTGCATTACATAACCAAGTGCTCCCATTGTACGTGGAACGATTGTAATCTTCTGTACCGGCTCCGCATCTTTCTGCAATGCACTTACAAGTGCGTGTCCGACTTCATGGTAAGAAACAATCCTTCGTTCTTCCTGACTCATGATACGGTCTTTCTTTTCCTTACCTACAAGTACCACTTCTACCGCTTCAAATAAATCAGACTGACATACTGCATTTCTTCCATGCTTTACAGCATTAATTGCCGCTTCATTGATCATATTTGCAAGATCAGAACCTACTGCTCCGGATGTCGCAAGTGCGATTTCCTCCAGATTGACTGTCTCATCCATCTTCACATCTTTAGAATGAACCTTCAGGACTTCTACACGTCCTTTCAGATCTGGTTTTTCAACAATGATACGTCTGTCAAAACGTCCCGGTCTTAATAATGCAGGATCCAAAATCTCCGGTCTGTTAGTTGCAGCCAGAAGTACCAGTCCTTTATTGCTTTCAAATCCATCCATCTCTGCAAGCAGCTGATTCAGTGTCTGCTCACGCTCATCATTGCCGCCCATCTGATTGTCTCGGCTTTTACCGATCGCATCAATCTCGTCGATGAAAATGATACATGGTGCCATCTGCTGTGCCTGCTTGAACAGATCACGCACTCTGGATGCTCCGACACCGACATACATTTCCACAAATGCCGAACCACTCAATGAAAAGAACGGCACCTTTGCTTCTCCTGCTACTGCTTTCGCCAAAAGCGTCTTACCTGTTCCCGGAGGGCCGACCAACAGTGCTCCCTTCGGAAGCTTTGCACCGACACTCGTATATTTTCCCGGATTATGGAGAAAATCTACCACTTCCTGTAAAGATTCTTTCGCTTCATCCTGTCCGGCTACATCTTTAAATGTAACTCCGGTCTGCTTTTCCACATACATCTTGGCATTGCTCTTACCGATTCCCATCATGCCGCCGCCCTTTGACATACGCTTTGTCATCCAGATGATCATTCCGACAAAGAATGCAATTGGCAGGAATGTTAAGATCACGTTCATCGCTACTGCCGATGTAGTATCCGGAATCTCCTGCTTAAACTCCACGCCTGCCTTCTCCAGACGCTTTGTCAGGTCATCGTCATTCACCACTCCTGTGTAATATTCCTGTGCAACCCCGCTGTCCTTGTCCTTTTTTGTAACAATCATGATTTTGTCACTCTGGATCTGTACTTTTCTGACCTCTCCGTCATCTACCATTTTCAGAAATTTATTATAGGTAATCTCTTTTGCAGAGGTCATTCCCTGAAACTGGAACAGTGCGATCACCAGGATCGATGTAATAACTGTGACCAGTAAAATAAACGATATACCCTGTTTATTATTCTTGTTATTCTTATTATTCTGGTTATCCATTTTAATCCTCCTGTATACCTAATTATTATATAGAGCGTCATGTTAGAAATCAATAAAAACATTATGAAAAGATTGTAAACTTCCTATGTGTTGTAGTATACTTGGAATGAAAATGCTTATGCCGCTTCCGGCGCATTTTTCTTTTCATTTTTATACCAAAGTATGACGGCAGATCTGCATACAGCAGTTTTACCGCATCAAAAATCAAATAAATTTTAAACGAGGGCATATACTTATGAAAATTGGATTCGATAACGAAAAATATTTAAAAATGCAGTCCGAACACATCCGTGAACGCATCGGTCAATTTGACAACAAACTTTATCTGGAATTTGGTGGTAAACTTTTTGATGATTATCATGCTTCCAGAGTTCTTCCCGGATTCCAGCCAGACAGCAAGCTTTGCATGTTAAGAGAACTTTCTGATCAGGCCGAGATCGTCATCGTCATCAGTGCCGAAGACATTGAAAAGAACAAGATCCGCGGTGATCTTGGTATCACCTATGATTCCGATGTACTTCGCCTGATGCAGATTTATCAGGGACTGGGGCTCTATGTCGGAAGCGTTGTTATTACCAAATATAACGCTCAGGAAAGTGCTGAATTATTCAAAAACCGCCTGGAAAAACTGGGTATCAAAGTGTACCGCCACTACCTGATCCCTGGCTACCCTACAAATGTACCATTTATTGTAAGTGACGACGGATATGGAAAAAATGATTATATTAAGACAAGCCGTCCGCTGGTCGTTGTAACTGCACCAGGACCTGGAAGCGGTAAAATGGCAGTCTGCCTGTCCCAGTTATATCACGAACACAAACACGGAATCAAAGCCGGATACGCCAAATTCGAAACATTCCCAATCTGGAATATCCCGTTGAAGCATCCGGTTAACCTCGCTTACGAGGCAGCAACAGCTGATCTGAATGATATCAATATGATTGATCCGTTCCATCTCGAAGCATATGGTGAGACAACCATCAACTATAATCGTGATGTAGAGATTTTCCCTGTATTAAATGCAATGTTCCATCGCATCTACGGTGAAAGTCCTTATAAATCTCCAACCGACATGGGAGTGAATATGGCCGGAAACTGTATCTGCGACGACGATGCATGTCAGGAAGCTTCCCGTCAGGAGATTATCCGCAGATACTATGCATCCAGAAGAAGACTCTTGCTTGGTGCATGCTCTGAAGAAGAGACTTATAAATTAGAAATGTTAATGAATCAGGCAAATATTACGGTTCATGACAGACCGGTTGTCGATGCAGCATTGACAGAAGCCGAACGGACCAACGGACCTGCGGCAGCACTGGAACTCCCGGATGGATCAATCGTCACTGGAAAGACATCCGATCTTCTCGGTGCATGCTCTGCCCTGCTGTTAAATGCATTAAAAGAACTTGCAGGTATTGAACACGAGATTAAGATCATCTCACCACAGGCGATCGAACCAATCCAAAGTCTGAAGACCAAGTATCTGGGCAGCCGTAATCCACGTCTGCATACCGATGAAGTCCTCATTGCACTTTCCGTAAGTGCCGCAACCAGCAAAGACGCCAGACTTGCAATGGATCAGCTTCCAAAATTAAAAGGCTGTCAGGTTCATGTATCTGTCATGCCGGGGTCTGTAGACATCAAACAGTTCAAGCGTCTGTCTATTCAGGCAACTTTTGAAGCAAAATATGAAAAAAACTCTGTATTTTTTAATAACAAAGGTGTATAATCTTAAAGTATTTTTTTGAACACTTTATAACAGAGAAACTATTTTTGACTTAAGGAGGAAGTTATGGCAGTAAAATACGTATTCGTTACAGGCGGTGTAGTATCCGGATTAGGTAAAGGAATTACCGCTGCGTCCCTCGGACGTCTGTTGAAAGCCCGTGGTTACACAGTCACAATGCAGAAATTTGACCCGTATATCAACATTGACCCTGGTACTATGAACCCTGTACAGCATGGTGAAGTATTTGTAACTGATGATGGTGCTGAGACCGACCTTGACCTTGGACATTATGAAAGATTCATCGATGAAAGTCTGAGCAAGAATTCAAATGTAACAACCGGTAAAATCTACTGGTCTGTTCTTCAGAAAGAACGCCGCGGAGATTTCGGCGGAGGAACGGTTCAGGTTATCCCACATATTACAAACGAGATCAAATCCCGCTTCTACCGCAACCCTGCTGCTGAGAATACGGAAATTGCCATTATTGAAGTCGGTGGAACTGTTGGTGACATCGAAAGCCAGCCTTTCCTGGAAGCCATTCGTCAGTTCCAGCATGAAAAAGGACATGAAAATGTTATCCTGATCCATGTTACACTGATTCCATATCTGAAAGCTTCTCAGGAAATGAAGACCAAACCTACACAGGCAAGTGTAAAAGATCTTCAGGGAATGGGAATCCAGCCGGATATCCTGGTATGTCGTTCTGAATATCCGCTCGGTGTCGGAATCAAGGACAAGATTGCATTATTCTGTAATGTACCTGCTAACCATGTACTGCAGAACCTGGATGTAGAATATCTCTACGAAGCACCTCTTGCAATGGAAAAAGAGAACCTTGCAGGTGTCGTATGTGAATGTCTGCACCTTGATTGTCCGGAACCAGACTTAAAAGACTGGACAGAGATGGTTGACTACCTTAAGAATCCAAACACAGAAGTCACAGTTGCTCTGGTTGGTAAATATATCCAACTTCATGACGCTTACATCAGCGTGGTAGAAGCCTTAAAACATGGTGGAATCTTCAGCCGTGCAACCGTAAATATCAAATGGATCGATTCCGAAACTGTTACTGCCGATAATGTAGATGAATTACTCGGTGATGTAAGTGGTATTCTGGTTCCGGGAGGATTCGGTACACGTGGAATTGACGGAAAACTCGAAGCAATCAAATATGCCCGTACACACAATGTACCTTTCTTAGGTCTGTGTCTCGGAATGCAGCTTTCTATCGTAGAATTTGCAAGAGACGTTCTTGGATATAACGATGCACACAGTGCTGAGCTTGATCCGAACACTACACATCCGGTTATCCATATCATGCCGGAACAGATCGGTATCGAAGACATCGGTGGAACTTTAAGACTGGGAGCTTATCCTTGTGTTCTTGATAAGACATCAAAAGCTTACGAAATGTATGGAACAGAGCAGATCAGCGAACGTCACCGTCATCGTTATGAAGTAAATAACGATTATCGTGATGCACTAACTTCTCACGGCATGAAGCTTTCCGGACTTTCACCAGACGGAAGAATCGTGGAAATGATCGAGATTCCTGAGCATCCTTGGTTTGTTGCCACTCAGGCTCATCCGGAATTAAAATCAAGACCGAACAGACCGCATCCATTGTTCAGAGGATTTATTGAAGCCGCTTTGAAATATCAGAACGACCATAAATAATATGATATAAAAAGGAAATCTGTTGCATGTTTATATATTGCAACAGATTTCCTTTTTTATCTGCATATACTATAGAGAAAATGACAGCTTCTCTGTATTTCTGATCTTATACCTTATATTTCTCTTATAAAGACCAGCTTACAGAACTTCCCTTTTCGTTCTTTTTCACCACAAGTTTATGATCTATCTGCTCCTTCAGTTCATTTACATGAGAAATAATTCCAATCAGTCTGTCCTTATCTGCAAGATCATTCAACACACGGATTGCCTGATCTCTCGATACATCATCCAAAGACCCGAATCCTTCATCAATAAACATTGTATCGAGATGGATTGCACCTGCTGTATTCTGGACAATATCTGAAAGTCCAAGTGCCATGGATAAAGCTGCCATGAAAGACTCTCCTCCCGATAATGTTTTTACATCTCTGACCGTATCTGTTGCCATATGATAAACATCCAGATCCAGTCCGGCCTGTCCCTGGCTACCCAGTTTTTCTACATCTCTGCATTGCAGAATAAACTCTCCTGACGTCATACGAACCAGTCTCTTATTCGCAGCACGTATGATCTGACGGAAATACTGCCTCTGAATATAGGTCTCAAAATCAAGCTTGGCACTTCCGCTCAGATTCCCATTTGCTGTCTTACTCAGATTTCCAACAATCTCATACTGCTTCTGAAGTCCACTGTTCTTTTCAAAATTACGTTTCAGATTGTCTCTTATCTCACGGTTTCTTTCATTGGTATTATGAAGTTTCATATATTCCTTACGGATTTCTTCCAGCTCTCCGGATGCCTCTTTTATCTCCCGCGCAATCTGTTCCGTATCTTTTCTTTCTTTTCCCTCTAACTGTTGCTCAAGCAATGTCCTGTTCGCTTCCAGTTCCTGCAATTCTTTCTGATATGCCTCTATCCATTGTTCTGCTTCTTCCAGTTCTCTCTCAGTCATACATTGACTATGGTAGCTTTCTTCGTCCTCAAATCCCTGCTCTTTTATAATCTGTTTATAGGAACGTATCTTTTTCTGTACTTCTTCCTGTGATTGCACGACAGATGCTGATACGGTCTTCTGTTGTCCTTCCAGTTCCTTTTCTTTATTCTGCTTTTCCGTAAGACATCTTGTTACCGTCTCGTAATTATTTCTGACCAACTCAAGTTTTCCTGTTATCTCTCTCAGATGTTCTTCGGCTTCTTCCATCGTCTTGTATGGAAGCTTCTCCTCCATTGCCTGATACTCCGCCTCCAGCTTTGTATACATAAGTTTTGATTCCGTCAGACTCTGGCTGGTCTTTCGTTCTTTTTCTTCCAATTTTTCTATCTGGTTCGCAATCTGTTCCTGATTCTCTTTTAACGTTCTACATCTTTCAAAAATTTCTTCCAGCTGTTTCAATCTTTTTTCCGTTTCCATAAGCGTACGCTTCAGGCTTTGTATCTTCTCTTTCCAGCCAATTCCAGTTATATCTTCCACCTCATCTTTTATATTCTTTCGAAGTGTCAGACAGATTTCCTGTGCTGCCTGATATCCCGCAAGACATTTCCTGAATGCTTCTGTTTTTATATCTCTTATTTTTTCTTTCTTATCCCTTTCAGCTTTTGCAAGTTCCACTTCCGCCTGCGTCGGCGCCTCATCACTCAAGGCTGCAATCTGTGGATGTTCTCTGGAACCACAGACCGGACAAGGCTGCCCATCTTCCAGATTCAAAGCAAGAATCCCCGCCTGTTCATTCAGGAACTTGTGATACTTCATTTCATATTCCGCCCAGGCATTTTCATAATTCTTCTGTTCCCTGTCTGCTTCCTTCTTTGCTCTTTCGCAGTCTTCTTTTAATTCTTCTTTTCTCTCTTCCTGATGGTCAAGATCTTCGTAATGGCGTATCTGTTCTTCTATATGTTCTTTTTGATTCCTGCATTCATTTATGCATGTTTCTATCTTTTCATATTTCTTTAGAAATGTTAATATTTCTTTTTGATTATTTTGCAGGATTTCTTTCTTCTGTAGTATGGTTTCCGATTGATTAAGATAGTTTTTTATTTCTTTTGTAATTTTATCTAATTCTTCTTTTTTTGCATTCATACCTTGATACTGTAAAATTGCATCCTGTATCCGCACCTTTTTTTCTGTAAGCACTGTCTCTTTTTCCGTCTTTTCCCGGCCAGCTTCTTTCTGTTTGTCTGTTAATTCCTGCAGCTGCTTCCGGCATTCCTGTAATTCCTTTTGAAGACTACGTTCCTGTACTTCCAGTTCTGTCAGGCGCTTTTCTTCCTCCAGATACCTTTTTTCTTCTTGCAGTACACGTCCCGCCTTTTTACCTGTTTGTATCCGTCCTGTTAAAAACTCATATTTCGCTTTTTCCGGCATTTTTTCTTCCAGTCGGCTCAATACCCGTTCATACGAATCAAAGAGCTGATTCAGCAGTTCTGCTTCCTTCAGCAGCCGGTTCTTATCTTCCAGTACCGTCTGCGCCCGGGAAGATTCTTTTTTGCATACTTTTTCCCACCGGTTTCCCTGATCAATGATCTCTTTCAAAATCACGGATATACGTTCTCTGTCCGGAATATCCTGCCCGGCAATCACCTTCCACTGCTTTATAAGTTCATTTTCTTCTGTACATTTTTCCAGCTGAACTTCTTCCGGACACACACCTCCATCCTTCTTATATGACGGATATTCCACTCTGGCCATCTCAAGTTTCATTTCCTGAAGATTTTGTTCCAGCTTCACATATAACTGTACAGCCTGTTTTTTCAGTTCTTCCTGTATCCTGTAGTAAAACCGCGTCTGAAATATTCTGGAAAATATCTTTTTCCGTTCCCTGGACTCAGCCAGCAAAAGCTTGAGAAATTCTCCCTGTGCAATCATGGAAATCTGCGTAAACTGGTCTGCATCCAATCCGATAATCTCGGAAATCTTCTGATCTGTCTCTCTTTTCTTTCCTTTGAATATGCTGCCGTCCGGCAATGTCAGTTCTACCTTCGGAGTTTCTTTCACATATCTCGGCGACCCGTCTGCATATCTTCTTTTTCCAAGTCGTAGATATTCCGGGTTTCTTCGTATCTTGTATTCTTTCTTTTGATATAAAAAAGTGTACTCTACATAAGTGCTCGTTTCTTCTCCAGCATACTGGCTTCGCATCATATTTCCATCTCTGGTTCCTCCGCTGGTTCTGTCATACAATGCATAAGTAATCGCATCAAAGACCGTCGTCTTACCCGCACCTGTATCTCCTGTAATCAGAAACAGACCATTCGGGATCTCCGTAAAATCAATCTCTGTTTTACCGGCATATGATCCGAATGCCGACATAATTAGCTTTACCGGTCTCATCTACTCAACTCCCTTCGCCTTATCGAAGATTTCTTTCATGATCGTCTCTTCTTCCCCATTCATCTCTCTTCCCTGCATCTCCTTATAGAATTCCGCAAAAGAAGTAAAAGGATCTTTCATGACCAGTTCTTCATCCATTTCTTTTAATTTTGTTCTTGTCCGCTGATTATCCACCCGGATCTCCAGTATATGGGAAAATATCCGTTCCAGCTGCTCTTTCGGCTTATACGGATCGATTTCATCTGTCAGTGTAATACTGATATAATCATCTTTTTCCGTCTCTTGGGCTTCTTTTATAATCTCATCCAGTGTTCCTTTTTTCTTTCTGACATCTCTTAACGGATGCAGCGGGTAATTTTCAATTTCCGGCTTCTCGCCTTTTGCCTTTAATGTCACCACGGTAAGACTTTTATTCTGTGTACTCTCGCTGACCGAATACTTTAAAAGCGTTCCACAATAGCGGATCTCCGGTTTTCCGATACACTGTGCACCGTGAAGATGACCCAGCGCTACATAATCAAATTCTTTCACCGATCCAATATCTACGTTATCAATCCCACCTACAGAAAACACTTCCGAATCACAGGTTTCCGGGCTTTCCGCTTTTTCGCCCACATAGAATTGATGCGAAACTAATACATTTCTTTTATCTTTATAATCTATCTTTTCCCGTTTAATAATTTCTTTTACAGCATCTGAATACGTTTCCGGTGTTCCGTCAACAAAAATATTTTTCACATATGCCGGCTTCATAAATGGAAGCAGATAAAAATTCACCTCTCCATATGCATCATGCAAAGTTACTTTTTCAATATGTTCTTCCGGTCTTTCAGGAACATTGCCGGCAAGGTAAATATGATGTCTCTTTAAAATCTCAGATGCATACTTCAGACGATCCGGCGAATCGTGGTTTCCACTGATAATCAGAATCGGAATCTCTGGTGTAATCTCTGAAAGATCTGTCAGAAACTCATCAAATACATTCACAGCTTCTGCCGATGGAACGGACTTATCATAAATATCTCCGGCGATTACAATTGCATCCGGCCGTAATTCTTTTGCATAAGTAATAACTTCTTTTAATATCACCTGCTGATCTTCTTTTAAATTATAACGATGAAGCTGCTTTCCAATATGCAGATCCGATAAATGAAAAAATTTCATACCTTTCCTCATCCCTTCTATTTTATTTGCATCTTTCTCTATTTTACACTATAATCAACTTATCTAACAAGTCTATACAAGAAAACGATAAACACAGATATGAGGTAATAAATATGTTAAGAGAAATTAATTTGGATGAAATATCCGATGGAAGATTATATAGCAGCAATGACATGGCCAAGACAGACTGTAAAGGATGTGATGGCTGCTCTGCCTGTTGTCATGACATGGGAAATTCCATCGTCCTTGATCCACTGGATGTATACCGGCTTTCCACCAATCTTTCCAAATCTGTAAACGAACTGCTGACCGGCCCTCTGGAACTTAATGTTGTAGACGGTATCATTCTTCCGAATCTGAAAATGGCCGGAGCCGAAGAAGCCTGTTCCTTTCTGGATACTAATGGACGCTGTACGGTCCATGCATTCCGTCCCGGAATCTGCCGTATGTTTCCTCTTGGACGCTTTTATGAAAATCGGTCTTTCCAGTATTTCTTACAGATACATGAATGTCCAAAAACAGACCGTTCCAAAGTAAAAATCAAGAAATGGTTGGATACACCGAATCTGAAAACTTATGAAAAATATATAGCCGACTGGCATTTCTTTCTGAAAGACCTTCAGGAATATGTTACGAATCTTGCTTTCGATTCTTCTGCGAATTCTGACGGAACCGCCAGAACGATCAGTATGCATGTGCTGACGCAGTTTTATCTTACGCCTTATCCGGAAGATGGGGATTTTTATTCTGAATTTTATAAACGATTAGAAAAGTCGCGGCTTTTCACTCAATCAATTGGTATTTAATTTATCATCGTGGCCTCTCAGTCCACGAGAAAGACTTGGTGTTATGTTTGCGGCTAAGATTCCGTGATGTAAGAAAATCTAAGGGAGTCCAAATCTCCGTTAGTTTTTCTAAACATCCCTCCATATACACCACAAACATAACACCAAGTCTTTCTCATATCATGATTAGCCAATGATACTAAATTCAACAGCGGAATTGTAACCTTTGTATGTGTTCAGAAAATTAATAACCGTAGATATAAACTTACCATAATTCAATGTAACCTCTCCCAGAAGCTTTAATTTCATCTGATCGAAGTTCATTTCTTTCCTCATTGGTCTCTCATTTTGTACCTTTTTTATCTTATCATTTTTCTGATTTGACGGTCAATCATCCTGTTCTTATTTTCTTTCATGACATCCCCTCTATTTAGCCAGACACTTCTGAATTTTTTCCAGATTCTCTGCAAAATATATTCCTTCCTGCTTTTCTCTGGATGAAAGATCCATCTCTATCATATGCTCCAGAAGCTGCTTCAGGCTGTCATAATATCCGTTCAGATTATATAGAATACACGGTGCATCCAAATGCTTTAGCGATACCTTGGACATCACCTCCGTGATCTCTTCCAGTGTTCCCGTTCCTCCCGGAAATGCAATGAACGCGTCTCCAAGTTCTATCATCTTTGCCTTTCTTTCTGACATATCTTTCGTCGTGATCAGTTCCGTAATCTCGTCATATACAAATCCTGCATCAATAAAAAACTGTGGCTCTACACCGATTACTTTACCACCGGCCTGCAATACACTTTCTGCAAGTTCTCCCATCAGGCCGGATTTTGAACCGCCATATACAAGAGTATTTCCATTTGTTCCAATCCACGCTCCTAACTCACGCACTGCTTCTTTAAAAAATGGGTCATTTCCTTCATTTGCTCCGAGATATACTGTAATATTCATTTTATACTTCTCCTTGTAAATCTTCTATTATCTTTCAAATAACGGATAGTTCTTCCAATGCCTTACACATATTCAACGAGTGCTAATTCAGTATCAATTCTTTTTCTCCATACAATGAATGCATTCGTCTTTTTATAATCCCGTTCATAAATCATCTGGATTATCTCAAATACTGTCCTTATATCTGTATTACGGAATCTGATTGTTTTGCTCGGACCCCTGCTTTTTTTCCTTTTTTCCTGGTATAAAAGCATAGATTTCCGAAATGTAATCAGACTATAGACGGTGACACACACCTTTGACAATTTTGAAATATGCTTTGTTGTATTTTAACACAGCAGTATATATAATTGCAATAAATTATAACTTATATTGACTATAAAAAAGAAGAGGATCACCCGCTCTCTTTCAGGCAACCCTCTTTCCCCATTCATTATAATTCTATATGAATTTCTTATTTCATTACAATATTAATGATCTTCTTCGGAACATAGATCTCTTTGATCACATTTCCCGTCAGCTTGTCGGCAATTGCTTCTTTACCTGCTGCAAGTGCTTCTTCTTTGGAAGCGTCTGCAGAGATCTCGATAACTGCTTTTGTCTTTCCGTTGATCTGTACCGGAACTTTGATCTCATCATCTTTCATAGCGTTCTCGTCGTATTTTGGCCATCCGGCTTTGAATACGCTCTCTGTGTGTCCCAGTTCTTCCCACAGTTCTTCTGCAACGTGTGGTGCGAATGGTGACAGAAGTACTGCCATTGTAGATAATGTCTCTTTGTCGATTCCGCCCTCTTTCTTAGCGATCTCAAGCAGTTTGTTGTTGTGCTCCATGAATGCTGAGATTACTGTATTCAGGCTGAAGCTTTCCAGACGTGTTGTTACATCGTATACCAGTTTGTGACGCTCTTTGATCATCTCTTTTGTTGCTGTGATGTCTGCGTCCTTGCTGTCCATAACAAGGTTCCATACACGTTTCAGGAAACGGTTTACTCCGTCGATTCCTCTGTCGTCCCATTCCGCATCCAATTCCGGCGGTCCTACAAAAAGCTCGTACATTCTTAACGAGTCGCATCCATAATCATTCACAAGAGCATCCGGCGAAACGACATTTCCTTTTGATTTACTCATCTTAATTCCGTTCTTTCCGGTGATCATTCCCTGATTGAACAATTTGTGGAACGGTTCGTCAAAATCTACTACTCCGATATCATACAAAAATTTTGTATAAAACCGAGAATACAGAAGGTGAAGCACGGCATGTTCTACGCCTCCGATATACATATCTACCGGCAGCATCTCGTCTGCTTTTTCTCTGGACACTAATTCTTTATCGTTTTTACTGTCTACATAACGCAAGAAATACCATGAAGATCCTGCCCATTGAGGCATCGTATTTGTCTCACGCTTTGCAGGTTTTCCACATACCGGACATGTACAATTTACCCATTCTTCAATTCCTGCAAGCGGTGATTCTCCTGTTCCTGTCGGCTCATAGGAATCTACGTCCGGAAGCGTAAGCGGAAGTTCCTCTTCCGGTACCGGAACATTACCGCAGTCAGGACAGTGAATGATCGGAATCGGTTCTCCCCAGTAACGCTGACGTGAAAATACCCAGTCACGCAGTTTAAAGTTGACTGTTGCTTTTCCGAATCCGCGCTCTTCTATAATGTGCGGAGCTTCTTTTTTAAGCACTGACGATTCCATTCCATTCCACTCGCCCGAGTTGATCATTGTTCCCGAAGCTTCTGTATAAGCTTCTGTCATATTTTCGATTTCTTTTCCGTCTTTTGCAATTACCTGAATAATAGGAATATTGAATTTTTTTGCAAACTCAAAGTCACGATCATCATGAGCAGGAACACACATAATCGCTCCTGTACCGTAATCAGCCAATACATAATCAGACAGCCAGATCGGTGTCTTCGCTCCGCTAAGCGGATTGATTGCATAGCTTCCCGTAAATACGCCTGTCTTCTCTTTGTCCTGAAGACGATCTACGTTTGATTTCATTGACGCATCGTAAATATATTTTTCCACTGCTTCTCTTGTCTCATCTGTCGCAAGAGATGCCGTGCGCAAGGCCGTGGGGGACCGCGCCGTCGTGCGCGCGATGCACTTCTACAACGACTGCCGTCGCGCCGCCCAGCTCTGCGACGCCGTGCGCGAGGACGATTTTGAAACGTTCCTGCGCCTGATCATCGAGGGCGGTCACTCCAGCTTTGAGTTCAACCAGAACGCCTACAGCATCAAGAACCCGAAGGAGCAGGGCGTGCCTGTGGCCCTGGCCCTGAGCCAGCGCGTGCTGAATGGCCGCGGCGCGTGGCGTCTGCAGGGCGGCGGCTTTGCCGGCACTATTCAGGCGTTTGTGCCCGTTGACCTGTTGGACGCCTACAAGGCCGCCATCGACGGCTGCTTCGGCGAAGGCAGCTGCCACGTCCTGAACATCCGCAACTACGGTGCCGTGCCCGTGACGCCGGATATGTGAGCGCATAAAAGAGTGTAAATAAAGCCGCAGCTGTGCAGAAAACGCATAGCTGCGGCTTTTTGCGCTTTTTAATATCATCGTGCGGTAGGGGCCGGGCATGCCCGGCCCGGAGGTTACCAAAAAATGCTGTGTAGGGGCGTACAGTGTGCGCTCGCAGGTTGCCAAAAAAGTGCCTCGTAGGGGCGAGCATTGCTCGCCCGTGCCAGTTTTTCTTGTGAGAAATTAAAAAAATACGTTGCTACGTCAATTTGTAGGGGCGAACAATGTTCGCCCCTACAAACCGGCAGAATCAACAGGCAGCCGCTCCAAGAAGCCCCGTAGGGAGCGGTCTTGACCGCTCCGCATCCATCTTCCGCCGCCGCAAACACCCCGGGCGGATATGGAATCCGCCCCTACGCCGCAGGGGTTGGCGTCCGCGACGCTCCGCGGAACGCATATGCCCGTTCTCGATAGTCGTAGGGGCGGCATACATGCCGCCCGGGCACCTTCCGCCGTCGCAAACCGCCCACAAACAGCAGGCTACTTCATCCGCCGCTTTAAAAACCACATCCCCGCCAGCAGCACGCCGACCATCACCGCGGTAAACACGGCGTGAATCTGGATGCTCGTATACCACGGTGCGGATTGCAGCGCATACAGCCCGGGATGGGCGTGATAGTCCCAGTAGGTGTAGCCCGTCACGCCCAAAAACACGCCAATCACACACCAGACGGCGGTCTTTAAAACTTTATACAGTCGATTCATTTCCCGTTCCTCTCCCAGATCAGTGCCAGCCCCTTGAACAGCAAATCAGCGTCATAGATGATCTTCCGCTTGCAGCAGGGCATAATGTACGGCGCTAACCCGCCGGTGGCGACCACGGTCAGCGGCTGGCCCAGCTCGGCCTCAACGCGGTCCGCTAACCCGTCCAGCATGGCGGCGGTGCCGAACATGGCCCCATTGTTCAACGCGGCGACGGTGTTCGCGCCAATCAGATGCTCCGGCGGCTCGGGCGCGATGGGCGGTAGCTGCGCCGTGCCCGCGCTGATGGCCCGCAGGCTTGTCTGCACGCCGGGCACGATGAACCCGCCCAGAAACACTTTTTTATTCGATATAACGTTGTATGTCGTCGCCGTACCCAGATCCACGGTCATGCAGGGCAGGGGATAGTGCGCGGCGGCTGCCGCAGCATCGGCCAGACGGTCACGACCGACCTTCGCCGGCTCGTCCACTTGAAGGGTCAGCCCGGTATCCAGCTCACAGCTGACGATGAGGGCCTCTTTGCCGGTCAGCCGCTTGCAGGCGGCGGCCAGCACGCCGGTCAGACGCGGCACAACGCTGCACACAATAACGCCCTCACAGGCGGTGGGGTCCACAGGCAGGCGCTGCAGCAGAAATTTCATCTCGGCGGCGTACTCGTCCTCGGTGCAGCGGGGGCGGGTGACCATGCGGGTCGTGAACGCAATGGTGCGGTGGTCCGCCCCGTCCAGCCCGCCAATGCAGATGTTGGAGTTGCCGATGTCAACTGCTAAAACCATAGTGAAGTCCTTTTTATAGATAAAAGATAAGAGATAATAGATAAAAAAGGTGGATCGCGGCGCTTTGCACCGCTCAAAAATATTATACGCATTTGCATACGGGGCGTCAATCTGCTATAATACACGCAGAGCAATTTCGTTTTTGCCAAAGGCAAAAACTCCACATCATTTATTATTTTTTATTTCTTATTTATTATTTGTTTAGCAGGGGTGTGACCTTACAAATGCTGTTAAAAAATAAAACCGTCGTCCTCGGCATCACCGGGGGCATTGCCGCCTACAAAATGCCCAACGTGGCGCATGCACTCGTCAAGCAGGGCGCGGATGTACACGTTCTTATGACGAAAAACGCCACCGAGTTTATCTCGCCGCTGGTGTTTGAGACGCTGACCCGCCGCCGCTGCCAGGTCGATACATTTGACCGCAACTTCCAGTACGACGTGGCCCATATCAGCCTTGCCAACGCGGCAGATTTGATGCTCATCGCCCCGGCCACGGCCAACGTTATCGCCAAGCTGGCCCACGGCCAGGCCGACGACATGCTGACCACCGTCACGCTGGCCGCGACCTGCCCCAAGCTGGTCGCGCCCGCCATGAACACCCACATGCTCGAAAACCCCATCACCCAGGATAACCTCAAAACGCTGGAACACTACGGCTTCACGGTCATCCCGTCCGGCTCCGGTATGCTGGCCTGCGGCGACGTCGGCTCGGGCCGTCTGCCCGATGAGGGTGTGCTGGTCGACTACGTTCTGCGGGAGCTGGCCTGCGCGAAAGACCTTAAAGGCAAAAAGGTCGTCGTCTCCGCCGGTGCCACGCAGGAGCCGATGGACCCCGTGCGCTACCTGACGAACCACTCCACCGGCAAGATGGGCTACGCCGTGGCCCGCGCCTGTATGCTGCGCGGCGCAGACGTCACGCTGCTGGCGTCCACCGGCTGTACGCTGCCGCCCGTGCCGTTTGTAAAGACCGTTCCGTTCACCACCGCCGCCGACCTGTTTGAGGCCGTCAAGGCAAACGCCATGGACGCTGACGCCCTCGTCATGGCCGCCGCCGT